>Ga0207120_1078_pt1 | contig 21589 bp, 23 predicted proteins | sample Alteio_BWMinHeat_40_FD_153509 | JGI IMG/M metagenome (GOLD analysis project Ga0207120, IMG submission 153509) | Enriched cells from forest soil in Barre Woods Harvard Forest LTER site, Petersham, Massachusetts, United States -... | ecosystem: Environmental > Terrestrial > Soil > Temperate forest >...
CAAATTATAAAAATTAGCAATGTATTTGGAGGCATAGTTGGCAATGAAAAATTATAAAGATACTGCAATATGGAAAATTCTATCAAGTTTGAAGGAACAAATAAAATATTCTATTCTGGATTTCAAATACAGTAAAAAATATAAATTGTGTGGTTTAGAAAAAGAAATACTAAGTAATGTTAGAAAAAATGGTTATTATGTTCTGCCAAATTTTATTGATCCGCAAACATGTGAGATGTTGAGAGAAGAAGTATATAATAGTTTTGAGAAAAATAGTGGTTTTTTGCAAGATCCTGAGGATGTTCGATTATTTGGGATTGATACAGTCTCAAGCCCTATATACAAGCTAGCGCAAATGGATGTATTTAAAAACGTTGCAAAAGCCCACGTTTCACAATGTTTTGCATTTGCGATGGCAAGCGTGTTAAAATTTGATAAAACCAAAAAAAGTATTGGTTCTGGAGGAGGATTACACCGAGATACAATATATGCACAAATAAAATTTATGATATATCTTACAGATTGTAATGAAAATAATGGATATTTTGAATTAATTGAAAAATCGCATCTCGCACTGTATAAAGCGTTAGATACTTTGAGATTTAATTTGGGATATAATAATAACCGATATGAAAACAAGTATGGTGAAATTATCCATAAATTAAAATCGCGCCATAAGAAAATTACGGGAACAGCTGGTACACTCATTGTTTTTGATAATTCAATTATGCATACAGGTCATCCCATTAAGGAAGGAGAAAGAGTTGCATTAGCACTCTATTTTGCGAGAACAGAATTTTTTGAATCTCTGTCAATACTGGATAAATTTATGTTGAGTATATCAAGTTCTTCCAGAAATAAAATGCTTATTAATGAGCAGAAAATTAGGCAAAGATTGATACGTCAACTTATTGATAAGGATGTAATAATGGAGTTGAATCCAGATTGCGCTCCTTCTTATGGCATAAAATCAGCATAAAATTATCTATGAGATGACTTTCAAAATATAAGAAATTCTTATAGGGTTCAGTCCCTGGTTAAACACAACTTTTCAAGTCTGGGTGTCCCCAGACTGCGGCAGCAACGGAATAAATTAATTTTGTCTACACCATCGATATTATCAGCTATCAAGAAGCTTTTCTCGCTTCTGGACTATCAAGAAAAGCTAAAATTCTTGCACATTTTAGCGTTTGCCTTGTGTACATCTGTCTTAGAGGTGCTCACAGCTTCTGTCATTGTGATATTTGCACAAGTTCTAACTCAGCCAGAATCTGTTCAAAGATACTTGATAAAGCTCGGATTCACAGAAGCGCTTCCCCCCGGTCGGGCGATACTATATGTGTCTTTTGCGTTTGGGGCTATTTACTTAGTTAAAAATTTAGTTGCTGCAGCAGAGGTGTTTTATCAGAATTTAACTATTCAAAAGATGAATTATCATTTTAAAAACAAACTTCTTAATCGATTTTCACAAACAGATTATAATTATTATTTGACACGCAATTCTTCGTATGGACTTGCTGTTGTTGGTGGTGATGTGGAATTATCATTCACAAGTGGGATGGTGAGCTTGTCTAGCATCATTTCTGAAAGTATTGTTTTTTTTGTTTTGGTTTCTATGGTTGTTTATCTCAATCCTTCCTTGGCTATTTTCATTTTTGCAATAAGTTGTGGAATCGCTCTATTTGTTGCAAAATGTTTGTTCCCTCTTTTTTATAGCTGGGGGCTAAGACTGCAAGACGCTTCCTTGCTTGCAGGTCAAAATCTTCTTCAATTTTTTCATGGGTTCAAAGAAATAATTCTATTTGGGAAAAGAGAAGATTTTATTGAATCATATCAAATACATTCTCGTAAAAATTCTAAAATTCGTGCTATCCAAACCTCAGTAAATGTATTGCCTCGCATAACAATCGAGGTCTTGTTTGTTGGACTTTTTATTGCAGTAATATCATATCTTTGTTTGGAGAAGGATACTCCTCAACAAATGGTGGGAATTTTAGGGGGCTACCTTTATTTGGGGTTTCGGTTAATGCCGGGGCTTAATCGCATTATTAGTCAATTGAATAACTTTAAAGCAATAATTCCTGCAATTGAGCGGGTGCATAAAGAATATACTTCTGAAATGACAAATACTAGCTATGCCTATACTCCAAATTTGACTTTCAAAAAGAACATAATTTTTACTGATGTGTCTTTCCGTTATCTCAATACAAAAAAAAATACTCTCGAAAATGTGACCTTCGTTATTCAAAGAGGAGAAAATATTGGCATTGTTGGAGAAACGGGTTCTGGAAAATCAACGTTAGTAGACTTAATGTTAGGGCTTCTCCAACCAAAAACAGGGGCGATCTTAATTGATGGAAAATATCCTGTCTGTTCTGTTCAGTGGCACCAATTAATTGGTTATGTTCCTCAGTCTGTCTATTTGATAGATGATACAATCGAGAAGAATATTGCTTTTGGTGAAAAGGTTGAGGCTATTAATCAAGAGCGCCTGGGACAGGCTATTAATGCTGCCCAACTGCGAACTTTTATTAATAAATTGCCAGAAGGAACAAAGACGTTGGTTGGAGAAAGAGGGGTGCGACTATCGGGAGGTGAGCGTCAACGCATCTCTATCGCTCGAGCTCTTTATCGCAATCCTGAGGTATTAATATTTGATGAGGCTACTTCAGCATTGGATAATGAAACTGAAGCCCGTCTTATGGAAACGATTCATTCGATTAGCAAAAGTAGAACCGTAATTATGATTTCGCATAGGCTTTCAACTCTAGAAAATTGTGATAGAATAATAAATATAAACAAGGGCATAGTGGAAAGTATATCTTCTTCGAATGCACGAAAAATAGTCCATCCCATAAAACATTAAGTTATATAAGTTTAAGGAATAAATTAAGATGAATCAGATAACTCCTGAAAAGTACGTAGATGCTTTTATTTCCTCGATTATAGTTTATGACCAAGAAGATAGGGGCTTAAAGTATCCTAGCGAGACCTTAGTTCGTCTTTTTAAAGGTAATTACATCCCAAACCTTCAAAAGGATAAGTCTGGTCTCAAGATCTTGGATGTTGGGTGCGGCAATGGGAACAATACAGTGTTTTTTAAGAGCATAGGGTTCGATGCTTACGGAGTAGAGATAGATCAAGAAATCATTGATTATCTTAACAAAAAATTCAATACAGCTGGTGTAAGCTTTCGCCAAGGTCTGAATTCCAAACTTCCTTTTGAAGATAATACCTTTGATTTTCTTGTATCTTGGAATGTGATTCATTATGAGGGGAACCATGAAAATATATTGAGGGCTTTAGAGGAGTATAAAAGAGTTTTAAAGCCATCTGGGAGAGTATTAATTTCCACCACTGGCTTAGATCATAAAATCTTAGAAAATGTTGAGAGTGTTCGACCTCATGAGTACAAAATTGGCGTAAAATCTGATCCAAGATGTGGGCAAACTCACTATTTTTTTGAAACAAAGGAGCATCTTCAGGAGATGACGGAGAGATACTTCCAGGAAATTCACATAGGGGAAATTTATAATGATTTATTTTCATCTAAACTTTATTCTCTTTTGGTAACGGGGCAAAAATGACACCAATAATTCTTGATTGCACATTAAGAGATGGAAGTTACTCAATTAATTTTCAGTTCTCTTATGAAGATACACTCCAAATTGTTTCCGTATTTGATCGACTTAAAATACCTTATATAGAAGTTGGTCACGGTATGGGATTAGGTGCTTCTGATCAGACTAAGTTTATTGCAGCAGAAACGGATGAGCGGTATATGCATGCGACAGCAAATTCTTGTAAGAGCTCAAAATGGGGAGTTTTTTGTATTCCCGGGATTGCCAAGCTTGAAAATTTAGATTGCCCAATCGACTATGCGATGAACTTTATTCGGATTGGTACGGATGTCGATAATTATAAAGAAGCAAGGCCTTTTATTGAAAAAGCTAAAAAAGCGGGATTATTTGTATGCTCAAATATAATGAAATCTTATGTTTCATCTCCAGATGAATTTGCAACGCTTGCTTATGATATTCATAAATTTGGAGCGGATCTTATATATATTGTAGACTCAGCTGGGGGTATGTTTCCAGAAGATGTCGTTTCGTATGTGAAAGCTGTAAAGGAAAAGGTTCCTAGTATGCAGATTGGCTTCCATGGGCACAATAACCTCCAACTTGGAATCACAAACTCATTAGCAAGTATAGAGCATGGAGTTACTATAGTTGATACTTCATTCCAGGGGTTGGGCCGGAGTGCGGGAAATACGCCCACGGAGTTATTTTTGGCAGTTTTGCAAAGAAGGGGATTTTATAATGATCTTGATATAATCGATTATTTGGACTTTGGTGAAAAATATATACAACCTCTTATCCAACAGAAGGGTTATAATTCACTCGATATCGTTTGTGGAATTGCACAATTCCACTCAAGCTACATGCCGATAATATATGAGTATTCTAAGAAATATCGCGTTGATCCACGATTGTTAATTCTTGAATTGGTAAAAATTACAAGAACAACGGCCCCTGAAAATTTAGTTAATGATTTGGCCTTAAAGCTAAGTCAAGAGGATGCAAAAGGAATCTGGAAACCAAGCTATCCTAATTATTTTGGTTCTGAGCAAAGTAATGCAGCTTAGTTTAGAAAATTTATATACTATTTTTGATAAGAATCAAGACAAAGACCTTTTAACGAGTATTGAGGGGAATCCCTTAACATATCATGAAATGCGAACTAAAGCTGCTGAGCTTGGTCAAAAAATATTTCAAAAAGCAAAAAAAGAAAATATTCGTGTCGCAATTATCTGTAACGATCGTTTAAACTATCTAACAGCTTACCTTTGTTGCATTTTAGAGCAGTTTTCTTTTTTACCGTTAAATGAGAATCTTTGCAAAGATCATAAAGATATTATTTTAGAACAATATAGACCAAATATTATTATTGATGACTTGGATGTGCATGCCTTTAATAATACTGAAGAACCTTCAATTAAGCCAGAAATCACATTTTTTACTTCTGGTACAACAGGTTTGCCAAAAGGTTATGTGCATAGTATTGAAGCATTAATAAACTCGGCAAATGACATGCTAATGCATCTTGAAATTAAGAAACCAATTCGCATGCTCCACGTAATGCCAATAGGTTATATGGCAGGTTTTCTCAATACAATTATTATGCCTCTCTTAACAGGGGGATCAATTGTTCTTGAAGAACAGTTTTCTCCAGCTATTGGGATGGCTTTTTGGAAAAACTGTATTCAAAAAAATATTGATACATTTTGGTTAACTCCCACCATGTTGTCATTAGTTAATAAATTTACGCGTAGTCCTTCAGATGTTGAGTGGATTCGTCAAAATATTCGGTATCCTTTAGTAGCTACAGCCAAATTAAAAGAAAAGCTCTTTGATGAGGTTAAAGAGAACTTAGGTATTATACCTTTAGAAACCTATGGCTTAACGGAAATGTTATTTTTGTCGGCTAATAAACATGAAAAATATAGAAGAGGCAGTGTGGGGCAGCTGCTACCTAACATTAGTTTAGATATTAACAAAGTAACGAATGAGCTAAACGTAAGAAGCCCATATTTGGCCGAAAAGGAAATCAGTTTAGTGGAAAGTGAAGTCAAAATTTTTGATAGAAATTCATCTTTTAGTACTGGTGACGTAGGTGCTATCGATTCGGAGGGCTTTTTAATTATCTCAGATCGGTTAAAAGATATTGTTAAAGTAGGTGGAGTCAGGATTAGTCCTCGGTATATTGAAGAAAAGCTATTATTACAATGTAATGAAATAGAAGATATTGCTGTGGTAGGTGTCGACTCAGAATTCTGGGGGGAAGAGTTAGTTGCTTATATTATCTTAAAGCCGGGAAATTCTGAAAAATCTATCATTAAAATCCAGGAGAATTCGAAGGCATGTTTACCGAAGGATCATCAGCCTTCACACTACCGCATGATTGATAAATTTCCTTACTCAAGCACTGGAAAAGTTGATAAAAGAACTTTAAAGAAAGGATTCCAAGTCAATTAAATGATTATTGATGTTGACCATATTGCTTTTAATTCAAACAATAGTCAGGATGATTTAATTTCTTCTTATGAATTCATTTTTTCAAGAGAAGATATCTTGAACCCTCCAGAAAAAAAGGCTTTTTTAAGACAATATTTACCAAATCACTCCTTGTTTTTTTATAAGTCTCCTGGTAACAAATCTGTTCCTATTGAAATTACCAATCATGGGAGTATCGATTCTAGTGTTCAGTCTCCCAATGCATTTAAGGGAAATACACTACTCATACCAGTACAAAATCTAGTTTCAGAAATCGATCTTCTTAAAAAAATTGGATTTATAGAAAAAGATAATAATGAATTATTTTATAGTGGATTATTGTTGAAATGTGGATTGTCAATACAGCTTCTGGAAATGGATTCAAAAATTGATTATTTCTTAGATGATATTGGGATAACATGTCTTGCTTTTATTTCAACTAATCTTCAATTTGATATAGAAAAAATCAAAAACAACATTGTTCTATTAAGTGATGAGTTTACTATAGATGCAGGAAACAAAAAACTTAACATACAAATTTGTAAAAGCAAGAATGGGTTTTATTATGAATTTATTAAGGTATTAAAAAATGAAAATAATTGATTTGTCGCTTATCATTGAAGAGGGTATGCAAACCTTTTGTTCACCTTGGCACCCTAAAGTAGAAATATCACAGCTGGGACGTATATTTCAAGAAGGACGCGAAACACGAAAAGTATTGCTTGGCTCTCATACGGGAACTCATGTCGATGCGCCTTTGCATTTTATATCTAAAGGGGCGTCAATTGATACTTTTCCTCTAGATCTTATTGCAGGAAATGCCTCTCTTGTTGATTTTTCTGATCTTCCTCATTTTTCTGAAATTGATAGTAATATGTTATCTGAAAGGCTTGGAGAAAGAGATTCTAAAAGAATTATTTTGCGATTCAATTGGGGAAAGGAATTTAATAGCAAGTTATATTATTCACACCACCCCTATCTCAGTGAAGAAGCTTGTGATTGGCTTGTTAAAAAAGGATGTCAATTGCTAGCGATGGATACGCCGCAACCCGATAATCCCAAGAATGGATATAATTCTGAAAACGATGCCCCTAACCATAAGATCTTGCTAAAAGAAAATATCTTTCTTGTGGAGTATTTATGCAATCTTGAAAAAATCTTGACCGATGTTTGTTTTTTTGTTGTAGCGCCACTTAAAATTAAGGGATCTGATGGGGCGCCTGCTCGCTGCTTTGTCATTGAATTTGATGCATGACTAAAAGTAAAATTCAAGAATATATTATAGAATTAATCAAGCAAAAGAACCCAACTTTTGAGCTTGAAAGGCTGGATATAAATTATATCGAAGCTGGATTGATTGATTCATTAGGTATTATAGAGTTGGTAGAAGAGATTGAAATGCATTTCTCAATAGCCTTTACCCCAGAAGATTTTCATAATAGAGAATTTCAAACGATCATTGGATTAGTTAATATTGTTTCTTTAAAAGTGACGCCTAATGAATTTTCATTATAGTTCAGAAGAGCTTTATGATGCTATTAAAAATACAGGTGTGCAGCAAGGAGATCTTTTACTTTGTCACTCTAATGTTGGTTTTTGGGGGCGCTTAAAAGATGCAGATACTACAAATGATACTTTGAATAAGATTTTGACTGTTGTCCTTGGTATTTTGGGTCCTCAAGGCACTTTAGTTGTGCCAACATTTACATATTCATTTGGCAAAAATGAACTATACGATCCAGAGCATTCTATGTCCAACTGTGGGTTATTTGCAGAGTTTGTGCGAAAACATCCATTTGCGATTCGTTCTTTGGATCCTTCAGTCTCTGTTGCAGCTATTGGGCATGACAAACTGAGCTTAACAACAAATCTTCCTGAAAATGCGTATAGTGAAAATTCTTTTTTTCAACGATTTTACGAAAGAGGTGGAAAAATATTAAATTTTAACCTGGATGCTGGGACAACCTTACTTCATTTTGCTGAACGAGAATTAAGAGTGCCTTACAGATTTGATAAAACTTTTAAGGGTCAAATAAAGGTAAAAGACGATATAATCAATGCAAAATCCATTTTATGGGTTCGTAAATTATCTCCTGGAACTGAGGCAAATTTTACAATTTTTCATAAGGAAGCTGTTTGCGCTAACTTATACAAAATGGTGAAGGTGGGTCGGGGGTTCGTCGGTTCTATTTCTGCGACATCTGCCTTTGATTTATTTAATCAACTCTATAAGAAAGATCATTATTTTCTAACGAACAAAGGGGTCAAAAAGTATGGTTAGTTCTAATAATTCTATTGGCCACACGATGCACCAATGGGCGAGTGACTTATATCCAATTTGTCGAAGTATAACAGGTAATGGTGTCCGTCAAACATTAGATTATTTTAAAAATATACTACCAGATCTTAAAATACATGAAGTACTATCTGGAACACGAGCATTTGATTGGGTTGTTCCGGACGAGTGGAATATCACAAATGCTTATGTAGCAGATGAACAAGGCAATAAAATTATAGATTTTCAATTACATAATCTCCATATTGTTGGGTATTCTGAGCCCATAGACAAAATTATCCCTTTTGAGGAACTCGATAAGCATCTTCACTCTTTGCCGGATCAGCCTGATGCCATACCATTTATTACCTCTTATTATAAACGGCGATGGGGTTTTTGCATTACTGATCGCCAAAGGCAAGCTCTACGACAAAATCCAGAAGCTCGTTATCATGTAAAGATTGATAGCACCCTAGCTCCAGGAAATCTTACTTATGGTGAGTTGATCATTCCTGGAAAGTCTGAAAAAGAAATCCTGCTATCAACATATATTTGCCATCCCTCTATGGCCAATGATGATCTTTCAGGACCATGTGTTACTGCAGCTTTAGCCCAATGGATTAAAAATGAACTCTCAAATCGTCAAAACACTTACCGCATCTTATTCATAACGGAAACAATTGGCTCGATTTATTATTTGAGTAAACATCATCAAGAAATGAAAAAAAATACAATCGCGGGCTTTGTGCTAACTTGTATGGGCGATGATAATGTTTATTCTTACGTTCCCTCACGCACCGGGTATACTCTTGCTGATCAAGTTGCTCAACAAGCTTTAAAGCATCATACATCAAACTACATAGCCTACACATTTCTTGATCGGGGGAGTGATGAACGACAATATTGTAGCCCAGGTATCGATTTGCCAGTTTGCTCTGTAATGCGCTCAAAATATGGAGCTTACCCTGAATATCATACGTCTCTTGATGATCTCTCTTTCATTTCTCCTGTAGGGCTTAAAGGGAGCTATGAGGTTATGCAAAAATGCATAGAGCTGATTGAAAAAAACGTCGTGTATCGTTCTACGACGTTGTGTGAACCTCAACTAGGTAAGCGTGGCTTGTATCCTAATTTGAGCACTAAGGAATCTAAAAATATAGCTTTTAATATGATGAACTTAATAGCATATGCCGACGGGAAAAATGACCTGATTAATATTTCTGAAAAAATGGGGACATATGCTGGTGATTTGGAGCCCCTTGTGACGGCTCTTTTGGAGCATAATTTGCTAGAAGTTGTTGACCAGTAGGGCAAATTCCTGATGAAGGAAGAGTAATTTTATATGATATATAAAGAACGGGCGTGTGAAATTTGTGGGTTAGAAGAGATGCGAGAAGTTTTCTCTTGGGAAAAGAAATGTCGCACTCGTTTTGGATGGCATTTGTGGACAATCCGGAATGTGGTGTGCGAAGGATGCGGATTCGCATTTGTTAGTCCTGCTCCAACAATTGAAACATTAAATACCTACTATGCTCATAGTTACGCATTCTTAGCTGGAACACAGATTAATACGATGCAGCGTATAGAGTTCCTTGAATCTTTTTGCCTTAAAGAGGCTAAGTCAGTGCTTGAAATTGGGGGCAACCAGGCTGAGAAGTTTGCGGCTAAAATTATGAATTGTGGTGCACAATATATAAATTGCGAAATTAACTCCCAAGTGAATGATACGGTAAAAGATTTATCAAGTATGAATAACTCCTCCATCGATATTATCGTTAGTTACTACGTATTTGAGCATATGATTGCGCTGCCGACAATGATTAGTGAGTGCTGAAGAGTGCTTAAAGATGATGGCACTTTTGTAATTGAAGTTCCTGATATCGGATATTATGCACATCTTATTGATGCTGTTGGGTTTCATGAGCATGTAAACCATTTCAGTCTGAGAACTCTTTGTGCGTTGTTGGATCAAAATGGGTTTGAATTAAAAGGATTCTCTCGTAAGCAGGCAAGTCGGCGTTTTGGAATGGTGGCTGCTTTTAAAAAATGTTCGCCAAAAAGCATTACATATTCAGCTGAAATTGAGGTGTTAGACTCTATATCGTTGCTGACTTCGGGTCAGGAACTTATGATCAAGGCAAATCAACGTATAGCAGAGTTTAGGGCTCAAATTCTTGATTGGTCTGCCAAAGGAGAAAATATTATATTCTGGTCTGCGAACGCAGTAGCACAAGAAGTGATTGGTCAGATAGAGATTCCTGGGAACTCTGTCCTTATTGATATAGATCCTGGAAAGAAAGACTTTATTGAGGGGCATCAAGCCTTTCTTCCGACTGAGCGCACTCAAGAGATTAAGGGTGCAGACAGAATAATTATCTTTACGGAAGTCCATGCTCCGGCCATCAAGCTCAGTTTGCAGTCTTACTTGGCAGACCGATTCAACAAAGTACCAATTACTGTTTTCGCTGTCTCAGAGTAGTTTATTATTATGTGTTCAAAAAATATTGGAATTAATATGCTTAAAAACTTTCTTACAAAAAACCCTGATTTAAACAACAAATCGATTTTAATTACAGGAGGGACGGGGTCCTTTGGTAATGAATTTATTAGAACGATTATCGAAAGATACGCCCCCAAAAAAGTTATTGTTTTCTCTCGAGACGAGCTAAAACAATATGAAATGGCCCAGAAATTTCCTGAGAGTAAATACCCATTTATGCGATATTTTATTGGGGATGTGAGGGACTATAATCGTTTGGAAATGGCTCTACGGGGTGTTGATGTTGTTGTCCACGCAGCTGCTCTTAAGCATGTTACCATTGCAGAATATAATCCTTATGAATGTATACATACCAATGTCATTGGCGCGGAAAACATTGTTCGTGCGGCTTTGCGCAATCAGGTAAAGCATGTCATTGCTTTATCAACCGATAAGGCTGTGAGTCCCATTAATTTGTATGGGGCCAGCAAACTTGCTGCTGAGAAAATATTTCTTGCAGCAAATAATATTCGAGGCGCAGATCCAACGATTTTCTCTGTTGTGCGTTATGGAAATGTTATGGGTTCAAGGGGTAGTGTTGTGCCCTTTTTTAAAAAGCAGGTGGAAGATGGGGTAAAATCTTTGCCGATAACGGATCTAGAAATGACTCGATTTTGGATCACGTTGCCTCAAGGGGTTGATTTTGTGCTTTCTTCATTAGCTTTGATGCAAGGTGGAGAAATATTTATCCCTAAAATTCCAAGCATGAAAATTACCGACTTAGCTCAAGCTATTGCGCCTCACTTACAAACTCATGTCGTGGGTATTCGTCCTGGAGAGAAACTGCATGAATGGATGCTGACCTCAGATGAGTCATTACAAGCGGTTCACCTTGCTGATCGCTATATTATTTTGCCCTATATTCACCAGATTAAAGATGGGTATTTGACTGAGTCAACGCCCCTTAAAGAGCGCTTTATTTATTCAAGTGAAACCAACAATGAATGGTTAAATTCAACCCAATTGAAAGAGATGATTAATGTCTAATTTTATTTCCTATGGTCGGCACGCAATTGATCAGGATGACATAAAGGCTGTTGAAGCTGTTTTAAAGGGAGACTGGCTAACATGTGGATCCGTTGTTGAGGCATTTGAGCAGAAGCTTTGCGAAATTACAGAGTCTCCCTTTGCCATATCCTGCTCAAATGGAACGACAGCATTGCATCTTGCTCTTTTGGCCTTAGGGATAGGGCCTGGTGATCGTGTGATTGTTCCTGCCATAACTTTTTTAGCGAGTGCAAATGCTGCTCGATTTGTGGGCGCTGATGTCATTTTTGCAGACATTGATCCAGCTACTGGTTTAATGACAGCGGAAACTCTAGAAAATGCCTTTAAAAGTCAAAAGGATCCAGTCAAGGTTAAAGCAGTCATTAATGTTCATTTAAATGGCCAATGTGGTGACTTGGAAGCCATTTATCAAGTTGCTAAAAGGTATAACCTCTCCATTGTGGAAGATGCAGCTCATGCTATTGGTACCAATTATATAAATCAACAGGGCAAAAAATATCCTATTGGCTCCAACCAATTTTCTGATTTGACAACATTCTCTTTTCATCCGGTGAAAACGATTGCAACGGGAGAAGGGGGAGCCGTTACGTGTAAGTCTCCTGAGATGGCAAAGCGCCTAAAACTATTACGGGGTCATGGTATGCTGCGCAATAAAGATGATTGGCAAAATACTGAGCAAGGATTTGATGAAAATAATCTTGCAAATCCTTGGTATTATGAAATGCAAGATATAGGTTATAATTACCGCATTAGTGATATTAATTGTGCACTTGGATTAAATCAACTCACCAAACTTGAATCATTCAAGGCAAGACGTAAGGAGTTGGCTGAAAAATATGATGCTGCTTTTAAAGAAGAAGCCCATATTTCTTCAATCAAGAAGCATGCATTTTCGGATACGGTCTGGCATCTATATGTTATTAAAATAGACTTTAAAGTTATTGAGAAATCGCGTGCTCAGGTTATGAATTTTCTGAAAGATAAGGGTATTGGGACTCAAGTCCACTATATGCCCCTCTATAGACATCCATATTATCAGAGTTTATACGGCTCAAGCAACTTACCTGGCGCAGAAGCATATTATGCATCATGTTTGAGCATTCCTCTTTATGTTGGTTTAACGGATGAGCAGCAAGATTTTGTCACTAACACATTAAAAGCATTATAAAAATGAATAAAGATAAAATTACTTTTATTCTTACTCTTAAAGGTAGAGATGAATTTACAAAGCGAATATATAATTATTATAATGAGACAAATTTTCCCTATAAAATATTAATTGGTGATGGAATTGTAAATTCTCCAATAAAACAATATTTAGAAAGTGATAAATCTTCTAATAAAATTGATTATGAATATCTCGAGTTTAATGATGAAACGCCTTTTGATTATTTCAATAAACTAAAATCCCTTCTTCAAAAAGTTGATACGCCTTACGTAATGCTCATAGATAATGATGATTATGTAATTGCACAAAATATTCAAAAATGTATTGATTTTTTAGATACTTCAAAAGACTATGTTAGTTGTGGGGGGGTTATCCTAGAATTTCATAATTTATTCAATGAAAAAAGGAAAGTAATACTTAATGAATGTGTGCATTATAAATATGATTTGCTGAAAGAATTTCCAGATTCTCCTCTTGAAAGAGCTGTTTATTTCACTAAAAATCATACGGCCTCACCTTGGTATAATGTATACCGTACGGATGTTTTAAAGAAATGCATTGAACGATTCATAGAAGCTGATGTAACGGATTTTTCTTTGATGGAGTATTTTGTGTCTATCTCAACAATAATTTCTGGAAAACATAAGTTTATTCAGTCATTTACGCATTATGTTCGCCAACGAAATTCTTCTCAAATTTCCGTTAATATTACGAGTATTTATAGCCGGATGATCAATGGTGATCTTGGTAATGAGGTCAAAAAAATGCTCAATTCTCTCATAAATCAAATAAAGGAGGTTTCTCCTGGTGAGTCAATGACAGTCATAAAAGAGACGATTTACAAGGCCTACACGAATTATCTTGAAAAGCCTAATGCCAAATCAGTTACGATTCGGGGTATAGTTTTAATGAATTTTCAAAGATATCTTTATTCACTAAGATACTTTGTGCCTTCTATTAATATGCTTTTCAGAAAATGGGACATGAGGAAAATCAAGCGGTATTTTAGCGCTAATGGTGCAACCTCAAAAGAAATAGAAGATTTTTCTAATACTTACAGTGGCATTGTCATGTGCATATTGAATACAAAAGTTCCTGCAAGTTACTTAATAAAGTGATTTTTCTAAATCATTCATTATTCAAAAAACATGCTACACATCATGAAAAAAATCATACTTAATCTTGGGAGTTAGAATCGTGACAAATTGTAAGGTATGTAACAATACAACGAAACAGGTTATCGATATTGGTGCGATGCCGATTGCCAATGGCTTTTTAACCAAAGACAAATTTGATCAGGAACACTTCTTTAATCTTGCAGCCCTATTTTGTCCTTCTTGCAAAATGTTCCAATTGGCTGAACAACCAGATCCCAAATTGATGTTTCATGATCACTATGCATTTTTTTCAAGTACGTCGAAGAAAATGGCAGAACATTTTGAAAAAATGGCAACATCCTATAAACGTGAATTTATAAATGATTCAACAGATGCCTTTGTTGTGGAGTTGGGTAGCAATGATGGTATTATGCTGCGCCATTTTGCAAAAGACGGCATAAAGCATCTCGGCATTGAGCCCTCTTCGAATGTTGCTGACGTTGCCCGTCAAAATGGCGTTACAACCATATCAGAATTTTTTGGAGAAGAGATCGCCAGACAAGTCTTTGAAGAATATGGCAAAGCCGATATTATTTCAGCGGCCAATGTCATGTGCCATATCCCCGATTTAGCGTCTGTTGGAGCCGGTGTAAGGCTTCTTCTCAAAGAAAAAGGGGTATTTGTTTTTGAAGATCCTTATCTGGGGGACATGATTCAAAAGACGTCCTATGATCAAATTTATGACGAGCATGTGTATATTTTCAGCATTCAGTCCGTTTCTCATGCGTTTGCTCCTTACGGTTTGGAGGTCTTTCATGTGGAGCCTCAGCCCACCCATGGTGGTTCCATGCGCTATCACTTGTGCCTCAAGGGTCAGCATGCTGTGCGAGATTCGGTAAGACATCAAATCAAGATAGAGGAAAATCTAGGCCTTGGAGATTTTGAGACGTATGATCGGTTTAAAAATCTATGTGAGAAGAACAGAGATGATCTCGTTAGCCTTTTAAAACAAATCAAGGCAGAAGGTAAGCGTGTTGTGGGTTATGCCGCAACTTCAAAAAGTACGACGGTTCTTAATTATTGCAATATAGGGCCTGACCTGGTTGAATATATCGCTGATACAACGCCCTTGAAGCAAGGAAAATTCAGCCCTGGGGTGCATATTCCCATAAAACCATATGATGATTTTAAAACTGACAGCCCCGACTATGCGATTTTGTTTGCCTGGAATCACGCTCAAGAAATCTTTGCCAAAGAACAAGATTTCCTGAAAAAAGGGGGCAAGTGGATATTCTTTGTCCCGACTGTGAAAGTTTCTGGCATAGAAGAGGCTGCTCTTAACCATGTCGCCTAAGATTTATTGTGGGTATCCGCCTGCTCAATTTCAAAGTTATCGGGCAGAAATTATGGATGCGATCCAGCGCGTGTGTGAAATAGGTCCGCATATTCTGGGCAAGGAAGTCGAAGCTTTTGAATCTGACTTTGCGGCCTATCATGGAATGAAATATTGTGTTGGCGTGGGTAGCGGCACAGATGCCTTAGCCTTGACCTTAAAAGCCATGGATATTGGTCCCGGAGATGAAGTCATTACAGTTTCTCATACGGCTTTGGCAACGGCTGCAGCCATTGTAATTGCAGGAGCAACACCTGTTTTGGTTGATATGGAGGAAGATTTTTACACCCTAGACCCCAAAAAGATTGAAGCAGCGATAACGCTCCATACTAAAGCGATTATTCCTGTTCATCTCTATGGCCAACCTTGTGATATGGATGCCATTCTAGCAATTGCGAAGAAGCATAAGTTACGGGTGATCGAAGATTGTGCTCAAGCCCATGGCGCTGTTTATAAAGGGCATAAAGTTGGTACTCTTGGCGATGCGGGATGCTTTAGTTTTTATCCCACAAAGAATTTAGGCGCCATTGGGGATGGGGGTGGCGTGCTCACCAATGATGAAGCGGTTGCCGCGCGATTGAAACGATTACGGCAGTATGGGTGGGATGAAATGCGTGTTAGCCAAGAGCCGGGTGTGGTATCAAGATTGGATGCTGTACAAGCTGCGATTTTGAGCATTAAATTAAAATACCTTGATGCTGATAATGGAAAGAGGCGAGAGATCGCAGATCATTATACATCCCTGTTGGAAGGAACAAATTACACCAATCCCAAGGTACGGCCTGGTTGTGAGCATGTTTATCATCTTTATGTTGTACGCTCATCAAACCGGGATCGGTTGCAAAAAGCACTCAAAAATCTAGGTCTTGAAGCAGGAGTTCATTATAGCCATCCCGTGCACAAAAATCCTGGCTATTTGCACAAAATCCGCATTTCTCGAGAAGGCTTAAGTGTGACAGATAAAGCCATTCAAGAAATTTTAACTCTACCTATTTATCCAGAACTCAACCTGTCCCATATCAACTCACTAAAAGAGGTTTTCCATGTTTGATAGAATTCAATTTGATCTCGAAAAGCAACAAAATATCAGAAAAGCGCATAAAGACAATGATCTTCAAGATGTGGCCCTAAAATTCATAACGAAATCTGATCAATTAAATTATGCTTATAATTGGACATGGCTTGATTTACCCATCATTCAAATGCCTGAAGATATTGTTCTTGTGCAAGAGATTATATGGGAAACAAAACCAGATATTATTATTGAAACGGGCATTGCATGGGGGGGGAGTGTATTGCTTTCGGCTTCAATGTTAGAACTGATTGGTAATGGTCAAGTGTTAGCTATAGATAAAGTTCTGCCTCAACATAATATTGATCAAATTATGAAATATAAATTTTCTAATAGAATTAAACTGTTTGAAGGGTCTTCTGTTGACGCAACAATAATAGAATTAGTCCGCGCCCAGATTAAACCTTCTGACAAAGTTATGGTTCTTCTTGATAGCAATCATTCCCATGAGCATGTATATAAAGAACTTAATATTTGGGGTCCAATGGTAACTCCCCAACAATATTTAGTAGTATCAGACACAATTATTGAGGATCTCCCAACTCAAACACATCGTCCTCGTCCCTGGGGGCTCGGGGACAATCCATTGACCGCTCTGAACGATTTCTTATCTGAGAATCCAAAGTTTACCAGAGAGAATGATTATAATTATAAAGCGCTGAGTTCTTATACGAGAAATGGTTATGTGAAATGTCTTTAGCCATTCGTGATAATTTATGGGAAGGGGTATATGAAAATTTTGCTGAGGCAGATGGCGACTTAGATGCTTTTAGCACTGACATTTGGGTTAGCAAACAAAAAGACAGAATTTATGCTGCTTTAGATGATCTTAATCAAGGTAGCTTCGTCTCTAAAGATTATCCTCTTCCCCTTGTTATTAGCATGTTGCTCTGTGAGAAAGATCATATCTCTGTTATTGATTTCGGGGGTGGGATGGGATTGCAATACTTGGAAATGATTGCTAAAGTTCCTATGGCTAAAGATAAAGTAGGTTATTCCGTTGTAGATGAAATATCTTCAATTCAACATCGACCTCCAGAACTTAATCAGTTTAATATGCTAAAATTTTTCTCAAATTTCAACGACATAGAAGAAAGTAATCTGGATATTATTCATATGGGAAGCACTTTACAATATATAGAAGATTGGAAGGGATTGCTTCAAACGCTTAATAAAAAATTCAAACCAAAGTACTTTGTCTTTTCAGATATTCTGGCAGGGAATGTTCCCTCGTTTGTTACGCGTCAAATATTTTATGAGAAAAAAATTCCTGTCAATATCCTCAATATTGAAGAATTTAAAGATTATATGCGAACACAATTTTTTTGTATTAATTATCAAACTTTGTTTCAAAATATAATTCTAGGGAACACGATTCTTCCGAATTCTCTTCTCCCAGAGAAGAATAGATTGAGTATGGCTTCAAATTTAATCTTTAAGAGATCAGAGTAATGAAAAATTTAATTTTTGTTGCAAAAGAGACTGGCCTAGAATGTCTAAAATTTCATTTAGAAAAATTTAATAATGATGAAAATTGCATCGTTGTATGTGATCCAGATAAAGATAAAATTATTGGTTACCTAAATAATCAGAACCTTCCTTATCAAGATGTTATTAATTTCTCAACGACCGAGTTGGAGGGGAAAAAATTTGATTGGCTTTTGAATCTATGGGGCGGAGTTATTTTTAAAAAAGAGCACCTTATTTTGGCGAATCATTCCCTCAATATTCACCCCAGTTATTTACCCCACGGTCGAGGGAGAGATCCAGTTGTATGGTCTATTCGACACGAACATCCTGCAGGAGTAACTCTTCACGAAATTAATGAACAAGTTGATGAGGGGGATATATGGTATCAAGAAGAAGTTCCTTATACCCTTCCAACAACGGGCAATGAGTTATATCAAAGAGTAGTCAGTGCTTGCATCCGGGTTTTTATGGAAAACTGGCCTCAAATTAGAAGTTTACAAAGAGAGAAAATGCCTCAAACATCCTGTGGCATGCTAACAAAGAAAAGAAAAGATTTGCTTGAAGATAAGATTATCAATTTTGACAATTTAAATTCTAACCAAAGAGAAATTCTCTTAAAAATCCTTGCCCATGATTTTGGAAAAGATTATTCGGCGATTATCGAGATAAATGGTAGTCAATATCAGACGAGCTTAAAATTAGAAAAAATTGAGGACAATAATATATGACAAAAGAAATCCATATGGCTGGCCCATGGGTCACTGAATTTGAAGAAAAAATAGTTCTAGACGCCCTGCGTAATGGTTGGTATGGCAAGGATGCTTATACATACGTTGAGAAGTTTGAAGCAGAATTTGCAGCCTATCACGATCGAAAATACGCCTTAATGACGCCGAATTGTACGACGGCAATTCATCTGCTGTTGGCAGGGTTGGATATTAAAGATGGCGATGAAGTTATTGTTCCCGAATGTACATGGATTGCGAGCGCTGCTCCTATTATTTATCAGCGAGCAACGCCCATCTTTGTGGATATTGACCCCATCAATTGGTGCATTGACCCAAAAGCCCTGGAAGCAAAGATTACACCCAAAACAAAAGCAGTCATTGTGGTGGATTTATATGGCAATATGCCTGACATGGATGTACTGCAAGCCATTTGTGATCGTCATGGCATCTATTTAATTGAAGATGCGGCTGAATCTTTGGGTTCTAAATATAATAATACAAGAGCTGGAAAGTTTGGTATTGGATCTGTTTTCAGTTTTCATCGCACGAAAACCCTCACAACTGGGGAGGGGGGAATGCTCTTGTTGGATGATGAGAAACTCTTTCAACGATGCAAATTTTTGAGAGATCATGGGCGGGCACCTGGCACCTATTTCAATACGGAAGTTACCTTTAAATATATGCCTTCAAACCTATTGGCGTCTTTGGGGTATGCTCAATTTCTCCGTCTTGATGAGTTAGTTGAGAAAAAGCGATGGATTTGGAAAACTTTTGAAAAGCATCTCTCAGATGTTCCCGATATATATTTAAATCCAGAACCAGAGAATGTATACAATGGCGTTTGGTGTACGGCGTTGATTTTTGGTAAGTCTCATGGTGTTCAAAAGGATTATATCATGGCAGAATTAACTAAGATGGGCCTGCCGAGTCGTCCCTTTTTCTATCCTTTAACCTTATTGCCCGCTTTTGGAGCTAAAATTGAAGAAGGACGAAAAAATAGCCCTGTTGCTTATGATATTTCTGAGCGAGGCATTAATTTGCCGTGTGCTTTTACGGTTGATGAGGAGCAAATCTCGAAGATGAGTGAAGCCATCAAAACGATAATACAAAGGGGTCAGCGCTATGGCACTTGAAAAACTAAAGACATCTCGTTTATTTCATGATTTAAAAGACGTTACAACAGAGCATTTTCCCCAATTTGGGACAAAAGAAGCATCGCTTTTTGTGTTCGAAGGAGAAAAAGCTGTCCCTTTTTCCATTCAACGGATGTTCACGGTGAAGGTGAGTGAGCCTTGTACCCGGGGATTTCATGCCCACAAAGCTTGCACGCAACTTCTTGTTTGCCTTGCAGGACGGTCCATTGTGACCGTTGATGATGGGATGACGCGAAAAGATATCGTTTTGGACCAACCAAATTTAGGGTTGTTGATTCCGCCCACCATATGGGCTGAGCAAGTCTATGAAGCGAATACTGTTTTAATTGGGTTAACGGATCATCCTTACGATGAAGCGGATTATTTGCGTAATTATGAGGATTTTTTAGCCTTTCGGAAAGAATCATGAAAATCGTTGTCACAGGCGCCCTTGGACATATTGGCTCAGCCTTGGTAAGGGAGCTCCCTAATACGTTTCCTCAAGCCCACATCACGCTCATTGATGATTTGTCCACCCAAAGGTATAGCAGTTTATTTGAGTTGCCCAAGACTGGGAAATTCCGCTTTGTGGAAGGGAAAGTCCAAGCGCTTGAGCTTGCTCCCATTCTGAAGGGTGTTGACGTTGTGATTCATCTGGCCGCAACCACAGATGCTGCGGGAACGGCGGATAAGCCTGAGTTGGTTTATCAAAACAATTTTGAATCAACAAAAATTCTGGCCGATGCATGCAAAACTCAGGATGTTCCACTCATTTTTCCCTCATCAACCAGTATTTATGGGTCTCAAGAAGCGCTTGTTGATGAGACCTGCATCGAATTGTTGCCCCAAAGTCCCTATGCGAAGTGCAAGATTGATGAAGAGGCGCTCTTAAGGGATATGTTTAAAACAGGCTTAAAAGGATCTATCTGTCGTTTGGGGACGATTTATGGCACGTCGCCGGGCATGCGCTTCCACACAGCTGTTAACAAGTTCTGCTGGCAAGCAGTGATGCAACAGCCTATTACAGTTTGGGAAACGGCTATTGATCAGAAGAGACCTTATTTGGCTTTAGAAGATGCGGTGGGCGCAATTGGATGGATCATTCATCACAAGCTCTATAAGGGTGAAGTTTATAATATTGTGACGGGAAATCACACTGTTCGCGATGTTCTAACCATCATCCAAACCCAAGTTCCTGATATTGATATTAAATATGTGCAGCATCAAATTATGAATCAATTATCCTATGAAGTTTCTTCGGAAAAATTTAAAAATACAGGGTTCTCTTTTAGAGGGAGTTTAAGTCAAGGCGTGGCAGAAACAACAAATATTTTGAGAAATTCAAATGGGTAGCACACCACAAATGAAGATTCTTGTTACAGGCGGCGCAGGATTCATTGGATCAAACTTTGTTTGTTATGCTCTTGATGAAGGTCACCACGTCATCAATATTGATGCCTTAACCTATGCGGGAAATCTGGACAATTTGGGGGCGCATCGCACCCACAAAAACCATGCGTTTTACAAAGAAAATATTTGCCATGGAAAAGAGATAGAGGCGCTTATTTTAAAGCATCACCCGGAGGTCATCATTCATATGGCTGCTGAGTCTCACGTGGATCGATCCATTGATTGCGCTGATGCCTTTATCCA
>Ga0207120_1079_pt1 | contig 21421 bp, 16 predicted proteins | sample Alteio_BWMinHeat_40_FD_153509 | JGI IMG/M metagenome (GOLD analysis project Ga0207120, IMG submission 153509) | Enriched cells from forest soil in Barre Woods Harvard Forest LTER site, Petersham, Massachusetts, United States -... | ecosystem: Environmental > Terrestrial > Soil > Temperate forest >...
CCTTGATCATGATACCGTGCAACCTCATCTTGTATGTTTCATCGATCCTCATATTGCAAATCGCATTCTCGCATCGCAATCTATCAACCCATACAGAGAAAGAAATGAACGTAGAGAAGCATGGTGAGCTAAAGAGTCGTGTTGAATTAATTGGATTTTTATCCACTCTTTTAGATTCGAAATTTTCTGGTTTTATTGATTTTGATTTCGGAAAACGCTTGCGACGTCTTTTAATGCAAGACGGAGAAATTGTCTCAGCTCAAAGTAACATCACCGGTGAAAATTTTTGCGATTTTCTCTTGGCACAAAAATATATTTCGGCACCGCAAGTACAACAAGTGATTGCAGTCGCAAAACAAAAACGCATTCCGCTCGAAACTTGTATGCGCGAATTACAAATTTTATCCGGTGAAAATTTCGATCAAGCACTCTCTCTCTTTGCGCGCGAGATGGTGCAAAAATGTTTGGTCGAAACTTCAGCACGTTACCAGCTGATCATGCATGCGAATTTAGCAGCAACATTACAATTAAAAATGATCCCCATTTATGATCTATTGGAAGAGCGGAAAGAAGAACAAAATAACCTTGCGAAACCGTGGAGTGGAAAAAATCTTATCTCGTCGCAAAACCAAAGTTCTAATCCTGATTCTTCGGCTCCACAAAAAATCAAACGAGCATTGGCTGTTGCGAAAACACAAAATGTATATGAACGCTTAGGCGTAAAAGAAAATGCATCGATTGAAGAAATTAGAACTCATTATTTCGATCTTGCAAAAAATTGGCATACCGATCGTTTTGCCAGCGTCGATCTTGGCAATGCTAAAGAATCACTTGATTTGCTATTTGGTTTGATTGCGGATGCTTTTAATACACTTTCTAACGACAACAGGCGCAAAGAATATGACGTGTTTCTTGATCGGCAACGACGAGGGTTACCGACTGACCTTCACACCATTGTAAACTCTGAAGCTGTTTTTAAACGTGGAGAAGCCTTGCTGAAACGTGGTGAGTACGAAGAAGCATTGACCGCTTTAACTGAAGCCGTTCAGCTCAACCCCGCCGAAGCCGACTTTCATGCGACTTATGGGCTGGCACTCTATCTCTCACGCGGCGGCAACAGCATGATGGACGCAATCTCAGCATTGCAAAAAGCGCTTGCCATCCAACCAAAACTTGCTCGAGCAAATGAATACTTGGGTCGCATTTATCGTCTCGAAAATAATTTCACACAAGCCAAAGAACACTTCACACGCTGTCTTGAACTTGATCCCCGCAACATCACTGCACAGCGAGAATTACGCTTGATGTCGATGCGCACTCAAAATGAATCAACCCACAAAACAAAGGGGCTTTTGGCGCGTTTATTTAAACGGTGATCAAAGTTAGTAACCACTTAAGAAAGCGCTTGTAACACAAAGCATTTGAGATATTCAGTTTCAGGAACACCTAAAAGTGCCGGGTGATCAATTCCAGCACCGCGTCGCTGTAAAATCACAAATTTTCGCCTTGCGTCGCGCGCAGACGCGATCAGCAATTCTTCGAACATGTGACGTGAAACTTTTGCCGAACAAGAACAAGTCACTAAAATTCCGCCTGGAGTCAGAAGCTTCATGGCTCGCAAATTGAGTTCTTTGTAGCCACGCATGGCAGCTTCGAGCGCACTTTTGCGTTTGGCGAATGAAGGTGGGTCAATCACGATGGTGTGGAATTTTTTTCCGGCGGCTTCGTACTCCCTTAGGATGTCAAAAGCATTCTCACAACGCCACTCAGTGTTGCCGATGTTGTTGAGCTCAGCATGATAGCGAGCACGTGTGATGGCGAGTTCGTTTTGATCGACGCCAATCACATGCGCCGCCCGCTGGCTCATTTGCAGCGCAAATCCGCCATGATAACAAAACAAGTCAAGCGCGTGCCCACGCGCATAATTACCAGCAATCAGGTGATTATCGTATTGATCCAAAAACGCACCGGTTTTTTGATCGCTCATTAAATCAATAGAAAAACACACAGTTCCTTCATGATATTCGACCTTCGAATCTGCGCCACTGGCAATAAATTTCTTGTCTTCGAGTCCTTCATACTCGCGAGTCATTCCATCATTGCGTACAACGATCACACGCGGATGTAGCAAATCATGCAATAACTCAATCAGCATGGGTTCACGTTGATCGATCGCCAAACAAAGGGATTGCAAAACTACTCCGTCGCCAAATTGGTCAACTAAAAATCCCGGCAATCCATCGGCTTCACCATGAACCATGCGCATCGCATCACGACCGCTAAGAAATTCACGGCGACGCGCGATTGCCTGCTGCAGGCGACGTGCAAAAAAATCTTGATCTGGCTTTTTATCTTCGCGAGTGAGCAAACGTAGTGCCAGCGCTGAAGGCCCATAAAAGGCCCAACCAATCACATTGGAATCAGCGTCGCGCACCCGCACCAAGTCTCCTGGAGACACTTGCGGTTCTCCGAGAAGATCTGCGCGAAAAACCCATACGAGGCCTTGTCGGAATCGTTCGGCACCTCGCTTATTGACTAAAACTTCGAACATCAAATCGGGGTCCTGACTGCTCAACTCAACAAAGTCAATCGTAGTGTTTGATTTTGTTTAAAATTGGGATTGCCTTAAAAGTAAGGTTCGTTGTGAATAAATTTGCCCTACCTGCGTCTCACTTTTTGTGTTTTCCTATTGCATTGATTATCGAGCATGTGTAGTACCCCCGGCCCTATGCATAGGTGCATGCATATTGAGTAAAAAGTGTTGATAAATTGAGTTGTAGTAATTATAGAGGCGATGGTCGTCTCTAGGTTATTAGGGTTTCCCGCCGGAACAACCGTGCTGGGATTTATCGAGGAGAGAAAAATGAAGAAGTTGCTTACAGTATTGACGGTTGGCTCTGCATTCGCCCTTTCGACAGTTGCATTCGCCCAAGCTCCAGCAGAAGAGAAAAAAGAAGAAACCACAGTAAAGAAAGAAAAGAAGAGCAAAAAAGGCGGTGACAAGAAAACTGAAAAGAAAGAAGAAACAACAACTACAGAAAAGAAGGAAGAAACGAAGTAATTCGTTTTAGTCTTCTACCGTCATAAAAATAAAGGCGTGTTTGGGAAACCAGGCACGCCTTTATTTATTTGCTTCATTTGTTGATGCTGAATAAATCAAATCATGTATGGCTTACTTGCATCACTTTTTATACTCCGTAGACGCTTGCGCTCGCACATACCCGCACAAGCGGTGGCGGGGCCCCTAGGAAAGCGTGCTTAAATTGAAATTAATTACTTCCCCAAATGTGTGATCGCAAGCATCTACTCCGTCAGCGCGAAGCAAGTAAGCATTAAACCTTTTTGCGTTTTTCTTTTCTGATGCGATGATTTGATTGATTCAGCGTTCACTTTAGAACCGCAGACATCGCGCTCAACGGAGTAGGTACTTGTGTAAAGCAAATTTTGGGAAGCACCCCTCTATGACTCAGCACGCTGTTCTTGGGACCCAACAGCGGCTTGTGCCGGTATGTGTTTTACACAAGTACCTACGAAGTAAAACAAAGGGATGAGTGAATCAGACGATTTTATTTTGCAAGCTTTTCATATTCCGCATCCATTTTTCTTGCAATTTCAAACAGTGATTTTTACGAAATATCCACATCTGACCCGCTCATTTGTATTTTTCAGGGTCGACCATTTGCTTGCATGAATAAAACGGCAAATGTCGCCAACAATTCATACGGTATGAAGAAAGAATTAATCAGGAAGACAAGAAGGTTTCTTGGATTTTTTAAAGGGTATTAGAGAGACTCGTGAAGACCGACTTCTCAAGAATTCTTTCCCGATCTTCCCGACTTCCTATTAAGTAACTAATTGGACAAAATGTGTATCAACATACGAGTTTTGCAAGAAGCTCATTGTTTTAAAAGATGTTTAGCTACTTGATCATATAATCTGAAACATTTGTGGGCGAAATGCTGGCATTGCCAAAATTGATGTCAAAGATACCACCCATTTGCGTAAACACCGTTCCAAGTTTTACCGGCACTACTGGGTTTTTATGTGCCGTCAAATCACTCGCGCTACACGGCCAAGAGGAAAAAAACACATCTTTGTAATTATTATTTGCAATGGATATTAAGTTACCCGCAGAATCCGCTGCTTCAAAACTAAAATAAGCTGGGCCATTGGTACAACAATACAAACCCGTTGTATCGTTGATCAAACTGTCTGGCGAACAGGCGGTAAGATCGTCTTTGAAGTTTTGATTTTTATCATAACCTGGCGTGACATTTGTCACCACAAACGTGGTCGGGGCTTTGGCATTCTGCACTTTAATGTAGGTTCCCAAAAGATGACCGTTGCTTGAATTATTTCGTGCGACCGCATTAGGACTCACTTTGGTGGGATGAAGTACTTCACTACCTGAAGAAAGCAGCGTCACCACCGCCGGCGAAATAAACCAATGCGATTTAATCACTGTTAGTTTTCCCGTCACGCTCACCGAAGAATAAAGTGGCAATCTTTTTTTGAGACAATTTTTGTAATCTTGCGCTGTGCTGTCACATGATTGAACCTGAATACCGCTGTAGTCACCCCCTACTGCATCGGCGACATAAATTGTATCGCCTTTCCCTGACACAGCAGACACCAAAACATTGGGTAAATTGACCGGAAGTGCGTCTTTAAGATTTGTGTAAACCCGTAAATCTACAACTGATCCCGTAAAAGACGTCAGCGTCGAACCATCGTGAAGTGTGGGTTTAGTTTGCGGATCATTTTGTCCGTTGATCGCGGATAAAGAAGGAACAGACGTCTGTGGTGTTGGTTGTGGAGTGACGGGTTGTCGTCCACATGCACCATTCAAAATACTTAACATGAGGCCGCAAGCAATCACGTTGAAATTCTTAAAAATATATCCCATCGATTCACCCTCACTTTTTGGCCGTCGCCGCGTGGGTTATCGGAAGCTTGTCGCGTGTGTCAATGCAGAACAGCACTTGACCAATTGAATCAATCGAGGCGAAAAAGCCAAATCCCATATGAACCCATCATTAGATCCCATTGACAAGTCCTCATCCAATAACGCTTTCGTCATCAAAGTTGACGAGCTGACTCGAAGTTTTGGCGATATTGTCGCCGTCGATCATTTATCACTCCGTGTGCGCCGAGGCGAAATTTTTGGATTTTTAGGACCCAATGGAGCTGGAAAAACCACCACCATCAAAATGCTGTGCGGTTTGCTGGCACCCACCTACGGTAACGGCCAGGTCGTGGGTTATGATTTGCGACATGAACGTCATCAAATCAAATGTAATTCGGGATATATGGCGCAAAATTTTTCACTTTATCCTGATTTAACGTGTGAAGAGAACTTTCGTTTTTTTTCGGGGGTGTACGGAATTTACGGCGAAGCGTTACGTAAGCGAATGCGCCTACTATTTGATCGACTTGAACTGGCTGAACGATCCCGTACACAAGCGGGAAAATTATCCGGAGGCATGCGCCAACGCCTGGCATTAGCCTGTGCACTGGTTCATAGCCCCGAATTAGTTTTTCTTGATGAACCAACCGCCGGGGTCGATCCCAATCAACGTCAGCGCCTTTGGGATCTCCTTTACGATTTGTGCCAAGAAGGAACCACATTGTTTGTCACGACCCACTACCTCGATGAAGCCGAACGCTGTCATAACGTAGGATTTATGTTGGATGGACACTTGATCGCGCATGATTCGCCCCCGCTGCTTAAAAAGCGTTTGCAAGATCACATGATTGGTATCGAAGTAAGAAATACGGTACCAGCGCTCCGCGCGGTGCGACTTTTACCCGACGTACGCGACGTCACTTTGTACGGTTATGAGCTACGGGTGTTTTATCCCACCGCAATTGATTGGCGCACGAAAGAAGAAATTCTCAAAAAAACAATTGTCGATGCAGGATCGCAAGTGATCAACATTTATCCCCTTCAACCCACACTCGAAGATTTGTTCATGTCTTTTACTCATCAACTTCGCGATGCTCAGGCGGCTTAATGTTGCGAAATATTTTACACTTATCGATTAAAGAGTTTATCCAGCTTTGGCGCGATCGACGCACGCTTATTTTTTTGCTTCTCACGCCGACGCTGCTCACCATCTTGTTTGGCTACGCGGTAGGAACACCCAAAGCCACTGCGATTCCCACGCGCGTCATCGATCTTGATCATGGTCAAATCGCCGACGAATATATCAAAGACATATCCGATAATGAGACCTTTGCGCTTGATGTACGACGTCACGCCGAGTCATCAGATCTTGAGCAAGCAGAACAAGATCTCAAAAAAGACAAATTAAAGGCGATCATCGTCCTGCCTCATGACTTAACCAGCTCATTGTTAGAAGGCGGGCGTGGACAAGTGACTGGTATCGTCGACGGATCTGACACTTTTTCGGCGCCCACCATTTTGCGTGAGCTCGGTGCAGTCGCAGTCAAAAACAACCTCAAATTAGCGGCAGGCTATTTGCTTTACGAGGGTATTGTGAAAACCCAGGCGCAAGCGGCTTTGCGCGTCGCTCCGGTCGAACTCAAAACAGATATTCGCTACAATCCTGAGCTCAAATCGCAGAACTTTACCATTCCAGGAATTATCGGGCTGATTCTACAACTGTTAACCATCATTATTATGGCAACCTCAATCGCACGCGAACGCGAGCGCGGCACCATGGAACAGCTTGCGGTGACACCACTCACCAGCAGTGAAATCTTTATCGGCAAATTAGTTCCTTATTTTATACTTGCCATCATTGACACCATAAACGCCCTCGTTGTCGCATGGTTGTTGTTCCACGTGCAGCTCGCCGGTCATTATGCCGTCGTCACTGTGATCATACTGATGTTCATTCTAGGATCATTAGGCATTGGTCAGCTAATTTCGGTGCTCTCGAAAAATCAAAATCAAGCGATTCAAATCGCCATATTCTATATTTTTCCGGTGGTGATTTTATCAGGGGCTTTTAACCCAATTGAAACTTTGCCAACAAACGTACGTCCATTTACCTATTTATTTCCGTTGACCTATTTTTGTCGTAGTGTGCGGGCAAGCCTGCTGCGTGAAGCATCTTTTTACGACGTCAAATATGATCTTCTAGCGCTTTTGGCATTTGTCATCGCCACCTTCGGTCTGTCCGTTTTTTTCTTGCGCCGGCAAGCAACCAAAGGGTAACTTCTGTTCAATCAATCGGTCCGACGCATTCACCCACTGTGGTTGCAATTCGCAATTGTTAGCATAATTTTTATTGTCACCTTCATTTTCGGCGCGCGCGTTTCGTCGTCAAAATATGATTCGATAGATGTAAAAACCGCTTTACATGTTGGACTCGTGCTTGATGTCGGAGGACTCGGCGATAAATCTTTTAATGACGGCGCCAATCGTGGACTTGTACGAGCGAAGCGTGAATTGAATGCCCAGGTTCAAATCATTGAACCGGGCGACGGTTCTGATCGTGCCGCGGCTTTGCGAATGCTGGCCGCTTCACATCATCCGCTTATTTTTGCCGTCGGTTTTGTCTTCACTGACGATTTACTGCAAGTAGCGCAAGATTACCCCGACGTTCGTTTTGCTGGTATTGATTTTGCTTTGCGTTACGATGCCGAACAAAAACCGGTGTCTTTGCCCAATAATATTCTCGCCCTTAAATTTCGCGAAGAAGAAGGATCGTTTTTAGCCGGTGCGCTGGCTGGCATGGTGAGCATCACGCACCAAGTAGGTTTTGTGGGAGGAATGGAGAGTCCTCTTATTCACAAATTCTCTGCAGGTTATCGCGCAGGAGTCGCTGCCGTTTGCGAAATTTGCAACGTACGAATCATGTTTGCAGGCGTGACTCCGAATGCTTTTAAAGATCCGGGAACCGGGCGTGAAATGGCGCTCAATCAATATCAAAATGGCGTTGATATCATTTATCACGCTGCTGGCGCCACAGGCTTGGGTGTTTTTCAAGCTGCACGCGAAATGCATAAATTAGTCATCGGAGTGGATTCTGATCAAAGTAACGAAGCACCCGATCAAGTTTTAAGCAGCATGGTAAAACGTATTGACAACGCTACTTTTACTGCCATCGAAGACATGATTGCGGGTCAAAACCCGCACGGAGTGAGATGGCTAGGGCTCAAAGAACAAGGAGTAGAGCTGATCCACAACCCGCGCTTGCAATACCTCCTAACTCCACAAATCGATCACAAGCTGAATGAGCTAAAAACGCAAATCATCCGCGGTGAGATCAAGGTTCCTGATCGTGACTGATGCCATATCAATAAAAAATCTTAACAAGTATTTTGGCGAAATTCAGGCGCTCAAAAACATCAATCTCACCATAAAAGAAGGTTCTTTGACTGCACTGTGTGGAGAGAACGGTGCAGGAAAAAGCACCCTACTCTCAGTGATCGCGGGCCTTCAATCCGCTTCGTCCGGAACACTCTCGGTTTTTGATGAAACAGTGCGTAACGGTCGATCCCCAAACGGGCTTGGCATGGTTCATCAACATTTTTCGCTGGTTCCTTTACTCACTGTCAGTGAGAATATTTTGTTAGGAGATGAACCTGCTCGTTATGGTTTTTTTTCACGTCATCGCGCACGTGAAATTGTTTACCAACTTTGTCAAACGGCAGGCACAACCATTGATCCAGATGCCTACATCGAAAATCTCTCGCTTGGAGAACAGCAACGAGTTGAACTGTTAAAAGCTTTGCATCGCGGAAAAAAAATTTTGCTACTGGACGAACCTACCGCCGTGCTCGCGCCTCACGAGATCGATCGTTTCCTTACGCTACTTGCGACACTAAAGACCCGCGGTTTCACACTCGTCTTGGTTTCACACAAACTAAAAGAAATCGTTTCTGTATGTGACCGAGCGGTGGTTTTACGAGATGGCGAAATTGTCGCAGATTTAACACCCTCTTCAGAAACGATTCAGATGCTGGCAACAGCGATGATCGGTGACCATCATTTATCATCCTTCACATTTCAAAAAGATTCTCCCGCAGCGTCCGAAACATTATTAGAAGTACGTCAATTATCAGTCGCGCCGAATGTTTTCTCTCGTTGTGGATTAAACAACGTCAGTTTTGAAATTAAAAGTGGTCAAATTCTAGGGATTGCTGGTGTGGACGGGAATGGGCAACAAGATTTGTTTTTCACACTCACTGGAGCGCAGCCGTCCTCGCAAGGACGCGTTGTTTTTTGTCAGCAAGAGGTGACTCATGCCAGTTCTGAAAAACGCCGCAAGATCGGCATGCGAATGATTCCAGCAGATCGTCAACGTGAGGCTTTACTGAATCATTTCAACCTGTACGAAAATTTATATCTTGGTAATGAGCATTTGTTTTCAATCAAGACAGAACATCGTTCGCAATTTGCCAGCGACATGATCAAACAATGGAACATCCATCCGCGTGATGCCAATTTTGTCGTGAACGCTATGAGCGGCGGAAATCAGCAAAAACTTCTCTTTGCGCGAGAGCTTCATCAAAACCAGAAATTTTTTATCGTGCACGATCCTACGCGTGGAATTGATTTTGCGACACGTCAACGTCTGTGGCAAGCGCTCAGTCAGCTTGTGAGCACCGGTGCAGCGATTCTTTTGATCTCAAGTGATCTCGAAGAACTTTTTGCGCTATGCACGCATCTTGCTGTTCTTTATCGTGGGCGACTCTCCCCTGTATTTCCGATCAACCAAATAAATGAAACAACACTTGGTCGTTTGATCTCCGGCATTGGCACGGAGGCATGAGCAAAATTTTGCAGTTTGTTCTCACCTTGTTGTGCGTTGGCATTGTTCTCAACGTTTGTGCGATGATTGTGGGTGTTTCCCCAAGCTCTGTTTACAGGCAGCTTTATGCCACACTGCATTCCTCTTATGGTTGTTCACAAATTGCTTTCAAAGCCACTCCTATCATTCTGATCGCGCTCGGAGCATGTGTGTCGTTTCGCACCGGGTTGTGGAACATTGGTTTTGAAGGGCAACTTGTTATTGCCTCGTTGGCAACCGGCATTGTTGGTGGATATTTACCCAGCAATTTACCAGGATCAGCAGGGATCTTGATCCTTTTATTGGTTGCTTGTTCAGCCGGTGCGGCATGGGCACTTATCGCTGGGTTACTCAAAACGTATTTTTCTGCGCCCGAAGTCATGACCACCATCATGCTTAATTTTATCGCCATGGCGATTTCAAGTTGGATGATGCAACACTTTGCAACTTCTGAATCCAACCACACAATTGATCTCGCGCCCCAATTTAGATTCTCAACCTTTGCTCCTTGGATAAAAGGATCGCAACTCAACACCATCTTTTTAATGGCGATTGCACTTACATTTGTGCTTCATTGGTTTTTATTTCGCACAAAAACGGGGTTTTCATTTCTTGCTTACGGGGAAAATCCGCGCGCTGCGACGCTTTATGGAACATCAAAAACACGCACAATTTTGTTAGTTTTTTTGGTTTCGGGTATTTTATGCGGAATTGCGGCCTGCCATTACGTACTTGGTAGCAAAGGTTTTCACGAAGATGGCTTTTCCGGTGGGGTTGGTTTTGTAGGTCTGGCGGCAGCGTTAGTGGCTTTCAATCGCCCTTTATTGTGCATCGCATCCGGAATTTTATTTGGAGCTCTTGCTTACGCCAGCCTTGCCATCAATGTACTGATTCCCAAAGAAGTAACGGACGTTCTCACGGCAGCAACCATGATTGTGATTCTTATGCTTGCAAACGGAGATCAAAAACGATCGTGAAACCATTTTTATTTTCGATCATGCGATTATCGGTACCTTACGTACTAGCGGCTCTAGCCGGCGTTGTCTCTGAAACATCTGGGGTTGTCAATCTCGCACTTGAAGGATTGATGCTTTTTTCTGCTTTTGCTGCTGCCATCTGCGCCTTAAATACTCACAGCGCACTGATTGGAACGCTCGGTGCAATGAGTGTTGGCGCTCTCATCGGTCTGAGTTACTGTTTGGCGGCGACTCGTCGAGGCACCGATCAAGTTTTGTTGGGAATTGCTGTGAATATTGCCGCCATCGGCATCACGCGTTTTTTGCTAAAACGATTTTATGATTCAACTTCGAATTCGCCTTACATCAACTCCGATATTGTTTTGATGATACCCATCATTCTCGTCGTTGGTTTTGTTTTAGTCGTTCTTGCGCATAGCGTATGGGGGAAACGCGTGATTGCAGCAGGAGATCATCCACAAGCTCTGGTCGATCGAAATATTTCTGTTCGTCGTATCCAACTGATGGCACTTACCATCGCAGGTGGATTGTGTGGACTTGCCGGAGCTTTTTTAACTTTCTCACAACACCAATTCACGGATGGCATCACGGCAGGGCGAGGATATATCGCGGTCGCGGCGGTGGTCTTCTCTGGCTGGAAGGCGGAACGCGCGATCCTCACCTGCTTGTTTTTTGCTGCGGCCGAAAGTTTAGGGATTACTTTGCAGGGCCGATCCCACTTTCCACCACAATTATTGCAAAGCCTTCCTTATTTATTATGTTTATTCGCATTGATCGGCAAACAGCATCGTGGTCGCGCTCCTTATGCGTTAGGTCGCACCTAACGCACCCCGTCAAACAAAAGCACTGGACTTGAAGTCATGATTAAGGCGAATTTAGCACCGGCTTTTTATCTCAATCCGATAACCCTAGTGAAGGAATATTGCGGAGGTTGCATGTTGATCCGTCAAGCGCGGTTTTGGGTGTTTGCATATGTTGCCTTATATACACTTTTCACAGTGTCAGCATGCAGCAACTCCAATAAGATGTGTCCGGTTGGCCCTCCAGGACCTCCGGGACCACCACCCCCGCCGCCGCCGCAAATCGGTATTCCGATTCCGGGTGGTATTGATCGTAAGGTGATTCAAAACAATGTGATTCAAGCACGTTTGTCACCTAAAGGTTTTGCTTTTATCGAGTCTGACTTAATGAATGTTGTCACTGCAGCATTGTGCCATCCCTTAACTATTAATATTCCTCGTTACGATCTTGGCAGCATAGACAGTGCTCTTTCTGGCATTGTTTTGTGTGATAACAACGACGATCAAGGTCATCCTGTAGGATGTAATGCAACCATCAATATTATTCCTGGGTCGTTGCACATCGCACGCGCCGCACCCAATGGACAAAACCAGAGCCTGCTGACGGTAAACGCGCGTGTTGAGATCATCGCGCAAAATATTTTTCATGAGAAAGCAAACAACACCCCCACCGACGATTGCCAAGTCGACGTCGCATTCAAGAACCATTACTCGGATGTTTGCCAAAGCGGCGTGTCATTGACTAACGATGTCTATTGCCAAGATTTTTGTAATGCCCAAACGCATATCGCGGATGGAACCACACCTGGACATCCGGTTTCTTTCAGTCTTGCTATCGGTGTCGATCCGGTTTTTGGTTATCCGCAAATTTCCATGCAAGCGATTGATCTTGCCCTCAGTGGTGCCCCCGAGTGTTTCTCTAGCGATGATGTTCTCGTCTATCAACCGCATCACCCGCCACCCTTATATAGCCAAACGCAACTCAACGGCGCACCGCTTTTTTGTGGTGCCGTACAGGTTCTTTATGGTGCGATCACACAAGCACTCACTCCTCTATTAAAAAGTGCGGCACTTCATGCTGTGAATAGTGAAATTGCAACCATCACTGCCTCACATTGCGCAACCAACAGTGATTGCGATGCAGGTTTGCAATGTTCAAATGTAAAATTAGCAGACGGTTATCTTTGCATGTCTTCTGGTCAGTGCGTGTTGCCAGAAGTAGACGGTATGGCGTGCAATGATGGTACACATGCCATTCCGCAATTGATTGGGCTCGAACGTCAACAAGATCTCGGCCAATTGGCATCCAGTTTTCTCACCGACACCTCCGGTCCACTTCAGTTTATTGCCGGCATTGGTGGATATCTCAGCAACGATTCGGATGCAGATCTGCAAAACCGAGGCGTTCCCGTGAGCGATGATGAACGTGGTTTAAGTATTGGCGGATTTCTTGGTGTCAATACTCAACCGGCACCTTGTGTTCAGCCACAACCGCAACCCCAAATTTCGACGATCAATCCTCTTGTCTTTCCAGATTCGATCGACCTGTTTGATCCGACAGCCAAAAATATCACAACTCAAGATTATCACGCAGCGGTTTCGTTACATCAAAATGCGTTCAGCCAACTTTCGTGGGGCCTTTATGAAAACGGTGGGCTTTGCATCACCTTCGCCGGAACACCGCAACTTCAATTAAATAGTAAACTTCTTTCGTACTTGACTGCGTCACTCAATCATTTGACTGACGGAGAAAACCATCCGGCATTTTTATATGTTTATCCGACCCAACTGCCATCGTTTGGAATTGGCAAAGGCAGCTTGACGTTTGACTCTGCGGGACAACCCATCCTCGACACACCCAACGTCGATTTATCGTTGAAGCAATTTAACGTTGAATTTTATTCACTCATCAGTGATCGTTATGTGCGTTTGTTTACGCTCCAAGTCGATTTCGATGTGGGTGTATTTTTAGAATTTAATCCGGATGGGTCTCTTCTACCCGTCACCAGCGATTTCAAAAAAGGACTGGGGCAAGTTCAAGTTCTTAATCTTCATATTTTGGCGGAACATCCGCAAGACTTGCAAAACGTGATACCAGCGCTTCTTGATTTTGCTCTCCCTTTTATTGCTAATTCCGTTCTTCATTCATTTCAGCTTCCCACACACAATCTTCTTCCGGGATACAATTTCAATATCTTGGGTGTTCGCGGCATGAACTTGATTGCAGGCTCGCAACCCGAACGTTATGAATTTTTAAGTGCCTTCGGTCGCGTGGATAAAACCAGCGCAAGTCGTGAAATCGCAGCACCTGCGCAGCCACAAGTCGCAGTATCTTATGTTGACACCAGCGCGGAGCAAACAACGATCACTTTGCAATTTAGTAATGCCGCACAAGAACCTCTGGAATACGCATATCGCTTGGATGGTGGTCTGTTTGCACCATTTTCGGCACACACCACCGTCACTTTATCGCGCCCGCTTTTGCAAATCGGCGGAGAACACGTGGTTGAAGTAGTGGCCAGACGTCTTGGCGATTACCGCACGCAAAATACAACTCCTGTACAACAAACATTTGTTTTACCTGATCGCACCTTGCAACCTACGGCGGCCGCAAAGGAATTGCCCATTGACGTGAGTGCCAGCGTAGAAAAAAACGCCAGCGGCTGTCACCAGGTAGGCAATGATTTGTCTTGGTTGTGTGTGCTCGCGCTTAGCCTTGTACTTGCGGTTCGTCGTTCACGATACGTTGATTAATCTTGATGTCAGAAACTTCGCGTTGATGTTTCAAATAATCTCGTACAATCAGATCTTTTTTATGTGACAGTGTTTGGGTTCGAAGCTCTTTGCGATCTTTTTCGAATTTTTGCATGTCTGGCAATTGACGTTCTTTAATTTCAGCCACCACATAGCGATTACCTAATTTATACACTTTATCGAGCAGACGTTGCTCTGGTTTTGCCGCAAAAGCGTCGCGCAAAAGCTCATCGTTAAAACCAATTTTTGGAATGGCACTGACACCATGATTAAACATGCCTGTGGTTTTATAACGCACGCCTTTCAACGAATTACCAGTTTCGGTTTCAGATTCTGGGGAAAACAAATCCTTGATGGATTTTCCATTTTTAACCAATGCTAATATTCGCTGAGCTTCGCTATGAGCTGCTTGATCGCGACGTTGTTCTAAAACCAATTCTTGTGCAATATCTCGATGAACCTGGGGAAGTTCGCGGTTTTGCGCTTCTTTTACCTCATCTAGCTTAATCAGATGAAAACCAAACGGCGAACGCACCGGTTTTGATACCTCGCCGATTTTCAATTGTGAAACTGCTTCTTCAAATGGTTTCACCATCATGCCTGGACCAAACCAACCAACGTCTCCACCTTTGTCTTTTGAAGAATCTTCAGAATACTTCTGCGCCAATTGAGAAAAATCTTTTCCTGCCGCTATTTCTTTCGCGATTGCTTCGATTTTAATTTTAACGGCGTCCACCTCTTGCGGGGATGCTTTATCTGCGACTTTTAATAAAATATGTCGTGCTTTATATTTTTTCGGCTCGTGATAACGAAGTTCGTCACGCTTATAGCGAGCCGTGATTTCAGCTTCATGCGCTTTTTCATAAGCCTCAATCTCTGCCGCCGATGGTACCTCAACTCCAGGAGCATTTTGTGCTGATATTTCCACAAAATAAAGATCCGCTTTATCGTTATTTTGTACATAATCCGTCCGCAAATCGGCATCCGACACACTCACCGATACTTCGATCACATGACGAAATTTTTCGGCCAACATTTTTTCACGTAGATCGGCTTCAAAGCGTGCAGGAGATGTATCTGCTGCATATTTTACATAACGTTCGTAGGCCGTATAATCAAACTGCCCATTGACTTGAAAAGCAGGTGCTTGCAAAATCAGTTGCCTCAGCTCATCTTCGCTAACCACCAAGTGCGCTTGTTGTGCGGCTTGCGCCAGCAGCTTGGTGTCGATCAGTTGATCAAGTACCTGTTTTTTAAGGCCCAGTTGTTTAATTAATTCAGGAGTTAAACCCTTGGCACTACCTTGCTGAAAGTATCGCAGTTGCTCACTAAAAGTACGACGAAATTCTTCTTCGCTAATAGTATCTGAATTTACTTTTGCGGCGTAGGTAAAATCAGTAGAACATCCCTGTCGGCCGGGACCAAAGCTCACTAAAAAAACTGAGATGATTGCCCCAAAAAGAATATAAATTAAAAAAGACTGAGAATGCCGGCGCATCGCATCAAGCATGAAAGCCTCCAAACACGGGCCTGCCTGTAGCGATTTGTTTGGGTAAAGTAAATGGACCGCAAGCGAGACGAGGGCTTAACTAAGCCGTAGGTGCAAGCGGCATAGAACGGCAGCACCATGCTGCCGTTCTTGACCCAGGAGTTGCCACATCCGTTGCATCAAGGGTGATGCCTTGGATATTTTGAGTTTCGGCACATCAAAGAAAAATGTTGCGGCACATTTTCATTTCAACGATTTTTGGCAAAACATATGTTAATGTAATGAAGTCAGGTTAAGAACAGGATGTAATGGCTTTACGATCAGATGATGTAAAACAATTTCGCGCGCGTTTTTACGCACTTGCTTTTTTTGCTGCGATTGCTTTTGGCGGGTTGGTCACGCGCCTATACACCTTACAAATCCTACGTGGCAACGAATTTAGCATCAAAAGCGAACAGAATTTTGTGCAAAAACAGCGTTTGATCGCGGACCGAGGACTTTTTTATGATGCCAAAGGCCGCCTCATGGTTGATAACCGGCCAGCCCTGGATTTATACGCGACCCCTGCATTTATTGTTGATCTTGATCGATCCCTCGAAGCGCTTGGCCGCTACTTGGAGATGAGTCCAGAAGAAATAAATTTCAATTTCAAACGTATCAAGGGTGCAAAAAAACTCGATCGTTTTCTTGCCATTTTAATCAGACGAGATTTGTCACGTGATCAACTCGAACTCATCGAAGCCGATAAAATGATGCATCGACTTGATGGTTTTAACGTGGTCGATTCGGGAGTTCGCGACTATCGGTATGGCAAGCTTCTTGCGCATGTCACCGGCTATCTTAACGAAATCAGTCCACAAGAATTTGAGCAAAAAAAAAATCAGCCAGACAATATTTATGAACTCGGCGATCTGATAGGACGACGTGGGCTCGAACGCTTCTATGAAAACACTTTGCGTGGAAAAGATGGTTATGAACGGGTGGTGGTTGACTCCAAAGGAAGCCGTCAGTCTGAAGCAGCTGCACGTTGGTTGCTGGGCAATGATCGACGAGTTCCAGCCATGCCGGGGCACAATCTCATGCTCTCGATCGACCTTGACGTACAACGAACAGCGGCAGCAGCTTTTGGCGGTCAAGCGGGTGCCGTCATTGCCGTTGATGTCAATACTGGATTTATTCTCGCTTTGTATTCCACACCTGCCTACGATCCCAACCGTGTCACGGGACGATTGGCAGCAAAAGAAAAAGAAGCACTGGATAGCGATCCTTTAAAGCCGTGGATCAACCGTGCAATCCAAGAACAATATGCACCTGGATCAACTTATAAACCCCTAACGGCGCTGACCGCTTTAAGCCGTGGCATTCTCACTCCAGAAACACATCTTTTCTGTCCTGGTTATTTCAAATCAGGTGGCAACACGTGGCATTGTTTTCATGAACACGGTGACGGTTCAATTCCGCTACATCAAGCTATCGTGCGCAGTTGTGACGTCTTTTTTTATCAGCTCGGTGCTAAACTGGGCATCGAGCCTTTGGCAGAAACCGCTCGCTTATTTGGTTTCGGTCGAAAAACTGAAATTCCTTTGAATGCAGAAATTACCGGAATCGTGCCCGACGTTGCGTATCACAATTGGGCGCAACGCAACGAAGGTGGATACAAACCTGGCTTTGCCATCAATACCGCCGTTGGGCAGGGAGCGAATGCGTTTACACCTTTGCAGTTGGTGATGGCTTACGCCACCATCGCCAATGGCGGCACATTGTACAAACCACAGCTTGTTCGTCGTATCGAAGATGCCAAAGGAGCTGTCATCCAATCATTCGATCCCGTTGTGCAGCACAAAATTGTTTTCAAAGAAGAATATTGGCAAGCCATAAAAGGTGGACTGTGTGGTGTCGTCAACGAACCCGGTGGAACTGCTTACAGTAAACGTCAACCAGACGTTGTCGTTTGTGGAAAAACGGGTACGGCACAAGTGACGAAACTACGCAAACGTTTAGGTAAAGGTGCCCAGCTCTTAAAAGATCTTGAAGCGATCGATTACAACTTAAGAGATAATTCTTGGTTTGTTGGTTTTGCTCCTGCAGAATCTCCACAAATTGCCGTCGTCACGCTCACGGAACACGGTGGTTTCGGTGGAATGGCATCGGCACCGACGGTGATGGCGGTGATTCGCGCGTATCTTAAAAATGAACATCCCGGGAAAGAAGATCCTTATTATCGTGCGGATGAGGACCTCACCATTAGTGACGCGCGTAATAATAATCAGAGCGTCTCTCCATGATTGATATTAAACAGCGCGCTACGCTGCCCTACTCCTTATTGCTGATGATTCTGCTCATCGGAGCTTTGGGTGTCACCAATGTCTATTCCGCCGCCCGTGCCACCTTCCCAAATTATTGGATGGCACAGATTGTTTGGTTCACATTGAGCATCATCATCGCCTTTAGCACCTTGCTGATCGATTACCGAATCGTTGAGCGCTTTGCTTATCCTTTTTACGGATTCGTAAACGTTTTGCTTTTCTTGGTATTGGTTCATGGTCTCAAACGTTACGGAGCCAGAAGATGGCTTGATCTCGGCGTGGGCAGCTTGCAACCTTCCGAGCTCATGAAAATCGGCATCGTACTTATTTTAGCGAAATATTTTTCTGAAGAAAAAAAAGATGAGGGATATACGATTCGCGATCTCATCCAACCTCTGAATATCTCACGTCCCATCGTTGCACTTTTAGCGTTGGCCGTGATGTGGGCGCGCAATGCATGGCTACAAGATCCGATAGGAGAATTGGCACGCCGGGCTTATGAAACCTTTCATGATCGACCACCTGAATGGGAAGGTACGTATTTGGTGCGAGTCATTCTCGTAACGGCAATTGTGATTTACTTTGCGGTCGGGGCGCTTTTTTACCAACGCTCAAATCAAGAACAAAATCCATTTGACGAAAACGAAAAGTGGCATCGCTTGGTGCATCTTATCGTTTGGCTGGGCATCCCTTTTTTGACATCTGGCCTTCTTTACTTCACCTGGCAATCTGAGTTTTTAGGTGACCCTATTGCCGTTATTTTGCAGTGGTTGGTGCAACAGGGCAGCCCGAATGGTGCACATCATTTATTTTCAACTGTGCTTTGGTTTCGAATCTTATTACTTTTTTCAGTATTAGTTTACCTTGCCTTAGCCTTACAATTACAGCTCAAAAAAGATCCACGCGAAATTTCTAGCTGGATTGCACCTTTTGATCTCGTATTAATTCCAATGGTCCTGATTATGGCTGAACCTGATCTGGGAACCGCTTTATTAGTAGGTGCCGTAGCATTCTCGATGATTCTTTTTGTCGGCATGCGCTGGTCGAGCGTGATTTTGATGGCTGTGTCGGGCGTGGGATTAGGTTACATTTCTTGGTTCGCATTACTAAAAGATTACCAAAAACGCCGTGTTCTCACTTTTTTGGATCCTGAAACTGATGCGCTTGGAGCAGGTTACCATGCCAATCAATCGATTATCGCCGTCGGCTCTGGCCGAATGTGGGGCAAAGGTTTTGCCCAGGGAACACAAACACAATTATCGTTTTTACCTCAACAACATACCGATTTTGCTTTTTCGGTGTGGAGCGAAGAACGAGGTTTTATGGGTTGCATGATTCTGATTTTTCTTTACCTCGTTTTGATCGTGCTCGCAGTAGGAATTGCTGCACAAGCACGCGACAAATTAGGGGCTTTACTGGTGACCGGTTTTACATCACTGGTTTTTTGGCAGGCTTTCGTCAACATTGGCATGGTCATTGGCGTTTTGCCGATTGTTGGAGTTCCTTTGCCACTTTTCAGTTATGGTGGATCGTCTCTACTCACGGTGATGTTAGGTTTGGGCGTCACCATGAATGTGGCTTACCGCCGCTATTCTTTTTAGACCGCATGTTTATCGAGCATCTCAACTAATTTTTGGCGTGGTACTGCTCCCACTATTTGATCAACGACTTGACCATTTTTAAACAGAAGCAAGGTGGGAATCGCACGAACACCATATCGACCCGCGGCTTGAGGATGATCGTCGATGTTCATTTTTCGCATTTCTACTTTGCCAGCATAGCTGGTGGCTAATTCTTCCACCATGGGTGCGATGGCGCGACAAGGAGCACACCAAGGTGCCCAAAAATCAACCAGTGTTGGTTTTGGAGCTTTGATCACATCACCGTCAAAAGAATCGTCACTCACGCTTAGTACATTTGCCACAAGAAACCTCACTAAAATGTTTCGCAAATCGGTCTGATTAGTATAGTTAAAGTTTAGTGAATGACAAGCACCTGTTTGACGAATAAATTCAATTGCCATTGAGGCGGAGGAATTTCATGAATTACATTTGGTTTTTTTCAATTTTAGGCCTGCTCGCAGTCGGTTGCACCCACAATAATGCCCCTGGTTCTGAACCTGACGCCAACAACGAAACCATTTCAGCTTCGAACTACAATCAAACTTGCTCCGCAGATTCAGATTGTGTGGCGATTGCAGTTGGGGATCCATGCCGCTTATGTTGCGCCAACGCTGCGATCAACAAAGCTGATCAAGCCAAATACAATGCTGACGTTGCCGAAGATCGCGCAGAATGCCGTCCAGTCATTCCTTGCACCATTGCTTGTCTAATGAATCATGCGGCATGCACGAATAATAAATGCACAGTGGTTCCTGGCCGTTAACCATTTCTTATGATTCACAGGAAGGCGGAAAGACAGGAAGGGATTCTTTTCAGGTGAAACCTTGCGTACTAAAATCCAGCGGTTTTATCTAATCCGTTTCGTTTAAGAATTGCGAGCGCTTTATCCTCAAGTTCTATAATCGACATTGGTGTAGCTACGTCTTTTTTCTCGGCCGCTGTTCCATGCTCTTTAATAACCGAAACGCACGCTAACCTTATTATCTGATCAGGCCTCTTGTCTGGTGTGGGTTTGAATTCAGGATTTTTTAAAGCATCATAAAGAATATACCCAAGTTTTTGCCAAACTTTCGTAGCCGCGCCGTCATACTCTTTTTGAGTAGTTGAATACGCAATATCAACTTCAAATCTGAAAGCAGCAATCGAAAGCTCTGCTCTTGGAGCAGCACTTCTGGAAATATATTGGAGAGTACTAATGACACTCTTCACAATAGGGCTATCTTTAAAATACTGATTGTATTCTCTTTGACATTCTTGTTGACGTGTCGTTGCGGTAACATCAGTACATTCATATTGCCCGTTATTTTTCCCAAGTTGTAGACCCATATCAATTACTCCCTTTAGCTTTCGTTTTAATTGTCGCTTAGTCTTAGTCTTAGTCTTAGTCTTAGAATTATCGCATAAACAACAAAGTTGTTCCGTCTTTTGTTGCGCATTTTTGTCTTTTTATCTCAGTATCTAAGATCGACGGTCGGTCCCAGAGATATCCCTGTCCATAAATCGCTAAAATTTTTTGCATTAAATTCAAACACTTAGCAACCGCTTCGTAAGAAGAGACTGCATGTCTCTTCGACCATCCGAGATCAAGCTGATGATGACTTGCTTTCTCCTGATGCGATAGATCACACGGTAAGGTTTAAAGAAAATCTGGCGGTAGACGCGAATGCCTAGCAACTGGAGCTCTTTGGGATAAGCGCCACGGTCTGGTG
>Ga0207120_1081_pt2 | contig 20940 bp, 16 predicted proteins | sample Alteio_BWMinHeat_40_FD_153509 | JGI IMG/M metagenome (GOLD analysis project Ga0207120, IMG submission 153509) | Enriched cells from forest soil in Barre Woods Harvard Forest LTER site, Petersham, Massachusetts, United States -... | ecosystem: Environmental > Terrestrial > Soil > Temperate forest >...
TCAAGATTTCGAGCGAGTTTCCGGAGCATAACGATTAGATCGAGAAGAGGGTAAGTGGAAGGGCGCGACGGAAGAGATTCTTTGAGGAGAATTGGGAAAGCGGGAGTAGAATCGTCGCGGTTCTCTCCCAGGAGTCCCATGGAGCAGGAGCGCCGCCGCAGCCCCCGGTATCCGTTCGCCGGATCCATCGAGATGCGCGAAGGCACGTCCGAAGACAAGAGGACGGCGCGCGTCAAAGAACTCAGTTTAAATGGTTGTTATGTGGATATTGAAAGCCCTTATCCGATAGGGTCGTCCCTGGCGATAAAACTTTTCACCGAGACCGAGTTTTTTGAGGCGCAAGCAAGCGTCATCTATTCTCATCCAGATCAAGGCATGGGGTTGATGTTTCGAGAGACCAAACCCTATTACCTGATGGTGTTGAGGAAATGGTTGCTGGCGGCGATGATGGGAAAAAAGGGGCCACGGAGCTGAATTCTTTCAGGATAGATTAGCTCCTCGATCCGGCACCGGACACAGGGAGTGCGAAGTTCGCGGAAAACTGCAAAAGCGTGGGGAGCCGGGGAGAACGAGTTATTTGTTTATGCGGTTGCCGGTGACCGAGCGGGCTTCGGGACTCTTCGGGGTCCAGTCTTCGGGAGGAAAGGCCACGCGCCAGAAAGTTGGGCGCGGGGCGGTGAACTCCAGACCGATTTCAGCTTTGCCGCCACGCACCGGACCGAGGAACGCCACATGGCACTCCTGTTCCTCTTCCGTTTTGTTGTGCCGCATGTGAACCGCGTCGCCGCTGGTGAGACGAGCGCCAAGCAGAACCAGTGCCCCGTGGGCATTAATGGCAAGAGTTTCGGTGAACTCCTCAAAGTCCTTACCCTGGGCGTCCTTCCCGCGTATGCGGATGGCGACCTGCATCAGCACTCGCTGACTGCGGCGCCGCGCCCCCGCGTGCATGGGTGTATTCGAAACTTGAGCCATACAACCTCTCTATAAAATAACTATACGCGCCGGGATGGAATTGTCGAGGGCTTCCCGAAGACCGTATTCAAAATGCATACCTTGTTTATTAATTCCGTTGATCGATCGGAACGTAATGACGCGTGTCGTGCCCGAGATAGATCTGGCGCGGGCGTGCGATTTTCTGCTCGGGGTCGAGAAGCATCTCTTCCCACTGCGCGATCCACCCGGAAGTGCGCGGAATCGCGAAGAGGACGGGAAACATGGTCATCGGAAAACCCATCGATTGATAAATGAGGCCGGTGTAGAAATCCACGTTGGGATAGAGCTTGCGCTTCACGAAGTATTCGTCTTCGAGAGCGATGCGTTCGCACTCGAGAGCGATTTCGAGAAGCGGGTTCTTGCCCATGAGTTCGAAGACTTCGTAAGCGATGTGCTTGATGATGCGGGCGCGCGGATCGTAATTTTTGTAGACGCGATGGCCGAATCCCATGAGCTTGACTTCACCGGCTTTGACGCGCTTGATGAACTCCGGAACTTTCTGTACTGAGCCGATCTCTCCGAGCATGCGTAGAACTTCTTCATTGGCGCCGCCGTGCAGCGGGCCGTAGAGGGCAGCGATTGCAGCGGCGGTGGCGGAGTAGGGATCGACGTGCGAGCTGCCGACGCCGCGTATGGTGTTGGCGGAGCAGTTTTGCTCGTGGTCAGCATGAAGGATGAAGAGAACATCGAGGGCGCGTTCGAGCGTCGGATTGGGCCGGTACTTGGGTTCCGTGGTGCGAAAGAGCATGTTGAGAAAGTTGCCCGGATAGCTGAGGTCATTGTCCGGATAGACGAACGGCATGCCCAGGGTATGGCGATAAGAGAACGCCGCGATGGTCGGAATCTTTCCGACGAGGCGATAGGTCTGTTTCCTGCGCGACTCGGCGCTAAAGATGTCCTTCGCGTCGTGATAGAAAGTGGAAAGTGCTGCAATCGTGGAGATCATCATGCCCATGGGGTGGGCGTCGTAATGAAAGCCGTCCAGGAATTTCTTGATGCTTTCGTGGATGAAAGTGTGGTGCGTGACGTTGTAGGTCCAATCCTTCAACTGCGAAGACGTAGGCAGTTCGCCATGCAACAGCAGATAGGCGGTTTCCAGATAGGTGCTTTTTTCCGCGAGGTCTTCGATGGGATAGCCGCGATAACGCAGGATGCCGGCGTCTCCATCGATGAATGTGATTTTGCTGATGCAGGAGGCTGTGTTGTTGAAGGCTGGATCGTAGCTCATCATACCGAAATCTTTGGGGTCGACTTTGATCTGGCGGAGGTCGGCGGCACGGATGGTGTCGTGGGTGATGGGGACCTCGTAGGATTTGCCGGTGCGATTGTCGGTGATGGTGAGCGTTTCGCGGGGCGTGGGGGAGCCTTCTGGCTTTCTCGTCGTGGTTGCGGACAATGGGGAGTCCATTGAAAAATCCTCGGAGGCCGCGGAGCGGTTGCCGCGCTTTCATTATCACTGTACACCAAAGGGGGCGCCGCCGGAAACTGGCCGAAGGGGCGGTGCAAAGCGCACAAATCCAAGGAGTTGGTTGAAGGGCGGGGGCGCGGGAGCGAAGGGCAAAATATACCTCTTGACAATTGTCGTTATAACGAGTATTATGCGTTTGGAAGACCCAGGAGGTGGGCCATGATTGATATCCGCAAAAGCGGCGAACGCGGGCACGCGAACCACGGCTGGCTGGATTCGCATTTCACCTTTTCGTTTGCCGATTACTTCGATCCCGAGCATGTGCAGTTTCGTACGCTTCGCGTGATGAACGACGACAGAGTTGCGGGCGGCGGCGGTTTCCCGAAGCACCCTCACCGCGATATGGAGATCGTCACGTACGTTCTGGAGGGCGCGCTGGAGCACAAGGACAGCATGGGTAACGGCTCGGTGATCAAGCCGGGTGACGTGCAGTACATGAGCGCGGGTACCGGCGTGGCGCACAGCGAATTCAACGCGTCCAAGACAGATCCGGTGCACCTGTATCAAATATGGATGCTACCGGAAAAACAAGGTCTGAAGCCGACCTACGACCAGAAAAACTTTAGTGAAGCGGAAAAGCGCGGAAAGCTGCGGCTGGTGGCTTCGCCTGACGGGCGGGATGGCTCGGTCAAGATCCGTCAGGACAACGAGCTGTACGCAACGGTTCTGGGCGCGGGCGAAACGGTGAAGCACGAACTCAAGAAAGATCGGCATGCCTACGTTCAGGTAGCGCGAGGCAGCGTTAAGCTGAACGGCACGCCACTTGAAACAGGCGATGGCGCGGCCATCTCCGCCGAAAAGGCCGTCGAGCTCACTGGCGTAAAAGACGCCGAGGTCCTGCTCTTCGACTTGGCCTAAGAACGAACTCGATCGACAAAGCGCGCAGGGGAACTCTACCTTCTGCGCGCTTTGTTTTTCATATCTTTGTTTTCAGCCGCAGGCGCGGCGGAATTCGCGCATGAAGGCGGTGAGGGCTTCCACGGCTTCGAGGGTGACGGCGTTGTAGAGGGAGACGCGCATGCCGCCAACGGAGCGGTGGCCGGGCGTGCCGACCAGTCTGGCCGCGGCGGCTTCGGTGGCGAACTTCCTTTCGATGGAGTCGTCTCCCCCTGCTACGCGGAAGACTACGTTCATTTTTGAGCGCGAGGCTTTTTCGACGGGGCAGGAATAGAAGCCGCCGCTCGATTCGATGGTGTCATAGAGCAGCTTGGCCTTAGCCTCATTGCGCTTTTCGATGCCCGGAATTCCGCCTTCGGATTCGATCCACTCCAAGACCAAGCCGACGATGTAGATCGCGAAAGTCGGGGGGCGTGTGATAAAGCGACTTCTCCTTGATATGCGTGCGGTATTGAAGAAGCGTGGGGAGATTCTTGTCGGCGCGTTCGGAGAGGTCTTTGCGGATGATGACCACGGTTACGCCGGAAGGGCCAAGATTTTTCTGGGCGCCGGCGAAGATGACGCCGTACTTTTTCACATCGACGGGGCGCGAGGCGATGTCGGAAGACATGTCGGCGACCAGCGGCACGTTGCCGGTTTCCGGCAGGGTGGTCCACTGCGTGCCTTCGATGGTGTTATTGGTGCAGATGTGAACGTAGGAGGCGTCCGGGGAGAACTTCATTTCGTCGCGGCGGGGAAGCCGCGCGAACTTTTCCGATTCGGTGGAGGCCGCGATATGGTGGAGGATGCCTTTTTTCAATTCACCAATGGCCTTGGCGGTCCAGGCGCCGGTATGGAGGACGTCAACGGGCTTTCCGGGGAGGCAGAGGTTCATCGGGGCCATGGTGAACTGCATGCTGCCGCCGCCCTGGACGAAGATGACCGCATAATCGTCCGAGATTCCAAGGAGATTCCGGAGCTTCTGTTCCGCGCCCGCGTTGATGCTTTCAAATTCCGGTGAGCGGTGGCTCATCTCCATGACCGACATGCCACTGCCGCGCCAGTCGAGGAGTTCCTCTCGGATTCGTTCGAGGACCGGAAGCGGTAGCGCCCCCGGACCCGCGTTGAAATTGAAAGCGCGCTTGGTGGTTTGTGCGGAAAGCGCGGACGAAGTCACGAATGCCAACCCTCTCTTATTAAGAATTGCAGCGCGCCAGAGCCGAGAAATGCTGCGAACTTAGCAAACCAGAATAACAGAAATCACCGAGGCGTCCGAACGGCTTGACCGCAACTTTATCAGCGGCTCCTGCGCCCGTAATGGATCGTCTGATTCCGCGCACCGTGCATCGGTTTCGTCGCTGCTGCCGGTGCAGCGCGTGATGAACGCACTGCATTTCTCCAACGCAGCGGTCTGCTGAAATCCCGGGCACTGTCTTCTCAATTCTTCTCAACCAGGGCGAATTCGACGCGGCGGCGCATGGGGTCGATCCGTTCTGCACGGACGCGCACGCGGTCGCCGTGCTGCCACACCAGCTGCTTTGGTTTTGCACCGCGGCCCCGAGCCGCGCCCGGCGTTCCGCGGCGGCCGTCTCCGCTGGGCATGGCGACAATGACGTGATCCTTCTCGCGGTAAACGCATCGCGCGTTGGCAGCTTCTTCAAGCGCGTTGATCGGCAGCAGACCTTCCACGAAGACTTCGAAAAGCTCGACAAAACAGCCGAATTTCTGCACGGAAATGATCAGCCCGTCGTATTCCTCGCCGAGGTGCTCTTCCATGAATTGAGCGGTTTTCCAGTCCATCAGTTCGCGCTCGGCGCCGGTGGCGCGGCGCTCTGCTTCAGAAGTTTCTGAAGCGATTTCTTCGAGGTTCTTGTGCGAATAGAGCGTGGACTCCGATCCCGGCGCTGCGGCGACATGCGCCTTCGAAGAGGCCGGCGCATCCTTCGGATGATCGAGCGCCCATTTCAGAATGCGATGAACGATGAGGTCCGGATATCGCCGAATGGGCGAAGTGAAATGCGTGTACTCATCGAAGCCGAGGGCGAAATGCCCAAGCGGCTCGGCGGCGTAGCGGGCTTGCTTCAGGGAACGCAGCATGAGGTAGGAGATGATGCGTTCTTCCGGTTTGCCAACGACCTTTCGAATCAGGCGCTGATAGTGCTGGGGCGTGATGCGCAACTCGCCGCCCGGGAGCGCCACTTTCATGCCGCGCTCACGGCCGTGGCCGTAGGAGTCGGGCCGGCCGGCTTTCGCGGGCGCCGGAACGCGGCCATGGCGAACGGCGACTTCGCGCTGGTGCAAGTCTTCGACGCCGAGAGAGTAACCGAAGGCGCGGGCCAGCTCCTCGAACTCGAGGACCTTGCGCGCGTCGGGCTTCTCATGAACGCGATGCAGCGATTCGATGCCGCGCCGCAGGAGGTAACCGGCGACGGCGCGATTGGCGGCCAGCATGAACTCTTCAATGAGCCGGTGCGCGATGTTTCGCACGCTGCGCGTGATATTGGTCATGCGTTGCTCTTCGTCGAATTCAATGACCGGTTCAGGGAGATCGAAATCGATGGAGCCATGCTCGTTGCGGCGGGCATTGAGGAGCAGCGCCAGTTCTTTCATTTCGCGGAAGCGGGGGGCCAGCGCGGCGTAGCGCTCCGTCATCTCAGCATCGCCTTCGATGACTCTGTTGACGTTCGTATAAGTCATGCGTTCGGCGGAGCGAATAACGCCGGAAGTCATGCGTGAGGATTTCATATGCCCGGCGGCGTCGAATTCCATAAGCGCGCTCATGACCAGGCGATCCTCGCGCGGCTTGAGCGAACACATGCCATTCGAAAGGGCCTCCGGAAGCATCGGGACGGCGCGATCGGGGAAGTAAACGGAGGTGCCGCGGAGACGAGCCTCCCGGTCGAGAGCGCTCTCCGTTCGAACGTAGTGCGCTACATCGGCGATGTGGACTTGCAAATGCCAGCCGCTATCCGCGCGACGTTCGACGTAGACGGCGTCGTCGAAATCGCGCGCGGTCTCTCCATCGATGGTCACGATCGGCAAGTGCCTGAAATCTTCGCGGCCTGCCCGCTGGATCTCATCGACGGGCTTCGCGCCACGCTCCGCTTCATCCAGAACTTCAGCGGAGAAAGAATGCGGGAGATGATGCTTGCGGATGATGATCTCGGTATCAACGCCGAGATCGCCGGGACGCCCGAGAATCTCGATGACGCGGCCGGTCGCCGATGCGCCTCCGTGCGGATAACGCAGCAACTCCACGTTCACGACGGCTCCGTCCAATTCATCCAGCCGCGGGATGCGCCTCGATCGGATGCTGGTTTCATCCGCGCCGCTGAAGCCCAGCTTCTTCCACAGCCCGGGGGTCAGTTCGTTGCCGCGCGGAATCTCCACCTCGTGTTGGATTCGAACATCGTAAGGCAGGACCACATTGTGTTGGGTGCCGTAGCGAAACAAACCGACCACTGTCGGATGCGCGCGGCCCAGGATTCGAACGATTCGGCCTTCAGCACGCTGCGCGCCGGTGACGCCGCCCAGACGCTGAATCTTTGCCAGAACGTGGTCGCCGTGCATGGCGTCTTGGATGCCGTCGCGTGGAATGAAAACATCGCCGTCCAGCTGCGGCATCGGCGAATCGGGGACGACGAAGCCATAGCCGTCGTGGTGGAGAACGAGGCGTCCTTTTACTTCATCGCGATCGGCGAGCGCCGAGGGTTGGGGACGCCGCATCGCCTCCTGGCGCGGTTTTTGGCCGGACGCCTTCTGTTCCGACTTGCGGCTCGGGAGGCGATACCGTCCGCCGGGCAGTTCCTCGATGGCGCCGCGTTTCCTGAGCTTTGAAAGCATCTTGAACAGCGGACGATTGTCGGTCTTTTTCAGACGGAGACCCTGCGCGATCTCGCTCGCGGACGCGGGCTCGCTTCTAACTTGCAGAAAACGCAATATGTTATCGGGGCTTAGGTGTGAGGGTCGTGGCATGAGGTGTCGCGCCTGACGGCGGGCGCCGGATTTCCCCCGTAATTCTATTCATTTTTTTCGGTTTCTCAGGAACTTTTTTCAAGATTCAGGGATAAATATACAGGCCAACACACGACCGGCTGGTCGCCCTCCGTCAGACTGGCCGGGTTCCCCGAGAGGGGAAAGAAGGGAAGGCGGGACGACCTGGCCCGCCTCCCTTTTCATTTTCGTTCCCTGCTCAACCTTTTACACAAACGACTTGGCGCAAGGTGTGGACGATTTCCACCAGATCGCGCTGCGCGGCCATCACGGCCTCGATCGACTTGTACGCCGCCGGCGTTTCGTCGATGACGTCAGCGTCCTTACGGCACTCCACGCCCGCCGTCATCCGCTTGTGGTCTTCCACGCTGAAGCGCCGCTTAGCTTCCGTGCGGGACATCGCGCGGCCCGCGCCGTGGCTGCAGCTCATGAAGCTTTCCATGTTGCCTTTGCCGCGGACGATATAGGAACGCGCTCCCATGCTGCCGGGAATGATGCCCATGTCGCCTTCGCGGGCGCGGACCGCTCCCTTGCGCGTGACCAGAATGTTCTGGCCGTAGTGGCGCTCACGCGCCACGTAGTTGTGGTGGCAATTGATGGCCTTCACCTCGGCGACGAACGGCCGTACCTCGCCGGAATCGCGGACCGCGCCGACGATCTGCTCCATCATCAGATGGCGGTTCCAGCGCGCGAAGTCCTGCGCCCATTCGACGGCTTCGACGTAATCGTCGAAGTGCTCGGTGCCCTCCGAAAAATATGCCAGGTCCTTGTCCGGCAGGTTGATGAAGAACTTCTGCATGTCTTTGCGGGCCACTTCGATGAAGTAGCTCCCCATGCGGTTTCCGACACCGCGGGATCCGCTGTGCAGCATGAACCACACGTTTTCCGCTTCATCGAGACAAACTTCGATGAAGTGGTTGCCGGTACCCAACGTTCCAAGGTGATTCGAATGATTGCCGCGATCGAGCTTCGGATGCTTTTCGAGAATCGCGTCGTAACGCGGCTTGAGCGTCTGCCAAACTTCGTTGTTGCGTGAAGGAATCTCCCGCCACGCGCCCACGTCGCCGCGCCCACCGTGATTCGTGCGGCCATGCGGAACCGCCTCTTCGATCGCGCTGCGAATGCCTTTCAGATTGTCCGGAAGATCGCGCGCGTTCAGATCCGTCTGCACCGCCATCATGCCGCAGCCGATGTCCACACCGACGGCCGCTGGAATAATTGCGCCCTTCGTCGGAATGACGCTGCCGACCGTGGCTCCGATGCCCCAGTGCACGTCTGGCATGGCGGCGACCCACTTGAAGATGAACGGCAACTGCGCGACGTTCAGGAGCTGCTTGTGTGCCTGGTCTTCCAGTGGTACCCCCTTGGTCCAGGCCTTGATCGGCACACCGTTCTCGGGCGTCAGTACGTTGTAGTTCTTCTCGTCAGACATGGGAGCATCCCGCATTCATTATCGCGCGACGGTGCTCAGAAACGGGTAGTGGCTGGCGGCGCCCATGAAAAACAGCATCGGGAACGACAGCCAGAACGAAGTGCGCGCCGTCAGGTAGTTCCAGCGCATCAAGCGGTCCGCTTCCGGCGGCATCGGCACGCCCTGCTCCGCGCTAGTGCGCGCCCAGGCGATTAGCCGCTTCTGCACGCGCCACACGACTCCCCAGGTATTCATCAGCATCACGAACCCGAGGCCGCCGCCAACCGCGATAGCTAGATGCGCATTCGAAACGTTGGGTCCTCCATTCAAAGCGAGAACCAGCCACGATGCCGCGATCACCACAATCGAAATCCCAATCACGCGCACCAACGCACTATCAAATAATCCTTTCGCCGGAAGCTGCAGCGCGTAAATGAACACATACGCGACGAGCCACACCAGCAGCCACCAGCCGAACCATTTCCCAATCAGCGAACGGTCGCCCGCAAGTTTCGCGTCCGTGGCCAGATGGATCGAGAAGTAGCGGAGTCCCACGATCACCGTCACCAGCGCCGAGGAGCGGAACCAGCCCATCGTGCCTGGCATCAGCTCAGGATAAATTTTGATTCGCAGCTTGGGATCGCACTTTTTCATGGCCGGAGTCAACACTAGATTGAGGAAGTAGAGCAAGCCGATCCAGATGATGCCGAAGATGAGATGAAGCCAGCGCAGAACAATCATCTCGTTCGCGGAGGCACCTCCGAGGAAGGAGAAGTGCGGCTGCCATTCGGGAAACGAGAACATGAATAGATGCAGAAACAAGGCGACACCTCGGAACACCGGAGAGTCTTTCTGAGGAACCACCGTAACGGATTGCGGCACAAGCCGTCAATCCGGTTACGGCGCAATGTTCAGAGATGTTGGTGCCCGAGAGAGGACTCGAACCTCCACGACCGTGAGGCCACTAGCTCCTGAAGCTAGCGCGTCTGCCAGTTCCGCCACTCGGGCACAAGTGCGGTTCACTCCGACCGGGTCGGGGTGACGCCTGAGATGTTGACCCCGGCCCAGCCGGAGTCACACATACAACGAAGCATTTTCATTCTGCCCGGCAGTTTCCCCTTTGTCAACGCGACGAGAGTGCAGTGCTTGGCAGCGCCTCCAGATCTCGAGGCGCAGAGATACTATCTGCCATCAGCGGTCTACTCGCCCTCGACCCGCCGGCGTACTCATTCAAAAATCTGCATTAGTTTGTTTATTTTGCCTCTGTATCCAGCCGCGTTCGGGCCCAGATCCTCAGGCAAGCGAACTCACCCTGAAGCATCAGTCTTGATAATTCTCGGCACTAGAATTTTTAATCCATAGTGCTATACTCCGCCTTATAAAGCCCAAGTAACCCCTTGCCGGCCCGTCCGGCACCGCGGATCGGTTCCAAAGGGAGGTCACCATGGAATCAACAACGCTATCGGGGCCATTGCTTTACCTGCTGATCGCCTGGGGAGTCGTTACCGCCGTATTCCTGGTCTTGCTGCTTCGGCGGAGCCTCCTCGAAAGCCACGAAGACGACCAAATCTTTCTCGATGCGGCTGGAGAGCATATGGCCAGAGAGCAGCGGGAGCTTGTCGCAAAGATCAACGCCCTCTCGCGGCCTATCATGGGAACTGGCATCCTGGCAGGCGTTCTGCTGCTGGTGATTGCCGGGATGTGGCTCAAAGATGGACTGAAGGGCCTCTTCTAGGTCTTCAGGTCTCGACAGTTTGCCGGCAAGCTTCAGCGCGGCGCTGGTTTCGCTGGCTGCTGCTCTGGGGGTGGGCTCGCAGGAGCGGCCTGGGGGGCCCTCGGCGCGAGCGAAGTGTGATTGAGCACGATAACCCAGTGGTTGTTGCGCTTCTCTAATACCACCGTGGTCTGGCCTTGGGATGCCATCTGTTGGCCATCCACAACTGCTTCGAAGTCCCACTGGTAACACGCCCAACCAACCGCGCCGCTCACCTTGATGTAGGTATTTGAGCGATCCATGCGAACCTGCTGCATGCGCGCCCGCTGTTGCTGGTAAACAGCAAGATAGTTGGTCCAGCCGAGAATCGGCGGCGCCCACGAGCCGTTCACAATCGCAACATCGTCGGCGTAGTCCTTGTGCAGCTTTTCGATATCCCCGAGTTGCCATGCGCCCAGCATTTCCGACAGGGTGTAATCGATTTGCTGTTCGTCGCTCAAGGGAATCAACATCTTGGAGCCGTCCGTGGAAGGAGCAGCGTCATTCTTCTTCTTCTTTTCTTTCTGTGCCGCAGCGGGAGAAACGCAAGTCAAAGAGAGGGCGGATACCAGCAACAAGAGAATGGCCTTGTGAGCGGTTCGTCCGGCAAAGCGAGTCCCATGATGATTCCTCATTCGCGTTTCACCCCTCGGCTGAAAAGAATAGCACGGTGATTTGTGTGTGCCGGCGATGTGCCCAGTTGGTTTACTTGCTCCAGTCAGTTGTAGCTGAGGCTTTCAGGCCCGAGGTTTTCTCCCGGTGGACCGGGTTCCCTGGCTCCGCGACGCGCTAAGCAAATTGACGAAAAGCCGGTAAGCTCCAGGAACGCCTTCGGGCAATTGTCGGAAGAAGGCCAGGCCCGTGTAGACGTAAGTGCCTTTGCCATAGTGGGTGTAGACAAGGCCGCCGTTGAGGTCGGGCTCGCCGGGATCGTTCATCGCGAGGAGCGGCGTGTACTTGGGGTCGAATTCCGTCCAGAAATAAAGGCCGCGCTCCTGCACCCAGCCCTTGAAGTCGTCCTGGGTGATTTTGTTTGGATAAGTGAGCAGCGGATCATTCGGTTTCAGGAATTTCACTGGAGAATTCTCGTCCGTGATGCGCGGAAGAGGACGAACTACCTGCGGCGAACCTTCTTTCGCAGGCGGAAGCGGCGGCGAGATCAATGCCGGATACGGCGCGTAGTGGAATTTGTCCCAGGCAAACTCCCGCTGGTATTGCACGACGAGTGTTCCACCCTTGGCAACGTAATCCAGCAGCCGCTGATTTGCTCCAGACAATTCCGGCCGAAGCTCGTACGCGCGCACCCCGACCACGATCGCGTTGAATGGGGATAAATCCCGGAAGGCCAGCGCCACAGCGTCCAGCATCTCCACGCGAATGCCTAGTCGCTGCAGAGCTTCCGGCACGGGTTCGCTTTCCGCCGTGATGTACCCAACGCGGAGATTCGCCGGCACAACTACGTCAAACACGTGTACGGCGCACTGGGCCGGCTCACTCCAAAGCTGCGTCGGCAGCGTCGTCAACGGTTCCAGCGAAGTGGTGAATTTCTCCGCCTTGTCGCCCCGGGCGCGGTCGGCCACGCGTTCCGCGTACGCCGAAATCTTGAAGTTCCCCTTGGCGGGCTTCAATGGCGGCGTTACTTTCAGTCGTGCATAGCGGTCGCCCGCTCCCTCGAATTTCAATGGCACGGCTGCGTCGGTTTTCCAGCCCCGCGGAACAGTCAGGCCCGCGCGAACCTCACCCGCTTGAGTCGCGTAGGAATGCACGCGAAGCAATACATCGAACGGCTTGCTCTGCCTGGCTGTAATCTCGATCGCTTGCTTTGGCTCGACCGCCAGAGTGTAGGCCGGGACGATTCGCACAGGTATTCGATCCGCTCGCGTGGAAGTCGCGCGGAGCTGCACCACCGGTGACGTGGCCGTGAACGAATAACCATCGATCGCGGCTTCCTGGCTGACCACGACGAGTGGCGGAGGTTCCGGCAGTATCGCAGTGACGGAAGCCGGCGCGCGCTGCGGATTTTGTCCGGCAGAAACGGTAAAGCGAATGGACCCGCTGGGCTCGGCCTCCTCTTTGGTGACATTCCAATCGGAGGGAAGCAGCACTGCGGGCTTCTTGAAGTCCCCCGCGATCTCTCCACGATGATGGGAGTCCACCCGAACAGTGAAGGTTTCTCCGGAGACGATTTCGCTGCGATCGGCGAGCGTGTCCAATCTCAGTCCTGCGACGAGCACCAGAGCCGCATCAATTTTTTCCCGTTTCCGCTTCAGGCTTCGCGCGAGGGATACAACCGGGGCGGGAACTTGGTGCGAAATCGAAGGCACGGGCACTTCATTGATTTTTCTCCCAGCGGCAACCAGGGAACTGGCGGCCGCCTTCCAATCGAGCCGCAACGCCTCATCCCGCGCCGCTATCAGGGCGGCATCCACGGTTCGCATGAGCGGGTCAACGCCTAGATTCCCAGCCTCATAGTCTTCGTCCAGCGGGCCAAGTGGTTGTGCCAGCAAGGCAGGATCGAACTCCTTGCCGTCTTCGCGCTGGAGGGCGACGCCGCGCCGAAGGAACGGTGAGCTCAGAAACCCGGTAATTCCCTGCGAGTGATGATTGGAAAACGCATCGAGTCCCATTTCACGCCAGGATTTTCCGTAGAGCGGCGAAATGTCATCTACAGGGAGCAAGTAACCTTTGGGGGCTTCGCTTCGGTCGAGGTCTACCACGACCACAGGCTTTCGGTCGCCCCAAGGCGCCAAGTCCCCTTCTTCCGCAGAGGAGCCGCGAAGCTTGAACGAAGAATCCGCTGCGAGTTGCACAGCCTTCGGCGTGAGCAATCCCGAGGCTTGATGATGTCCGTGGCCCGCATGCACGCCGCCCCAGCCGTTAATCACAAGGTTCGGGCGAAATCCGCGGATCACGCGGACCATGTCCTCGAGGACCTGGTCGCCCCAAATCCGTTCGGTTTCCTCCGGTGCCTTCGAATAGCCAAAATCTTTGGCTCGCGTAAAGTACAGCCTCACCCCGTAGCCTCGTGTCGCCGCCAGCAATTCCTGCGTGCGGATCAATCCCAGTTGCGGCGCTTGTTCGGGGCCAAGGTCGTTCTGCCCGCCCTCACCGCGCGTCAACGTTAGCAGCGCAACATCCGCATGCAAGCCGCGTGCAAGATAAGTGAGCGTCGCGGCACTCTCATCGTCCGGATGAGCCGTCACGAACAGAATCCGCGTGGTAATCCGGGCGCTTTCGATCGCCTCGATTGTTTCCGGCAAGCCGGGCCCTGTCCCCGGCGCGGGAGGAAATTGTCCTTTAGCTGTGGCCGCCCAAAAGGATAGAAACAAAACTAAGTTTGCTGCGACAGTGAAGCGTTTCAATTCCCCTCCAAGGCTACGTCTACTCTCCCAATCATGCATCTCCAAGTCCCACGCCAGTTTTATTTAGAAGCTTCGTGAACGCGATCCGTTACTGAATACTGGATACTGCTAACGGATCACTTTTCTTTTCAAACGGCCATTGTCGCATCTCCCGCGCACGAATGAGATACGCAAGGGCCCCCAAAGCGATCTCCGCCAATCCCCATTTCCGTGTCGCCCCGGTCTGCCAGAAGAGCCACGCCCACCCGATCATCGTCAAGACCGCGGGCAGCGGATACAGCCACATCTTGAACGGCAGGCCTTGCGTGCCCCGGCGCCGCCGCAACAATATCACTCCGACTGCCTGGCCGATGAACTGCACAAGCAGCCTCATGGCCAGAATTCCTGCAATGGCTTGTTTCAGTTTCAAGGAAATGCTGAAGACAAACGCGAGCCCGGCCAACACTAACAACGAAACGTGCGGAAAGTGTTTCGTGGGATGAACCTTGCCGAACACCGGAAAGAAATTCCCGTCCTGCGCCGCCGAATAAGGCACGCGCGAAGCGCCAAGCAGCACCGAGAATGCGGAAGCGACAGCGATCCACAAAATCATTCCGGTCACGAAGCGCGCCGCCGCTTGCCCGTACAATCGTTCAACAAACAGGCTGGCGATAAAATCGGAATTCTGTGCCTCGCGCCACGGCACCACGCCCAGGAGGCTCGTCTGCATCGCCAGATACAGGACGGCGATCCCCAGCACGGAAAGAAAAATCCCGCGTGGAATATTGCGTTCGGGATCCTTGATCTCGCTGCCCAGGTGGCAAATGTTGTAGTAGCCCCAGTAGCTGTACACCGTGCTGACCATTGCGGACCCCAGCCCGGCGAACCACACCCACGACAAATCGAAAGCTCCCGGCGGGAAATCAAACGCGATCTTGGCGTCGAAATGCGTGACCCCTCCCCAGATCAGCCACAGCATGGTTCCCACGACGCCTATCCACAGCAAAACGGAAATTTTTCCGATCGTCGTGATCCGCCGGTACAGCAGGATGACTATCAAGATGACCAGTCCGCCGGAAATCGCCTTCGACTGCAGCGGCGTAAAGGGGTACAGATATCCAGCGTACTTTGCGAAACCAATCGACGCCGACGCCACGGAAAGCGGCGCCTGCACCAACGTTTGCCACACGAACAAAAACGACATCAACCGGCCCCACCGCTCCGGACCATACGCTTCTCGCAGAAAAACGTATGTGCCGCCCGCTTTCGGCATCGCCGCGCCCAGCTCGGACCACACAAATGCATCCAGCGTCGCCAGGAGCGCCCCCGCCAGCCACGCGATGAGCGCCTGCGGCCCTCCCATCGCCCGAATCACCAGGGAACTGACCACGAACGGGCCAATGCCCACGATCTCGATCATGTTCAGCGCGACGGCCTCTTTCAGGCCCAGTCCGCGCTCCAGGGCGGGGCTTGCAGCATTGTTGTTCGTCTTCACGGGTCCGCCGAGAATAGCAAATGCACCGCGCCCCGCCTAACCCAGATTCTCTCTGCAAAGACCATTTCAGCTTGCAACTCTACTTGAACGGCTTAAACTCGTCCGGCGCAGAGCCTGAACCTGCACAATCTCTTTCTCGGACGGGGCCGATGAATGCATCGCCGATAGCTCGCCGCGTTGGCTTAGCTTGCCTGCTCCACTTGGCGCTTTTTGCCAGCCCCGCGCGCGCGTCCAGTATCACACTGCCGCCGGAGACGCCCGCCATCCTCGACAAAATCTATTCCTTCGACCTCGATGGCGCGGTGGAGGCCGCAAAGCGCATGGAGCAGGAACTGCCCAATCACCCGCTGGGATATCTGCTGGAAGCGGAAGCGTTGTGGTGGCGGATCTGGTGTACTTCAGCCGATTTCAAGTACGGAATGAGCGATGCCCGGCGCCGCCCCAAGCTCGAAGCGGACCGGCACTATTTTGAGTTGGCTGCCAAGGTTCTGTCGCTGGCTGAAGCACAGATCAAGCGGAGCGAATCCGCGGAAATGCAATTTTATGCCGGCATGGCTGAAGCGGCCTCAGCGCGGCTTTACGGACTGCGCGGCGAGAATCGCAACGCGGCCCGCTCCGGAGTGCGTGGACGCGAACATCTCCGGCGCGCCAAAACTCTGGACCCTGACCTCGCTGACGCCGACCTGGGCCTGGGTCTTTACAACTATTACGTGGACACCCTCAGCGCCATTGCCAGGATCTTGCGCTTTTTCGTGGGCATCCCCGGCGGCTCAAAGCAAGAAGGAATACGCCTGCTCGAACACGCCATGGCACAGGGCGTTCTCACATCCAACCTCGCGCGCTTCTATCTCGCGCTGAATCTCCATCGTTACGATCAACAATATGAAAAGGCGCTCACCGTCCTCGGCCCGCTCGTTGAAAAGTACCCGGCCAATCCGCTCTTTCAACTGGCGCGCGGCGACCTCTATGCCAAGCTTGGCCGAAAGCAGCAAGCTTTGGCTTGTTATCGCGCCGCAAGCGCCTCGCCGGTCCAGGATGCGGAGTGTCAAACCCGTGTCCGGGACCTCGTGCGTGCATCGATCGCAGCGCTGGGCAGGGAATAAGAAAATTGTTTCCGCTGTGTTCAGCCTCAGGATTGGATGATATTCAGCGGCTATCCCTACATCTTGTCTGCGATCCGCCCCCGAATCCGCATTGACCACATCCCCGTCCAGATGATAATCATGTAGGGTTGCGCGAGCCCTAAGATTCGGTGCAGGGTGCGGCCTGAGGCAGGGGTGCAAAAAAGGCCGGTCAACGCGCAGCACAAATTTTGCATCTCACCCCCAAAGTGAGCTGGCGCCGCGGGCTTTGCCCGTTCGCGCAGGCAAGTTGGCCCCGGCACGGCCGGGGTCGTCGTAGAAGATGAAGGAGCCTCAATGAAGCGGTCTTGGACAGCACTGGCTGTCGCACTGGCGGCGATTTTCGCGGTAGCCGGCTGCAACGACTACGGCAATACGTTTCAGAGCAATACGGGCGCTTCGATTGCCTTTCTCTCACCTGCCCAGATCAGCGCCGGCAACGCGGACTTTGCAATCACCGTGAGCGGCAGCGGCTTCGTGGCAAAAACGGTGGTGCAATGGAATGGAAAGACCATTCCCACGACCGTCACCACCAACTCCGCTGGAAGCGTGCTGTCGGTAACCGCCACTGTTTCGGCGGCGCTGGTCGCCAAGCCCGGCCTGGCCACCATCATCACTCTGAATCCCGCCACCAGCTCGACAAATAATGGCCTCTCCAATCCCATCGTCTTCATTATCAATCCGCCGCCGAATCCGATCCCGACCCTCACCAGCATTAGTCCGAACACCTCTCCCGCCAGCATTTCGGCATCGCAAACGCTCGGCATCACGTTGACCGGTACTAACTTCCTGGCGAATGCGGATCCAACGCAAGCCTCCCAAGTGAATTGGAGTATGGGCGGTACCCAAACAAAATTGACGGTCGCGAGCATCACTTCGACGCAAATTCAAGCGACTGTTGCGGGAAATATGTTCGCAAACACCGGCTCAACTAGCACGACGGCCAGCGTGACTGTCTTTAATCCGCCGTCTCCCGCGCCGGCGGGCTGCATCACATTGTGCAGTGGAGGCGGTGGTGGCGGCTCGAGCGCTCCCGTTACTTTCACGATTTGCGCCAAGGGACAATCCTCATGCGCGCCGCTCGCCGCAATAAAGGCGGCCGCTACGAGTCTGTCAACGGCTGCTGTTGCCGAAGAAACGCCGGCGCTGAGTCTCGACGGGCGTTTTGTTGCCTACACAGCGGTACAGAACGATCGCGCCCAGGTCTTTCTGCGGGATACCTGCGAAGGTGCTGCGGCAGGTTGCCAACCGCATACAACTCTTCTCTCGGCGGCAGCCGATGGCACTCCGGCGAACGACGAAAGCCACGCGCCTTCCATGAGCGCCGATGGACGATTCGTGTCCTTCAGCTCGGCCGCGACGAATCTCGTGGAAAATGCCCCAACGGGACGGCAGGTCTATCTGTTTGATACTTGCGCGGGAGCGGGGGATTCCTGCAAACCGGCGACCCAATTAATCTCCACCGATCCGAATGGAGCATTGGTCGGAACGGAAAGTATTCTGCCTTCCGTCAGCTCTTCGGGACGCTTTGTCGCGTTTCTGGCCATCACTCCCAGCCTTTCTTCGAATCAGGTTTCCGGGACACCCGCGACCAGCAGCAACAGCGGCTATCGACAGGTATTCATCCGTGATACCTGTCTCGGTGCGACGAACTGCACCCCGAAGACGACCCGGATTTCGCTTCAGCCGGGCGATGGGACAGCATCCGTCTCAAAGCCCGCCGGTCCGGCGTTGAGCAGTGATGCCGGGCACGTCGCCATCGCCGGCGCAAACGCCGCCACTCTCTTCACCCGCTCGGTTGCCGTGGATGATCGCGTCTTTCTGGCCATCGCGAACCAGCAGCATTAAGCCAGTCACGCTTCCAGAACTAGCTCGACATCGAGACTGAGCTTCAGTTGAACCGCACCTTGATGTCCGGTCGCTTCTCCAGGTGCACAGAATCGATGAAGCGCACTTGCCGCTCGTCCAGCGTCAGAATCATCGAACTTGTGCGCACGCCTTCCCCGAAAAACCGCACGCCCTTCAGCAAATTTCCGTCCGTCACTCCCGTGCACGCGAAAATCATTTTCTTGCCCGGCGCCAGATCTTCGGTGTCGTAAACCCGCTTCAGATTCTTCACGCCCATTTTTGCCAGTCGTTCCGCGTGCTCCGGCTTGCTGACCACCAGCCTCGCAAGAATCTGCCCGTTCAAGCACCGCAGCGCCGCAGCGGTAAGAACGCCTTCCGGCGCGCCGCCCGTGCCCATCACGGCGTGCACGCCCGTTCCGATCACCGCCGCGGAAATCCCGGCCGAGAGGTCGCCATCGCCAATCAGCCGGATGCGCGCACCCGCCGCGCGTATCTCTTCAATGAGCTTCTCGTGCCGCGGCCGGTCCAGCACGATCACTACAAGATCTTCAACGTCGCGGTCCAGCCGCTTGGCAATCGCCTTCAGGTTGTCGGCTACCGGTGCATCCAGGTCCACCGCGCCCTTGCACGACGGTCCCACGACCAGTTTTTCCATGTACAGGTCGGGCGCGTGCAGCAACCCGCCGCGCTCGCTCGCCGCCAGCACCGCGATCGCGTTCGCCGCGCCCGTCGCGCACAGGTTCGTTCCTTCCAGCGGATCGACGGCGATGTCCACTTGCGGAAACAATGCTTTCGGAGCGTGCGTCCCGAGTCCTACCTTTTCGCCTATGTACAACATGGGCGCCTCATCGCGTTCGCCTTCACCAATCACGATCGTCCCGTCAATCTCCACCGAGTCCATCGTTTTGCGCATCGCTTCCACGGCCATTTCATCGGCGTGGTGCCGGTCGCCGAATCCCATCGTGCGCGCCGCCGCAATCGCGGCGTTTTCCACCACGCGCAAAAAATCCAGGCTAAGTTGTTCTTCCATCCGTCCCTCTCCTCAATTCTCGGAAGCGCCGGCAACCTTGTCGGCGATTTTCTCTTGTCCTCGCCGTTCGAACGCGCGCGCCATCATAAGCCAAAGCACAGTTACCCGTCGACCATTTACGATTTCATAGCCATCCCGTTCGCCAGGATCACGACTCCATTTTTTCTGGTCGCGAGACTCGGCTACAATGCTGCGCGGAGGACCCATGTCCAAATCGCGCAGGCACTTCTTGGCCCAGACTTCGCTCGGTCTCATCGGTGCAGCCGTCACTTCTAGCAGCAGCGCTCAAGACCATGCAGAGGAGCTCGCGCAGGAGCCCACGCAACTCCCGCCTGGAGCGCCGCCCGCATTCGGCACCGGACCAGCCGCTGGACCCGATGTGTCGCCTGCAACCTTCGCTGAAGCCGAAAAGCTCGTGCAAATAAATTTAACAACCGCCGATCGCGCCCTGGCAGCAGAGACCTGGCGCGTGAACATGGCCTCCCTCTACGAGCGCCGCACCGGCCCGCGTAAAATCGCGCTCGAACCCACGCTCGCACCATGGTCGCGCTACATTTCCGTTCTCCCCGGCCAGCCCTCCGGCCCACAGCGCGATCAATTTATCCGCAGCAAGACCGACCCCGGCCCGCTGCCCTCCAACGACGCGGACATCGCCTTCGCCTCGGTAACGCAGCTCTCCCGCTGGATCGAGCAGCGCAAACTCACCTCCGAGCGCCTCACGCAAATCTATCTCCGCCGCATCGAACAATTCGATCCCAAGCTCCGCTGCATCATCACCCTCACGCGCGACCTCGCGCTCGCGCAAGCGAAGAAGGCTGACGAAGAAATCTCCGCAGGCAAATATCGAGGACCGCTTCATGGCATTCCCTGGGGCGGCAAGGATCTTCTGGACACCGCCGGTATTCCGACCACTTATGGCGCCGAGCCTTTCCGCAACCGCATTCCCAAGGACGATGCCGCCGTCGTGAAGCGCCTCCACGCGGCGGGCGCGGTGCTTCTCGCGAAGCTCAGCCTTGGCGCTCTCGCGCTCAACGATATTTGGTTCGGCGGACAAACAGTGAATCCGTGGCTCCTCGAGGAAGGCGCCTCCGGTTCCAGCGCCGGCCCGGGCGCGGCCACTGCGGCCGCCCTGGTCGGCTTCTCGATTGGCAGCGAGACGGGCGGCAGCATCATCAGTCCCAGCATGCGTTGCGGCATCACCGGACTGCGGCCCACCTACGGCCGCGTGCCGCGCACCGGCGCCATGACCCTCTGCTGGTCCCTCGATAAACTCGGCCCCATGACGCGCACTGTCGAAGATGCGCTGCTGGTGCTGCAAGCCATCTCCGGGCCGGATGCCGGCGATATTTCCAGCGTGCCCACCCGGCTCGATTTTGATTCGAATGCGAGCATCAAGGGCCTGCGCGTCGGTTATTTCCCCGCCTGGATGAAGGAAGATCCCGCCACCGATGTGGACCGCGCCGCGCTGGCCACTCTTCCGAAGCTCGGCCTGGTTCCCGTGGAGGTTTCTCTTCCCAACTGGCCCTATAACTCGCTCAACTTGATTCTCTTCGCCGAAGGCGCTGCCGCTTTCGAGGAACTCACCCTGAGCCACGGCGTGGACCAGCTCAA
>Ga0207120_1082_pt1 | contig 20927 bp, 19 predicted proteins | sample Alteio_BWMinHeat_40_FD_153509 | JGI IMG/M metagenome (GOLD analysis project Ga0207120, IMG submission 153509) | Enriched cells from forest soil in Barre Woods Harvard Forest LTER site, Petersham, Massachusetts, United States -... | ecosystem: Environmental > Terrestrial > Soil > Temperate forest >...
GAAACACTTTTAGAAAGCGAACTCTTTGGCTACAAAAAAGGCGCGTTCACTGACGCCCATCGAGACAAGCCGGGGTTGATCGAAGAAGCACATCGAGGAACGCTCTTTCTTGATGAAATTGGAGATTTGCCCATCTCTCTACAAGTCAAGCTATTACGATTTTTGCAAGAAGAAGAAATTCGTCGCGTAGGAGACAATCAAAACATCAAAGTCGATGTGCGCGTGATTGCTGCGACCTCACGTGATCTTTCACAAATGGTGGCACAAGCCCAATTCCGCGAAGATTTATTTTATCGACTGAACGTTTTGCAAGTGCAGCTTCCACCACTACGTGAGCGCAAAGACGATATCATCTTGTTGGCCAACCATTTTGTTGAAAAATACCAAACCCGTCTCAAGCGAAAGTTCACCGGCTTGACGCCGGAATGCAAAAGAGCACTTGTCGCTTATCAGTGGCCAGGCAATGTACGAGAACTTGAAAACGCCATCGAACAAGCCATGGTGCTTGCAGAAGGTGACGTTTTAGACGTTGCAAGCTTACCTACAAAAATTGGCGTAATAAAGACACTTCTCGTCAATAGCGAGCGTGATCTTTTTGAACCGCAAGATTTGTCATTCAAAACAGCAAAGCGCCGTCTTGAAGAATTTCTGATCAGAAAAGCACTCGAACGCACGCAAGGCAACCGTACTCACGCTGCAAAAATGCTGGAAATTTCACATCGCGCTTTGCTCTACAAAATCAAGGAATTCGGAATTTTGTAAAAACGTTTCTCACGAACCCAAGAACCCAGGAAATTCATAGATCAATTTTGCCAAGCTCATGATTGAAATCAAATACAGCGATAGCCAAAAACTTCCTGCATTCCTGGGTTCCTTAGAAACTGTCTTTTCTTTTTCTGTTTTATTTCTTCGCATCTCGAGACATACATGAAACCAAAAGAGGGTAAGTGAACCCTCAAAGAACCCTTATAAACCTTCTACAAAATGATTTATTGTGGCGATAGAATGGTTGTACGGTACATTGATTAGCAAGTGGACCACGAGGAGAACAAAGGCGCTATGGTGAAAAATCATCTTCGTCATTTTCGTGAAAGACAGTTGCTCACTAAAGCCGAGCTCGCACGAAGGGCCGGAATTTCAACGCTCACCATTGATCGCATTGAAGCGGGTGCGCCTTGTCGTATCGACACCAAACGCAAGATCATTTTGGCTCTTGGGCTTAAGGTGACACAAAAAAGTAAGATCTTTGCTAGCGACAGCGACAGCGGCAGCAAAAGAGGCAAAAATGGCTCGTCGTAAGCCAATCATTGGCTTGGACATCGGCTCGAGTGCGGTCAAGCTATGCGTATTGACGTCCAATAAAAGTCACTATGCCTTGCAAAGCTTTGGCATGATGGCTTTGCCACCAGAAGCCATTGTGGATGGCGCCTTGATGAATACTCATGTCGTCAGTGATGCCATTCGCGAGCTTGCGTCCACCCATCACGTCAAAACCAAAAATGTGGCGTTCTCTGTTTCTGGTCATTCCGTGATCATCAAAAAAATCAGCTTGCCCTCGATGTCGGAAAGCGAGCTCGAAGAACAAATTCGCTGGGAAGCAGAGCAGTATATTCCTTTTGATATTAACGACGTCAATCTTGACGTGCACATCTTAAAACCTGCGGCCACCCCACAAAGTTCAATGGAAGTGCTTCTTGTTGCAGTCAAAAAAGAAGTCATTCATGAATACATGCAAGTTCTCAACGATGCAGGGCTTCATCCACTCGTGTGCGACGTGGATGTATTCGCGCTCGAAAATGCTTTCGAGATCAATTACGATGTCGCGCCAAACGAAACCATTGTTCTTGTGAATATTGGCGCGACCAAGGCCAGTATCAATGTAATCACCAAAGGCATTTCTTCTTTCACGCGCGAAATCAACGTTGGCGGCAATACCTTTTCAGAAGAATTACAAAAAAAATTAGGGCTCAACCGCGACCAAGCAGAAACAATCAAAATGAACGAAGCAAAGCCCACACCCGAGCACGACCAACTCATGCAGCAAGTTAGTGAAAATATCGCGGGTGAAATTCAACGCACTTTAGATTTTTACGCCGCCACCTCTGCCGATAACCATTTTTCAAAATTGTATCTTGCAGGAGGCGCCTCTCACTGTTCAAGTCTCGCAAAAAAAATTGAAAATCGTTTGGGAACTAGCGTTGAGTTGATACAATCTTTTCGTCGCATTGAAATCGATCAAGCACAATTTGATCCCGACTACATTCATTCCATCTCATCACAAGCAACAGTGGCAGTGGGATTGGCGTTGCGAGCACCCGAGTAAATCATGATCCGTCTGAACTTACTTCCACGTAAACATTCGAAGCGACGCGATGTCGCAGTTCGCGAATTATCGCTGGGAGGTGGCGTGATCGGTGCCACCTTATTCATTCTTTACCTCTGCTACGCCGTTGTAAACTCACGTTTGAAAAACACCGAACAAGCACTCAGCCACGTCAAAAACGACATTTCTCGGCTTCAACTTGAGATCATTAAAGTAGAGGATTTCAAAAATAAAAAAACCGAGTTGGAAAAAAAATTAGCCGTCATCGAAGATCTGAAGGCGAAAAAAACTGGCCCTGCAAAGTTGCTGGATGAACTTGCGAGCAACATTCCACGCAAAGTGTGGTTGCTGAGTTTTGAAGAAAAAAATGGTCAAATGACGCTCGAGGGTGGGAGTGGTGATAACGACGATGTTTCCGATTTTTTAGCGTATCTCACCAAGCGAAGTCATTTTTTCACTAAAACCATGTTGTCTTATTCTGAAACGATCGCTCCAACACAAACAGACAAAGACAAAGCTAAAATTTCGTTTGTGAAATTTAAAATGACGGGTGTCGCTCAATACGGGATTTTGCCGCCCGATGCGAGCAAGGGGAAATAACTGTGGACGCCTACCTCGACAAATTCGCTAAAATACCGCGCCAACAAAAATGGTTAGCGCTGTTTAGCATCGTCGTCGGGTTCGCACTGCTCCATTACTTTTTCATTTATCGCGAGCAAGCGCAGCAACTCGAGATTCATTTGATACAGCTCGACAAATTCAATATCGACGTGGTCGAAAAACAAGCGCTTGCTGACAACCTCAAACGATACACAGAAGAAGTGGCACGCTTGAAGAGAGATCTCGAGCGAGCAAAAAGCTTACTCCCTGATGAAAGCGAAGTGCCAGCACTCTTGGCCCAAATTTCTTCGCTTGGGAGCAAAGCGGGTCTTGAAATTTCGCGGTTTGAACCATTGCCCGAAGAATTGAAAGATTTTTACGCGCGCTTGCCGTTTCGTGTCAAAGTGAGCGGCAATTACCATGAAGTCGCGACTTTTATTGATAGCGTGGGTCACTTAGAACGCATCGTCAACGTTGAAAATATCTCAATGAAAGAGCCCGTAATGAAGAATAAAAAATATGTCGTTTCGACCGAATTCACGGTGACGACGTATCGCTTTGTCGATCATCCGGCAGCAGACGAGAAGAAAAAACCTGGAGCCAAAACATGAACGCGGCTCGCTGCAAATGCAACTACCTGTTGCAGTCGATGGTCATCGTTTTTTACGTGCTAGTTTCAAGCTGCACACGAGGACAACAAGCAAGTAAAACCTCGGCAAAGAAATCATCTCCAGAAGCACCAAAAATTTCGAACGCCGCCAGTCAACCCATCCCTGACAACTACTCATACTCATCCGTTGGCAAACGTGATCCATTTCGACCATTTTATGTGGATCAAGAAAGCGAAGCAGAAGCACATCACGACAAAAATTTAAGCGAATTACAAAATTACGAACTTGATCAACTACGCTTGGTGGCCATTTTGAGTGGTACCAGTCAACCCGAGGCCATGTTCGAGGATCCGCAAACCATTGGGCATACCGTGCACGTGGGATCACCCATTGGCAAAAACAATGGGCGCGTCAGTAAAATCAAAAAAGACGAAGTCGATATCATCGAGGAATCTCGCGACTTATCAGGTAAAAAACAACATACGACAGTCACGATTCGACTTCCAGGCGACGAATTGGTGTTGGATAAATAATGGAGTTCAATGTGAGCAGGTTGCATCATCGATGGAACACCACTTTGCAATGGCTCATGGTCACCACACTTTTTTTCCAAAAAATTGGATTCGCGCAAGCCGTACGTGGAAATTCATCAGAAACAAATCACCTGCTCAACATCACAGTAGAAACACAAGAATCCTCGCGTATCATTCACATTGCCTGTGAACACACGCCGGTTTACACCATTTTTCGTCTTAAAGATCCCATGCGTTTGGTGATCGACATTGCCAACGGCGATACCAGCAAGATTCAAGGGCCCATTGAAGTGAATGATGGCATCTTGAGTGAAATCTCCAAAGCTCAATTTACCAATCGCAAAACGACACTCGGGCAAGTGATTGTGGGATTTGCTCGCATCGTTGATTATGAAGTCAAAGATCACGCCAATGAAGTGGTCGTGACGGTGGCAGCAAGCGCAGCGAACACCCCTGCACCACCACAGCCGGCGTCGACTGTGACCCCAGTCGAAACAAAAAGCGAAAACAAAGAATCTCTTCGCGAAAAATTGCCGGCGTCCTTAGTCACGAAACCTGTATTAGAGCCAACGAGCAAGCCTGCGAGCATCGTTCCTGAGAGGCCAAAAACTTTACGTAAAATTTCACCGCACGTCACCAAAGAAAGTGCTGACATTGATGTATCTATCAACGGCGGAACACCTTTATACGAAGTCACTGAACTCGAAAATCCACCACGCGTTGTGATCGATCTCATGGCAGTTCACGCTCACGTGCAACATCCAGATGTATGGAAGCTCGGCGCGATTGGGAAACTGCGCGTCGGCATTCATGCCGATAAAACACGACTGGTGATTGAAGCAACGAACACCTTACCTCATTATCGTTTGTTACAAACTCCTGGCGGGCTTCGTATTGAAGCACGCATGGCAAATATTTCTGAAAACCAGACCACAGAAAAACCAACACCAGCCCTCACGGTAGTGAAATCACCTTCTCCGTCGTCGGCTGAAATCTCGCATCGCAGCGAAAATCCTTCGTCGGAACCCACCACATCAGTCCCTAAACCACGCAGTAAACTATCCGATTTACCTCAAGCGCCATCTCCCAAAATTCGCCCAGAACGCATGCTCATGCCGCCTGAAACGGCTTCTTTAAATCACGACATTGAGCCACATCAGAATTCGGTTTCTTCTGGCAATGCCAAGCGTATTTCGCTCGATTTACGTGGCGCCGATCTTCTCAATGTGTTGCGTTTGATCTCCGAAGTATCAGGCGAAAACGTTATTGCGGGAGACGATGTGAACGGCAAAGTCACGCTCCGTTTGCACAATGTTCCGTGGGACTTGGCGCTCGATGAGGTTTTACGCACCAAGGGATTTGGTCGTTTGCGCTCTGGCAATATCATTCGCGTGGCACCGATTGAAAAATTACAAAAAGAAAAAGAAGCTGAATTGGCGCGGCTGAAAGCGGATGAACAAGTGGCACCACTTTATGTGCGTTTGATTCCAATTAACTATGCACGTGCTGCGGCCATTTTAGAGCAACTCAAACCTCTGGCGACAAAAGATCGCGGTAAAATCAATGTGGATGAACGCACCAACACCATCATTGTCGAAGACTTGCTTGAAGTTCTCAATAAAATGGAATCACTCGCCAAACGTCTCGACACACAAACACCCCAGGTACTCATCGAGGCACGCATCGTCGAAGCCAACAGCAGCTTCTTGCGCGACGTGGGTATTCAATGGGGTGGTGCAGGGATCGCGTCGGCGGGAACAGGAAATCCGACTGGTCTCGCTTTTCCGAGTGTGGTCGGTGCCGCCGGTGGTGCTGATGGCACAAGTCCAAACGCCAATGGAACGGTCACCCCACCACGTTATGCGGTGAATCTTCCAGCACCGGTGCAAGCAGGAGCAGGCGGGGCGATTGGTTTTATTTTTGGCAACGCTTCGAATACTGCGCAGTTAACCTTGCGCTTGTCGGCGCTTGAAAATAACGGCACGGTCAGAATTATTTCAGCACCTAAGATTGCAACCCTCGATAATTCCAAAGCACGCATCGCCCAGGGTGTGTCAATTCCTATTTCGGTAGTTTCAGCGGCGGGCGTGAGTACGCGTTTTGTCGAAGCAAATTTAGAACTCGAAGTCACTCCCCATGTCACTCAAGATGGGTCGGTATTAATGGATATTAAGGCGGCAAAAAACGAACCTGATTTTTCACGCACGGGCGCGCAAGGCGATCCCACCATTCAAAAGAAAACGGCTGAAACCAACGTGATGGTCAAAGATGGGGATACCACTGTCATCGGCGGTATTTACACACGCAATCAATCGGTCACTTACAATGAAGTTCCTTATCTGGGGAAAATTCCAGTGCTCGGCTGGTTGTTTCGCCACAAAAATGAACAAGATACTCGTGCAGAACTTTTAGTCTTCATCACGCCACGCATCATCAATCGCGCGCAAGCGGTTGTCACTCCGGGATCCAATTTATGAACGCGCACATGGCGTTCACTTGGCGCGGCGCAGGATGCATAACATGATTTTGCGCATGCTCACTGCAGGTGAATCTCATGGTGCAGAGCTCATGGCGATTATTGAGGGTTTACCTGCGGGCGTTGAACTTTCTCTTGAACGCATCAATGCTGAACTCGCTCGCCGCCAACGAGGTTACGGTCGTGGTGGTCGAATGGCCATCGAGAAAGACTCAGCGCAATTTGTGGCAGGTGTGCGTTTTGGCAAAACTACAGGGGGACCGATTGGTTTTCGCATCATTAATCGCGATCACGAAAAATGGCGTGATGAGATGGCCTGTTTCGGTGATCCTAATTTAGCGCGAAAGCAGCTCACGCGACCACGCCCAGGACACTCCGATTTAGTGGGCGCATTGAAATATAATCATCGTGATGCCCGTGATGCACTTGAACGCGCCAGTGCTCGCAACACCGCAACCCGCGTGGCTTGTGGAGCCATTGCGCGTGAATTGTTACGCGAATTTTCAATCGACATTTGTTCACGCGTGTTAACGATCGGCGATGTGCATGCTTCCGCTGCTCCTCAAACCATTGCAGTGATGCGGCCGCGAGTGGAAGCTTCGCCCGTTCGATGCAGTGATGAAAATGCATCTCCTCGCATGTGTGCCGCCATTGATGCCGCACGTAAACTGCGCGATTCACTCGGTGGCGTTTTTGAAGTGGTAGCTGAAGGCGTGATGGTGGGGCTAGGCAGTTATTCTGAATGGGATCGCCGGTTGGACGGTCGACTGGCACAAGCGTTAATGTCAATTCAAGCCATCAAAGCAGTGGAGATTGGCGATGGTTTTAACAACGCATTTCTTCCTGGTTCTAAGGTTCATGATCCGATCGCGTACCAGCGAAGCGAAAAAGGTGGACATTTTTACCGTACGTCGAATCATGCAGGTGGCATCGAAGCGGGCATCAGCACAGGCGAACCGCTCGTCGTACGAGCGGCAATGAAACCCATTCCTACTCTCGCCGCGGCATTGCCTTCAGTCGATCTCGAAAGTAAAGAAACTTTTCTTGCCGATGTCGAACGCACCGATAGTTGTGCCGTTCCCGCGGCAGCCGTGGTGGGAGAAGCCGTCGTCGCTTGGACGCTGACGCAAGCCTTCATGGAAAAATTCGGCGGTGACAGCATGAGTGAAGTACGGCGCCATGTGGACGGATATTTGGCGCAAGTAGAGAGTTATTAACCATGCGACACGTTGTTTTATGTGGATTGCCCGGCAGCGGCAAAACAACGGTCGGAAAACTTTTCGCCGAACAACAACAAAAGAATTTTATTGATCTCGATGCTGCGATCTGCGCGCGTGCGGGAGCTTCTGTGTCAGAAATTTTTGCGCAACAAGGCGAGTCTGCTTTTCGCGCCTTTGAACAATTTGAACTTGGCCACTTACAAGCATTGACAGAGCCTAGTGTGATTGCGCTTGGCGGTGGTGCAATTGCGAGCCATTCCGGCTTTGAAACCGCGAGCGCTTTGGGTGATCTGATCTGGTTGTCGGTTGCCCCTCATGTTGCTGCGACACGTCTTCATGCTCACACCGATCGTCCTTTATTAGGCGGCGGAAACCGTCTGAAATCGCTGCGCACACTTTTGACTCAACGCAGCCGTTACTATGGTCGTGCCGACGTTATTGTGGATGCGCGAGACGACATGAAAACCGTGGCCAAACGAATTGCAACGCAGTTTAATTCACCTGCAGCGAAAATCATCGTGCAATCGCAGCATGGCGATTACCCGGTACGGTTTTCTTTGGGTGATGTTGAAACCTTGGCGGTGCAGATCGCAGCATTTGTCGGCGACCGACGCGCCATCGTCATCGGAGATCTCCAATTAGCAACTTCTTTAGACACCCTCGTTGATGCACTCAACAAGCATTCTGTCTCAGTCTCATCACTTCATTTACCCGCCGGTGAATCTCTCAAATCATTCACCGCCTTCGAAAATTTGTTACGCGAATTGATGACGCGAGAAATCACGCGAGACAGCATTCTTATCGCTGTGGGCGGAGGTAGCCTCATCGACAGCGTGGGCTTTGCAGCAGCGATTTACACGCGTGGCATTCCGTGGATTTGCGTGCCCACCACTTTGCTCTCAATGGTTGATTCGTCGATAGGAGGTAAAGTCGGGATCAATATGGAGGGTACCAAAAATTTATTGGGTGCTTTCTATCCACCGCTTTGCGTGCTCACGCATTTACATTGGCTGATAACTTTGCCCGACGACGAGATTCGCTCGGGGATTGGCGAGATGCTAAAAGTTGCAGCCACGCATGATGATAAATTATTCGCAGCATTGACGCAGACAAAAATCGAAGATTTTCGTCACCATGATCAACAATGCCTCACTTTAGTTGTACAAGCTGCTGCTATCAAAGCGCGCGTCGTGAGCGCTGACGAATTCGAGCACAATTTGAGACGTGTTCTGAATTTTGGTCACACTTTCGGCCATGCTTTTGAAGCTGCAGCTCAACTTTCAGGATTGCGCCATGGTGAAGCGGTAATGCTGGGTATGATTGCGGTTAGCGAATTTGCGATGGCAAAAAAACAGGTCGCTCCCGAAGTATTGAAGGCGCTGACTTTGGCCGCAAATATTTTAGGGCTAAAAACAGATTGGCGTCGTTTTGCAGCAGCCGGCGCCAAGTTTTTGCAGTATGATAAAAAACGGATGGACAATGAAATTCGTTTAGTGATTGTTCCCAAAATAGGAACCTTTGCGTGGTTAGACGTCACCCTTTTTGAATTGGTGCAATTTTTACAACACGCGGGAGACAAGCAATGAAATCGTTGGCTCAAGCGATATTCTTGCTCGCATTGACGAATGCTTGCGTGGAAAAAAACCCCGGCAGTTTTCTGTTGTTGCAAGATGTAGTGGCGCCCGCACCTGCACCCACCTGTACTTATGATTCATCGTCTACGACCGTCTTATCCTATGGTGCGCTCGATATGTCGTTGCGACAAGGTTATTTTATGGCGCCAAGGTTGTTCAATAACGCCACCGCGCAAGCACCTGTCGCCTATGGCCCCATCACCAACATTGAAGCCGAACAAAATCAAATTTATATCGACGGATTTTATGTTTGCTACGAGGTGCGCGATATTACAGACAGCCGCAAAGACCCCACTTTAAGTTGCAAAGATCTTCATTATCCTCACTCGGGATACATTGGCGCTGCAGCCACGGTGGCAGTGCAAGCCAAAGTCGCATTTCCTGGTTTATTTTTGCCACCTGAAATTTTCAACGAATTGTCGCCAAGTCTTCACGCCACATCTACAATACTTGTGCATTTGCAAGCTTCCGGTCGTACGCAAGATGGAAGACATGTATTGAGTAACGAACTGATTTTCCCTGTCAACCTTTGCGTCGGTTGTTTAAACGTTCTGCCATCAGCGATTTGTCAAAATAATGTCGTCATCAACGGAAGCGGAATTCAATGCATCTCCTGCCCCGCTGGGCAAATACCCGACTCAACCTCGGTCTGTAATTTGGGCCAAGACATCGCTGAAAAATGCGTCACTCCCACTTCTGGGGGATCCAGCAGCCAACCGACCACTGGTCAGTAATGAACAACGCACTAATTACTGAGGTTAATAATTCTTTGCCACAATGATGCGATGTTGCGCGGGCGCACCGGAAAAAATACAAGGCCCGGGATCAGATTCTGCTGCAAGCGGTACACAGCGAATAGTCGCCTGTATTTCTTTTAATTTGGTTTCGAATGCGACATCTCCTGCCCAGCGCACGCTTGCGAATTTTTGTGCTTGAATCGCTTCAACCAGCGCAGGGTATGAATCCACTGACACGGTATTTTCGTCGCGAAATTTTTTCGCGCGTACAAAAAGATCGTTTTGAAATTGCTCAAGCAGGTCCAACATCTTGCTGCTCACTGCTTGCATTGGAATAAAAAGCTTTTCACCGCCATCACGCCGCTTCAAAGCGACTTGTGATTTATCGAGATCTTTGGGACCGAGTTCAATTCGAAATGGCACGCCGCGTCGTTCCCAATGATAATATTTGGCGCCTGGTGACAAACCTTCACGTCTGTCGATTTCAATGCTTAAATTATCACGTCCATATACAAGTGCTCGCAGCTCAGCTGCTATTTTTTCAACGGCATTCATCACGCGTATTTTTTCATCATCGTTTTTGAAAATCGGTACGATCGCAACATGAATGGGCGCCAATTGCGGGGGCAATACTAGACCATTATCGTCAGAATGAGTCATGATCAAACCACCGATCAGACGGGTCGAGACGCCCCACGACGTTTGCCAAACAAAATCTTCTTTGCCCTCTTTATTTTGAAACTTGATATTGAAAGCACGCGCAAAATTTTGTCCTAAGTCGTGACTGGTTCCTGCTTGCAGCGCGCGACCGTCTTGCATCATCGCTTCGATTGAAAAAGTTGCAAGCGCGCCAGCAAACCGTTCGCTCTCAGTTTTTTTACCTTTCAGCACAGGCATCGACATCACTTGCTGTGCAAACTCGGCGTAGACATCGAGCATGCGCATGGTTTCTTCCTGGGCCTCTTCATGGGTCGCGTGACAAGTATGCCCTTCTTGCCAGATAAACTCGCTCGTGCGCAAAAACATGCGGGTACGCATTTCCCAGCGGACGATGTTGCACCATTGGTTGATGAGCAGCGGCAAATCTCGCCAAGATTGAACCCACTGAGAAAAAAAGTGACCAATAATGGTTTCTGATGTCGGCCTGATGACATACGATTCTTCAAGCTCTTTGCCGCCAGCGTGGGTGACCACCGCCAATTCTGGAGCGAAACCTTCTACATGCTCTGCTTCGCGTTTGATGAATGACATCGGTACAAGCAAGGGGAAGTAGGCATTTTTATGACCCGTTGCTTTGAAACGCCGATCAAGTCCAGCTTGAATTTTTTCCCAAATGGCAAAGCCGTGCGGTTTGATCACCATACAGCCTTTGACCACTTCGGCCGGTTGCGCCAAATCACCTTCACGAATCACGTCTTGATACCATTGGCCATAATCTTGATGGCGAGGAGTAATCTTACCCGCGATCTGCTTGTCTGTATTCATAAGAAGCAATGCCTTAGTGAGGGGTGAAACGGATGGCAAGATCCACGCGATGTCGCGCAAATTTTTCTTGAATATCTAGTGATTCATTCTAAGCTAACTCAGGTCTCTTGCAAAACTCGTAGTCGTAGACGTTATCGTCGTCGTGGACGAAAAAATACTTAAATTTTTCGACTACGTTCACGACTACGACTACGATCACGGGTGATTTTGCAAGTACCTCTTATGCAAGGATATCGAGCTTGGCGCTGAATCGACAAAAAGTGTTAGCGAGCGCGCAAAAATACATTGAGCGAGGTCAATTAGATAAGGCGATTCACGAGCTTGGGCAGTTGAGCGCTGAAGATCCAACCGACATGCCGGTGCTCATGCATATGGCGACGTTGTACGTGAACAAAGGAGAGCGAGCTCGCGCAGTTGGTATTTATTTGCGGGTTGCAGAATTCTATCTTGCGCAAGGTTTTTACACAAAGGCGATTGCAGTTTACAAACATATTTTTAAAAATAATCCAGACCGTATTGAAATCGCGATCAAACTTGCAGATTTGTATACTCAATTAGGTTTTATTGGCGAAGGATTGGCTCATTACAAACAAGCCGTCACGTATTTTGAAAAGACAGGTGAGAGCGCTAAAACTTTAAAAATTCAACGAAAAATTGTCGACCTCGATCGCGACGATGTTGCGGCTTGCCTCAAATTAGGTGATTTGTACGCCAATCAAAATATGATTTCAGACGCGCAACTTGCCTACCGTCACGCTTTAGAAAAATTACAACAACGTGACGCGCAAAATCCTGAAGATCGTCTCCTGCTTGAGCAACTTGCAAAAAATTTTTCTGCGCTCGGCGAAGAAAGTCAGGCACAAAGCAGCTTACAAGAGCTAGGCAAGTTTGCTCAGGTACACGAAATTGAAATTACCGATCTGGAAACAAACGAAAATGAATTGGCTGTGGATATCGAAGTTGAATACGCTCAGCCGACGATCGACGTGGATGATGATCTGCAAGAAGCGGGCTTCCTCGAAACACAAGGACTCGCTTCAGAAGCCATTGATGCCTATAAAAATATTCTAACCATCGTTCCCGATCACCCTGTTGCTACGCAACGTTTGCAAGCATTAACAAGAATTCTGGATGCCGGTACAAAGTCACCGTTTGATCTAGATGAGATATTTTCAGCTTTTAAAAAAGGCGTCGCGACCACGGTTTCAGATCATGACTACGCTGCGCACTACGATCTAGGAATTGCTTATCACGAAATGGATCTCATTGATGATGCCGTGGGTGAATTCGAAAAAGCGGCACAAAGCCCCGACAAAGAAGTAGACGCCTGGACCATGATCGGTCTTTGTCGATTATCTCAAGACGATAGTTTCGGCGCTGTAGAAGCGTTCAGGCGGGCGCTTCAATCGCCATCTTGTACCCCAGAACAAGCGCTGGCTGTGCGTTATGAAATGGCACAAGCGTGTGAAAAACTCGGCGATCACTCGCAAGCTCAATCGTTGTTTTCACAGGTATTTCAAATCAACCCCACTTACCGTGAAGTTGCCCAAAAACATGTTCCAATAAAATAAAAGCTGGGTTTTGATTATGGCCAATCGTAGGCTTCCCGAAAAATTAGAGTTTTGTAAGAAAAACGGCGACTTTATCATGCAAAAATGCTAGGACCCTGCCCGCCAGACCTAGGTTATTTGAGGTGATTTTTTTGAGTTTGCTTGTTCGTCCATTACCACCAGCGATACTTGTTTGTGTTGTTTTTGCGAGTTGCAGCCGCCAAACGCATCAAACGGATGCCAGCAACATAAAAACGCAAGTTTTGCACGCTGATCAAGAAGCGATCCATCTACCGTTACCAGCGTTTGATGTGGCCCATCTTGATCAACACGCTGATGATCTCGTCAAAATTGTAAATATGAGTGGACACGAATTTGCTCTGCGTGCGAAATCGTTTCGTCTTAGCAGCGAAACCTCCATCCAAATTCAACAAAATCAAAGCAGTCGTCACTTTTGGCAACAAGCCAGTTCGGGTCATTTCAGCATCAATCACGAAAGCGCACAGAATTCGGTGCAATGGAGAGTGATTGATCAACAAGCCTTCGTGCGCCACAACCAAGGGCCGTGGCGCACACGAAGCTTTCATCTTGAGGATGCACCGATTTTGCAATCGCAGGTCACTTGCGATCTCAGTGAACTTTTTCGTTTATTTGCACAGGATTTTCATGTGAGTTCTGCTGTCACCGCTACTTTATCAGGCCATACTGCTTATCGTTATAAAATTGACAGTACGAATCATTCGGTTCAAAAAGCCCATTTTCTTGATCACGAAGTGGAACCGTTAACGCTGAAAGGAAGTTTCGTCATCGATGCTCAACGTGCGGTTATTTTGACTGCCGATCTCACTGCAGTGGTGGCGATTTTACCCATGCCACCCCCATCACCTTCGGCGGTCAGCAATACTCGTTTCCAATCACCACCCCCAGAACACAAAATTCGTTCAACCGTTCATCTTCAATGGCAACTTGAATTGGCTGTGAACGACAAAGATTTAGAACCCAAGGTGCCACAGGATGCACTGGTTGAAGTGATGCGCCACCGCCCCGATGCAAATTTGCTTGATTTTTGGCAAAAGCCGCGAGGTACCCATCACGATGAAACTGAAGAGGAGGAGTAAATCATGCCTACCGATCGTGACGAAAATGAGGTTCTTCGGAATAAAATTAGCCGTTCAAGTCGAGTGGTTGTCAAAGTGGGTAGTTCGCTGCTGACACGCGAGCCAGAAACTTTTAATCGTGTGATCAAAGATATTTTTGAATTACGTCGTGCCAATAAATCCGTGGTGCTTGTCTCTTCTGGCGCCATTGCTTTGGGGATGCAGCGCACCAACACAAAAGAGCGACCACATGCCATTCCAGATCTGCAAGCATTGGCCGCCATTGGCCAATCGATGCTGATGCGCAAATGGCAAGAAGCGGCAACTCAACTGCCGGTTGCGCAGATTCTGCTGACTCATGCTGACCTTGCCGATCGGGGTCGTTACTTGAATGTACGGCATGCGCTTAAGGTATTAACTGAAATGGGCGTGTTACCCATCGTGAATGAAAACGATTCGGTGGCAGTTGATGAAATCAAAGTGGGTGACAACGACACGCTCTCCGCGATGGTGGCCGGGCTGTGGGAAGCAGAATCTTTGATTATGTTAAGTGATACTGATGGTTTGTACGACGCTGATCCTAATTTGAATCCGCATGCAGAACGCATTTCGTTGGTCACAGATATTGAAAAGGCCAAAAAACGTGCGGGTGGGCCGCGCACAGGATCGCTGGGTGTGGGAGGGATGCTGACCAAACTGCAAGCGATTGACATTGCGCACGCACAAAATATCCCGGTGATCATCACCACCGGCATCTATGCTGGCCAATTGGCAGCAGCAGTACGTGGCGATGATGTTGGGACTTTATTTTGGCCTGACAAGGAAAAAATTTCGGATCGAAAACATTGGCTGGCACACGTGCTAAAACCCAAAGGGAAAGTTCACATCGATGAAGGCGCACGCGCCGCTCTCATTCGAGGCAAGCGCTCGCTATTACCTGCCGGAGTGAAAAAGATAGAAGGCAAATTCGAGGTTGGCGATGCCGTTGATATCCATGGACCTCATGGTGATTTAGTCGCGCGAGGTATGGTCAGTTACGATTCACGTGAAGCAAGTCAAATCATGGGTAAGCAATCTGCGCAAATTGTCGAATTATTAGGGTACCGCTCAGCCGATGAATTTGTACATCGTGATGATTTGGTCGTTTTTGCTGCTGGCAAGGACGGCAAAAAGGGAGTAAAATCTAAACAAGAATGAGTATTCAGCATACTCTCGTCGAGGTCATTCAACAGGCACGAACTGCCGCTTCACGATTGCGTAAGACGAGCACAAAACAACGCAATGATTTTTTGCAAGCTTTTGCATCCGCTTTGCAAACAGCCGCCCCACATCTACGACAAGAAAACGATCACGATTTGGCGGTCGCTAAAACAAGCGATTTATCAGTCCCACTATTAAATCGTTTAACTTTAGACACGTCTGTCACTTCACTCACACAAAATCCGCTGGCAGTGATGGCTTTGCCAGATCCTCTTGCGGCGATCTCGGATGTTCGTTTGCTGCCAAACGGACTGCGCGTTGAAAAACGGCGCGAACCTTTAGGTGTACTGCTTCTTATTTATGAAGCCCGTCCCAACGCCACCATCGAGGCAACATCGTTGGCGATAAAATCTGGAAACGCCATTATTCTAAAAGGGGGACATGAAGCACAAGCCACCAATCGAGCGCTCGGCGAAGTCATCAAAACAGCTTTGCAACAAGCAGATCTCCCCGACACCTGCGCGCAAGTTGTTACCGGATTGAGTCATAGCGACACCGTGCAATTACTACACAGCGCAGATCAAATTGATTTATGCATTCCTCGTGGAGGTCAAAAGCTACTCGATTTTACACGCACACAAGCGCGGATGCCAGTACTGATGCACGGGCCAGGTGTTTGTCATGTTTATGTCGATCAAGATGCCAATCTGGCTGACGCCATTTTAGTTGCGCTCAACTCTAAGCTTCATCGCCCCGCGACATGCAACGCCGCAGAATGCTTGTTGGTGCATCATGCCATTGCCGAAACATTTTTGCCTCAATTTGCGAGCGAATTTTTCGCCAAAGCGGAGCAGGGCGAAATGAGAGGGTGTGAGAAAACTTGCACGCTTCTTGCTAAACACCATTTTCAAATCACCCAAGCGAGTCAACACGACTATGCCACTGAATATTTGGCGAATATTTTGAATGTGAAAATGGTTGAGTCTCTCGATGAAGCACTTTTACATATTGCGACTTATGGAACTCATCACACTGAAGCCATCATGACCAACGCCATCACCTCAGCTGAGCGTTTCTGTCGAGAAGTAGATGCGTCATGTGTATTAGTGAATGCTTCTACGCGCTTACATGATGGATTCGAGTTGGGTCTCGGAGCTGAACTTGGAATTTCGACTACCAAATTTCATGCTTACGGAGCCATGGGTCTGCAAGCATTAACCTGCGAAAAAACTGTTGCCTTCGGCAACGCCCACATAAGGAGATAAACCCATCAATTCTAAATATTTATTAACACAAATTGCCCAAGCGGCCGCGGATAAGAAAGCAGAAAATATCATTCTCCTCGATGTGCGAGGTTTAGCCGATTACACCGATTATCTGGTGATTGTTTCGGGTCATTCGGATCGTCAGGTGATGGCCATCGGTGAACATATCGAAGAGGTCATTCACAAAGAAAAAGGCCCCCGTACCATTGGCCGTGAAGGGTATGAGCAAGGACTGTGGGTTCTTGTCGATTTTGGTGAAGTGGTGGTTCACATTTTTCATGACAGCCAACGTCAACTATTTGATCTCGAACATTTATGGGCCAAAGCCCCTCGCGTGGTATGGAATCCAGAGAAGCCCCTCGCCACTTTCTTTGAACCTGCACCCGTCATACAACCCGCTGCTGGAATGCGACACGCGCGTTAACCTGGTCGCATGACGTTGTGGTTAAACATTATTTCTTTTGGTCACAAACGTGACGCGTTGTTTGCTGCGGCTACAGCTGAATATCAGCAGCGCATGAAGCCACCGTGGAAATTGAAGTTCACTGATCTCGTATCCGCACGTCGCAATGAAACTGAGCCGGCGACGACAGTATTAAAGCGAGAAGCCATTTTGCTGCATCGTCACTTACCAGAAAAAAGCGATATCATCGCACTGGATGCAAGTGGTACGTTAAAATCAAGTGAAGAATTCTCAGCTTGGCTTTTATCACTCGAGCAACGTGGGCAAAAAAATATTTGTTTTGTACTAGGTAGCGCTGATGGCCTTGATGTTGAATTTAAGAAACAAGCTACCGCAATTTTGAGCTTGTCGCGATTAACCTTCTCGCACCGCTTGGCACGCGCGGTGTTATGCGAACAAATCTATCGCGCGCAAAGTATTATTCTTGGAACCGCTTATCATAAATGATAAGCCAACATGAAAATAGCGCATGTGCCTGTCGATCGTATGCGAATACGCCTGGTGACTCGTATTCTTACAATTTAAGCTGTGTGCGAAGCGTTGCGGTGATGCGGATGGCGAAATTTGCGACGCCAAGCCTGTCTTACTTTTTTTCCGGCATGTTTGAGCGCGTGAAGAGGATGCCATATTTGTGCGTGTGAACGATGCTCGTAGCGAAGCAAGGCGACGTCTTTGTGCGGCGGTGGGTGTTGCAGAGAAACCAGCGGTGCCTCACTCACCGGCGGAACTTCGGGCACTAAATTATGTTCTACGTCGCCGAGAAAATGGTCAACACCGTTGGCGATGCCTGCGGCTAATTTTTCCTCATAAGCTCCCGACCACAAATTATCGTTTTCATGTGGATTGGTGACAAAACCAATTTCAACCAGAACCGCGGCCATGTCGGTGCGCTTTAAAACGGCCAGAGGTGCGCGTTTGACGCCACGATTTTTAGTGTCGGTGGCTTTGATCAACGCGCCTTGCACCCGCGCCGCAAGCAATTCAGCTTCGATGCTGGCATTGCTACGACGCAAGTCGGTGAGAATATTTTCTAACAACGCTTGATCATTGTTGGTTTCACTCACGTCTTCGTTTTCTTTTTCAGCCAACGCTTGGGCTTCGGCATCGGAAGCTTTGGCGGCAAGAAAATAAGTTTCGATCCCCGCAGCTTGTGCATTGCCAGATTCATTGGCGTGGATTGAAATCATGACGTCAGCCGATTTGGTGTTGGCAAAACGGCTGCGTGCACCCAAGGCCAGGTAACGGTCGTCGTCTCTCGTCAAAAAAACCTGATGACCTCGGCGCACCAATTCCGCTTTTACTATTTTAGACACCCTTAAAGTCAGCTCTTTTTCAAAACGACCTTTACCCGCTTTAGTTCCCGGTTGAAATCCACCATGGCCAGGATCAATCACAATCACACTGTGCAGGGCCAAAGGGAGCAATAACGAAGAAACAACGGCAAAAAGCATGGGCAACTAGTTTAAGGGCACTTTCTGATGATCGCAAATTTGCTGTTAATAAAATGCAAATGGTGTATGAGGCCGCATGAATTCGCACCGCCGTGAACCGTCGTTCTCTTCGCACTCCTTTTCTTCGCAGCCACCGGTCGAGCAAACCAAAGCGGTGCGGGCGATTCGTACACCCTTTGGCACGCGGGTGATGAAAACGATTACGTGTGAGCGGTGCCAAAAATCCGATCATATTTCTTTTATTCCCAAAGATGGACGACCTATTTTATGCAGGACCTGCGCTGAAGAAGTGCACAACGTGATCGACGAACCCGTCACCCGATGGCGGGAATGGCTCGCGCCATGCGTGAAGTGTGGCAAACAAATCCCAACTTTTGCAGAGCAAAAAAGAAAAGAGCATGACGCGCCGACACAAACAGCCCCACGTTTATGCCAAGAATGTGAATTGGGTGAGCAATCGCAGCGCCGCAAAGACGCAAAACGACCCATTGGCATGCATCCGTTGGTGGTGAAAAAGAAAAAACCTTAAGTGAGTATATAAAATTGATAAAAACATTTCTTATGAATCCAGGAATTTTAAACCCATCGTCGAAACCAAATGAACGAGTTGCTTGATCCCCAAAATTTCCTGGGTTTCTGGGTTCCTAAGAAAACTAATTGATTTTGCGAAGGATCAAAAAATGGCGACCATCGAAGAAAATCTACAAGCCTTAAAACCCAGACTCGAAGAATTATGGAGGGTACTTTGACCTGGCGAACAAAGAAGATCGCGTTTCTGCTATCGATAACGAAAGTCACGATCCCAATTTTTGGAATGATGCGGCGCGAGCGCAAAAGTTAACACGCGAACGTGCGCAGTACGAAGCGGAGCTGTTGTCTTTTCGCCAAGCTAAAAAGCGGGTGGACGACACGCTTGAATTAATCCCTCTCGCTAAAGAAGATCCTGCTTACGCGATTGAAGTCGAGGCCATGGCTAACGAAGCCCAAGCCATTGTCGAGAAAATGGAATTTGCCCGTATGCTGGCAGGAGAGCTGGATAAGAACGATGCGTTGATGACGATCAATTCTGGCGCCGGTGGTACTGAAAGTTGTGATTGGGCAGCAATGGTTTATCGCATGTACACGCGATGGGCCGAAAAACGCGGCCATAAAATTGAAATTGTAGATTACCAAGCGGGTGATGAAGCGGGAATCAAAAGTGTCGCATTTTATGTGCGTGGCGCTTATGCGTACGGATACTTGAAATCAGAGACTGGAGTACATCGCTTAGTACGCATTAGTCCTTTCGATGCCAATGCGCGCCGGCATACCTCATTTGTTTCAGTTTTTGTCTCAGCTGATATCGATGACGATATTGAGATCGAAATTGCCGAAAAAGATTTGAAGGTTGATACCTATCGTGCTGGCGGAGCAGGTGGACAGCATGTCAATAAAACTGATTCCGCGGTGCGTTTAACTCACACTCCTACCGGCGTTGTCGCAGCGAGCCAATCTGAGCGCAGTCAGCACCAGAATCGCGCCAAAGCGATGAAAATGTTGCGCGCGAAATTATACGAATTGGAAATGCAAAAACGCCAGGCGGAACAAGACAAAATTAATAAAACAAAGAAAGCTATCGAGTGGGGTTCGCAGATTCGTTCGTACGTGTTGCAACCTTATCGCTTAGTAAAAGATCATCGCACGGGCTTTTCGCTCGGCAATGCGGATGGTGTTTTAGATGGCAACCTGGATGGTTTTATGGAAGCTTTTTTATTGGCCCAAGGCGGCAAAGGATTTGTCACCGATACTGGGATGGATGTGTAAAGCCACATCGATAATGAGTAGAGATACTTCAAATGATTCGTGAACGTGAACGCGCCCGACCCCGCGCCCGATTTTATCAAGTTTTTCGGGCACGGACCCGTTCACGAGCTCGTTTACGGAAATACTAAAAAGGTTCCGTTATGTCTGAGATAAAACAAAAATTTATTTGTCGGTCAGGCGATCGGCTTATTTTTGGCGGACCTGTTTATGACTGCGTACAAGATGCCCAGCCTAAACTAGGCCAAGCTCTCGTAGTTCGTAAGGGTATCATTGCTTATGTGGGTGACGCTCAAGACGTATTACCCAATGACGCGCAAATTCTCGATACTCACGGCGGGGCAATTGTACCTGGGCTCATTGACGCGCATACACATTTGGTTTTTGCCGGTGATCGCATCGATGAATTTGCCGCACGCAGCCGCGGTGAATCGTATTATCAAATCAGCGCCAATGGCGGCGGCATTTGGCGCACGGTGCAA
>Ga0207120_1084_pt1 | contig 20573 bp, 13 predicted proteins | sample Alteio_BWMinHeat_40_FD_153509 | JGI IMG/M metagenome (GOLD analysis project Ga0207120, IMG submission 153509) | Enriched cells from forest soil in Barre Woods Harvard Forest LTER site, Petersham, Massachusetts, United States -... | ecosystem: Environmental > Terrestrial > Soil > Temperate forest >...
GTGCGCCATACCTTGCTGCAACTCACGGGCAAGTACAGGCGAACACGCTGGCAGGAGCATCATCGCGCCCTCGCAAGCAGGGGTGATGGTATAGAAGTCATAGAGGAGAGGCTGAAGACGTGTCTCATCCACAGCCTTGGGCGACAGGCGCACGTGCACCATGTTTGTTCCGGAGATCCCAATCGGCGTTACGCCGTGGTCGCGCAGCAGGCAAACCGTAGCGGCCTTGAAACCTTCGCCATACTCACCGATGTCATCCCTGGTTTTCTCACTCCCGAGATAAAACAGCCGCTCCAATCTAAACTGTGCGGGTGCGGTGATGCGGACGGCTCTCTCCTGCTTCGTGACGTTGACTTTGTCGAGTTGGTCCCTATTAGCGTCATAGAAATTTTGCAGCACGTCACGGGCGATCTGCATCTCATTCCAGTGCACACCCCAAGCCGTCGTGACGGCGCTCTCCACGGTCCTGACAAATGTGCAGGTCGTCCCAGGAAGATGTTGCTGGATATCCTCAATCACCGACATTCGAAGCTCTCGTCAGATTTCAGTGTACCGGCCACAATGCCGAGGGATCGCCCCGAGATATGTTAGTGCTGGGGCATTCCCGCCTGCACTCGCCTCGACGTCATACTGCGATCAAGCGTTGATCTTGCAGGTCCCGGCCCGTGACCCTCACTCGACTAGAGCCATTTTCCCCGAAGGTCGAATGGCTGGTAAAATGCCCATTGCCCGACCGTGCCTCCATGACCGACCAGTGTGCCGCATTCGTTTTGGGTTTTTCATTTATCCAACTAGCGTTGGCTAGCGCCGATCCCTCCAGAGTGAGTAGCGCTGAAGAGCAGGCGAGAGATCTGCACCGTATCCAAGCAGGTCAAATGCTGACCCATCTGCATCTACTAGACGTTAACCTTGGGCAGGCACCTGTCGGCGATTTGGCAGAAATGCGGAGGCAGGCCGAGACAATCTTCCTTTTACTCCGGCCGCGGTCAAGCACGGCCGCTTGGTCTTTCCGTCTTGGCTGCGATCTGGCAGCCGTTGGGACGGCTCAGTATCAAGGAGTCCGCTCAGTCCAAATCGATGCGTTCACCGCCAGATTTGACGAGGAATGCCGCGAGAGCGGAGTCCCGTTTGAATTCATGCGGGAAGTCCTGTGGGCGGCCGCCGATACTACTCTGAAACGATCGGCTTTTGTCGGGTGCGTATCCGAGGCGATGAACAAGATTGCTGAACACCTCGACGCCCCCGAATACCGGAAACAGATAGCTATTCAGTAGGATTCACGCCGAATTCGGTCAGGTGCGGATCGCTATCTCGTTACCTTGGAGCCAATAGGCGGCCCGGAAATCGCAACTGGTCAAGCCAATTCTCACAGCTGTTACGGCATGGTAACGGGGCGGTAACGGGAGGTTTCCCCAACGCAAGTCAAAAGACAGTTCCGCTTCTTTGGCGCGTTACGGATCAAACGCTTACCACCCGTAAACCGTTGATTCCGCGGGCGTAATCGTAGCCCCCGGCCTTCACTGTGATTTGAACCGATTCGAGATGGGCCTCGGCACTTGCTTTGCTATGAAGATAGAGAACCGACAACACGAGGGGCTAATGACTGCAAATACTTGGACTGTGAAAAGCTCACGAATATCGAGAATTGCGTTCATCACGGTGGCGCTGGCAGGCTTAACAGCCTGTAGCCATAGCACGCAAACACCGGAGGCGAAGTCTCTAACGATCGGTGCTGACCTGCCCATGTCGGGACCGACAGCAGATTGGGGCAGAGCAGCGTACCGAGGCGCGGAACTGGCAGTCAAGAGTCTGGCTAGCCAAGGTATTTCTCTTCGACTTCTGCCGGCAGAAGACAACCACGGAGACGCCGATGAGGCAGCAGCAGCCGTTCGGCGCTTGGTGTCTTTGCGGGGAGCACGAGCCATTGTTGGCCCCATAACATCGACAAACGCGCGGAGTGCGGCCAGAGTCGCGGATGAGTTGAGCGTCCCAATGGTCAGCCCCGCAGCAACCGATGCCGCGCTAACGAGGGATTCACGGTTTGCATTTCGAGCGTGCTACGTAGATGATTTCCAGGGTCGAATTCTCGCAGCCTTTGCCCGTTCAGACTTGAAAACCAGCCACGCCGCGATTCTGTTTGACGAAAGTGATGCCTACTCCGCAGGTTTGGCAAAAGCGTTCCGAGACTCGTTTGTCGCTGCTGGAGGAACTTTCTCGGACGTTAAGATTTCATTAAAGGACCGCGAATTCGGCCCGCAAATTCTAGCCATTCTTAAGGCTAAACAATTTGACTTGGTCTTCCTACCGGCTAACTATCCAGAAGTTGCAGCCTTCCTACGGCAAGCGCACCGATCGGGGCTAACCCTACCTATTCTCACAGCGGACGGTGCCCACGATCCGGATCTGTTCAAACTTGCGGGTGATGCGGCAGACGGCGTCTATTTAACATCCCATTTCGCGCCTGACAGCAATACACCGGTTGTCCGACAATTTGTCGCCGATTATCAAAGCAAATACTCAGAGGCCCCGAACGTGGCCGCTGCATTGACGTATGACGCAGTGTTAATGATCGGGCGCGGTTTCGCCGACATGAAAGGGGTAGAGACCCTTCGCGATTCGATTGCGAGAATTAAGGATCTCGAAGGTGTCACCGGTGCGATTAGTATCGACGCCAGTCGTAATCCCGTAAAAAGTGTTGTCATTTTGAAAACCGATCATGGCCGCTTCGTTTACTTGCGGACGGTAGCTCCGTGAATGATGGCCTCGCCATCGCAGTTCTTGAACCCGCCGTCCTCATAGGAGCTACGTACGCTCTGTTGGCCGTTGGGTATGCTGTAGCGTACTCGTCAATGAACATTGTGAATTTCGCCCACGGCGAAGTCATGATGGCGGGTGCAGTCGCAGGCTACCTGTTCTTGGACCTTGAATTCGTTCGCTCTTCTGTTCCGGGCGTACTCGCCTTCGTGACTGCGATTGCCATCGGCGGATTAGTCGGCGCGGGGATTGCGTTTCTCATTCAGCGGGTACTGTACCGCCCGCTGCGGGACCGCGGACGGTTGGCCTTGGTTCTTTCCGCGCTCGGCGCTTCAATCTTTCTCCAGCAGGTCGGTCAATTGATTCTGCGGCTACACGGGACGGGCTCATCCGAGCGGAGATTGGAGATTCGCGATGATTCGACTGTCGGACGTTCTTCGGCGGCAATGAGTGAAATGGCCGGTTTGATTCTCTTGATTGCGTCGCTCTTTGCATTGGTATGGCTGGTGCAGAAGACGCCTTTTGGGATTCGGCTTCGAGCAATCGCGTTCAGCCCGGAAGCGATGAGACGTCTCAAACAGCCAGTAGACACCACAATCGGATGGGCGTTTGCGGTTGGGGGCCTTGTTGCTGGTGCCGCCGGTGTCGTGTACGCGAAGCAGTATACTCTCACGCCGTATATGGGATTCTTGCCCGGCATGAAAGCCTTTCTGGCCTGCATCGTTGGGGGGCGAAGCATCCAGGGTGCAGTGTTGGGTGGATTTGCAATCGGGATGACAGAGGGCATCCTAAGTGGATATGTCGGCGCTGACTGGCGTGACATTGTCACTGGAATTCTTATCGTGGCGATGCTTCTGTACCGACCTGATGGTCTGTTCGCAACTCCTCGGCCGCGAACCCTATAAGGAAATGTCGGCATGCTGCCATCTTATTTTTTCTTTTGCTCCTACTATGCGGTTCTCGCCCTATCGTGCGGCATGCTGGTTCGCGTCGGAGTTCTTTCATTGGCCCATGGGGGACTGGCCAGTATCGGGGCGTTTTCGAGCGTTGCCTGCTGGATGGCCCTTTCATCAACCCATTCGATCGGTTGGTTCGGACTGATACTCGGGTTTGGCGCGGCCACACTCGCGGGCGGTGCTTTGGCCACCTTGCTTGGCCTGGTTGTTGTTCGCGTCGAAGGGGATGCTGTCCTTGTAGTCACCATGCTCTTTGTTGATATCGTCCGAAGACTCATCGAAATGACGGGGCGATTTGGAGGCGCGAGTGGCATTTCTCTTTCTCCATTGCCGATGCTTTCCCCCGACGTCCGCCTTTGGCTTTTGGCGGGGTTCTCGATCTTTTGTGCCTTGCTTACGAGTTTAACGATTGTCATTTTCCGGAAGTCCGGCCTCGGCGCCATTCTGGACACAATTCGTCACGATCCACAGGGGGCGGCGTCTCTCGGTTTCAATGTCCGCAAAATCCGGTATTGGCTATTTGTTTGGTCCGGTCTCGTCGCTGGTGCTGCGGGCGCTCTCTTCGCATTGTTTAACCGGTTCGTATCTCCTTCAACGTTCGGCGTCAATTTCGCAATCCTCGTTTTCGTAATGGCGCTGGTGGGGCGCAAGAGCAGCCCCTTTGGCGGCATATTTGGTGCATGTGCTCTGTACATGACTCCGGAGTTGCTGAGACTTCCTTCATGGCGGATACCCGTTGGCGTCGGGGGTCTTGATTCGATCAGTGCATCGGAGGTTTGGCCTCTGGCGTTCGGATTGGTTGTCGTTGGTCTGGCGCGGGTTCGATCTGAACAGGAAATCACCACGTGAGCCAACTCACAATCGAAGGACTGTGGAAGCAATTCGGCGGCAATGAGGTTCTGCGAGGCCTGAGCCTCTCGATTGAACAAGGAGCGATTGTCGGCTTAGTCGCAACCAACGGCGCCGGAAAGACAACGCTCGTAAATGTTCTTTTCGGAGTGTATCGAAAGGATCGGGGCACGCTGCGATTCGAAGGCAGGGATCTTCCACAACTTCCGCATGACGTGGTTGACGCCGGCTTAGCGCGGACATTTCAAAGTGTCCGGCTATCGCCGACGATGACAGTTCTCGAGACGATTCGAGCTGTTTTGGTCAACCGAAATTGTCATGTCTCCCAGTTCGTGGGTTCGGGGCGTCTCACCAAGACCGTGCGGCAAAAGGAAAGTGAGCTAGTTTCGCGCTTTGGCCTCGTTGCGGTTGCACACTCGCTCGTTGGATCGCTGTCGCTAGCCGTTCAGCGAAAAGTGGAGATGGCTCGGGCAGTTGCAACCGGTGCAAGATTCCTTTTTCTGGACGAGCCTGCTTCGGGGCTTAGCGATACTGAGGAGGACGAACTTGTAGCCTCGATCCTGGAACTCAGGTGCCGTAGCGGAATAACGATGCTGGTAATCGACCACCGAATTGATTTTCTTCGCCGAATCATGGATCGACTGGTTTTTCTCCATGAGGGCCAAGTCGCGTTGGATAGCTCTTCGAGCAATATCGGAGCCGTACTGGAGAATCCGCTCATGGGGAATGAATATTTCGGGCCCAAGCATCTACTAAAATCCCGGGATCAGATCTCAGCGGCAGTTCAAGACCATCCATTGCGGACCGCGGTTCTCTCGATCAGTGGCGCCTTTATAGAGCGTGGAGGAGTACCAGTTGTCAAAGCCGCTGACTATTCTTGTCACTCCGCGTCTTTGTCTGCGGTAGTAGGGCCGAACGGCGGGGGCAAGTCATCTCTCCTGCAATGTCTGGCCGGCATCCTTCCTGCCAAATCCGGCATTGTGCGAGTGGATGGAATCGAAACAAACCACAAAACGCTTTTCAGCGCCACGTCAATCGCGATGGTACCGGAGAACGCTGATGTGTTTCCGGGCTTGACCGTGGAAGAGAATCTTCGGCTCGGCCTTCACCGAGGGTCGGCCGACACGTGGCTGCATAAGCTCAATCTGGTCACCAAACGATATCCCCGATTGCGCGAAACCCTGCTGCAATCGGCCGGGGTACTTAGCGGAGGGGAGCGGAAAATGCTTGCTATGGCTCGTGCCCTGATAGGTGAGCCGAGAGTTCTGCTTGTAGATGAGCCATCCGCCGGGCTTGCACCCGCCTGGGTCGGGCGAACATACAGAACCATAGCTGAACTTGTCGAACAGGGAGTCGCGGCGGTTGTCACCGAATCTCAGGAGGTTTGTTGTGACGGGTACGCCGATCGAATCAGCTTCATGAAGCAAGGGACACTGGTAGATATCGCATTAACGCGAATGAAAATGCCTGCTAGTGCCTCTAATAACCAGGAGTAATGCTCAATGACTACCGACTATATTCACAAGCCCGATCCCACCAAAGATCACCCAGTGCGCCGGATCGCGTCTCCGGTCGCAACGCTTAAACGTGCCCGGGTCCGAGCGCTGACGGCTGCAGTTGAAGCAGTTTGCGGCGTCAACATGGGACAAGGCAGTAACCTTCTCCCTACGCCGCCGCCGCTCATTGAGGCTGCCTACGAGGCAATGAAGCACGGCTTCAACGATTACAGCATTCAGGAGGGGATAGCTGAGCTGCGCGTTGAGATCGCTCAACTGATCCGTCGTGACTGCGGTTTGGATGTCGATACCGAAACTCAACTTCGCGTTACGTCTGGTGCAACAGGCGCATTCTTCAGCACGTGTCGAACATTACTTGAGTCAGGCTCCGAAGCTGTCGTCCTTGAGCCTTTCTATCCGTACCACCTTGTCAGCTTGCACATGACAGGCTGTCAGATCCGCTTCGCCCGGCTCCGCCCCCCGAATTGGGAACTCGATATTGCTGCTATAGAAGCAGTTTGCACCGACAAGACCCGAGTTCTTGTACTCTGCAATCCATGTAACCCATCATGCAGAGTCTATCGGTCTGACGAACTTCAGCCGCTGGTCGAGTTTTGCGCTTCTCGGAATATCATCATAATTTGCGATGAAGTATACGGAAGCCTCACCTATGATGGACTGAGGCACACGGCCATTGCGAGCCTACCAGGTGCATGGAATAACGTCGTAACGATCACCAGTTTCTCAAAGAGCCACGCGATCACAGGTTGGCGAATCGGCTACATGTTCGGGCCCGACGACCTGATAGAGAGAATCACCTTCGTGCACGACGGCCTTTTTGTTTGCGCTCCACGCCCCTTCCAGCATGCGATGGCGCACGTGCTGGCAGGTCAAACGGTATCCGAATACAGTGCCCAAAAGGAATTTGCCTGGCGACGCGACAAGATTAACGCCGCCCTGACAGCGGCGAACTTTTCCACGCTACCCGTGCAAGGTACCTACTACGTCCTCGCAGATTACACTAGACGCTACGGCGAGATCTCGTCAGCGGACGCCAGCGCCAAGCTCCTGGAAGAAAACAAGATCGCCACTGTTCCGATTTCAACCTTTTATCATGATGGTTACGATCCGAGGCTATTGCGATTCTGCTACGCCTTGCCGTCGTCGGAGATTGACCGGGCAATCGGCCTTCTCGCCTCTTAACATGTCCATCAAAGGCTCGGACTAAACAGGAGAGCCTCCCGCTCTGCCTCGCCACACAGATATTGGTACATCGGAAGCCAGTTTGTGGACAAGTGCGGCAGTGTATGCCTGCAGCGCCTTGTGACCTGGCGCAAATGTAAGCGAATTGCCGCTCCCGTCCGGTGTCCACACTTTTAGCACAGACTTTAGGAACTCTTTGCCCGCCTTGGGCGGGGAGTAGCCAAGTATCTTCAATGCCTCACCTATGTAGTGGTTGACGCTCTGGTCGCCGTCACTGATTGAACGGTCAGAACATATTCTCCCGATCTTTTCCTGCAGTTCTTTGTCCTTTACCCAGCTCGTAATGTGCCATTCGTGCAGGTAACGCAACAAAGCTAGTACAACCAGGACGTGCCACTTCGAATTCTTGCCAACCTTCGCTCCCGCTAACTGATTTGACCCCGAAACGAACCTAAGCGTATGCGGAGCAGTAATCCACTTGTCAAATGCTGGTTTTCGCCCGTCCAGGATTTCACCGGGCAGGCACCACAAGGCCAAAATGTGGAGAACTCTGGAGAAGTCACCACCGGTATCTTCGACCCCAAAGGTGTCGTGGATATCGCCAATGGAAGACGCAAGCCGGGCGATCGCGCGCTCAACCTCGCTTACATCCGACAATGACGAACCTGCGCTTGGTAGATTTGTGTTCTTATGCAATCCCTCAATCTGGAATGCTTTCTGAATGTGTTCTAGCGTGATTTCGACCTGGCCAAGGTTTCGGAGGATCGTTTTCGAAACCAATTGTTTAAGTAAACGAATGTTGCCGCCCAAATCAAATTGCGTCCTCCAGTCATCGTCCTTAAGTATCTTTTGCCGCAGGTTCAAGAACGTAGCCGGCTTGACTTCTATGTTATTGATGTGTTGCACGATAGAAGGGTCCATATGCACCAATGGGGGTACCGCCACGACTTCGCCATGGACCGTTCCCGCTGTCATTTCCTCTTTAACTTGGGCAAGTACGTCGTGGCAAATTTCAAGAAACTCAGCTTCTGATCGCTTTGAGAGCGGCTCAAGCTTAATCGAGTGGAATGAGAGCCGCTGAAAAAAATCGGCCCGCAGCAGGGAGCCATCCTCTTCGGTGTAAGCCCTTCTCGCGGCGTCCCGCTCGTTCGTAGCCGCGATGACTCGGATGTTGGCTTTACATTCCGCTCCGTGGAGCGGCCTGTACTTTCCATTGTCCAGAAACGTCAATAGTGCGCCCTGCAGGTGACGGGGAAGATGGTGTATTTCGTCCAGAAACAGTGTTCCTCCGTCCGCATTCGCGAGCAGGCCCTTTTTTGCCGCGGCCTTTGACTCGAGGGCAGCTTTCGCCATCCCAAAGACGGTTGATTCAAAGAAATTTCCTTCCCGGGGTAGAGTGGCACAATTGACTTCAATGAAGGACTCCCCAGCTCGGGAACTCATTTTGTGAATAGTTTCGGCCAGGAATGACTTGCCCGTCCCTGGGCCACCTAAGAACATTACCGGGTAATCGGTCGCTGCGATCGTTTCGATAAGCCCATCAGGGTCTTTGAGGGCGTCGATGCGGGGGGAGTGCCACAGATTCAAACTCTGAGCAAGCTTAGTGAGGGACTGGATGAATTCGTTCCACCGAATACCTTTCGGTTGTGCGTCAATACATTCTTGGTAGGTCGAGTAAGTCTTAACAGCAGCATCAACCTTCCCTCGATCAACGAGATGTTTGTTCAATTCGAATCTAGGCCAGAGCTTTCTCCCCGGCATTACTTCAGTGGATGGTGTAGCCAACGAAGCTTCGATAATCGCTTGGGTTCTGCGATCTGGGAGCCAACGAACATCTCCATCGATATCGGAGTGGGGACTGCGGAAGGAAGCGAACAGATGTAATTCCAGATCGTTTCCAAAAGGATCGCGCGCATCTGTCGCCCACATTAATGTGCAGCCTATAAGGTGTCTTTTCAAGATCACATCGTCCAGGACAAGTACATTCCAGAAACGAGACCACCCCTCTCTCGCGCCAATCAGGTCGTGAAGTCGATCAAAGGGCCAAAACGACAAGACAAAAACCTCCACGCGCCCTTTGTATGGAATACCCTCGTCACCTGCTGAGTCGATGCTAATCCAGAACCCGGCAGGATGAGAAGCCTGCCCCCATTTCAGCTCTAATGAGGTTTGTTCACCGTGCTTGATGCCCTCTAGACCGGCGGGAGTTTGGGTTTCGTCATAGTTCCACCTGAGCCCTCGCTGTGGTGAATCGTCAAGAGCCTTCCGTGGATAATCGCCCGGTATCCAGCCACTCGATAGGCGCCGACGAGTCCCAGAGGTAATCGTCAGAACCGTATTTGCGCTTCCTGTCTCTTGCGAGTAGCTAGGTGTTAGGTTAAGAAGGTCTTTCGTGAGGCGAGCGACGTGATTGAGCCCATCCTCGTCCGTCCATGCATCGTCAATTATGAGCAACCGAAACGCGTGTGGACAGTCCATCGGTCGATACTCCGTTAATCGCAGAGCTCTAGTGGGAATACTGCAAAAGCAATTTTCTTCGCGCCGTCCGCCGGTTCGTCAAAGGGGGCAGGGCCATATCCAATTTGCACCGGGCGGCGTTCGAGTTTCTGGATGCTCAGGGCCAGTCGTAGTAACAGGCGAAGGCCCGAACTGCCCGGTTTATCTATGCTGTTCACACCAATCGGAATTGGCGTGAAGTCGGTGACGCCCACAAAAACTCCGTATTGAGTTCTAAATGAGCTGAGTTCCGCGGCAGAGCAATGATCGACACGCCATTCCTTCGCGTCCGTGTCCGTTCGGACGACGTGCAGCGACTCCTTATGCGCGAGTTGATGACCGCACCCCCAAACGAGCTTGGCCTGGAGTTCACTATCTCCCGGAATACCATGTTTCTCCGCATTTTCGGCAAGATCCAACCATATCGCGGCGAGAACAGATTCCGCCAGTTTGATTTTGGACCTCGAGCCCGCGAGACACTGCGAACAAAAAGCTGATTCGGCGTGCGGCGATATACCCCTCATCCAGCTTCCTGCGGACGGCACGGTCTTAACTAAGGAGAGCAGGATGGACAAATCTCGGATGTCTGTTGGTTGATCACCACGAAGTTCAGATGGCTCAATGTTATCTATGCCGAGGTCACTACTCAGGGCCAATTGGTCCAGAAGGATGAAAGCCATCCTAACACGGTCAGTCTCTGCCTCTTCGGCGTAAAGCCTCTTATATTCGCGTCCAAGGACGTTGAAATGCGTTCGCACATAGTGCCAGACTTTTCGTTGGGAGTGTCCGATCAAGCTCCGCGCGTCTCGTTTCACGTCTTGAGCAAGAGCCGACGCGGTTCTGGAAACCTCCGAAAGAAGTCGCCCGTACGATGCGAGTTCGCTGAGCTGCCTTGCGGCTCCATGTCTGTACAGCAGGCTGAAAATCGACTGAAAGAACTCGGGAGCCACTTGGAAACCGAGATCCTCGGAATCAGTGTACGGGCCAGTCGGGAACGCGATATATCCCTGTTCGCCGAGAAAATTTGGTATCGCAGATTGAATGATTATCAACGCGATCGGCTTGGCTTGACTCGCTATCGCCGTGACAGATTCGTTGAGGACCAGATAGAGAGAAGATCGATTCCTGCTTAGGATGTCGATTTCCGAGTATTCAACGAATGGACGTATTCTCTCACTGAAAAGGTCCGGAATATATTGGCATAATCCATGACTCACGGCCAACTGTGCCCCCAGTTTATCTGGGCGTCCTTCGACGATGATTTCCCGTAGCCCTTTGATCCATCCACTCGCTCCGGGGCTTTCTGGACGGAGACTCAATCCATCGAGAACGCATTGGTGTGAATACGGCGCGGCGTACTCTGCCTTCGCCCCCTGTGGACAGAAGTAAATGAATTTGTTGGAGTCTCCGAAGCGTACCAGAAAGTGAAAGCCAATGAGCCCTCGCTGGATAAGGACATCGGAAGTCGGGGCGAGATCAAGGACTGCACTCAGAGCGGGCACATCGTCGGGGGATGTGGCACGCCTCCTGATTTCCTGCTCTTGCATTTCCCACCATTTCTGCAGGCCAGGTTTATATTCCCTTTGAATCGATCTTTCAATTACGCCGAACAAAGTCTCGTGACCGCTGGCTCTGCCAATTTCGTCGCAAAACTCTGCGTTCTGCTGATTAGTTATGAAGTTGTCGAGAATCCGGGCCGCAAAATGATGCAAGTGCTGGAATGCGACCTGCTGGATCGACTCTGGCGCATGCACTGGTGCGAAAGCGGCCATTTTATGAGCCTTACCCCTGCTTAACGTGCGGAGTGGCGGCCTTCAAGGATCTGAGCGAGCCTTCGCAAATGCAGACTGAATGAAACATTCGAGCGCCGTGGAACGAAAACATACGTTATGGACAACAATAACACCAGGCAGGATGACGCCAGCATCATCATCAGGTTGGTGTCATTTGCGCCTCCGATCGCGCGCGCATAAATCCCCATCTTCGCAATGGGAAAGGTGATTATGAAAAACAAATGCGCTTCGTAAAATAACCATGTCGGAGCCGCCGCGATGATGGCGAGCGTGCCTGCCATTACCAGAAAGGCCCAGTACTGGCCCCCATGAAATAAGAGAGCCATGCCTGTAGCCAGGAGCGACGCTGCAACCCACTTTGAGTGCCTGTTACCAATCAATTGCGGCAGTTCATACCTGTCGGTTTTCCAGTCACGAATATCGGCTACGAGGCTCCGTGAGGCCTGTATGAGTGCAAGCGAAATGAGAATAGAGGTGTACGCCCGAGCCGCAGTACCTCCGACGGACAGTCCAATCATGAAAAGTAGACCCGTTTGCAAACCGCGCATTATCGGACCCAGCGGGCCCACGATGGCCAACCTGGCCTTCCAAGGGTAGGCGAAGGCGAGTACGATATAGGCGACCAACCAAGGTAGAGAAGCACCCCCGCTGATCCGATAGGCCCAGACACCGGCGATGAGCAGGGGTGCCGTCGACATCAGCCAATTCGGCGGATATCGGCCCGGATCTCTCTGGACAGTCTCACTGATCCAATTCAGGCTAAACCACAGCATCAGGCCAATGCCACTGATTTCCAAAAACATTGAGGACGACAGAGGTCGGCCAGTCCAGACAGCGCCCAGGAGTACTGTGAGTACCGCGTCAATCCACGAATAAGGACGGGTCAACAGCAGCAAACTGCCCAACCGATTCACTCTCGCCGACAACGGCGCACGGGCGCGCGGGCCGGGCAACGGCTTCGAGCGGCCGCCGGAAATTGAAGTTCCGACCGGTGAACGCTCAGGGCTCGATGCAGTTTTCGATTGAAGTATGTAATGCATACACTATCTATATTTTACCGGCGCCGCAGGTCGTGGCCCACTACGTGGAAGCGCCCGACTTTTCAAATCGAATCCCCCGATTATAGCCTGGCACTTCGTTGATAACACGGCAAGGTCCTTTCCATCTCATCCAGATGAAACCGACGCACCGAGCTTGCGGGTAGCGGCTCAGGAAGTTGCATCCGTTTATTGCGCGCCCCTATCTGAGTGTCCGCGTTTGGGGCAGATTGCGTCAAAATCCCAGCGTCGCAATCGCCGAAACCGTGATCCCTCCCTCCGCGAAATCAGCTTTCTTCCGGAATCAGTTCGTAATGAATGCATTCGCGAGCCCTTCGACCATAATTAACGCCGAGTTTTCGTTACCGCGCCGTTATGGGGGCGTCACGCCTATAGGCCGACAACGGTTATCCGGCTGACGCTCCTCGTGCTGCACAAGCACGCGCTCGTCGTTAAAAAATACGCCCACCGTTGAAAACACAATACTCTCGACGCCGGTGGGGTCGGCACCTTCTGAGACGTAGCGCATGTCTGATCGGATGCAGATTCCTGGCACATAAATTGCCTTTAATCAAAGTGCAGAAAGACAACCTATCACTTCGCAAAAGCGTAGCGGTTCTTCCGACGCTGAGGGCGCTAGCGAAGCTGCCGAAATGGGCGTGATAGCGGCTCCGACCATCCCCGCGTGAACTGTCCCTCGGCAGCGACGCGCCACCCAGATGGTTGGGTCTCCAGTTCTGACCGAAGGGGGTTTCAGCATGCAAAAGCATTCAAGACAGCCGAAAGTTCACAGATTCGCTCCCGAAATTATCGCTCGGGTGCGCAGATGCTTTCAAACAGATAACTGGCATGGAGTCCTGGAGTTGATAGAGGACTGGTCAGTGATAACGTGCGCGACTGCGATTTCTTTGTATGCGTGGCGCCACTTGTCCATCTTTTGGGGTATTCCGCTATATGCGCTGGCCGCATTTTTGATTGGCGGGCGTCAACGTGGTCTGGCTGATGTCTTGCATCAGGCATCACACCGAACTTTGGTAAAGTCACCAACGTTTGGGGTCGTGCTCGGAACCGTGTTTTCGGGATACCCCCTCCTGCAAAGCTTCTCCGGATATTTTTCGTCACACGTGGTTTTTCATCACCACTATTTGGGTGACCCTGAGTTAGATCCTGACTACGCAGAATACCGACGTCGGGGTTTGTGCGGGTCCAACCTGTCCAGACGAGTGTTGACTCGATACCTGGTTCGGCTGATCGGCTTGAGGTCGGTTGTCGGCTACATCCACTACTTGCTGAGAAACCGGATAGTCAGTCAGCAGGAAAAAAAACTGGAACGGTTGGTACGAGCCATATACACGCTGGGCGTGCTCGGAATCTGTATTTGGCATGGCTGGTTAGCGATCCTCCTCATGTACTGGCTAATCCCGCTATTCACGACACACGCGTGGATTGGTGCCTTCATAGAACTCCTCGAGCACTATCCACTGATCGAGACGGCGCCCCTTATCGATATTTACCTTTCACGGAACAGGGAGTGTGGAAAGCTCGGAAATTTCATCCTCGGGATTCAGAGCCAAGAGGGATATCACCTGGTACACCACCGCTTTCCTCAGGTTCCCCGCTGGCGGCAACGAGAGGTCCACAACATCCTGATGAACGATCCGGAATATGCCGCTCTTCACCGAACCAAAGGCTGGGCGAACATCTTGCGGGAAATGTTTCGCGAGATTCCGCCAGAGATGCCATCAGTGGCGCCCACTTTAAATACAGAAGCATCCGGCTTTCAGCGCGAGTCCATCGAAGAAAGCGATGCCGCACTCAAGCAGGCGTTGGGTGAGTCATGGCCGGCCCAGAAATCCGTTACCGCAGCGTTGCCGACGCGTAACGCAGATATGCGCATAACCGGTTTGCCACGCCGTCATGAAGCTCGCGGTTCGTCACATTCCGCTGTTGCACGTTAGTTTTTGCAGCACTGAGTACTTGTTGAGCGGGCACTTCGCAGCAATCCGGCAAAGGAACCTCAATTGCACCTCGCCACACAACAACTTCCCGTCGCTAAAAATCTGGGAGGAGTTTTTCTTTTCGACAGGTGTGCCTGAAGGGGACAGCCTCCGATGCGCATCGGCAGTTTGTCGGATCGTATTTCTAGCGTTTTTGTCTCGGCGTTTGCCGCACACCTCCGGGGCACCTACGGAAGCAACGACGCAGGATAGAAGCAAACACATGTTCTCGCGGTCTTGTTTTCGGAACCGACTTGCAGATCACAGAAGGAGAAAGATCAGGATGCTCAACCAATTCACTAGACTCTGTAGTATTTCCGCCCTCGTTTTGGCGTTTGGGGTGGTCCCTTTGACAGCGCAAGTCACCGTACTGAATGGTGCGGGCTTCCAGGCGGCTGTAGCGCCGGGGTCTTTCGCAGCTCTGTTCGGCACTAAATTGGCTGCTGCGACCGCAATCGGCAGCCCGGGACCGGACGGCCGATACCCGACTCAACTCGGGGGGCTAACAGTGACGGTAGGCGGCAAGTCCGCCGACCTTGTCGCGGTGTCATCGACCCAGATCAATTTCGTCGTGCCTTTCGTTGCGCAGTACGGGGCGATCAACGTCGAGGTCTCCAATGGCGTCACTACGATCGCGGCTGGCTCGATCACTATCGCGCCTGCAGCACCAGGTGTGTTCACAGCAACCGGCGACGGCAAGGGCCTCGGGGCGATCCTCAATGGGTTCGATTTCACGGCAACACCGTTCACACTGTCGACTCAGGGGAAGACTACGATCATGGCGGTCTATGGGACCGGTTTCCGGTTCGCCGGCGGCGCCGCTGTGACGATGTCGTCAGGCGATGTCTCCAGCTATGTGACGGCGACGGCGTTTGATTCTACCGGTAAGACATGGACATTGCCGGTTCTCTACGCTGGCCCAGTGTCGGGTTACGAGGGCCTCGATCAGATAAATGTCGCTCTTGATCCCAACATGAACACTGCGGCCGATGTCACGCTGAAGCTCACTGCTGACGGCGTCCCGGCGAACACTGTGTCGGTGTTGCTGCGTCCGGAAACGCGTCTGTCGATCGACGCCGTCACGCCGACATCGGCGAGCCCAGGATCTTTTGTAACCGTGACCGGAACCGGTCTTCTCGATGCGAGCCGATTCCAATCCAGCAGCCGGGAGTTTGGTATGTTTATTTTGGCCGATGGTACGCAGATTCCTGCCCCCCTGCTGAGCATGGCCGCAGATTCCGCAGAAGTGCTAGTCCCCGCATCAGCCATTGATGCGCAGAGGGACTATTATCACGGACCCGCGCAGCTATGCATTGTTGTAGACACCCAGCGCTCCTGCCTTCCCGACGAATTCACAATTTCGAGCCCTTTGCCGACAGGCATGTCGGTCGGGGCGGCGTTGATGAACTTTGCACAGGAAACAGTCCAGCAAGGGCTTGCGGGAATGCCCGCTTCCATCGATCCAAGCATTCGCGCATTCGTCACAGCGAAGACACAGGAGAAACTCGATCGTCTCCAGGCTCAAATCACTGCGGCCATCAACGGAGTGCCGGAAACAATCCAAATAAATGATCTTGACGGGAATAGCATCCCCGTCCTGATGGATCTGTCTGCGATCCAGCGAGTGGAATCCATTTTGGTGCCGGGACAGACTGGTGCGCCCGGTACATCGCCGTTGCTGAGGCATGCCTTAGAGCAGTTGTCAAGACATGCACAGGTCCAGAGCACAGATCCCTGCGGTCAGCCTGGAGAGGCGTGCCTAGAGTCGAAAAAGTTGGCAAGCGACGCTCTTGGAGAGGCTGAAAAGGCTGTTTCGTATACAGGTATCGGTACTTTTGTTTCCGCCGCGGCCGTGGGCTGCCTGGCAGATATCGAGACCGGCTGCTTGCCGGGTGCGGCGGCAACAGTCGCAGTATTTGGCGAATTCGATACTGTGTTGAGCGTTTCGGATTATACCCTGCTGGGAAGTCAAATACTCGCTGAGCTACAGCCATCCTATCTGAAGTTGATCGCGGTCTCACCTGGAAGCGTCACGCTGACTCCAACGTCACCAACTGCCACCTTCGAGGTGCAGGGTACCGCAGTTCCAAAATACGAGACCGTTCCAGATGCGATCAATGGTGTCGCTTTTGACATCGCCGGAAAATTGGTGGGCGAATACCTTAAAACTGGAAGCTGTACAACTTGCCAAAAAATAATCACCTATTGCGAGAAGTGTGGTGAGCTCTTTAGCGGGCTTGTGAGCAAAATCGTTGGGTTCGTGGCGGGAATTCTGGAAAAGCACCTGATCGACGATCTCCAGTTGCAACTGGCAGGCCCCCAGTCAATAGTGGCCGTCTTGGGAAGTAAATCACTTTCAGTGGACAAAAGCGATGCCCCCGCCGTCTTAATGTCATCAGCTTGGCTAAGCACTGGTACGCCGTCCGTCACAGTCGTTGCCTCTACCGTGTCAACCCAACAATCGATCAGCTTCCGTGCTGACCGCGGAAATCTGCTGGTGCTTGACGAGACGGCCCCGCCGACAACCAGGATGAACGTGCAGTTAGGCGGCATCAGCCCCATCATCACTACGGACAAATCGACCTACAACGTGACGGACAAGATGGTCGTTGTTGGGAAGGGTTTTGCGCCAAACAGCGCTTACCTTTTGCAACTCGACGGTGGTCTCTTGATAGCTGCGAGCTTTGTCACCCGACCAGACGGGAGCTTTGAACAGACGGCTACGTTTCCAGTGGGAACCTCATCTGGAGCACATACTATTCGCGCAAGTTCTTCAGGCGGTAAGCAAACGGCGTCTGTCTCGATCCAGATTCAGGCTTCGGTGAGCCTGCCCGGCTCGTTCACCCTGACGGCTGGAGCACCAGTCTGCGATCACAGCACCCCGGTTGGGCCGGCGGAATCGCTCAACTGGGGACCTTCATCCGGATTCGTTTCCTATGAGCTGTTCCGCAACGGATCATCTTACGCCGCCGGCATCACCGGCACCACCTTCTACAACAACGCCAATTTGGCGGCGGGGCAGACCTACAGCTATTTCGTCCGCGCTCACAATGCCGCTGGAAATACGGATTCCAATACCGTCTCCGTCTCCATCCCGTCGTCAATCTGTCAGTCGGCGGCAACCCTGGCCTCGCTGTCCATCAGCCCCTCATCAGTCGCAAAGGGAGCCAGCGCCACAGTATCGTTCACGCTCAGTTCTCCGGCGCCATCGGGCGGCGCGACCATCGTGTTCACCATCAATAACTCCGGCTTCCCCGTTCCCTCGACCTACACGATCCCAGCCGGACAATCCACCGGCACCATGACCGTCGGTTCCAGCACCGTTATTCCAGCCACGACCACCACTACGGTCACGGCAAGTTACGGCGGCTCCGCCAAGACCGCCAGCATCACTGTCACCGTGTCGAGCCTGCCTAGCTCTTTCACCCTGTCCGCCGCTGCGCCGGTCTGCGATCGGAGTACGCAGGTTGGGCCGGCGGAATCGCTCAACTGGGGTCCTTCATCCGGAGCCGTTTCCTATGAGCTTTTCCGCAACGGTTCGTCCTACGCCACCGGCATCACCGGCACCATCTTCTATAACAACACCAACCTGATTGCGGGCCAGACCTTCACCTATTTCGTCCGCGCTCACAATGCGGTCGGCACCACGGATTCCAACACGGTCTCCGTCTCCATCCCGTCGTCGATCTGCCAGTCCGCGGCGACCCTGTCTTCGCTAACCGTCAGCCCGTCCTCAGTCGCAAAGGGAGCGAGCGCCACAGTATCGTTCGCGCTCAGCGCCCCAGCGCCTTCAGGTGGCGCCACTGTCGCATTCACCACCAACAACTCTGGCTTCCCGGTTCCCTCAACCTACACGATCCAGGCCGGACAAACCACCGGCACCATGACCGTCGGCTCCAGCACCGTTATTACCGCCACCACGACTACGACGGTCACAGCGAGCTATGGCGGTTCCAGCAAGACCGCCAGCATTACCGTCACCGTGTCGAGCCTGCCTGGCTCTTTCACCCTGTCGGCCGCTGCGCCGGTCTGCGATCAGAGCGCACCGGCCGGTCCGGCGGAATCGCTCAGTTGGGGTCCCTCATCTGGGGTCGTTTCCTATGAACTGTTCCGTAACGGTTCGTCCTACGCCACCGGCATTACCGGCACCACTTTTTACAACAACGCCAACTTGACAGCGGGTCAGAGCTACACTTATTTCGTCCGCGCTCACAATGCGGCCGGAAACACGGATTCCAATACCGTCTCCGTCTCCATTCCGTCGTCGATCTGTCAGGCAGCGGCGACCCTGGCCTCGCTGTCCATCAGCCCATCCTCAGTCGCAAAAGGAGCGAGCGCCACAATATCGTTCACGCTCAGCGCCCCGGCGCCTTCGGGCGGCGCCACCGTCGTGTTTACCACGAATAACTCCGGCTTCCCGGTTCCCTCGACCTACACGATCCAGGCCGGACAAACGAGCGGCAGCATGACCGTCAGTTCCAGCACCGTCATTACCGCGACAACCACCACCACGGTCACGGCCAGCTACGGCGGCACTACCAAAACCGCCAGTATCACCGTCACCGTGTTGTCGCCACCCTCAGCAAGTTGCTACATCTCTCCTAACCCAATCGTTCTGGGTAACGGTGCGACAGTTTACGCCAGCGCTTCCGGCGGAACAGGGGGCTACCTCTACAACATAAATGGAACTTCGTTCCAGACCGTGAATTCCTTGGCGATCTTGCCCGGGGATGCGGGAACCGTCACGGCCAACGTCTCGGTAAAGGATAGTTCAGGGAGTTCTTCCCAAACTACCTGTGCCGCAACCGTTCAGGGGGCGGCACCATCGGTATCAGCGGCTGTTTGGAATTCCACGCCTCACAATCGCGTTAACTTCTCCGGATCAGTGGATGGCACGAAGTTTGTACCTAATTCGACCGTCTGGTTCTGCGTGAACGGATCTTCGACCTGTTATCAACAGCCTGGGATCGTCGTTCTAGGCTTATACGTCATCCAAGTGAACAACGTGAACTTGACCACCGGAAATTGGCAAGTGGAAGTTCGGACGCCATACGGTTCTGCTCGGTCGAGCAGTTTTTCGGTCTTGCCGTAATACAAGTCGTAGGCAGCGGCTGATCACGATGCATTCGTTGGTGGCCCTCGCTCCTTCCCTATGGCAGGGCCACCGGATCATCGGTCAGTACCTACACGCTTCGATCTGACCTGGGGCTGGTACTATCGGCGATCCGCCGTGGCGGACGAGTATTTTCGGTTGGTGCGGCAGCGTCTTCGCATCGCGAGGCGGATCGCGATGCGGCGAGTTGCGTTGGCCCTGCTGGTGTACCGTGGTGAGATTTAGGATTTCCCCGGAAGAGTTTGTGAAGGCCGGCGTAGTACGCCACCCTTCATGCAAACCGTTGAGCACCACTATGCGTCTGACTCATCTTTGACGCCGAGCGATGAACCAACATGGCCGGGCGCAACCAATTCGCAGGCAAGGGCACTTCGAAAAATTCGCGAGGGGGCGCAATCTGTGTGTCTAAGGCGTGAGAAAACCGAGCAAGTGTCGTCTTTTCAGGCGTCGTTAGATTGCTGATGGATCGCTGGGACCAACATCACCACCAATACCACCAATGTGCTTTTCTATTGTAGCGATTGCATCTTGGTATCCTTCTTCGATCCACTTCTGGGCGACGGATGCGCGAAAGTTCATTGTGCCATCGATAAAGCCTCCGAGGTGCTTGCGAGGAGCTATGGTTATTACGCGGCGGGGCCATTTTAGCGGCTCCCTGAAGGGAAGGTTTTTTGGCGGATCATTGACAAATGCCCGGCACTCACGTCCTTGGTCAGGCGGCGATTCGTCACAATGCTGGAGCCGAATGCACCGGTCAACCCGCTTCCAGTGATCGATATAATAATCCTCATTTTCAGACTCCATGGGTCGAAGGCGCACAATGACTAGTTCGTCGAGCTCATGATTCATGACAAGGGGATACAGCGGTAGATTGTCGGC
>Ga0207120_1083_pt1 | contig 20570 bp, 14 predicted proteins | sample Alteio_BWMinHeat_40_FD_153509 | JGI IMG/M metagenome (GOLD analysis project Ga0207120, IMG submission 153509) | Enriched cells from forest soil in Barre Woods Harvard Forest LTER site, Petersham, Massachusetts, United States -... | ecosystem: Environmental > Terrestrial > Soil > Temperate forest >...
CAAATTGAATCCAGATTTATTCCAGACAGCGCCAGTACTTCAGCAATTATTACGAGGCGATGAAATTTCAGTACTGCAAAATGTGCGGCAAGACGTTACCATTCAATGGTCACCGGCCCCGGTTTTGGCTTCAGTTTTAGTTGAGGCGCTCAATCAATGGCGTTTTGGTCGAGGCGCTTGTATCGTTTTGCGGACCCCAAATGGCGATGAGCAAATTGAAGCCTTACAGCGACACCTCAAGGATGATTGTTTTGTTCTTGAACCCCACGCCCAGGTACATACGCGCGTTAAAGTACACGTTGCGCGATTAATCGATGATTATTTACCGGGTGATAAATCTGTTCTGGAGCGCTGGCAACAATGGCTCAATATTTGTGTCCAAACGCAAGAACGATGGTGTATGGTGATGAGTGATTTTCATGCTGCGGATCGACAAACTTACAAGATCATAGGTGAAATGTTGCAGCGTCTTGAGAACCTAAATTGGCTGATCATATTGATGGTGCCCTCGCAAAACACCTTCAATTTTGAAGATTTGAAAGCCATCTGCCAAAATATGTGGTGGGAGCACCCAGTATGACCGATAACCCAAATTACAAACCAATGAGTACATAACACTTAACCCCTCGAGGTACTTGCAAGATGATTCGTGAACGTGAACGCGCCCGACCCCGCGCCCGGATTTCATTTTTTCAAGTTCGGACCCGTTCACGGGCTCGTTTACGGGAGTTTTGTAAGAGAGGCAGCCTTTAAGTATGGACATCAAGAATGGAATTGGCCAACCCCCGCCGCCTTCAGTGAAGGTCGACAGCGAGCATGACAGCGCTCAGGACGCAATTGACGAGATTCGAAAAAAGACGGCGCAAGTGCATGAAGAAAAAACTGAGCAAAATCTTCATCCTTCCGATCGATTTGCCGCCAAAGAACAAGCCAATAAATTTTCGCCTGCGACTGCAAACACGAAAGAAACGGCAGCAAAATTCGAAGAAAAATTTATGCCGGATTTGGTGAAAACATTTGAGCAGAATTTAAATACCAAATTAAATCCAGATGTTGCACTCAAATATCTCAATTCCATGCAAACTGATCCTTTATTGCAAACTGCCGCCAAAGACATGCGCATTGCGGTGGAACAATGGGCGCAAACCAGCTTGAAAAACCAAGCTACTGCTGATGCAAACAGCCAAAATCAAGGCTCTTCGGGGCAGTCGGGTTCAGGCGGTTTTCAGCAACGAAGTGATGCGGCGTTCAGAATAAATCTCCAAACTGAAGACGCCACCGCCAATGCAAAGAATAAAGATCAAGCCACTGCAGATCGGAATAAAGATAAAAAAACGTTCGATCAAAAAACAACAGACAATGTGACAGAAGAGCAAGAAGTTCATGGCAAAGGCAAAGGCGCTAAAACGCAAAATAAACCACAGCCACAAAAACCGCAGACTGCGCCCAAACCCACAGATAAGCCAGATAAAAAACCACCCCTGCCTGATCTTAAGAAGGAAGAAGCAAAAAAAGATGGAGATAAAAAAGACCAACAAGGAGCAGGTGAAAAAGCGAATAAACTTGTCACTCCTGGTGAGGTAGATGTCACCGTCGATGAGGCCACTCTGGATGTGCCCGCTGAGCAACAGGCGAAGCTCGATGCTTTAACGCAACCACCTTCAATGCCAGTGCAATGGGGTAAAACTAAAGAGTCTGGAGCCGCGTTGAGCGCAAGTGAAAGCCAAGCCGCAACGTCGTTATATGCATGTTTACAAGCCTCTCCAAACGCCGATATTATTGAGATGGCAGCAGTGGTTTTGACTTATTGCATGAATGGCCTTGATGATGATTTACGCGCGGTGCAAAAAGAATTGCAACGCCAACAAGCCATTAATGATCTCATGCGCCAATATGACGAACATATTCAAATGCTGATTGCGAATTTGCATTCGACTGCGGATTCCATCATCATCACGCATGAAATCGCGGTGTTAGGCGTTGATGATAAAGGCAATTTGGTGCCGACCATGGTGCCAGTTTTGATTGACGCCACAAGCACGACCACACATAACGACGGCAGCGGTGGCGATCTTTCGGCAACCGATGCGTTTCAAAAAAACTTTGGCAGCGAAGGGGTGCAAGAAGCCAAACAAAATGGCACTTACCGCCAAGTGAGTGGCGATATGGTGGTGGGGCAATGTTCCACGCAGGTGGTGGCGATCGCCAATAGTAATTTTGTGACGCAAGAAATTCAGGCACGCAAAGAAACATTGACACAAGATATGGATAAGATTGCCACGCAAGTGCAAAAACACATGCAAATTCGCAAAGATGTTTTAGACCAATTTAGTAAGATTATTCAAAGTGTTTCGGATGCACAAGATCAACAGATGGCTTTGATGGCGCGATAAAAGTAGTTTAGGCACAATCGATTTGGAGATAACCATGACAGATAACCTCGATGCAGATGCCTCACCTTTAGCTTTGATTCCCGAAGAAGATCGCGAAATGCTCATGCAAATTCATGAGCAAACTTGGCAACGATTTATTGAAACAGGAGATTTTTCTGCCCTCTATGGTCTGCAAAGTTTTGGCGCGACCCCACAAGCGGTGCAACAGGCAATTTATATCGGCAAACAAATGGTGCGTCAGGGATTGTTAGATAAGGCCAAGGATTTCTTTCAAGGGCTTGCCCTCATAGAACCACTCAATTGGCGCGTTCATCAAATGTTGGGCATCGTTTATCATAAATTTAAAAAATATGAACTTGCGTGGATGTCGTACAATATGGCGTTTATACTAAACAGTGAAGATGGAATTACCCAAATATATTTAGGAGAATGTGAGTTGCAGTTAGGTAAAAAAGAAGATGGATTGGCCCATTTGCGTACAGGTTTGGCACGAATTCAAAACAATGCGACACTGACAAGTTTTGCCAAACATGCAGAGAAAATTCTCGCTGCCCAGGCAGACCTCAGCCCATAAAACAACTAAGTGAGTCATTTGAGAATAGTAAATAACCCTAAAATGCATATTCCGGGTAAACTCTAAAATAGAAGAGTTCTGAATAAGGAGTGACAAATGCCAGTTCAAGGAAACGTACCAGGCCCTGATTTTTATCCCGCAGCTACGGATGTTCCGGGAAAAACCGAAGCGGGTGAAGTGGAAGGTTTAGACCAAACCGATGTTGCTGAAGCAGGTGACGTAAAACCCGGTGTCACTCCGCGTTCCGATTCTTTTAACAAAAGCAAAGATCAAAAATCAGGATTAACAAGCGATCTTACAAAACTAAGTAATTTGCCTGGGGGCAAAGATTCACCACTTGCTCAGAAAGCGCTTAAGGCCATGGCTTCACTGCCACCAGAAGTGCAAAATGTTCTTGGTCAGACGGCGAAAGAATTGGCCACTAATCCTGCCATGCTTAATGAATTTAACGAAAATCCGCAGCAGTTTGTCACTGATGTCGTGAATGGTAAAATTAAGTTACCATCACCCACAAGTGAAACAAGTGCAGGGTTAAGTGCGCCTACAACTCCACAAACGCACGGGCTAGGTGAATCTTTTAGCCATTTAGATGCCGGTGCGCCTTTGGATGAGTCGGCTGCAGCCGAAGGAGCTCAACCACCACCCGCCGATTTAGGTGGAGTACTTAATGCCAATACAGATATTGAAGCGCTCTGCTTTGTCGTATTGAGCGGAGCCATGAACGACTCGCAAGAAGACTTAAAAATGATTATGGCAGAAGTCAAAGCCAATACTGCTGCAAAACAACAATTGCGAAATGAGATTGATAAACTTTCTACCTATTATTCATCGTTAGCCTCTAAAAAACCTTACGATCTTGTGAATGTTAGCGATGTACAAAATGCCTTTCAAGTTCCTGGTTTACCTAATGGTGCTAATGGTTGGGATGGTGATAGTCCGCCCATTCCTAATGCTGATCCCAATTCCTCCACGGGCTATACTTGGAGTACTGCTCCCAACCTTGCGTTGGTTGAGGACCAAAATAACAAAGGAAAAGTCTCAGTACAATCCGTCAACTCGCTCGTTCAAGGGATGAAAGACAATCTTGATAGTTTGTCCGACGTTTCACAAACCCAATCTCTGCGGATGCAAATGGCGATGGATCGTTACTCGAAATTAACCGAAACCTTATCGAACATACTAAAGAAAATTGATACGACCGATGAAGCAGTCGTAGCGAATTTAAAGTAAGCTAATCTTAAAATGTAGTATCGTAAGCGCGCATGATAATATCAACTTACGGGGTCTTATATGGCAAATGATAGCATCGCGCAGACCATGGCGCGCTTGGTCGAGTCTGGTGCCAAAAAAATGTATCGCGGTTCGGTGACTTTGGGCGATGTGGTTGGCTTAGCTGACGAAGAGCTCGAAGCGATGTACGGGGTGGGTTACCACTTATTTAATTGGGGCAAATACCAACCCGCACTCGATATCTTTTCGGTGCTAACGCTCTACTCTCCATTTAAAGGGCATTATTGGCGTGCTGCTGGGGCGGTGAATCAAGCCATGAAACGCTTCAAACAGGCAGTGCTTGCATACGACATGGCGATTACCAACAATAATCAAGATGCGGTGAGTTACACTTATCGTGGTGAGTCACTACTTGCTTTGGGTGATGCTCCTGCGGGTGTGCGTGATCTGAAAAAAGCCATCCAAGTTGGAGAACCGGTGGCGGCATATGTGGCGTGGGTAAAGCGAGCAAAAATTCTGCTTTCGGTGCGTGAAGGAAGCAATCCGCCAACATCCGCGGCAAAGTAAGAAGAAAGAATTAAACAGGAAGACGAGAAGACAGGAAGGTTTTTTTCAGAGGTAGTATTTAAGAGAATCATGAAGACCGCTTTAACAAGAATTCCTTCCCGATCTTCCCGCCTTCCTGTGAAATAATAATAATGTGATAATTTGTAGGATTGGAGTTTTGCCATGCAATTTGCAGAAGAAATGAAAGATCCTGAAACCGCGCACAAAGTTTCTGAGATCAAAGATTTTGTCGTCAAAACTCAAGGTCGCAGTACAACTTTAAGCTCCATGATGGGGTTTTCTGCCGAAGAACTTAAAGCAAGCTATTCGGCTGCCTGCCAAAAACTTCTAGTCAATGATTTGTTCGAAGCCGGAAAATTATTTTTTTTCTTGTGCACACTCAAACATGACGAAGCCAAGCATTGGCGTGGTTTGGGCATTGTCATGCAACGCTACAAAAGTTGGGCGTTGGCTGAAGTGGTGTATTCAACGGCGCTGCGAGTTGATCCTAGTGATCTCATTAGTCGTGTCTTTCGTGCCGAATGTTTGATGTGGACCAATCGCCGCATTGCCGCACGTGCAGAAGTGGAACGTGCGCTCGAAGATGGCAAATCCAATCAAGATCCTAAGTTGCTCAAATACATCAAAAGAGCACAAGCCATTTTAGCAGTACTAGACCGCGACGAGCACATGGCGGCTGAATTTGAACACTAATTTTAAGCCATATATTCGACTGATGGGTAACTCTTATCACATGTGACGTGAATACGAATTCATGTAGAATCAGGAGCCAAATTATATGGCGCATATTAGCTCTCCAGGAACCACACCTCGCACGCCTGCTGAAAACTACCCTCCCATTCAACCGCAAGACCAAACCTCACAAACAGCAGGTCAACCTGGTGGTGTAAAACCAAACCCGCAAAGTAACGGCCAAGTAGTTCAAGAACAGGCAGGAAAATTAGCGACACCGCCTGTTTCGACCAAACAAGCTGAAAAAACTCAAAAAAGTGGCGCAAAGCCAGTGGTTGAATCTGACACCTATGTTGAAGCCGGTGAGCAATCAGGGGCCGAAAGCCCTTTTGCCGAACCACCAGGACTTCCTGAGGGCGAAGGTAAAGTAGATAATAAAAGTGATCAGCAAACGGCCTTACAAGCTTTCATCAATGGCTTGTCAGATCTTTATAATCAACTCGTTGCGCAAAATCCTGGTGCTGACATCAAGCAGAGAATGGAACAAATTCTTGCGAATCCTGCGTCGTCGCCGCTAATGAAATTGCTAACACCTGAAGCCGAAAAACAAATTATTACCGCCATTACCAGCAATTGGGCGGCAACCTGCCAAGCAGTTGAAGCCAAATTTCAACCCCCGATTTCGCAAGCAATAGAAACCGTGCTTAAGGTTGTGGGCAATTATGTTGCTAACAGCCCTCTTGCGAGCAATCCACAAGTAGCGTTTGCTTGTGTTGAAGCCTGTGCAGATTACATCATTATGCAATGTGCGCTTCTGAATCAAAGAGAAAATACTAAATACCAAGACGTGCTTGGAACCATGCTGCAAAATCTTAAAACGCAAGATCAAACAGTTTTGCAAAAAGCCATGGGGCAAGCGGTGTCAATCATGGATAAGGTCGCATTGCAGGGAATTCAGCAAGATGCGGCTCAAGGCAGCAGCACCTGTGTCAAAATACTAATGGTCGTAGCATGCGTGATCATGGTGGTGGTGGCGGTGCTAGTGTCTGTATTTACACTAGGAACTGCGACGCCACTCATGGCAGCGATGTGTTATCTACTCATTGCTGCAGCTGTGGTGATGTTTGTCGTCACGATGGTGCAAATGATGCCTGACATTCTTGATGCGTTGGGTGCCCATGGTGCTGCTGATGCAATGCGCAACATGTTAGCGCAATCTTGGATGAAATATTTACTGCTTGCGCTCACAATCGCCGCCGCAATTTGTTCGTTGATAGCAGGTGGCATTGGTATCGCAGGTGCAGTGGCGGGAATTACTGCTGGCGCATCAGCGGGAGCAGCAGTGGGTGCGGCTGCTGGAGCAGCTGCGGGTGGTGGTGGTGCGGCCGGGGCATCTGCAGGCCTTTCAACCGCTGATATCATCAATATCATCAATGTTGTGGGTGGATTGGCGAGCGCTTCGGTACAGATCGGCGCTAGTGTGGAAACCTATAATCAATCGATGTCGCAAATTGCTGCCGATGAAACTGAAACCATGATTGAACAAATTCAAGTTGAGGCCAATAAATTATTTCAAGAACAAAAATTTACCAAAATCCAAGAAGATGACGTTGAAAATAGTTTAAAAATGGCAATGGAATTCATCAGCCAACTCATGCAAAATTTGTTTGCAGCAGAGGATTCAAAAGAAAAAGGTGAACAAGCCGTTGCGCAAATCTTGCGTTAACCAGTGACTCAAAGGAGTTTATTATGACAAACATCAAAAACACAATTCATCCCACCAACACGGCTCAAGATGATTTCGATCAAAAGCAAATCGCCGAAAACGCGATCGAAGATGCAACATTGTCTGCTTATGATTGGGGTTTGGCAAAAAAACCTACGACGCATAGTAAAGGTCATGGCAAGTCTTATGAAATATCTGCAGACGAAATTGGCGTGCCGCCGGATGACAAGAATAACGCGCATGTTGTGGGCGAAGCACACGCTTCGCTTACGACGACAACGGGATTTATTTCTGGCAGTGGTTACGATGCTTCCGATGTGGCGATGATGTGTGTGTTCTCGTTATTTAAAGCTTCGCAAGCTGAAAAACATGATGCGGTTGCTGACGAGCGCACGACCGCTTTGACTGAATTGAACAGCAAAATGGCAGTGTTTCAAAACCAAATTTGTGAAATCAACGAAAAGTTCAAACAATTAGACGAGAAAAAAGACGCTGCCACTACCCAATTTTACGTGAGTTTAGGTCTTGGCATTGCGAGTGCGGTTACAAGTGCTGTGGGTGGTATGGGAAAAGTAGTGGGAGATTCAGTTGCGAAAGCAGCCACTGCGGTAACGCAAGTGATCAATTCGGTAAATTCAATCATGAATTCATATGCAAAGATGCAAGATGCCACGATTGAAGATGATCAAAATCTAAAAAGTATTCAGCTTTCTCAAAAACAACTCGAGATGAGCCAAGCCCTCGCGAGCTCGGATCAAGAACGACAAAAATCTCGTAAAGATACGGCAGACCAGAATGTGAGTGCGATGCGCGATATTCTTTCACGCACGATGCAAACCATTGGTGAAACGCGAGTGCGAATTTTAGGATAATATAAAGTTTCATGTCTGGATCAGGGAAAGACATCAAAGTTGACAATATTGGTTTAACCACACCGCAACCAAGCGTCAAAGCTAAAACCACGATTCGGCGAAAAATCACCGGCGATTCAATTGACGATGTGCAAAAAGCGTTGGCGCATGCACGTGCGGCTGATCAAAAAAGATTTGCTCAAAGCAATCGACAGTTGGTCACTCAGCAAGGAATTCAGCAACAAGCACAAAAAACTGCTGTGGCCGACAAAGCGCAATTGCTGCAAACCACACGCATGGAATCGACGGGTGAAGTTTCTGCGCGCTTGCAAACCCAAACCACTACAGGTTCGCAAGTTTTAGGTGGCAAAGTGACTTTGCCAGCAGCAGAAATCGCACAACTTAAAAGCGAAATATTAAAGAGTTTTGCGAATAAGCTTGGCAGCAGTGATGCCTTTCTTAAATCGCTTGCTGATCCTGAGAGTATGGCTAAAACCTTTGCCCAACTGGCGGATGCAGGTTGTAACATCAAACATTTTAGTGATGTGGAGTTAATGTTTTTACTGATTGAGCTGCGTGATCTTAATCGCGAGCTCAATGTTGAGCAAAGCGGTATTGCTTCAACTGCACAAATTGGGCTGAGCGAAATCGAAGTAGCAAAAACCAAATCAAAATTAGATTTTGAAACGGCGATTCAGCGTTTTGATATTACTATTGATCGTTTAGAATTAATGGCGAAGAGTAAAGAAGCCGGCGAAAAAATTACCACTGCGATTTATGATGCCAAAGCTGCTATTGATCAAGCACGTGCTGAAAGCGCATCCAAGCGCGTCGAAACAGCACAAGATCGCTTAAAAGAATTAGGGGGTACGAGTACCAGCCCACCCACGTCAGGTGAAGTTCGTCAATACAACGACGATCAACGCAAGAGTTACCAAAAACTCGCAACATTACAAAAAGAACTTGAAACATTAAAGCATGCCCAACCGCCGAACCAAGCGCAAATTGAGCAAAAGCAAAAAGACATTGCTGCAGAAGAGCAAAAAACCTCAGAACGTAGAACAAAATACAGTGAGAAGTTTGGTAAAGCCGCTGTCGCGCACGAAGATCGAACCCTGCTTCGTGAATATGCCAAGGCATTGCGAGAGCAATTGGCTGATCGCAATATCAAGATGTCAGCCAGTGACAGACGTGAACTTAATCAACGAGTCGCTGCCATCGAAAAAGATGCAAAAGATGATAACGAATTAATCCAAGAATATGATCGTTTGCAGCACCGCTTACCTGAACTCATTGCCGCCCGTGAAACCGCATGGGCAGGTTTTCGCGAATCTGCCACGCGTGCGTATGAAGCCGATAGTTATCGCGATCATCGCGACTATTCGCCTACATCACATGCCGCAATCGCACGCATGCAAACCGAAGCGGATGTTGAGATTTCAGCAATTAATGCGCAGACAGATCGTAAAATAGCAGCGGCCCGAGCAAGCACGCAAGGGTTACCAAAAGAATATCTAAAACAACAACTTGATTCCATTAACGATGATCATAACGCCAAGCTCCATACGATCGAAGAAGCTCGCGATCGTAACGTGCACATCGTCGAACAAAGTGAAGAGGCGGTACGCAGCGGGCAAATGTCGCATGAGCAGGTGACTCAGCGGACCGTGCGCATTGCGCAAGCTTATGCAAATTTAGGAAAAGCAAAAAGTACTTATGCGGCGGCAGAATCAATCTATGAAAATCTTCCTGAAGGACCGGAGAAAGATCAAGCAAAGATTAAACGTGATCTAGCATTTGATGAATTACAACATGCGCATCGAAATGCTGATGACGCAGTGAGAAACTTGGGATTAGATGTCGAACGAGCGCGACTTACTGCGGTAAAACCAGCACTGTCAAAAAAAGAAATCGATGCAGGGCTTGAGGCATGGGAGCAAGAATTCAATGCCCGTACCTTGATGGAAGCACAGAAACGCGAACTGCAAAAAGACCGCGCTGACCTTGAACGTTCAAATAAACAGGTTGAAGCGCTTGTGAGCCGTTTATCTGGTCACGGGCTCAGCGCAAAAGAACAAGCAGACTTAGAAAAATTATTGGAGCGCAAGCGTGCTGAACAGCATTCAGTACAAGTGACGGTTGATGTTGCGAATGAAAGCGTTAATTTTGCAGAACGTCGGCAAAAAATACTTGATCGTGAATTGCAGCTCGTCACCCGCATTGAATCGCGACCCACTAAGGATGAACGTGATGAAATCCATCGTTTGACGGGCCAAGCAATGAGCGCGCTCGATCGCGAAGAGACAAGTCGCAAAGCCTTTGTTCGCGAACGTGATGAAGATAAATATGTGACCGATACACTTGAAGACACTGACCGTTCACTCACACGACTTCATGGTCAGTTAGACGGTACGACGGCCATGGCCAAGGATAATCCGGCACGTCCTGTCATTGAAGCGCAAGTGAAGGGCTTTGCAAAATTACCACCAGGGGAAGTGCGCACGGCGCTTGAAACTCGCTTGAATGGCGTCAAGCCAATGGAACCGAGTATCGAGCGTACCGCACTTGAAGCGAGAGTCAGCGGTAAGCCTCTTACCGGTGATGCGCTTGTCAAAGCGCAAGCCAGACTAAAAGGGCCGCCAGCGATATCTGCAAGTGAGCGTGCAACACTTGATGCGGCGATTCATGGCCAGCCTAAGCTTACAGATAAGGAACTTGCTGATGCGCGCGTTAAATTAAGTGGCACACCGCCCATGGCTCAAGGTGCCGCGCGTACCGCTCTTGAAGTGGCACTCAATGGCAAGCCACATATGACAGATGCCGAGGCAAAAGATTTTGTTAATGTTTTGATGAATGGCAGGGAGCCTATTCCTCCAGGGCCAGAACGCGAAGCGCTCCACGCTGCATTAGCCGGCCCTCCACCTATTCCCCATGGTCCCACTCGTGTCTGGCTTGAAGCGCAATTGAATGGTATTAAAAAGTTACCTTCGAAAACTGACACTTCATCGTCGAAACATCACGATACTCATCATCCACACAAAGCAAAATCTCATCACCATGATCCTATTGATACACGCTCAGTGTTGGATGCCGCAATAAACAGTAGACCACCACTTGAAGGAAAAGAATTACTTGCGGTGTTAGAAGCACAACTCAGCGGTGCCAATGCTTCGGTACCTGGCAATAATCCTGATCATACGATCCTCACTGAACGCCGCGGCGCACTCAACGCACGGTATGCAGAATTCGAACGTCGCCGTACGCATCCAAGTTTGCCGCAAGGTGTTTCGGCGATGTCAGGTAATCTTGCGGCAGTAAGCGATAAATTACAGGGGCAAGCGGCAGAAGCAGCGAAAGAAAGCGCGCTTGCAAACAAAACGCTCGAGCGTGCTTATGGTCGCATCACGATGCGTCTTGCGCACGAAAAAGCGGCAAAAAAGCACGAGCAAGTTCCCAGCCTGGCAGAAAAACCGCAGGCGATTTCGGTGCCAACTAACCCGCCACAAACGCTACAGCCTACTGACGCAAATCGCGTCGATCGTTTGCAAACAATTGAAGACGAAGCGTTAGCTGGAATTCCCGTTTTGCTTGCACTGCCAAATGGACCACAACGTGAAGAGCTTGAAAAAAAATTGGCCAATTCAACATCGGATTCCGAACGAAATGCCATCGAAGCTCGTTTGAATGGTACCTCCCAAATTACATCGGCTGACGAGTTGGATTCTAATATCGAAACTCAATTCATTATTTTAAGAGATCAAATTCAACCACCGCTAGATCCACCGCTCACTCACGCTGAACTTCGTACTGCGCGCGCGCGAGCAGCAGCCCATATTCCGTTGCCGCCTACAAATGACGGACGCGCGCTGGCTGTCGACGCGTTCGCCAGGCGTTTGCTCCAACCAATTCCAGTTCCTGCGGCCACCGATCACAGTCCGCAAGCCGAACAAAACCGCAGCTTGCAACGATTTGTTGCGCTCGAGCATGCGCGAGAAGTGTGTGCTGTGACGCGTCCGGAAATTCGTTTTAACAATCACGTACAAAATGAAGGATGGTCAGTGAGTGCTGCGCGCGATTATGAACATCAAGTCGCGATACGCGATGCCGCCAAAAATTGGCTCGATAGCCGAGATCCACCCTTTAAGGAGAGCGACCCAGTTGATGACTCCGATTATGGTCCACGGGCTGACAAGATCCGGGAATTTCATCGTGCCAGTGCGGCGATATCTAGGTTAGAAAAACCCACATGGTACGATGCTCCTTCACGCCATCATCACGCGCCAGAAACACCGGCGGTCGCAACTGAGGTGGGTGATTCTCGTTTTGTATCAGTGCTCGGTGATGTGGCGGAAGGATTTACTCCTAGTGATGCTCCACTTTCTACACCTTACAATATGCCACGATTAAGGGGGTATGATCTGATCGCGGGAATGTATCATACAACGCGGCAAATTGCTTCGAGCCTTATCCACAGTGGCGAAGAATTTTATCAAGAAGCAGCACGTTTAGCTTCACGAGCGCATGAAGAATTGGCAAATGCCCCTCGCCAAGAAGGCAGCGAAGAGCGCAAGCTTTTAGAGTTGCTTCGCCTGCTAGCAGAAGACGCTGCCAAAAAAGGCCGTGCATAATCGCTTTATACTTCAACTTCGCTTGCCACCAATCCTGCTTTTTCTAATTGCTGTATGAGCGAATCAACGTGATCGCGACCTTGTGTTTCGAGCACAAGAGACACTTCAGTTTCATTAAGTGTGAGCCGTCGTGACCAGCGTTGGTGCTGCACTTCGAGAACATTGGCTGAAGCTTGTGCGACATGGGCGAGAAGGTCAGCCAACATTCCGGGTCGATCGGGTATCACCACTTTGAGCTGAACACGGCGACCATCTTTGATAAGGCCACGTTCAATAATGCGCGAAATAAGATTGACATTGATGTTGCCGCCGCTCAAGCAGATGACGACGTTTTTACCTGCGAGCTCCAGCGAACGGTAAAGCAATGCCGCCATGGGTGCGGCGCCGGCGCCTTCCGCCACAGTTTTTTCTTTTTCTAATAATTGCAAAATCGCATTTGCAACCTCTTCGTCATCGACCGTAACAATGTCATCGACGAAGCGTTTCGTCATCGCGAATGATAACTCGCCGACCTGGCGCACTGAAATGCCCTCGCAAATGGTGCGACCTGCGGGCAGTTCAATGATGTGGCCGACTTCAATGGCTCGTTTCATGGCGGGGCTGGCAGCGATGTTCACGCCAATCACGCGCACGTTGGGATGAAGCGTTTTAATCGCGCAGGCTGATCCAGAAATGAGTCCACCACCACCAATGGGGATGATGACGGCATCCACTGTGGGGAACTCTTCGATAATTTCGAGCCCCACAGTTCCTTGTCCAGCGATGATCTCGAGATCATCGAATGCATGAATCAAGATGCGATTTTGCTCATTTTTAATTTTTTGGGCGTGCACGTATGCGGCATCGTAGTTCTCGCCAAATAAAATAACTTCAGCGCCGAAGTCGCGAGTAGACCGCACTTTCACCAGAGGGCTATTTTCGGGCATCACGATGGTTGCTTGAATACCCAGGCGACGCGCATGATAGGCAACCCCTTGAGCATGATTACCAGCGCTCGCCGCAACGACACCAAGGAGGCGCTCAGCCGGCGAAAGTTGAAGAAGTTTGTTGAGCGCACCGCGTTCTTTGAACGAACCGGTACGTTGTAGATTCTCAAGCTTGACATAAACGTGACAGTCGCATTGATCCGAAAGTGCATCGCTGCGCGGCATGGGTGTGCGTTGCACCCCATTGGCAATGCGTTTTTGCGCCGCACGAATATCGTCAATTGTGATCATCGATGCTCCCATACAATGTCGTGTTCAATCTTTTCTATATTGGGCTGCTTGTAAAACTCAGTGTTGCTATCATTAAATTTCCAACTCATGATTTAACAGGAAGGCGGGAAGATCGGGAAGGAATTCTTTTTTTGTTTCTTTCGATATTCAAAATCTTACTTGAAATCACAATTTTTCGGGGCACATTGCATGACAAGGTGCGACCATGGACTCGCGACGCTATAAAGAGATCGTACGTGCGCTGTTTAGTTTGACCAAAACGATGAATTCGGGGGTTGATCAACCTACGTTTCTTCATACGTTGGCCAAAAAAGCAGCGGAGCTTTTGCGTGCTGATTCGTGCTCAATCTTTTTACTTGAAGAAGGAACCGATTCACTTTTGTCGCACGGCGCTTACGGTCTGTCGGCACAAGAAGAAGTGGTCACTCGTTTTGCGCGTGGTGAAGGGGTTGCAGGTTGGGTGGCACAACATGGCGCACCTGCGTTGATTGCCGACGTCACAAAAGATGCGCGTTACGTTCACTTACCGCAACAAAATCTCGAAATCATCTCATTGTTATGTGTGCCTTTGCGTGTGCTTGCACATGTATTGGGCGTGATTACTGTGACTTCGAAACGCAAGAAAGCATTTTCGAAAGATGATGAAGAGTTGCTTGAATTTTTGGGTAATTCCGCCGTGCGTGATCTCGAAAACGCACGTCTTTACCAGATGTCGATTACCGATCCTTTGACCAAATGTTTCAACCGACAATATTTGCTTCATCGTTTACCTGATGAGGTTGAACGCTACCGTCGTTATGGTGATCCATTTTCTGTTGTCTTATTGGATTTAGATCACTTCAAAAAAGTAAATGATACGCATGGTCATCTATGCGGCGATTTTGTGCTGCGTGAGGTGACCCGACTCATCAAAGAAGATCTGCGCGAAATTGATGCGTTAGTTCGTTATGGTGGTGATGAATTTCTATTTTTGTTGCCCCGAACAGAGTGTACAGGAGCGCACCACATTGCAGAACGCGTGCGTGCGCATATCGAGAAAATTCATTTTCACTATTCGGATGCCACTATTTTTATCACGGCAAGTCTGGGTGTTAGCCAATTTCAAATGGGTCAAACAGAAGCGGATCTCATCGCCCAAATCGATCAACTTCTTTATCAAGCGAAAAATAAAGGACGCAACTGCGTGGTTGTCGCGCGGTGAGACGTATTAGAATTACTCGTTTATCTCGAATTTGAGGTTTATTTACTTCAAGCGTACTCGTTGCTAGTAGCGGGCACCATGATAATCCCAAAAATATTTTCGCGAGTTTTAATATTATTGTTTCCCATCGCTGTACTGGCTTGTGGCTCAGGATCGGGATCTTCATTCAACACAACTTCGGCCTCGAACCTGGACGTGAATGCTCTTGAGGAAACGGAGGACGCACTTAGTCAGATGAATGACGTATCGGTGCTTTATGCACTAGCGAAAACCCATGCGGATCTTGATGCTTATTTAAAGCTGTCATCTCCAGGAGTGGGTGGTCCACTTCTGCCTAAGGCCATCTTCGATGGCATGGGCGGAGATATGGATCCTGATGAAATGTACGATAATTTTCGCATGACTGCCTTCAGAATTGATCCTTGTTCAACCAACATTGGACCGGTGAAGGATCCTTCGACTTGCCGGAATCAGCTTCGTCTCATCTTTCAATCGGTGACGATTGATCATGGTGCGGCTGATAGTGGAGTTCATCTTTTTTATTCCCTGACGCGCGATGAGTTGATGCACTTACTTCGAAGCATTATCAACCTTCGCAGAAGCAATGGCGACCATATGATTTCGGAGGCGCTAACAGTTCATCCGTTGATAAGAAAACAAGGTCTTACGGGTACATTTGCGAGTGGACTCAACAAGCTCATTCTAAAATATGCTGGCGAAACAAATCTTGTTCGATTCACCGTTTTTACACCGCAAGACCAGAGTGATACCTCATGGGTGTTCGGTGGTATCGATCTCTCAGCGGGTGTCGCCAGTCCTTTTCCTATCCCAACGCTACCAGATGGTGGGTATTCTTTTCCGTTGCCGATTGCGACGCTTTTTGTTGGAAGCTTCTATCAAGGGACTGCCGGTACAGGCTCGCAAATGGCCGGACAATTCGATCCGGTGACAACATCCACGGATGATATCAACTTGTTTGCAAATGTCGCGAACGCGCAAAGTGCCACAGCTACCGCCCGTCAAGCGGCGTACGATGCTGCATTAAGAATTGAAAATCCGAATATCAACTCGTCTAACACCATTGATTGCGCGAGCTGCCATCTTGCGCAACCTCTGCGCGAATTCGTCGCAGAACCGGTATTTCAGTTCTCATCAGCAGGAAATAAGAATGCATTCGTTCCAGACCCGAAATGGATTACCGAAGAAGACATCGAGCAATCGACTCATCTCAAACCTGGTGCGATAATGAATCTTCATGCATTCAGCTATAAAGGAAATAGCCCAATGATTAATCGGCGGGTCATTAACGAAACAGCCGCAATCGTTACCTATGTAAATTCGACACTTCTTCGTAGGTAAAACATACGGCGCACCAACCACTTACCCGTTTCAATTCTGGGTCATCAAAAATTTATTCTCTTTTGTGTTTCCTTATTCCACGCAAGCTTATGACTTTTAAGGGACCGCACCAGTATTTTGTGTGGGTGGGGTGGGCAATGGGACGATAGGTTGTTGTTGCAGATGAGGTAGCTGGATGCCGCTGCCTTGTGGAAGCAGTGTGCCTGGCGGTGAGGGTAACACATGAAATTGTGGTTCTTGCGTGGGCCGGGCTGCTGCATGATTGGCAATTTCAAAATCAGCAATTACTTTTTGCACGGATACATCGATGGGATGCAAAATGGATTGAGGTAATACACCCATCACGACCACTAAAATGATTAAAGGTGCAAACATCAATTTTTCTCGCAGAGATAAATCTTTCAGGCCGTGGTTTTCAGGGTGCATCACTTTGCCAAAAAAGATCCGGCGATACATCGATAACATGTAAACGGCAGCGAGAATAACGCCGAGAGCAGCAAACAAAACTCCGCAGTGTGCAAGGCTACTCATCAGAAGCGATGGGCTTGTCAGTTGGCGCCATGGATCGAGAAAATGTGATTTTGCCGTGCCAGCAAGGATGAGAAATTCACCAATAAAACCATTAAGACCGGGCAAGCCAATTGATGAAAGCGCCATGAGTAAAAAAATCATCGCATAACTGGGCATCACCGCGGCAAGTCCACCAAAATCTTTGATGCTGCGCGTATGGCGACGTTCGTAAATCACACCCACCAACAAAAAGAGTGCACCTGTTGAAATGCCGTGATTCAACATTTGATAAACCGCGCCGCTGACAGCGGTCGTACTCATCGCGGCGATACCTAGCATGACAAAACCAAGGTGGCTTACCGATGAATAAGCCACCACTTTTTTCATATCTTTTTGCACCATCGAAACAAGCGCGCCATAAATGATGCCAATTACTGCTAACGCGGCAATCACCGGCAAAAACTCATGAGCTGCACGCGGAAACAACGGCATGGCAAAACGCAAAAATCCGTAGGTTCCCATTTTCAACAGCACCCCGGCTAAAATCACTGAGCCACCTGTAGGTGCTTCAACATGGGCATCGGGCAGCCAGGTGTGCACTGGAAACATGGGAACTTTAATCGCGAAAGAAAGCGCAAAAGCCAAAAATAACCAACGTTGAGTTTGTAAATCGAGCGTGTTTTTAGTGAGTGCTGCAAGCTCAAAGGTTCGCATGACGGATGTCGGTGCTTTAAAATACAAAAACAAAATTGCAACCAACATCAAAACTGAACCCGCCATGGTGAATAGAAAAAATTTCACCGTGGCGTAAACGCGGTTTTTGCCGCCAAAGATGCCGATCAAAAAATACATCGGGATCAACATGGCTTCCCAAAACATGTAGAACAGCAACATATCTTGCGCGACTAATGCGCCCAACATGGCAGTTTCGAGTGCCAACATGAAGGCAAGGTATTCGCGAACTTTATCTGTTACGCCCGAATAACTTTGCACAATGACGATGACGGTAAGAAAGGTCGTCAGTAAAACCAAGAAAAGCGAAATGCCATCAACGCCTAACAAATATTGAGCACCCAGTGATGGAATCCACGAAGCGCGCTCAACAAATTGTAAGTTGGCGCTGTTGGCATCAAAACGGTGCCACAAAAGTAATGATAAGAAAAAATTAATACCTGAGATAAACAGCGCGAATCCGCGCGCGCCGGGTGAGTTTCCACGCTCAAATCCCATCACCGCAATGGCGCCGAATAAAGGCAAAAACGTAATAATGGAAAGTAGATTCGAATCGAACAGCGCCATCAGAGCACCATCCATAAAACGACGATCACGCCGAGTGCAAAAACGATGGTATAGCGTTGAAGGTTGCCATTTTGTACCCAACGCCACAAATAAGCACCGTATTTTACTGGCACCGCAAAAAGACCCAACAGAATTTTGTCGATTAAAAATGTGTCTGTCAGTTTAAACACAAAAATATCACTGAAACGCATGAGAGGTCTTACGATGACTGCATCGTAAATTTCGTCGATGTACCATTTGTTGTAGAGAACGCGCGTAAAACCTACGCCTGGCAACGTGCGGAGGGTTTTTTCTTGCGCAGGTTTGATGCCCTTACCATAACAACGATAAGCCCAAGCGAAGGCGGCGAGCACACCAAGCAGCGTCAATCCCATCAATGCCCATTGTGAACCCGGCTGCAAAGCTTGCTGCTCTTCGGTCGCCATTGAAAAACCCTCAACGGATGGGTATAAAAATTCAGATAGCCTCATTTTACCGCCGAAAAGTTCGGGAACGTTAAGATAGCCCGAAACGGCAGCGCCAAATGCCAATACGAATAAAGCCAACGACATATACGGTGTTTCGTGAGCGTGTTCGTAAACGTGCCGATCACCACGGAATTTTCCGGAGAAAAAAGTGAGAAAAGTCACCCGCCACATGTAGAACGAAGTGAGACACGCAGTGATCCATGCAAGACCAAAAAGCACGTAGTTTAAGCCTACGAAAGTGCTGGCATAATCCCCGGTGCCAGAGGCAAAGGCTTGCCACATGATTTCATCTTTCGAAAAAAAACCACTCGTGCCGGGAAACCCCATAATCGCTAGGGTTGAAATCACAAACGTGGCGCAAGTAATGGGTAGCTTTTTCCACAAACCACCCATCTGGCGAATGTCTTGCTCGTGATGCAAAGCATGAATCACTGCACCCGCACCAAGAAACAAACATGCTTTGAAAAAAGCGTGAGTGAAGACGTGAAAAAAACCTGCCGAGTAAGCACCCACTCCTACGCCTAAAAACATGTAGCCTAATTGTGATACGGTTGAATAAGCTAATACTTTTTTGATGTCGGTCTGCAGTAATCCCATGGTTGCGGCAAAAAAAGCAGTGCACGCACCGACGATCGCAATCGTTGCCAAAGCTAGCGGCGCCAGCGCATACAAAAAATGCAAACGACAGATCATGTAGATGCCGGCCGTCACCATGGTCGCGGCGTGAATCAGTGCAGATACAGGCGTTGGACCTGCCATCGCATCAGGTAACCAAACATACAGCGGGATTTGTGCGCTTTTCCCGGTGGCTCCTAAAAATAGCAACAAGCCAGCAATGGTTGCCACGCTGACTTGCGCGCCGGGTGACAGCAGCATGAGGCCTTGCTTGAGTTGTCCGAATTCAGTGGTTTTGGTGGCGACGATTAAAACTAATACCCCCAAAATCACACCGAAGTCGCCGATGCGATTCACAATAAATGCCTTCATGCCAGCGGCGGCCTTGGCGTCGTCATCAAACCAAAAACCAATGAGTAGATAGCTGCACAGACCGACGCCTTCCCACCCGACAAACATGAGGACGAGATTGTCGCCGAGCACCAACATGCTCATGGCGAAGATGAACAAATTCAAGTACGAGAAGTAGCGAGAATAGGCCGGGTCATCGGCCATATATTCAGTCGAATACAAATGAATCAAAAAGCCGATACCGGTGATGACGCAAATCATCACTGCCGAAAGCTGGTCTACCGACAGCCGAGCGGCGATGGTAAGATCTCCTGCAGAAATCCATGGACCGAGGTCTAGCACCACGCGTTGGTGGGATTGCATGACCACGCTCAGCAACATCATTGCCATGATTGCGGATGCGAAGATCGAACCGCAAGCGATGAATGACACCAGTGGTTTAGGCAGACGTTTACCGAATAACCCATTGATGAAACTGCCCGTCAGTGGCAGCACCAAGATCCAAGCCAGTAATGGATTGACAACAATTTCTGTCATGCGCTTAAGCCTGCTCTATCAAGTCACGAATGTTCGCTACTTCACCCGTTTGATGCGTGCGAAAAATACCGAGTAAAATGGCCAATCCTACTGCGGCTGCAGCGATGGCCATCACAAAAAACGCAATGGCTTGGCCCCGTGGCGCGGCCCAACGTTCGGCGAATGCAATGAATAAAATATTTGCCGCGTTCAGCATGAGTTCGATCGACATCAACATGAGAATGAGCGAGCGGCGAAACATCACGCCTAGCGCGCCAATCATAAATAGCGCCAAGGCAAAGGCGACAATATGTTCGATAGGAACGTCTAAGGGCGACATGCTCACAACCTTTTTTTTGCGATGACAACCGCGCCAACGATGGCAACCAAAAGC
>Ga0207120_1086_pt1 | contig 20301 bp, 13 predicted proteins | sample Alteio_BWMinHeat_40_FD_153509 | JGI IMG/M metagenome (GOLD analysis project Ga0207120, IMG submission 153509) | Enriched cells from forest soil in Barre Woods Harvard Forest LTER site, Petersham, Massachusetts, United States -... | ecosystem: Environmental > Terrestrial > Soil > Temperate forest >...
ATAGCCACTCCCGGCCGTGCGCATCTTGTAAGGGCAATACTTTCAATGTGGGAACAGCGAGCTTACAAAAAGAAAAAGCCCCGGCGAAACCGGGGCGCACTTCTTTACAAAACGGATCCTACCAGTCTAGTAACCGCCTTGTCAAGACCAAAATCAGCTTACCTCATTCCCAGACCGGCCTCCCCCCCGCGGAATCTGCTTTCTGCGTTTGTACCGGCCGCTTCCTGAAGAGGCCGGGTGGCCGCGCTTTAACTCTTGAGCGACCTTCCTTCTTAAGCGCCGTAGGCGCGGCAAACGTTAACCCAGCCCGTAAGGTCTGGGAAGAGATAGAAGCACCCGCTTGCGTGTAACCTCGACCATGCCTTTTGTGCCGGCGATGTGGAGGCTCGGCCCAGGTTGCTCGGCAAACGCATCGCTCATCACCAGACTCCCCGCTTCGGACTAGCAGTCATAGTCCTTCTGCCCTTTTAGAGATATTAGATAGTTTCTTCTTCTTTGTTACTTGACTTCGCCGGAGCATAGCCGCAGCATCCTCTCACGTACCCCAAGTCTCTTATTCCGGTCACTCATTTGTTTATGCGACATTTCCCCGGCAGGTCCAGAGCAGCCGTCCAATCAAGGTAGAAATCCCGGCTTACCTTCCAGGGAAATTCATGGCTGTATCGAACTCCCAAGATAAGGAGGCGACTATGCGTGGACTAGCTTTGCTTGCTCCGTGGTTCGTTCTATTGCCGCTCGGTTCAGTGGTTTCAGCGCAGAACACTTCACCCTTTCCGAGAAGCGTGCTGGACTGCAGTGACCGGAGTGGAATTCTCTGCACTGAGGTATATGACTCTATAGGCTACGGGGGCGCATATACCGGTCACGACGAGCCCTCGCTTCTGTTCTACTCCAATGTACCTGGCTCGGGGAACACCAGCATTTACCGATTGAGGTTGCCGAAGGATCCACCGACTCTTCCCAAGCAGGGCGGTACTGGCGGGACCTTCAATTTCCAGCTTCATCCGGCCTTCTGGGTTGGTATGGCTTTGTGCGACGATCAATCATCACCCAACCCCGGAGGCTCTTCAGTCGGGCCAAACATCCTCTGCACGCCGAAGAGCGACAGCAACATCTTTGACGGCTCAGATCCGTCAAAGGCACGCTACATAGGTAAGCACCCAGGAACAGCGTTCATGGAGATGCAGTTTTATCCACCGGGCTGGTTTGCCAGTTGCGATGTCACTCTCTGGTGCGCCGCGCTGAACATCGACAGTTATTCGCACAATGAGAATAGTGGACAGTTCAACAATTCGGCGTGTGAAGCCGCAGTTGGAGACGAATATGTCAATTTTGCCTTCATCCAGACCGACGGCGTGCCCTTCCCGCCCGGCTCGCCTAGCCCACTGGGCCCCTTTGCCGCGACGAACGCCAATACCTTATTCATGAACTCTGGTGACGAACTGGTGGTGAAGCTCGAGGATACAGCACACGGGCTGAAAATCACCGTCGATGATCTGACCAGCGGGCAAAGCGGGTTCATGGTGGCAAGCGCTGCCAACGGGTTTGCTGAGATCTTTTTTGACCCTAACGGGAATAACTGCGACTTCGCTACCCACAATATCGCATCTGATTTTCACCCCATGTACGCGACTTCCAGCGAGCACACCCGGGTGCCGTGGGCGGCTCATTCCTACAACATCGCGTTCTCCGATGAGATCGGCCATTTCGAGTACTGCAATGCGGTTACCGCCGAGGGTGGGAGATGTACCCAGGATGGAGTCCATGATTTGGATAACGGTCTTCCAGCTGGTGCGGAGGACGATTTCGGGTGCTTCGACGCGAACTTTGCGCTTTCTTTCGGATTAGTTCCAATTGGCGGTTGTCTCGGCACCGACTTCGATTTCGACGGCGTGCCCTACCAGTTAGTTTGGCCGGGAACGTTTACGAACGCGAAGCTGGATCGCTCGGTTCATCCTCAGCCGGTGCGATTTACAAGTCCTCTGTTTAGAGACAGCGAAGGTGAAAGAAGAAACTACGCTCGGGTTGCCTTCGAAGTGGACCTACCTAGGATCGAACTCAACACGAATCCTCCTTGCCAGCGGTTCAGTTCATCAGGTACGGGGTGCGTGAACCCGCCGGTCGGCGCTAAGTTCTATCCCTTCTTCACCACGACGGGGGGCGACGAAGGTGAGAACTGCAGATGGCAGTTGGGAGGGGCCCACATTCCGGGGACTGTCAACACGTTCGGCGGCAGCTCGACCACTGAGTTCGGACCACTATTGCAGCTTTTTTATCCAGTGGTGGGCGGTCCCAGTTTCCGATTCAACGACTTTCGGAATGTGCTGGACGGCAACCCCTGCCCAGCACACAAAGAAGAGTAGTAAAACTAGCAGCCTGATTGGATGACGGCGTCGGCTCCTTCGACCGAGTAGACTTGGTTGCTGTAAGACGACCAGGGCTCGGGAAAAGGAGCCGAGCGATGATGCGTGGATGATTCGCAATGGCTGTGTCCTCCGTGTTCGAATCCCCTTGCCTCGCTGGCCTCCCGCCCGCCCCCCGTTACCTCTGCGCCGCCTGTACTTGCGGGCAGGCGATTTCCACCGTGCTGGTAGGAGAGGATGGAGGTAGCCCAGCAAAAGCACGGCCCGCAGCGGGGGGAATTCGAACCGTGCTTCGAATGCGAAGAACTCGAATGCATTGATGAGCGCGATGGCGCGCCAGTTTGAGGGGTTGGAGCGCGCGAGGATGCCCAAGAACGGGCGGAGAGTTGGGGGAAAACATTCGAATGGGCCTGGAAATAGACGCAATCAAAGAAATTGAAGAACTGAAGACCGAAATCGCCACCGGAAATCCTGCCGGAGGAGAGCTTTCGAACGGAGGGGACTCCATCGGAATCTCGCTCCTCGATCTCGCCGAGATCCTGGATCAACACAAAATCTGGGTGGAATCGGGCGGGGAATCGGGCGGCAAGGCCGATCTCTGCGGCGTAAATTTAGCTAAAGCCGACCTGACGGGCGTGAATTTGCAGGGCGCCCACCTGCACCGAACAAACCTTGCGGGCGCGGATTTATCGATGGCGAATTTGCGCGGAGCGAGCCTGGTTCGTTCGAATCTACAGAATACAAACCTGCTGGGCACGGAACTGCGCGGCGCCAACTTGATGGGTGCGAATCTGTATGGCGCGGAAGGCTTGTGGTTTGGCCGCCTGGGTGGGACGAATCTTTTCGATGCGGTGCTTCCCGAATCGATTTCCGCGGTGGACAGTTCAAAAGCGATCGGCGACGCTACAAAAGTTGCGCGCTGGTTTTATTTCATCACCGTGGGAGCCAGCCTCCTCTGCTGCCTGCTGATTGCTTTCACGACCGACGTGCACTTGCTGTTGAATGCGTCGGCGTTGCCCTTCCTGCGACTGGGGAATGCGCTTCCCATGACGGGGCTTTATCTTGGTGGTCCCCTGGTACTTCTGGCGCTTTCCCTGCGATTTCATTTTCTGCTGTTGAGGTTGTGGGGAAGCATGGCGGCGCTTCCCGCCGTTTTTCCGAATGGACAAACGCTGGAGAAAGACGGCCCCTGGTACCTGATGGGACTGGTGCGCAGACACTTCCGGTGGCAGGGGGAATCGCGTTCGGCGATGACCGCGTTCGAAACGGTGCTTTCCACGGTACTGGCGTACTGGATTGTTCCCGCGACGCTGTTCTTCTTCTGGCTTCGGTATCTGCCGCGCCAGGACTTCCGAGGGACACTGCTGCACGTGCTCCTGATGACTCTTTCGGTGGCCACGGCGACGTGTCTGCCGTTTGTTGTGTCGCGAGTGCTTCGGCCGGGGGATATCCGGCTGCCAACGTCCAAAAATATTATCCGCATGATTCTGGGCACCATGCGTGCCGCGCTGGTGACGGGGTGCATCCTTTTTCTCTTTTCTCTGGGTGTGAACCGGGGGTTACCGTTCGACAGGAGCGCGTCCACGGAAGAATCACCGGCGGATGTGAGGCGCTGGGCCGCGATGGTCTTTCAATCGATAGGCTACCGGCCGTATGCGGATTTAACGGAGGCGACACTGTCGTCGCCTCCGCCGCGCGGCACCGTCTGGACGGATGAGACAGTGGAAAAAATCGCGGGCGCGCGGCTGAATCAAATGAATTTGCGGTTCGCGCGGGGCTACCGGGTTTTTCTGACCAATGCAAAACTGTGGCGCGCGAACCTGGAAGGATCGTATTTATCCGAAGCCGACTTGCGAGGAGCGAATTTGCGCGAAGCGCTGCTTCGCTCGGCGATACTCGATCGCGCCCAGCTGACACACGCGGTATTGGTGTCCGCCAAGGCCACGGGTGCAAATTTGACGGCGTCGGATCTGCGTTTCGCGGACCTCTCTTACGGCACGTTTGAGAGTGCCGTGCTTTCGAATGCGAAAGTCTCCGGGGCGTCGCTGTATGCAGTCAATTTGAGGAACGCCCAATTACTTCGAACGGACCTTTCGCGCACGGACATGCGAGACACGAGACTGGAGCATGCCGTGCTTTCGTTTGCAAATTTGGAGCAGACGGATCTGTCTTCCGCCAAGCTTGGAGAGGCAAATCTTACCGGCGCGATTCTCAAGGGAGCAATTTTGCTCGATGCGGACTTGAAGAAGGCAGATTTGCGCGGGGCGTATTTGACAGGTGCGGTCGTGCGCGGCGCGGAGCTGGATGGCGCAAACCTGGCGGGCGCGGACTTGCGGGGCGCCTTAGGAATCACCGCCGTGCAGGTTTGTTCAGCTTCGCACGGGCGCGCGGCATTGATGGATGCGGATCTGGCGGCGGAAGTGCAGATGCGCTGCAGCGCTTCGCAGTAAGCGAAGACTGAAGATCGCATCCATGACCAGGTTGGATCTAACTTGCGTGGGATGGACGAGCTTTCGTCCATGAAATGACGCTCATTCGGGGAAATTCATTTTCTTTACGATGGCTTGAAAGCCGGGGTCTGAGCGAATGGGATCGAAGACCGGATCACACTTCAGAAGGACCATTTGGCCCCCTCGTGCTATGAATGCCTTCTGTAGCCAGCTCACAACCTCATTATTCTTTCCCAAGAGAGTCGCAATCCTGGCATTGTCATAGCCACGCTGGGCGGCATGCGGATCCTTTGCAAGTTGATCGAGCCAGCTCTGCAGGAAACCCTGGAAGCCAGAGAGTCGATAGGCTTCCCCTGCGGTAGCGGCCCGCGCCGCGTTTCCATTGAGGGTCATCGCCTTCTGCCATTCAGCAACCGCTTCTGGATACATCTTCTTTTGTGCATAGGCAACAGCCAGGTCCCAGTGCGCGAGCGAAATATTAGTGTCCATTTGTATCGACTTCTTGTACTGCTCGATGGCGTCGTCGTACTTCCGGGCGTAGAGAAGAGTAGCCGCTACAGATCCGCTGATGATCGCGGAAAGTGGGTCGAGTTCCTGGGCGTGTTTGGCTTCGGCAATGGCCTCGTCATAACGTCCCACACTGTAGAGACACTCGGCGTACCACTGGTGAGCAGTGGGATATTTCGGGTTCGCGGCAATCGCGCGGCGGAACTCCTGATCGGCTTTGGCGAAGTCCCAATCGTAGTAAAGATAGGTGTCGGCCAGGTTGGTGTGAGCTTCCGCGAGGGAATCGTCAAGCTCAAGCGCCTTCAGAGCCGCCGCTTTTGCCTTTGGCCGAGACTCGAGTCCGGTCAGGCCAAGATATGCGCCATTTCCGACGGCATAAGAGTCCGCCACTCCGGCGTAGGCGAGAGCGTACGCAGGATCTTTCTCGATCGCCTTCTGAAAATAGGCGAGGCCCTGCTTCACACCATCGTCGGTTCGCTTGTTCCAGTAATAGCGCCCCTGCATGTAAAGCTGAAAAGCCTCGGCGTTTTCGGTGTCACGCTTGGCAAGTTGTTGCTGTTCCTTGCCACTCAGTTCGATCCTCAGGTGGTCGGCGATCGCTTTTGAGATCTGTTCCTGAATGCCGAGGATGTCCGAAAGCTTCTGAGAGTACTGATCGCCCCAAAGCTGCGAATCCTTGCCGACATCGATGAGTTCAGCGCCTACAACGAAAGAATCGCCCCGGCGGGTCACCCTTCCCGTAACGACAGCACGCACATTTAGATCGCGGCCGATTTTCTCAGGGGCGTTGGCCTGTCCCTTGTAACGGAAGACCGTGTTGCGAGGCACAACGCGCAGCTTGGAGACGTGGGAAAGGCTGTTGATCAGGCTTTCCGTGATTCCGTCGCTGAGATATTCCGTGTCCTGGTCACCGCCAGCATTCGTAAATGGCAGCACCGCCACCGAATCCATTGAGGTGCCACGCGAAGAAGTGTCAGCGCGGTAGAACCAGTAGCCGATCGCGATGACGATGAGCATGATGGCGGCCAGCGCCCCGATCAATTTCTTCTTGTGACGTTTTGCAAGGCCGACTGCGAGAACGGAGTCGGAACTGTATTCCGGCTGGGCTTGTCGCGACGATTTCTGCGGGTCTGGCGCAGCGTCGTCGCTGACTGCCGCGGAGCGACTCGAATCCGTGTCACGCTTCAGGCGCGCCAGGTCGGTGCGCAGATCCGCCGCGCTCTGGTATCGAAGATTGCGGTCTTTCTCCAGCGTCTTGCTGATGATGCGTTCGAGTTCGGCAGGGACGTCCGGATTGAGCCTCGCGGCAGAAGCCGGAGCGCGGGAGAGAATTGCTTCAAAGATCACTGCGGAAGTGTCGCCGCGGAAAGGAATCCTGCCTGTAGCCATCTCATAGAGGACCGCGCCAAAGGAGAACAGATCCGTGCGAGCATCGAGTTCTTTTCCCTTGGCCTGTTCCGGAGACATGTAAGCAACTGTGCCAAGCGCCGTACCAGGGCTGGTGAGGTGCATATCGTCTAGAGTGGCGCCGGCGATCGTGCCGGGAGCCTGACTCGTGGAGTTGTTGGCTGGCGTGACCTTGGCCAGGCCAAAATCGAGAATCTTGGCGTGGCCACGCTTGGTAACGAAGATGTTTGCGGGCTTGATGTCGCGATGGATGATGCCTTCGGCATGAGCAGCATCCAGAGCATCGGCGATCTCAATGGCGAGGGCGAGAATGGATTCGGTTTCGAGAGGGCGGTTGCTGATCTTGTGTTTGAGCGTTACGCCATCCAGGAACTCCATGGCGATGAAGCGCATGCCGTCGTGCTCGCCGATTTCGTAAATGGTGCAAATGTTGGGGTGATTCAGGGCGGAGGCGGCACGGGCCTCGCGGCGAAAGCGCTCGAGCGCCTGCGGGTCGCGCATCAAGTCATCGGGAAGGAACTTGAGGGCGACGAATCGGCCGAGCTCGGTGTCTTCGGCCTTGTAGACGACGCCCATACCACCACCGCCAAGCTTTTCCAGGATGCTGTAGTGGGAGACGGTTTGCCCGATGAGGGAAGAAGAGTCCGGCATTTGGCGGACATCTTAGGTTGCAGCCGGAGACAAGTCAACGAAGAGAGTAAGAGCGCGCTGCGTTGATGGACGCTGATTTGGTGGTGGAAGTGCAGGTGCGCTGCGGATCTTCTCAGTACCTCACAATCAGCAAATACGAACGAGGCGAGTGGCGGCGGTGTCTGTATAAGTGAAGGCGCAAACTGCGCGCACTTCAAGGAGAACCGCTGCCATGAAAAAGACCGGAATCGCCTTTGTTGTGCTTGCCATAATTCTTGTGAGCTGCTACGGGGCGCACGCGCAAAAGCTTGCACCCAAATCCGCGCCGGTGACGATCGCACCGGATCTGACGAAACTAAACATCGAAAAGATGCTGCAACAGGTACAGTCGACAAAAGTTCAGCCGAGCGCCCAAGAAACTTCACCTTTGCAGGTTGTGGCTGAATTTCTGCAACTGCGGCCCGGCCAGGTGAGCGAACTGGAGCAATTGTTGCAGGCGCGCCAGACGGCGCTTGTACCTCTATTTCAAACGGCACAAGCCTTGACCCAACAGCTAGCTGTTCTGCTGAATTCCGGCGGGAACCCGGCGCAAGTGGGAATGCTGGTCATCCAGATTCACGCGTTGCAGCAGCAGATGGCGCAAGCACAGCAAGCTTTTCTCGCGCAATTCGTGGCCATCCTCGACGCTGAGCAGTTGCAGAAACTTCAGGCCGTGCAGGTTGCGGCTCAACTGCACCCGATTCTTCCAGCGTTTCAGCCGATATTTCTCTTCTGATCCACGAGGACTGCAAGCGGCCGAGTGTGGGCGGCCGAGCCGCCCACAGACCGGCCCAAAGGTCCCGTAAATGATTTGAATTCCTCGCTGCGTAGTGCGAGTAAGCGTGATAGCTTCCTGAACGAACGGCCGGGCCGCGGTGTCTATACCTAAAGGGGCAAGAGAAGCGTGACAGGCGCGTGCGTGAGTGCATTGATCGCAAGAGCTGAAGCTCATAATCCCGAGGCGGGATTTGGCGAGCGCATTGCTGAGAATCAGCGGCGCGTTTTCCAAATTGCCTACAGCGTTCTGGGAAATTCCGCCGACGCGGAAGATGCCGCACAGGAGGCGTTCTTGCGCGCGTACCAGAAGTTTGCTTCGCTGCGCGAAGCGGAGAAATTCCGCGCCTGGGTGAACCGGATTGTTTTCCGGCTGGCTTTGAACGGCCAAAGAGGCTACCGGCGCCGGCTGGCTCGTGATACAGCCTGGCAGATGACAGAGACACCGGTGATGGTGGATGGAGCGAGGGATGCGGAACAACTGGTGATGCTGGACCGGCTCCGGAGAGAAATAGAACGGCTGCCGGAGAAACTTCGCGCTGTCCTGCAGCTTTCGCTGGTTGAAGAGATGGAGGCTGCCGATGTCGGGGCGGTGCTTGGAATTCCAGCGGGGACGGTTCGATCACGGTTGCACGCGGCGCGAAAACTTTTGCTGGAAGTGATGAAATGAAGAATGCATGCGAGAGCTTGAAAGACCAATTGCTGGAGGCCGCTCTGACCGGGAGTTTGACAGCCGGTCTTGAAGAGCATCTACGAACCTGCACGACTTGCTCGGAAGAGCTGGACAACATTCGCGCCCGCAAGGCACGGCTGGACGCACTGCTGCCGCTCGTGGCTCAGGGAGCGGAGCCATCGGCGAATTTCCGGGCGCGAGTGCTAGCTGCGGCCGGAGCCGCCCGTGAAGGAAAGCGTGCGCGGCCGTGGCGAGTGTGGACGCTAGCCGGAGCGACAGCTGTGGTTGTGGTGGTTCTGATGATTGCGATGGCATTGCAACGGAGAACAGCGCGAATGATTCCGGGGGACGAACTCGCCGCCGCGCAGAAACTGGCAGAGTGGCGAGCGCCCAGCGATGGTCTGCTGGCGACTCCGGGGCAGGAGATTTTGCGGACGATGCCGAGGCTCGGAGAATCCTATCTGAATGTTCCGGTGAAGACGGATGAGGAGGAATGAAATGAGGACGCGAGTTCTATGCATTTGCGCGGTGTTTCTGTTCGCTGCGGGAGCGGCCCGCGCGCAGCAACCCGATCAGGATCCGATCGGGCAGAGTTTCTTTGCTCCGGAACTTGTGATCCAGCACCAGGAAGCGATTGGGTTGAGCGCCGAGCAAAAAGATTATTTCAAGACGGAAATCCGCCAGGCGCAGTTGAAATTCACGGAGTTGCAGTGGAAGCTGCAGGATGAAATGGAGAAACTGATGGCGCTGGTCAAACAGCCGCGTGTGGACGAGCAACAGGTTCTTGCGCAATTGGAAAAGCTGCTGGCGGCGGAACGAGAAATCAAGAAGGAGCAAGTCACATTGCTCGTGAGAATCAAGAACAAGCTGACGCACGAGCAGCAGGGAAAGCTCGCAGAGCTGCGGAGCAAACCGGCGAACAAATAGTCGATGTCCGAACGTTTCAACGTTAGAGCGTTGAGACGACGTTAAAACGAATCGGAGAAGGGCAGGCGGGCAAGCATGGTTCGCAGGGCACCCCTCCTCTGCCATGGTTACGGCGGCCAGGCGGAGGAATCGTGCCGAACTGACGAAACTGTTATAGCATATTGGTACAGTATGTCGAGGGTTACTTATAAGTAGCTTGGATGCTGCGGGATAGCAGGACCCGGTTTGGTGGTCTAACGGATGCCAGCTCTAGTTTGATCGATGGCGCCGACGCTGTCAGTTGCAAGCACGGTCACGAGGAGCTAGCGGAGCTTGGCGTACTCCGCCTTCGCTTCCTTCAAGATTGGAATATCCTGGTCCGCGTCTTTCCACAAGGCGAAGAAATCTTGATAGGCTTTGCGAGCTTTGTCAGGTTCGCCGGTTAAAGTGTAAGCCCGCGCAACGCCCAAATGCGCAAGCGTGTGTACTGGCTGCGCCGGCAAAAGAGTTGGACGATCCACAACGCTTTTGAATTCGGCCGCCGCACTTTTTCCGTCGCCGAGGCTCAGATAAGCTTGCCCCCTGAAGTATGCTGCCTCAATAGGAGTTATGCTTTCGGGCAGCGTGCCCCACTGATAGGGGCGAGCGGGTTCCAGCAACTGAACCGCGCGCGAACCGTTGCCCATGCGGATTTGTACGGCGGCGTGAACAACCGGCAAGTCCAATGCGTTCATTAGAGTGTTATCCGGAAACCGCGTATTGAAGTCACGAACGAATCCCTCAGCGGCCTGAGCGTCGTTGCACCATGCGACAGCCAGGGCCGCGAGGGGAACTATGCTCCGGCTTTTGTTGATTGCCACGGCGGCTGACGCGAGGGAACGCGCCTCCCGGCAGTTGCCTAGCTCAGCCTCGTTCAGCGCTTCGCTCGCCCGGAATTGCCCGGTTCGCTCTAGATAGTTCGCCTTTCGTGCCAGTTGGGAGGCTTGTTCCCACAGCGTTCGGGCATTGGTGAGCTTCCCATGTGAGGTGTTCGCCTGAGCGTCTTGGGAAAGCAAGGCAGACTCAGAGGGCTTGCCGCGGACCCAGGTAACTTGCGCGTTCATGCCAGCTTCATCGTTTTGAACGAAGGCGATGCCGAAAAGAACTGAGTGTACTCCGAGACTGCCCACCCCGCTGTTAATGGCTTGATTTGCGATGGCCTTTGCTTCGTCAATGCGATTGAGCGCCAAGTACGCTTCGGCTAGATTGCGATAGGCGAAAGGCTGATGAGGGTCAATCCGAATTGCTTCCTGTTCATCGGCCAAGGCTTTCTCCGGCTCGCCGAGTCTCAAGTAATGAAGGCCTAGATTGTTGTGGCTGGAGTAATCTCTCGGGTACTCATGGACAGCAAGCTGATATGCCTCCGTGGTCTTCTGGAAATCTCCCAAAAAGTCGTAGTAATGGCATGTAATGTATAGCTTCTCCGGCTCACTCGCACGCTCCCGTCGCTCAAACGCTTTCTTGATGTAGTCGAGGGAGAGTTCGTGCTCCCCGAGGTTGCTGTACACGGTAGCCAGAGTGGCGTGAGCCATCCCGAAATTCGGATCGAGCTCAATGGCTTTTTTGAAAAATGCGATTGACTCTGCTTCCTGGCCCTTGGCTCGTTCGGCGTTTCCCAAGCTAAAGGCCTTGAGCGCTTCCAGAGAAGGGGTAGTCGCCTCGTCAATCGGAGTATCAAATTTCTCGACGGACTTGATCGATTCGCCCAATTCTCCCCGCAATTGCGAAGCGGCCTTCCCCAGCGCTATCAGGACATTCTCGCGCTTGTCCGCCTGCACCTGCTCGCGGGCCAGAGTGTCGCCCGTTTGCGCATTGACGGCATCGAGAGCAATTACGTATTGGCTTCCCAGCCCGGAAATGGAACCTGAGATCAGCGCTTTAATTCCTTCACGCTGGCAGATCTCGCGCGCGAGTTGGTTGGTGAGCCGTTCGTCGGGCGATCGTCCCATGAACTGCAGCGCCTTTCGAATGCGTTCTTCCGGAGTGATGTAAAGAAACGGCGATTGCTGTAGTTGTATCGCCAACGCTTGCTTGAGGGTTCCATCGAAAACCGGATCGCCAGTGGTATTGACGAAATCGGCGAGAAGGATAGTGTCTTTTTCCGTGAGGGCATGGACTTTCGTGGAGCGCCAGTAGAAAGCGCCTGCAACAAGGGCGACTAAGAGCAGCGCCGCGGGAACGAGGAATTTCCACTCGCGCGCAAAGGACTTTCCGACTTGCGCCGACGCTGCCGAAGAAGATAGTGCCGGTTGGCTTATGGACGTTCTTGACGCCGCCGGCGTTGAGGCCACCGGGGATGACGCGACAGCTTCCATTGGCATACTCTGCTGAGCGGTGCGGCCGGAATCGGTGTCGCGCTTGAGACGCTGCAAATCCGCGCGCATATCGGCTGCGTGCTGGTAGCGTAGGTTGGAGTCTTTCTCCAGCGCCTTGTTGATGATTTCTTCCAATCGCGAAGGCAGGTCGGGATTGAGGCGCACAGGGGCGACCGGTGCTCTGTGAAGAATGGAATCGAACATTGCGGCGGAGGTTTCTCCGCGAAAGGGGAGCCTGCCCGTGGCCATTTCGTAGAGGACCGTGCCGAAAGAAAAGAGATCGGTGCGGGGATCGAGTTCCTTGCCGAGGGCTTGCTCGGGCGACATATAGGCAACCGTGCCGAGCGCCGTGCCCGGACTGGTGAGGTGCTCGTGACTCACTTCGATGGTGGCTTGTGACGCGGCGAACTGCGGAAGTGTGAACTTGTCAGCAGTGAGCTTGGCCAGGCCGAAATCGAGAATCTTGGCGTGCTCCCGCTTGGTCACGAATATATTGGCCGGCTTGATGTCGCGGTGGATGATTCCTTGCGCGTGGGCTGCATCCAAGGCATCAGCGATCTCGATGCCGACCGCCAGCAGTGTGTCGAGTTCCACGGGGCGGCCCGCGATGTGGTGCTTCAGTGTTGCGCCGTCCAGAAATTCCATAGCGATGAACGCTTGCCCATGCTGGTCGTCGATTTCGTAGATGGTGCAGATGTTCGGATGATTTAGCGCGGAAGCGGCTTTAGCTTCGCGCTGAAAGCGGCTGAGGGCTTGTGGATCTTTCGCTACCTCCTCGGGCAGGAATTTCAGGGCAACAAACCGCCCGAGCTTGACATCCTCGGCCTTGTAAACCACACCCATGCCGCCACCGCCAAGCTTTTCGACGATGCGGTAGTGCGAGACAGTTTGTCCGATGAGTGACGAGGATTCCGCCATTTCACTTGGGACCCCGGCGCATGCGGGATCAACTGGCGCACATCTTAGGTTGAGGTCCGAGGTAAGTCAATGAAGTGCGATCGCGACTGGAGAAGTTAGAAACTAGAAAGCAGAAACCACAAGGCAGAAACTGGAAAACAGAAACTAGAAATTAGAAAAGGGGGAAGAGGGGATTCCCACTTGCAGGCTAGCTGTCCTTGCGAAACAGCTGGTCAACGGTTCCCATGGGCAGGAAGAGGCGGTTCTCTATTTTGGGTAGTGCAATGAAACCGTACTTCTTATAGAAGCGAACCGCCGACTCGTCCTTGGCGTCCACGATAACGGCTGCCGATGCGATCTGCTTGCTCGAAGCAAGGCAGCGGTGGAGGGCGTCCATCAGCAGGGTCTCTCCGAGGCCCTGGCCGCGAAATCCAACACCTACTGCAAGACGCCCGAGAAGGGTTGCAGAAACCATAGGATATTTAGGCAGCCTTTTCGCGAGGTCTTCGGGAATGGCGTCTAGAGCGATGGCGTACTGGGAAAGCGTGTAGTAGCCGGCGATGGTCTGACCGTCAGGAGTAGCGACGAACGGAACCGCGGCGCGTTTTCTTGCATCTTGGCCGGCTTGTTTGTGCAGGTAAGAATCGAGGGCTTCCGCGCCGCATGAAAAAGCCGCCCGGTTGTGTTTATCTCCGAGCGGCTCAATCGTGAAGCGAGGTTCTTTTCGTTCTTCGGGCAACTAGAGCCCCATCTGTTTCTTGTAGCGCTCGGCCGCTGCGCGGGCAGCATCATTCGGCGCGGGTGGATTCAAAACCGCATTTACAAAGACTTCCCGGGCTTCCTCCCGGAGATGCAAGACCTCGAAATCCTTGATGGTATTTGTGGCCGCTTCCTGGGCACTCGCAACTACGAACTCAGTTACAGTGGTGCCGCGCAAAGTTGCTGCGCGCTCGATAAGGCGCTTCAGTTCGGGAGTGACCCGGGCTTCCAAGCGCTGCTCCTTACGAGAGCGCCGCTGAGGCTGCTGTGTGCGTGTCATGACATTCCCTCCAGATCCCCACAAGTGTACGGCGATCAGGCGTACAAGTCAATGAAAAGTACGGCATTTTGCCGTACGGGCAATGGCTGACCTTAGCGCTCGTCGCCGAAGCGCTTGATGTCTTCGGGGCCTTCCTTGAGGGGGGCGACGTTGCGGCCCTGGACGAGCTCGCGAATCTGGGCGACGATGTCGGGATTGGCGAGGGTGGAGATGTCGCCGGTGTCCATATTGTTGGAAATGGCGGCGAGGACGCGGCGCATGATTTTGCCGGAGCGGGTCTTGGGCATGTCCGGAACGATGTGGATGGTCTTGGGGCGGGCGATTTTGCCGATCATGGTTTCGATGGTGGAGATGACTTTGTCCTGGATGGCTTTGGTGGTCGGAACGCCGGGCTTCAGGGAGATGTAGACGACAGGGACGCGGCCTTTGACTTCGTCGACGGCGGGAACGACGGCGGCTTCGGCGACTTCGGGAATCGTGAGGCAGGCGGATTCGACTTCCTTGGTGCCGAGGCGATGGCCGGCGACGTTGATGACATCATCGACGCGGCCGAGGATGCGATAGTAGCCGTCGGCGGGGAGCACGGCGCCGTCGGCGGCGTAGTATGGCCAATCACGCCAGTCCTTGCTCTTCGGATTCTTGTTGTACTTTTTGTAGTACTGCGTGACGAAGCGCTGGGAGTCGCCCCAAATGGTCTGCATGATGCCCGGCCAGGGATTGCGAATGCAGATGTTGCCGGCGTTTCCCGAGCCTGCTTTCACTTCATTTCCTTCCTCGTCCCAAATCACCGGATAAATTCCGAGCGCGGCGGGACCGGCGCTGCCGGGCTTCATGAGATCGAGCGCGGGCTTCGTGGTGCAAAGGAAACCGCCGGTTTCCGTTTGCCACCAGGTGTCGACGATGACGGCGTCGCCCTTGCCAACGGTTTCGTAATACCACTTCCAAACTTCCGGCTCGATCGGTTCGCCGACGGTGGTCATGTGCTTGAAGTGGTAGTTGTAATTTTTTGGCTCGTCGCCGCCGGCTTTGCGAAGCATGCGGATGGCGGTGGGGGAAGTATGGAAAATGTTGACGTCGAGGCGTTCGGCGATGCGCCAGGGACGGCCCGCGTCGGGGAATTGCGGGACGCCTTCGTAGAGCACGCTGGTGGCGGCGAGGGCCATCGGGCCGTAAACGATGTAGGAATGGCCGGTGATCCAGCCGATGTCGGCCATGCACCAGTAGACGTCTTCGGGATGAATGTCCTGGTAATACTTGGCGGTGCCGGTGACGTAGGCGAGGTAGCCTCCGGTGCGGTGCTGGCAGCCCTTGGGTTTGCCGGTCGTGCCGCTGGTGTACATCAGGAAGAGCGGAGCTTCTGCGTCCTGCGAGACGGGCTTGACGATCTGGCCGCGATACTCTTTCAGGACTTCGTCGACGAAAAAGTCGCGGCCCATGATCATGGGTGTTTCGGAAGTGTATTTTCCGGGATAGCGTTTCCAGACCAGGACCTTTTCAATCTCCTGGCCCTCTTTCGTCGCGGTTCGCACGGCGATATCCGCGCTGGCCTTGTGATCCACCCACTTGCCGTTGCGGTGATAGCCGTCGGCGTAAATGAGCACGCGGCTGCCGGAATCGGCGGCGCGCAGGCCGCAGGCTTCGCCGCTGAACCCGCCGAAGACAACGGAGTGCACGACGCCTAGCCGCGCGCAGGCCAGCATGGTGATCGGCAACTCCGGAATCATCGGCATGTGAATGGTGACGCGGTCGCCGGTTTTCAGTCCGGCAAAATCGCGGAGCATCGCGGCAACTTCATTCACGCGCTTGTAGAGCTCCTGGTAGGTGATGACGGTGGGGGATTCGCTTTCCGGCTCGGGGACGAAGATCAGCGCGGCTTTGTTCTTGTATTTGGCGAGATGGCGGTCAACGCAGTTGTAGCAGGCGTTGAGTTTGCCGCCGACGAACCATTTCCAGAAGGGCGGGTTGCTGGTGTCGAGCGTCTTGCCCCAGGGCTTGTCCCAATCGAGGAGGGAAGCGTATTGGTCGAAGCATTTCGGAAAATTTTTTTCGCTGAATTTCTTGACGAAGGCGGGATCGGCGAGATTGGCCTGGGCGATAAATGCCTTGGAAGGGCGGAAGAACTCTTCTTCCTTCCAGTGAACGGCGATTTGCGCTTCGGTGAGCTTTTGCTTGCCCTTCGATGGTTTCGCGTTTAGCTTCGGTCGAGCTGTGGCCACGGCGGCAACTCCCCCTGCGAAGAATGATGTCGGTTGTTACGCAACCACGAGGAACAGTGTGATGCAGGCGAACTCATCCTCAGTGGGGAAAGAGCTGGCCCGCCAAAAATGATGCTCCCGCGCGGGCGCAGGAGTCAATCCGCACAGCCCCGCTACTTCATGCCGCCGACCTCATCCCAAATCTTGTGGCCGTGCGTTTCCTGGAGTAGCAGGCCGCCGACGATAACGGTCATCGAGGCGACAATCATCGGGTAGTAGAGGCCGGCAAGAATGTTGCCAGTCGCCGCGCAGCTCCATAAGCCGATAAGCGGCAGGAGGCCGCCAAAAACGCCGTTGCCGATGTGGTAGGGAAGCGAAAGAGACGTATAGCGAATCTTCGCCGGGAAGGCCTCGACGAGATACGCCGCGATGGGACCGTAGACCATGCAGACGTAAATCACCTGGATGAAGACGAGAAAAACAAGCATAGGCACGTTCGGGTTGGGTGCCTCTTTCGCGGGGACTAGCGCGTTGGTCGCGGGGTCAGTGGTCATGGCGGTTAAAGTGGTGGCGCCGGTGACTTTGTTTTTCGCGGATTTTACAGTGACAACGTTGTTACCCGCGGCGCTCTGCATCGCTTTGTAGATCGGGATGTAGGTGACGACGGCGAGCAGACAGGCACCCAGCATAAGCCACTTGCGGCCGATCTTGTCCGAGATTGCGCCGAATACGGTGAAGAATGGCATGGCGCAGAGCAGGGCGATCGCGATGATGATGTTTGCGGTTTTGGTGTTCACCTTGAGGATCGTTTGCAGGTAGAAGAGAGCGTAGAACTGGCCGGTGTACCAAACGACGCCCTGGCCCGCAGTGGCGCCGAAGAGCGAGATGAGTACGCGCTTGAGATTCTCCCATTTTCCAAAAGCATCCTTCAGCGGCTGCGCAGAGGTCATTCCCGCGCTCTTGATAGAGGCGAAGATGGGCGATTCCTTCATCTTCAAGCGGATGTAAAGCGAGATGGTAACCAGGACGATGGAGATGAGGAAGGGAAGGCGCCAGCCCCACGCGCTAAAAGCTTCCTTGCTCATCGATTGCTGGGTGAGCAGGATCACAATGAGGGAGACGAAGAGGCCGAGGGTCGCGGTGATCTGAATGAAGCTGGTGTAGAAGCCGCGCTTGTTATCGGGAACGTGCTCGGCGACATAAACCGCAGCGCCGCCGTACTCGCCGCCGAGGGCCAACCCTTGCAAGACGCGAATGAGAATCAGCGTGATCGGAGAGAACCAGCCGGCGGTGCTATAGATGGGTAGAAGACCGATCAGAAAGGTTGCGCCGCCCATGATCGAGAGGGTTACAAGAAAGGCGTACTTGCGGCCAACTATATCGCCGATGCGTCCGAAGAAAAGCGCTCCGAACGGACGCACCAGGAAGCCCACCGCGAACGTCGCCAGATAGGCGATGTAGGCGAAAGTATCGTTTCCCGGTGGATAAAACTTGAGCGCAAGGACGGCTGCCAGGCTGCCGAATATATAGAAGTCGTACCATTCGATCATGGTGCCGACGCTGGAGGCGAAAATCACTCGCCAGATGCTGTAATCGGCAGTTCCTCCCATTGGAATTGCGTCTGCTCGGCTGGCCATGCTTCCTCCTGTTGAACTTCGAGCTGGGTGTTGGGATGTGCCGCGGCTGGATCGCCTTAGCGAGCGAGGACGCGAGACACACCTCCACTCCATGGGCAACTCCCTCCCGTGAATCCCCCTCTGATGACTCGCGACAAGGGATGCGAATCAGGGCTTCAGTGGCGGAAGGGCTCTCGAACGCCCCGTTCATATACGCCTCTGCCTGCGTTGTCAAGAAATGACTTAACCGGCGGGAGGCAAGCCAGAAATGGGTTTCTTGCGAGGATCCCTAGGGGCGGGGATTTGGCTGGCTGGAGCAGGAGGCGGCAATCGTGATAAAACTCCAGGCTTGAACCTTCACGACGCGATATTCCTGTTCTTTGCCGGGGCCCTCGGGGGAGGGATCAACGCCGTCGCAGGGGGCGGAAGTTTTGTCGCTTTTCCTGCGCTCTTGTTTACCGGAGTGCCGCCCGTCCAGGCGAATGCCACCAATACGCTTGCCCTTTGGGTGGGAACGACAGCGAGCGGCGGCGCCTACCCTCAAAAACTGAACATCCCGCCGCGCGTCATGATTCCGCTGGTGATTACGAGCGTCGTCGGGGGTTTGGCAGGAGCATTTCTGCTGATCAGGACGCCAGCGCAGACTTTTCTTCGCGTACTTCCCTGGCTGCTGCTCGGCGCGACGCTGCTGTTCGCCTTCGGCAAGCATCTTACCGGGCGGATTTCCGCAGGCATCTCGCACGACGCGACGAATGCAGCAATAACAGGCGCTTCGATCTTCGAGCTGCTCGTGGCGGTCTACGGAGGCTACTTCGGTGGCGGGATTGGGATCATGAATCTGGCAATGCTCGCGGCAATGGGTATGACCGATATCCACGCGATGAATAAGCTCAAGGTAATTCTCGGCGGGATCATCAATGGCGTCGCGGTGGTCACGTTTATCATCGCGAGAGCGATCCTGTGGCCCCAGGGAATAGTGATGACCGCCGGCGCACTCCTGGGCGGTTATTCCAGCGCGCACTACGCCCAAAAACTACCACAGGCCTGGATACGCGCTTTTGTCATTTTGGTGGGAACCGCCATGACCATCTATTTTTTCATTCGGGGCTATCGTTAGACGCTTCTGTGGAGCAGTTCAACCCCATCGATTTTTCTTTTCCTCTGAGCCGCTTTTGATATAGTCCCCCGTACATGTCCACTGCCATTAGCCATTCGAACGCGCAACCCGCCATCGCAACGCCACTCACACGAAATCAAGTCCGCGGATTCTGGGCCTCGTGGGGAGGATGGACGCTCGACGGCATGGATTCGTTCATTTATGCCCTGGTCTTGGTGCCTTCCTTGCGCGAGCTGCTGCCGCGTTCCGGCATTGCCGCAACGAAAGGCAACATCGGCTATTACGGCGGATTGCTCTTTGCCCTGTTCCTCTGCGGATGGGGACTCGCGTTTCTCTGGGGACCCGTCGGCGATAAGTTTGGCCGCGTTCGAACGCTCATGCTCACCATCGTGTGGTATTCGGTGTTCACTTTTCTCAGCGCGCTGGTGACGAATGTCTGGCAGCTTGCGGTGTTGCGCCTGCTGGCAGGAATCGGCATCGGTGGCGAGTGGGCGATGGGAGGCACCTTCGTCGCCGAGGAGTGGCCGGAAGACCGGCGGCGCGCGGGCGCGGGATACATGCACACGGGTTATTACGTGGGGATTTTTCTTGCCGCGCTGCTGAACTACTGGATTGGCAGCCGCTACGGATGGCGCACGATGTTTTTCGTTGGGGGATTGCCGGCGCTACTGCTGGCGTGGGTCCGACACGGCGTAACCGAGCCGCAGCGCTGGCGGCAAAAAGAAGGAGTCGTTCGCTCCTGGCGGATCTGGCATCCATTCGCGATACTTTTTTCGAGCGGAATGCGCCGCAGAACGATTCTGAATTCCTTGTACATGCTGGCTTCCATTTGCGGCCTCTGGGCAGGGACGGTGTACGTTCCTGCCGCGGTGACGGTGCTTGCGGAAGCGGCGGGTAGGGTTGGACCAGCGGCGGCGCAGCTCGCTTCGCGGGCGACCATGCTGGTTTCTTTCGCGACGATTCTGGGCTGCCTGGCCATGCCGTGGCTCGCGGAAAAACTCGGCCGGCGCGGGGCCTTGGGATTTTTTTTCACGCTGATGCTGGCCTTCATCGCGCTTACGTTTGGAAAAGTTTTCTATCTCGGGGCGGCGGCGCTTCCCTGGTTCTTTCTTTGCCTTTTCTTTCTGGGCTTTGGCGGCGCGAATTTTGCGGTTTACACGCTATGGCTGCCGGAGCAGTACCCGACGGAATGCCGGGCGAGTGCTTTCGCCTTTTCCACGTCCTTTGCTCGATTTGGCGGAGCGGGGATCACCTTTCTGGTCGGCGCCGGTGTTCAGCATTTTCAATCGCTGGGAATTCCCGTCGCGCTGACGTCCATCGCCTTCGCCATTGGC
>Ga0207120_1015_pt1 | contig 19937 bp, 18 predicted proteins | sample Alteio_BWMinHeat_40_FD_153509 | JGI IMG/M metagenome (GOLD analysis project Ga0207120, IMG submission 153509) | Enriched cells from forest soil in Barre Woods Harvard Forest LTER site, Petersham, Massachusetts, United States -... | ecosystem: Environmental > Terrestrial > Soil > Temperate forest >...
CACCTTCTCGGTAATGATCTTCTACCGTGATAAGCCGGTTTCGTGCCGCAGTAACCGCCTGAATAATTGTTGCCGCATCAAGTGGTTTAATGGAATATAGGTCAATGACCGTAATGTTAATGCCCTGTTGTTGAAGCGATGCATATGCCTTAAGCGCTTCGTGAAGCGTCACACCGGCACCAATGACACATGCTTTGTCAGCATCACTGCTACGCACTATTTTGCAGCCACCGATCGGAAACTGCTCGTAATTGTCGTAGATGATCGGTGTCGCCATACGTGTTGTACGCATATAACTAATACCATCATGATAACCTGCCATCTGCGCAACAAGTTTGTGTGCACTTACGGCATCACTTGGATACAATACAATTGATTGTGGCAATGCACGCATAATCGCAATATCTTCAAGCCCCATTTGTGATGGTCCATCTTGACCGATAGACACACCAACATGAGAACCAACAAGCCGTAATGATGCAGTACCAATCGCTGCCATACGAACTTGGTCGTATGCACGACTAAAAAAAGCTGCAAATGTTGAAATGAAAGGAATATACCCGCGACGATTGAAGCCAACACCCATGCTTACCATATTTTGCTCAGCGACAAAACATTGCACAAAGCGATCAGGAAATGCTGTTTCGAAAATTTCAGCAAACGTCGAATTTTTTACATCAGCATCAAGACTCACAATATCTGTACATACGCGCCCTAATACGGCAAGCGCTTGGCCATAGGCTTTTCGTGTTGCAAGTTCATCACCAATCTTGTATCGCGGATCATCAAACTGTGTTGCATCACATGCTGCATGATGCTTTGGTTGTGCTGCAGGAACATGAGCAGGTTTCCATGTATAGCCACCGGCATAGTGTGCTGCCTGTGGAAATGCTGTTTCAAGTTCATGCATGGCTTCATTGAGTTTGTCCTTTGGTATCGGTACACCATGATGCCCTTGTTTATTTTCAACCATCGAAAGACCATGCCCTTTGAAAGTCTTGGCAATAATGATGTAGGGATGATCATCACTTTCGCGTGCTTTGTCATACGCATGCATTATTTGGCCCATGTCATGACCATCAATAACTAACGTCTTCCATCCAAATGCTTGAAACTTGTCTGCATAGCGCTGCACATGATGCGCGTGAAGTGCTTCACTGCTTTGGCCAAGACGATTGCAATCGAGCATGGCAATCAGATTATTGAGTTTGTAATGACTTGCAATTTCTGCCGCTTCCCAAATGCACCCTTCAGCGACTTCGGCATCACCAAGGAGCACATAATAGCGCGCATCGAGCTTGTCCATTGTGGCAGCACGTGCCATACCTGCACCGATGGAAAGACCAATACCAAGTGCACCGGTTGCTGCTTCGGTATACGGAAATCGTAATGTGGGGTGACCTTCAAGCACAGAGTCTATACGGCGATAGGTCATGAGCTCATCATACGAGAGCATGCCAACTTCTTTCCATGCGGCATACAACAGCGGCGATGCATGTCCTTTTGATAAAATAAAACGATCGTTATTGGGATTATCAAAATGTTGTGGATCAAAGCGCATGGCATAAAAAAAGCTTGTAGAATAAAGGTTTTTTTGGACCATTTCAAACCTGTAAGTCAACACAAATAGAAAATATTGTTGATTTTTAAAAATCATATTTGTTAGGATGTTGATGGAGAGAAGATGCGAAAACGGTATAACGTAGGTTCGTCCTTGTTGGTTCCGTTTGAATAATCAGAGATGATTATGTGTCTTCCTCCGTTTTTTTATTACGCCATGCTGGCGTAGTACAAAAGTGGCAACAGTATCAAACTCTTGTGCGTAATGGAGCACAGAATTTTCTGAATCTACAGTCTAAAAACTAAGCCCCAAAAAAATAATATTGAACTGTGATGAGCAGCCCTGCTAACCTTGAGATATCATACAATTTGTTAAAATTGTTAAAAAAAGGATGCAGGTAATGAAGTTGTATACCTATCTCGTAACAGGTTGTGTTGGCGTTGCCATGCTGTGCAGCACTATCAGTTGGGCAGGTGAGCATGAAGAGAAAGAAAGGAAATCAGCAGGTCCGTCAATGTCGATGCGTGATAAAGTCAAATATCTGGGAGTTATGGGAAAAGCGCCGTATGATTTTACTACCAAAGAGATGGCTGGAGTAAATTTGTCTGGTACAGCCAAAGAAAAGACCGACTTAGACGGATCTATGTTTAGTACTACGAGAAGTGGTGCTAAAAATTTACAAGGTATTCAATTAAGATACGTGACCGCAGTTAAGGCCTCCTTTCAAAAAGCTGATTTACGTGGAGCTGACCTTCGGTTTTCTAATTTCGATGGCGCTTTTTTTGTGGATGCCAAATTTGATGCAACAACGCGCTTTGAAGGATCTACATTTAATAAAGCTCTGTTCGTTAAGACTCAATTCGGAGATGCTAAGCTTGCAGGCGCTAAATCTTTTAATGGAGCTATTTTTATTGGTAATGATCTCAGTAATCGTTCTATGGATGGCATGTACTTTGAAGGGGCGACATTTAACAATGTTAATCTAACCAAGACTACTTTCAAGAAGACTTACCTCACTGGGGCTAAATTTATACAAAGTAAACCAGGTCCTCTTATGTTTAATGGGACTGACTTTAGTGGTGCCGATATGAGCAGCGTGGTGATACAAGGCGAATTTCAGCATGAAGTTGATGGCGGTGGTAAACAATGGATAAACATGTACGATGTAAAATTTGCTGGCGCAGACATGGCTGAAGCATCGTTGGAGAAACTGTATGTAGAAAATGGATACGGGCAACCGCCTTCTGACTTTAAGAAGCTTTTGGCCAAAGGTTCACATTGGTCAAACTGCAGCCTATTTGGTGATTTTTCCGGTGCAGTACTTAATGGCGCGACGTTGGATAACATGACAATTTCTGGTAAGGCGGGGCAGATAAGCTTCAACAAGGCACAATTTAGCGGTGATAGTACTACGTTTATACAAGTAGAGCTATGGGGTGGTCAGTTCAATGGTGCACAGTTTCACGCAAACACATATATTAATGATTGTAAGCTTCTGGGCGCAGAATTTAAGGGTGCTGTATTTAATAAAGGGGTTAGATTCAGCAATACTGATCTTGCCAATTCTGATTTTGCTACCACAACATTTGAGGGCTCTGTGAATGTGGAAAATTGCAAGAATGTACCCGAGAAGCTTGTAAAGCTATCGAGTCTATCCATGGTCTCATCTATGAGTCCGTCTATGAGTAGTTCATCCGTGAGTCCTTCCAGAGATTTACCATGGGATCGTTATGTAGCAGTAAAACCACAAGAGCTTATCGCAGGTATCACGTTACCAGCAACAAAAAAATATCTAAAACGACAGTTAACTTTAGCCGATTTGAAGTTTACTCCTGAGGAGGAGAAGGTGATACAAGCATTGATGGATGAAGTAGGCGGGTATCTCGATGATGCGAAATGGTTAGCTTCATATGATCAAGTTCGCGAAGACTTGAATAGACGTTCTCGTAGTTCCATAGATGCAGATGACATTGACCCACGACCTCAGATAATTAAGAATTTTAAGAAAGAGAATTTTGAAAAATATAAAGATGATGTTGCAGTACGTCTTAATGAGATGGCGACAAGAATGCAAGGAAAGATGCTGGGGCTTCAGTACCGGTAATGGATAACTCACGTCCTCTTGGATGCTATCGCAATGCGACGAATTATCTCTTTGCCCGAGGCATTGAGTTGGTTATCAAACCATGCGGTTGCAATATCCAGTGTTGTGCCAAGTGAGATGAGAAATGGCTTGAGCAAAAATTCGATGTGCGCGAGTGAGCGGCCGTTATCGAAAGAAATTTGAGCCTGCACAAGACGCTCATGTGCAGGAAAGCGACGGCGCGAAAAAAGTGGTGCTTTGATGTTATTGTTGTACAGTCCTTGCATATCAAGGACTTGGATCATATCGAACATTGAATACAGTGAATAGATTTTTTTAAAAAGCGGGTCACGCACGTAGACTAGTGTTGCCATTTGTACAGGACAGGCAAGAAGAATTAATTCATCAATGCTTAATGTGGTGTCAGATGCTGGTTTGGCGTAGGCAAGGTTAAGTGCCACGTTGCCACCATGGCTATGAGAGATGATGCGTAGCTGCGGCCGATTGCCACATTGTTCGGTAACCCTGTGCATAAGCGCGGTGAGCTGTACATACAATTCTTGGGCTGCTTGTTGACGCGCTTCAAAGGAAAGATCACCTGACCAGCCAAAAAAATAGAGATGTTCAGGGTTAAATCGCTCTGGATCACCGGTAGTGAGATGTTCACCAATGGCGCGATGGTGATAGGTGGTCGGGAAGGTTTGCCAGTGATTGAGGCCCAGGGGACAAGCAAAAAAATTACGGACAGTAGCAAGCGGAATATGCCGGGGCGTGACCGCTGTCCCGTGGATCCATACAGTAATGGTTGGCATCCTGATACCCCTTTCGGCTTCACATTTTCCCTATAAAACTACTATACCGACTTTATAGGCTCAGAATAAAGGTTTTTTTTGAAAATTTGGCCAATTTCAGTTGTGTCAAATTGAAAAATATTGAATTTTCATTGAATGCTTTGCTAGCCTGAATGTAGAAAGTAACAATTTTTTTAACGCTTTAATTAAATAAGAATGGAGCACAAGCTTTTCTCGCTAAGAAATAATTGATTTCATCGATGCTGATTTTAGTGATGCGAAAAATGTTGATACAGCAAAGTTCAAGGATGCGCTTATTGGTAACATCAAGGATTACTATTGAAATTGGTAAAATGAATAAGGAAAAGGGTCATGAAGCAATTATGGATTTGTATCTGCATAGTGCTTGGGAATGCGTATTTGCATGGGGCTGCTACCTTCATAGGGCCAAAGGAAATACAGTCTCTTTATCCACCATACCTAGAGAATGTTATACGAACGGCGTCTGATCCTGATACAGTGCGGGCTTCGATGTTTACTTTTTTGCGTACCACTATTGGTCTTACTAGTGATACACCACCATCAGATCAGCAACAAAAAGTAAAGAAATTACAATTATTGTTCGATGCGGTAAAAAATAATTTATATGCATTTTCCTCAGAAAAAATATTACCTCAATATTTATCAATGCAATATGATAGGCTTCGTAGAAGGCTCATAGCCTTACAGCAAATTCCCCTTTATCTCGTCAGCGTTGTTGGTGCATATGTCGAAAGCACAAAACGTGCATTGAATGAAGCAGAAGAAAAAGCTAATTCCTTACAAGATCAACAGGCAAAAATTGCGGAGCAAGATCGTCTTAGTGGGGAACGAAAAAAGTTGGAAGATGTTGAAACGTGGTACAAAGAACAAGCTGATACTTGGGATGAAAAAATTAAAGACGTTGAATATAAAGTGCGTGCAATGAGTAAGGAATTAGCCGAACTGTCAGAAGAAGCTGCGCGGGAAACTATAGAAAATAAATAGGGCCTATACTATGAAATACAGCATTATCACGATACTTTTCTGTGCTACTTTGGTGTATGGTGCGGATCAAGAAGTTGAGAAAAAAAGTAAACCCAAATGGTCATCAAAAGTTAAGACATTTCGTAACTCATTTAGAGAGAAAGTTATAGGAGGGCTCGGTTCGCCAAATAACGTGCGTGCTACTATGTTTACTTTTTTACGTACCACTATTGCTCTTGATCAAAATAAGAATCCGTATGATCAGATAGAAAAAATTAAGATGCTAAAATCATTATTTAAATCATTAAGACAAGAAATTTACTGGATTGCTTCACTAAAAAAATTTACGACCATTACCCCTAGTCTTGCACAACAACAAATTGAGAAAGCTACGCGGTGGTTATTGGCATTACAACAAATACCTTTATATCTCACCAGCGTTGTTGGTGCGTATGTTGAAAACACAAAACGTGCATTAACAGCAGCAGAAGAAAAAGCTAATGCCTTACAAGATCAACAGGCCAAAACTACGGAACAAGATCGTCTTAGTGAAGAACGAAAAAAATTGGAAGACGTTGAAATATGGTACAAAGAGTTGACGGCTTTTTGGGATGGAACAATTCAACATGTTACCTATGCTGTTGATCTCATGAAAAAAAATTTAGCCGTACCGGAGTAAGCATCCTAAGTATGTGTTATTTTTTGATCATGATGCGGCATTTCTATTGGAGTAGTCCACAATCACATACGTCAGAATGCTGGTAATTGCTGCAAAAAAGCACCACACCGAACCAAATATCATATAATAAAAAATATGTGCTACGACAAACCCGCAGGTGACTACACAGCCCACGAGCCACATGTACGGAATGCTTGAGATAAACATTGCACCACTGGTGACGAGAACATACATGCCCCAGCCAATAATCTGCGCTAGCGATGTATAGAATGCAGCGGATGCAATATCGTACCTGATGTGATGATGAATAGCATGCGCAGTAACAGGAAACGAAATAAAGCTTATCAACGATGCACCAGCCAAGAGGCAGCCAGGTATGAGCATGGTTGCCAATATTTTTTTACGCGTGGGGTTTTCTTCAAGCACATAGAGTGACCCGGGTATATAGACTGGCCAAAACATGCCTGCAAAAAATAAGAAACCATACACACCTATGCTATGCAGCAAGCTTACGGTGTCACCTGCATTGAGAGTAACCCACACAATACCTTCAAGTGCTTGCTGTAGGGCAAAAAATAAAGGATTTATGGCAAAGAGGCGCATGCCAGGTGTGCGAGCTTTAGATAAGGTGTATGAACCAAGAACAGCTAATACCGCTGCAGTAGTAAAACTTGCTTGTACTGAGAAGCACATACTATTTCTCCTTACATATACGATACATACGAGTGACTACATGTATACATACTATGCTTATTGTGCATGCACTAGTATAGAGTTATAGCAGTGCACTGTGTTGCAATGGTACCCTAGGTCTGGTGTGGACGTCATGGTGTAAAAAGGGGGAAAAAGCAATGACGATAAAAACTTGGGTGATACTTGTATGTTTGGTGGGTGAGATACAATCTGCAGATAGGATATCTCAACATGAGCGAAACAAAAAAGAAAAAGCTGTGGTTGCGCATGAATATACGAATATTCTATCAGATGATGTTCGCAACTGTGCCTTTTCCTCAGATACTAATCTCGTTGTGCAATTACACTACACCAATGAACTACGCAGATATGATCTTGATTGTGGTGATGAATATATCATGCAACAAGAGCTTACATCAGTGCCAGCACGCCGTCGTAGTGCGTTAGCACCCGATGGATCGGCTGTGGTATCTACGAAACACAACAAGAATTATGTAGAGCGTGATGTTATTGATAGTGAGCGTCAAAAAATTCCATGTACATTAGCCGCACAATTTTCTCAGCTTGTCTGTTCTGATGGGGCACGCATTATTGCCGGAATACATAAAAAGCAGCTGTGGCTGTGGGATGCTCGACGTGGTATATCAGGAATTAGAAATCATGATCATCTTCTTACATCACTTGATGTAGCAGCTTCAGGTTCCAATCTTGTTACAGCAACGGCCACTAGATTGTATGTCTATTCATTACATGAGCCGGTTAATCATGTTGCAGACTATCCTTATACTACGCAGTATAGTGCGTCATCATGTGATCAAGTAAAATTATCGGCAGATGGTCGGTCATTGTTTGTGGCGCGAAAAGATGGCATAGAGCTTTGGCAATCTGGCGACGACGGAAATTTTAGTCCGGTAAGAACGCGTTTCATTGAGCGTGGTGGTGAACTAGCGGCAATAGATCGCAGTGGTAGTGTGATGGCCATTTTGCATGGTCGCGAACGGTGTAGATTAAAAATATGCTCTATGGATGATGACCATAATGACCAACATATACCGTGTGCCGAGACGCTTCATTATGGTGATAAAGTTGTATTTTCGCCATCGCGTACATTTCTTGCGGTGCGTACAGCTACCGGACATCTTGAAGTGTTTCACCATGTTATTCCATGGCCGCGCTTGCATCATTGGACGAATATGTACTTACAGGTAATGACCGTGGCGCCGTATGTGGTTATCGGTGGGTTATGTCTTTACGCGGTATCAAAATACGGATTTACTACATAAATCATACATTTTTGCATGGGTAACACATTAGAAGAGGCATCATGAATATAACTAGTATACTAATAGTGACACTAATATCTTTTGGTGGTGTACGCGTACAAGCTTCAGATCATCCGTCTAAAGCTGGCTTGAAGCGTAAACAAGTACATGATCAAGTGCAGCAGGCAGTTGCAATTCCTAAAGAGCCTGATGAACTAGTGCGCCGAGAGACAGCGCGTCGGTTGTTGTTACCATTTTTACATGGCGATGTGATTCCTGTTGTGCTTGGTTATGCAGCAAAATCATGGCTCAAATGTGCGTATGATAAACAATGGTCGCGGCTTGAACCGAAAAACAAAAAAAGACGCACCACTAACAGCGGTAGTGTGCAGACGGGTGATGAGGGTGCATGGCTACAGCAGCTTGGTTATACCTATGAATCTGAAATAGGGCTACCGTTGCGCGAAAAATTATCATTAAAGGAAGGTGTCGTATGTGCGTTGCATCGCATGGGGCGAGTGGCAGGACTTATTGGTACTCGGAGTTGTTCTCTATATTTATCACCCATGACGCAAACAATTGATCAACCTACCTATATACTTCCAAATGTTATACCTAATACATACATACTTGATGCTGTTATATCAGCATCAGGTAAAAAAATGGTAGTACGTACGCATACAGCGCCTAGGCTAAGTAGGCTTGATGCTTATGCTCTTGATCAAGAGAAGGGAACATTGACTAAAGAGGCATTCTCATCTACAGAAAAAGATAATTATCGATGTCTAGCAGTTGCCGATAAGCGTGTGGCTTTATTTAAACCTATGGCTTCATCTAGGTTGTATGAAATTGTTGTTTGTGATGAAAAGCAAGAACTATTTATATCACCTGGTTGGCAGCCAAGTAAGGCAGCATTTATGGAGAACAGGTTGTTAGTAATGGCTGCTAGGCATGAGTTCTATGGCGATCAAATTTTTTTTATAGATACTTCGCGGACGGTGCCTGCGGGCAGGAATCGAGTTATAGGTATGACGACTGATTGCTTACGAGGAGCATTTGATGGTGATCTTGCAGCATGCGCAGAAACGGGAAGAATTTTTGTAACAACATGTTTTATAACGCCGCGTCGGTCTAGAACAATTACCCAAGTGCTACAACTAGGTGTATCAGGTTCTGATTAAGTGTGGCGTTTAGCTGTGTAGCACATGTACGAGAGGTTGTAACGCGATGAAAAATACGCATAGATTGTGGGTAATAATTTTTTGGTGCATGACATTGCATGCAGCTGAGCCGCAACCTGTGTCGCAAACTCAGGTGCGCCGGCAAGCTATTAGAGCAATGTTGTTACCCTTTCTCTATAACGATGTGATTCCGCTTGTACTTGGCTATCAAGAAAATTGGGTTGATTGCATGCGTAATGGTGATTACCACTGGCTCACACAACCTGTCGATACTGAAAAAGATCAAAAAAAACGCGCAGCTGCTGAACAAGCATGGCTACAACAACTTGGTTATGACTATGAAGATGCAGAAGCAATAAGATCGCGCATACCAGCATTGGTATCTGCTTGGTCATTACGCAGACATGGTAAAATCGAAGGCTTTGTAGACAAAGCTGGCAAAGTATATTTTCGGAATAACGAACAATCTTTTGTAGCATCAGCTACTATTCCATATTCATGCCCTGTTGGATATGAGCAGACATCAGCTCAGTTTGAGCGAACAATAGATGAAGTACGGTTGTCAGATTGTGGAAAGCGTATAGCGGTTAAAAATGAGTATAGAGATCCGAAAGGAATTTATGATTCATCTAGGAGCAATGATACGTACCAACTTGATTGGCATAAGCGAACACTGACTAAAGATGGGTTTTCATGTGCTGGATATCAAGATGTTGTTGCGGTGGCAAGTAAACGTGAGGTTGTTGACATATCGCTTATTGGACGAATGACGGTTTCTGCTGATGGACGAGAAATTTTTAGGTCTAACGTACACCCACGGCATGTCTCTTTTATGGGCAACAATGTGCTGGTAGTTGTCCCGTATATTTTTAATTCTTTGGGTGGATTAATTTTTTATGACACATCACGCTCTGTTCCTGATGGATATAATCGTAGTAGTGAAAATCTTGCTATTCCCAGTTCTGGTGAGGGGTATTTGGTACAGGATTTATCAACATCTTATGAAACAGGTCGAATTTTTGTACGTATGAAGAATTACGAAACTAATGAAGTGACAACTAAAGTTTTGCAACTTGGTTCAAAGCTTGCGGCTGAATAGCCCATACACGAGAGGTTTCAATATGATGAACACGATGTGTAAGGTGTGGGTAACAATTTTCTGGTGTGTGACATTGCATGCAGCTGAGCCGCAACCTGTGTCGCAAACTCAGATGCGTCGGCAAGCTATTAGAGCAATGTTGTTACCATTCCTACATAACGATGTGATTCCAATTGTATTGGGATATGCAGCAAAATCATGGCTCGAGTGCGTGCGCGATGGTGATTTTCATTGGCTTACACAACCTGCCGATGCTGAAAAAGATCAAAAAAAACGCGCAGCGGCTGAACAAGCATGGCTACAACAACTTGGTTATGACTATGAAGATGCAGAAGCAATAAGATCGCGCATACCAGCATTGAAATCTGCGTCTGTGTATTGGCCATTACGCAGACATGGTAAAATCGAAGGTTTTGTAGACGCGGATGGTAGGGTATACCCGCCAAACGTTACACAACCAATTCTTACTATTCCTTCTATTTTTTCCGCTAGTAGTGGGCTTGAAAGAGTGAGAATATGCAATGCAGTTCTGTCAGATTGCGGTAAGCGCATGTTAGTGCGTGATGGATATAGCCACAAGGAAAAGCCTTCTGTTTGCTCTCGAATTGATGGTTACCGGATAGATTGGGATAAGCAAACCTTAACCAAAGATGGATTTTCATATACGGAATCTGGACGCCGGTTGATAGCGGTTGCAGATAAACGAGAGGCTATTTTCCATCAATCTTTCCTTGTTACTGCTGGTACACAAGAACTTATTAAAAGAGATATATACCCGTTTATGGCCTCTTTTATGGGAAATAACCTACTAGTTTGTTGGTATGCTACTAAATTAGATTTTTATGATACATCACGCAGTGTTCCTGCTGGGTATAATCGTTGCATTAAGACTCTTGATATTCCCTATCCCGATCCCGATCAAGGTAATGAAAATTATGTGGATGATCTATCGGCATCTTATGAAACAGGGCGGATTGTTTTACGTATGAAGAACTTTGAAAATGATGAAGTGACAACTAAAGTTTTGCAGTTGGGGGAATGATATCAAAATAAATCGGTGTATCGATTTAAATTCCTAATTTTTTGAAAAAGTGCACCTCCCGGTGAGGGATTAAAAAATACTTTTACTCCCCCCGAGCAGGGAGCCCTTATATACCCCTTATCAAAAATTGCCTTTACTGGTACATTAAAAGAGGTAGGGGGTTAGGCGAAAGCTATCTTTAACCCACGTCTTTTTTAGGGAGGGTTTCTTATGAAACCAGGGATAATGGGTGCCACATATTGGCTTTTTTTTCAAGAAGGGGGTTATGAGATGTTAGGAGTCTTTATCTGGGTTGTTCTTGCAGCCCTGTTTCTGCTTTTTGAATTAAGCAGTCCTGGATTATTTTTCTTCTTATCATTTTGTTTTGGAGCTTTAGCTGCAGCAGCGGCAGCCTTGATAAGTCCTGAGCTTTTAGTGCAAGGCGCCACCTTTGTGGCGGGCACCGCGATCTCGTTTGTGATCCTCAAGCGGTGGGTTGAGCGGGAGCAGCATCATGGCTATCGCACCAATGTGGATGCACTGCAGGGGCGGCGTGGTGTGGTTATTGAAGCGATTGCGCCAAACCAGGCTGGCTCGGTTAAACTCGGCGGCGAACTCTGGTCTGCGCTGTCTGCGCACAATGAGCACATATCAGCTGATACGCAGGTAGAAGTACTACGGGTGCGTGGTGTGCATCTTATTGTGGTACCGCTTAATGAATCATCATTTTCATCATCTCGTTAAGGAGTTCTACTATGTTAATGACCATAGGGGCAATTGTGCTCGGTGGCATCGTATTGATTGCCATCATTCTTACTCTCAAATCATTTTATCTTGTTAATCAGGCGGAAGTTATTATTATCGAGCGGTTGGGTAAATTCAGCCGCGTGCTGACGCCTGGCCTGCATATGGTTGTGCCATTTATGGAACGCCCACGCAGTGTGTTATGGAGCTACGTGCAAGAAGTTGAAGGGAAACGTCACTATCGTTTTACCAAGGCATTTGAGCGTTTTGATTTGCGTGAATCGGTCTATGATTTTCCACGACAAAACGTGATTACCAAAGATAACGTAACCATGGAAATCAACGCTTTGCTTTATTATCAAATTACCGATCCAAAATCAGCAGTGTATGAAATTGATAATTTGCCCCAGGCAATTGAGCAGCTTACGCAAACAACACTGCGTGATATTGTAGGTTCTCTTAAACTTGATGAAACACTGACGTCGCGCGCGCAAATTAACGACCGCTTGCGCATCATTCTTGATGAAGCGACTGATAAATGGGGTGTGAAGGTCAACCGTGTCGAGTTGAAAGAAATCAATCCGCCAGCTGATATTCGTCATGCCATGGAAAAAGAAATGCGTGCAGAGCGTGACCGCCGTGCGGTTATTTTAGAAGCAGAAGGTATTAAGCGTTCAGCAATTTTGCAAGCTGAAGGTTCCCGCGAATCACAAGTGTTGCGTGCGCAAGGTGAAGCGGATGCGCGCATTTTGCAAGCAGAAGGTGAAGCGCAAGGACGTTTAAAGATTGCCCAAGCTGAAGCGCAGGCAATTGAAATGATCAAACGTACGGTTCCAGAAGGCGACCCAATGCCGTACATGATTGCAATGCGTTACATCAACGTGTTGCCAGAAGTTATGCAAGGCAAAGATAACAAAATGATTGTGGTGCCATATGAAGCAAGTTCATTGATTGGCTCACTAGCGACGATAAAGAAGATCTTTGAGGAAACAAAATAAACTTAGTACCATTGTCCAGTATAGTTTTGTTAAACTACCCGCCTAGTAAGCGGGTAGTTTACTTAAAAAGAGGAGGAACTATGTGCGTTGGTAATCGCTGGGTAATTGTGGTGGGGCTTATTGTTTCATGCATGCTTTCGAGTATGGAAAAAACAGACGATTCTCCTCCACCGCCTCCTCCTCCAACGCCACTACCAGTGCAATCACTTTCGAGCTATTCTCCACCACCGCACCATCATTCTTCATCATCAACGTTTGCTCATTCGCCACAATCACTATCGAATAAATTAGTGGAGAAAAAGGAGCACGAAGAGAAAAAAACGAACACGAAAAAATCAACATTAATCACTAAAAGAATGCAAGTTATTGGATCTCCGAAAGATGTTTTATCGATGCCTGAATTTGATTTCAATGGTGAATCGCAACGATCACGGATAGCACCGCCGGCACAAGCTATGCGCGATGCATCGCCTGTCTTCGATTATGACCAGGCAGTAACAGCTATTGCAGCAGGTGGACAACCGCGTGTAACGCAAAAACAATCAGCTGATGATCTCAGAAGGTTAGCACTTGTGACAGCGGGCGTTGGCAATATGCGTGCGATGAAGGCACTTTTGGTACGCTTTGAGTGTCAACAGCCACCTGTTCATGATACATATCTTATACGCTATCGCGAGCGAGCATTAGAATACGGGAATTGGTGCATGTGTTGTTGGCTGCAAGGGTTTATATGGCGACGTGATAACAATTGGCGTGGCTATTGCTGCTGCTGCTGTAACGGTTAAAAATTAAAAACATGAACGCGCGAAAAAATAAAAAAATGAATACAACATATTGCTATGCTGTAGCGATGGTATTTTGTGTAACTATTTTATTTGGTGCTGAACACCGTGCACCAGTTGAGCGAGCAGATTATCTACGCTCTGCGCTTACGACACTCAATGGTGATAAGACTGCAGGTTGTATAACGGACGATCTTGCAGCAATAATTCTGAGTTATGAAAAAAATACCTGGCTTGAAGATGCTCTCGAGGGTAATTATCACATTCGTGATGCGACACCGCAAGAAGCTGAGTATGAAGATGAGTCTGCATTAGCAAAAATATACGATCCTGAAAATGAGCGTGGGGTCATCTACATGCGCAAAAAGGGCCGTATAGCCTGTATAGCTGATCTGGCAACAGCATGCGTGTATGTAGCGCCCTATAATAAACAAGAAAAAAACGAGCCCTTTTTACAGCTTAGTTATCCCATAAAGTGGTGTTGGAAGCCCGTCACCGTGTGTGAACAACATAAGCTGCTTGTGTCTCAGGGAGAATCCCCAGATAAAATAAAAATACATGCCTTGCATGATATGGTGAGAGGAAAAAGTAAAGGGCAGGAAGTAGCTGATCTTGTAGTTAATAGTAGAACTACTCCAGGATCAGAAAATTTACCTAAGCCAGCGAAGTATGCTTGTGCGGATAATCGCGTTGCTTGTGTTTATAATGGGCCGCATTATGGAAATATTATGGTGTGGGATATCACTACAGGGACCCGCATTATGCGGCAATCAACGTCGGGCATAATGCTTCCGGAACTTTGTTTTCTAGGTAATGATCTTTTAGTGGTAGCTGAAGGATTTAGAGGAATGACATCTATTGAACTGTGGGATACAAGTCTTCATAGCGAGCAAGAGAATGAGCAAGAAAAAAAACGGCAGATTACAGTTATTCAACAGCCGGGTAATTTTAATTTAAACAGTTTTGAACCTTCATCTGATACTGAATGCGTGTTGATGCGAGGTTATTATCGCGATTACAGACGTCTTGATAAGTCTTATGTGAATGCTACTAAAATACTTCAATTTGGTGTGAAAAAATAATGGTACGTATTTCAGTATATCGACTCATAGCCATGCTGTGTATTCTATGGCCAGTGGCGCATGCAATGGATAGGAGATATAGTAATGCGACGCGTGCTCGAGCAGCTGTGACAGCTGCTAAATTAAAAAAAACTATGATCTCGCTTACTCATTTTCAAGATCATGCACCTGATGCAGCAGGTAATGTTACTCAAGCACAAGATCCTAAAAAGACTGAGCGTACATTATCGCGTAAACCCTTAACCAATGACGTATTTTCTTTATATGCAGATGCTGTCTCAGCGCCTGTTGTACGTGAACCAACTTCAGGTAAATCATTATTTCATGTACTGATGGCAATCAATGGCGACAAAGCTCATGGGCATATAGCAACAGATGTAGCGCGTCTTATTATGCAGTATGCGGCTGGTTGGGTTGATTATGCACGTTCAGGTAGCTATTGCATACGCGATGCAACAAAAACAGAAAGCTTTTATGAAGATGAAGCTGAGTTTGCAAAAACACATGGTTATCCGGAAGATCCAAGCTATGCGAGCTATCTACGTAAAAACGGCCATATTGTAGGTGTAGTAGACGAGCAGACTAGATTGGTACATCTTTCGACAGACAAACCATATGTACCATTTCATCTAAATAGCGAAGATATCAATGTTGCGGTTTCAGAGGATCAACGGTGTGTGGCAGCCAATAAGGTTACGCCCGGGAGCGGCATGAATAGTTATATAGGTGTATATCACCTAGACACAGCAGAAATTGTACCATCTCTAGGTGTATATGCACCTTGCTGGGATGGTAATTTTACTGTTACTAATAACAGGGTTGCTAGTTTTGGCAATCCGACTTGGCTTAATGTATGGGATACAACCACAAACACTAAAATTATCAATAAAAGTGTAGAGAAATATTTTAATCCAAAGATGTGTTTTTTAGGTGATGATCTTTTACTTATTGCCGAAAGAGGAGAAAACAAGATTGCTTTGTGGGATACGAGAGTAGACGTTGAGCAAGGACAAGAACGGCAATGTAGAACCGTTGATTTGCAGAGAGGACATTTTCATATTCGTAGTTTTGAACCTTCATCTGATACGGGATGTGTGTTGATACGAATAACACTAGAAATAACTTCTATAATGACGACTAAAGTTCTTGAGTTTGGGATGAAAAAATAAGCTGCTATCTTGTTGAATTCAGTAGGGGATACAAAAAACAATGACGACTATTTCTGCAACACGACTCATCATAGCGCTATGTGTGGTCTGGCCAATAGTACATACAGCGGATAAAGCTTTGCTCGCAAGCGATAAATCAACATCAGCCGTGGCTGTGCAATCATCAGTGCCTGTAGTAATACCAGCGCCATCGCGAGCAGACTATCTACGATCTGCGCTTACAGCGCTTAATGGGAGTGGAACTGATGGCAGAATAACAAGAGACCTAGCAGCAATTATTCTGGGTTATGAAAAAAATGCCTGGCTTGAAGATGCTCAAGCGGGCAATTATGTGGTGCGAGATGCGACGTCGCAAGAGACAATGTATAAAGAAACTCCTTCATTGATGGTTTCGAGCGGTTGTGGAAATAAGGCTCGATGCATACAGGTACACGCCATTGATGACCATGAAAAAGAAGGTGAAAAACGAAGCATGCGAGCATTAGAATCGTATGATGCTGGTATTTGTGGTGTTTCTGCAGTTTCTAATAATCGCGTCGCTCACTTTGATGAAGAACGAAGGCTTCAAGTTTGGAATAGGGGTATACGAAATGTTATCGCGCATAAAAAATTGAACTACCGAATTCCAGAGCCTCTATTGTGTTTTTTGGGTGACGATCTTTTGCTTCTTACAGACAAGCGTGATGCTTCTGGCAATAGTCGTACACTTTTTTGGTTTGATACGAGATTGACGATTGATCAAGGGGAAAAACGTCCCTGGGGTTATATTGTTTTATGGAACACCATGTCTCGTATCGAAAGTCTTGATCCATGTTCTGATACCGGTTCTGTGGTAGTGCGAGGAGCAGGACCATATCCTGATGGTTTTTGTACCATCGTTACCAAAGTGCTTGAGTTTGGTACAAAAAAATAAGCTTCGTAAACCTTTATGATAACTGCTTTTCTAGCTGTTCCCATTCAGCGAATGCGGCATCCCGTTTGCGGCGCAAATCAGCAAGTTGCTCTTGTGCTGCAGTAAATTCAGGTGTGCCATACGCAAGATTAGCAAACCGCTGCTCAGCTGAAGCGATGTACTCTTCAAACTTCTCGATGTTGTTTTCAAGTTTTTTTGATTTTTTGCGCAATTCAAACAACTCTTTTTGCCGTAACGTGGCATCAGGAGTAGCCGTTGCAGTGTTCGCTTGTGTGGTGGCAGTTGCTTGGCGTGCTGCATACTCTTTTTGCTGCTTGAATGCGTCGTAGTTGCCGTGATACAAATGTGCACCATCAGGAGTAAGTTCAATGATGTGCGTTGCTAAACTGTTTACAAAATCTCTATCGTGCGAAACAAAAACTAGCGTGCCCTGGTATGATTGCAGCGCTTTGAGCAACACTTCTTTTGAAGGAATATCTAAGTGGTTGGTTGGCTCGTCGAGTAAAAGTAGGTTGGTATTTTTAAGTAATACGCAGATCATACCAACGCGGTTTTTTTCACCGCCGCTGAGCACCTTGATCGGTTTTTTTACATCATCGCCGCTGAATAAAAACGAACCTAAGAACGTTCTAATGCGTGGCTCTAGTTGATTAGGGCATTGCTCGCGCACGTTGTCGATAACGCTGGCATTTTTATCAAGTACCTGGTCTTGGTCTTGCGCAAAAATGGTTGCCGTAACATTGGCGCCGAACGTAATTGTGCCATGTTGACAGGGCAATGATCCGGTAATGATGTTGAACAAGGTCGTTTTACCAACACCGTTTGCTGCAACAAGAGCAACTTTCCACTCTCGTTCAATTTCAAATGAAACATGTTTAAAAATATCGCGGTCGCCAAAACGTTGTGCAACGTTGTGGACCGTCAAAACAACACGGCCAGCCCGTTCAACCGGGGGGAATGAAAAATGTACGTTCTTTGGCGATGGTGGTAGTTCAATGACTTCTATTTTTTCAAGTGAGCGCTCCATGCTTTTGGCCATCTTTGCTTTGGATGCCGAAGCGCGGAAACGTTCAATAGTTTGTTTTTTTTGTCGAATTTCTTTTTGCTGTTGCGAGCGCGCTGCTTGGAGCAGTTCTAAGTTGTGCTCTTTTTGCACAAGATATTTTGAATAGTTACCGGTGTATATAGTGCCTTTGCCGAACTCGAGTTCTAAAATGTAGGTACACAGTTCGTCTAAGAAATATCGCTCGTGACAGACAATGAGAAACCCAAATGACGACTTTTTCAAAAATGACAAAAACCATTCTTTGGCTATTAAGTCTAAGTGGTTGGTTGGTTCGTCAAAGAGGTAAAAATCAGCTTTTTGTAACAATAATTTTGCAAGGACAATACGCATTTTCCAGCCAACACTCAACGTGCTGACTGCTTCATCAAATTGGCTCATTTTAAAGCCCAATCCCATGAGCATGCGTTCTGCTTCTGCCCGAGCACGTTCTGGTTCACAATCGGCAAGTTGTTCGTGCACGTGAGCGTATTCTTCGTACAACTCGGTGCTTTCTTCATGCTCCATGCGGGCTTCAAGTTCTGCCGCTTTGCGTTTGAGGGCATCAAGATCACCGAATGCGCTCAGTGCTTCATCGCGAATAGTGCGTGTTGATTGCGTAACAACTTCTTGTGGCATGTAGGCAACGCGCTTGGTGCCAACTATCGAAATGCTGCCACCATCAAGGGGCAACCGTTCAGCGATTGCTTTGAGCAGGGTTGATTTGCCCGAGCCGTTGCGGCCGACAAGGCCAACCCGCTGGTCTTGCGAGATAGTAAGGGTAAGATCGTCAAAAATAACCTGATCGCCATAAGCGAGGCACAGGTTGCGTATGTTTATCATGGGAATCCGCATCTAAAGGTAGTTATAAGCTACCACTATAGCAGATTCTGCATTCAATGGCTAAAGTGTAGCTTTAGTTTACTCTTGGTAACCTTCAAATTTGTGGAACCTGGCTCCTGTACGTGGATATGAGGATTCGCTCCCGCTTACCTCCTCCTCCAAAAAAAACGATGAGGTTGGTGAGGGTTGGTCCTCTTGTTTTAATTGCTCATTGAGTTTCGAGAAGATTGTTATAAGGTCCCTTTTCAGGGACTCATCATATTTTTGTGCGGTGATATCAGCTTTTATTGTGTTATAGGTTTTCTGTATGATTTCCGCAGTACCGTTTACAGCAGATGCACACAGAGTGTTTAGATAATTTGTGAGGTTCCTAATTTCTGCTTTTGTTGTTGTGTCAACTTGTGCATATAACTCATTAAGCTTTTCCTCAAAACGAGTGTAATATCCCCCATTGGTAAAATTGATGACTAAAGGTCCATTTGTAGAAAATCTTGCGAAGCGTTTTACTAAGTCATGCAGTTTTGGTTGTGACTCTTCGCGTGTCACGGTTGGTTCTGTTGGTTGTGGAATTTCTTCGCCACCTGGGAGAAAAATTGGCTTAAAACCAGGCCTTGGTGGTGGTATGACCAGGCGCGGACGTTGCTTACGTTCTTTCTCTTCACCCTCATCTGCCGTGCGCAGGCCGACAACGCACAAAACTGCGGTGATAATGATGGCTATGGTGATTTTTTTGAACACGGTGATTCCCCTAAGTTTTCTTATTCATCTTCAGCTTCTCGTTTACGCTTCAGACCTCTTCTCACCATTTCGGCATGTACTTTTTTTGCCATAGCTTTTTGAACCTCTATGCGTTGTTGAGGATTAGATAACGTACGAATTTGTTGCATGCTCTGTTGCAATGCATCACGTAATATTGGATCGATTGCACCTAACGCTCCACTTGCTTTTTCCATGCCATGGCTATCATTAGCTGTAAGGGCCTTTAACCA
>Ga0207120_1087_pt1 | contig 19898 bp, 20 predicted proteins | sample Alteio_BWMinHeat_40_FD_153509 | JGI IMG/M metagenome (GOLD analysis project Ga0207120, IMG submission 153509) | Enriched cells from forest soil in Barre Woods Harvard Forest LTER site, Petersham, Massachusetts, United States -... | ecosystem: Environmental > Terrestrial > Soil > Temperate forest >...
GCACATTTCATGTTTTCATGCTGGGCGCGGTCGTGTATATGATTCTCACCACGCTCTGCTGGATTGTTGCCACGATCTGGAGAGCCCGTGAAGCAAATGCTTCTCATCCCAACCACCACGCGAGTTAAACACCAATGAAAATCTGCCGTTACCTGATGCGCGAAGCTTCTTCTTCGGACACTGCTTCGCCGCGCTACGGACTGATCGAAGGTGAAAATGTCATCGAGATCTCTGGTCCGCCATGGGGTCAGTGGTCGCGCGGCTCGCGTTCTTCGCGCCTCGCCGACGCGCGGCTGCTCGCTCCGGTTGAGCCAACGAAGATCGTTTGCATCGGCCGCAATTACGCCGCTCACGCCGCGGAGATGGGCAACGAAGTCCCCAAAGAGCCGCTGATGTTTCTCAAGCCGCCTTCTTCCATCATCGGACCGGAAGAAGCGATCGTCTTGACAAAATATTCGCAACGCGTGGAACACGAAGGCGAGCTCGCCCTGGTCATCGGCCGCCGCTGCTCGCAATTGCGCGATACCGACGACGCGTTGTCGTTTGTGGCGGGTTACACTTGCCTCAACGATGTCACCGCGCGCGACCTGCAGAAAAGCGATGTTCAATTCACGCGTGGCAAGGGTTTCGATACCTTCTGCGCCGTCGGCCCGCACATCGAAACCGCTCTCGATCCGTCCAATGTCCTGGTCGAGACTCACGTCAACGGGGCGAGCCGCCAGTCCAGCGTCACCTCGCTGATGATCTATCCGCCGGCGTTTCTTGTCCGCTGGATTTCTCGCATGATGACCTTGATGCCCGGCGACGTCATCGCCACCGGTACGCCCGCAGGCGTCGGTCCGCTCGTTGCCGGCGACACGGTCGAGGTCAGCGTTGCCGGTGTTGGCGTGTTGCGCAATCCAGTGCACGCTCCGCTGGCGTAGTTTCGCGTATCCCCAAATGTTTCGGTAGAATACGCATCAGTGGGGCATTGGCGGATGGGGGGAGCCCTTCCGCTGCACGGCGTGCATGCCATTTCCGTGCGTCATGCGCGATACCGCCGATCTAAGATTACGGAGTCTGCTCATTGAAAGACTTGCTCGCGGATTGGAAGCTACTGCTCGCCATGGGTGGCGCGGCGATCGCCGGGCTGGCCTTGGTTGCTTATGCTTTCTTCCGTCCCGCTGCGAATCCCGAAGAAGTGGAACGCAAGCGCCGACTGCATCTGAATCAGATCGGCCGCATTGCCGAAGGGCAGATCGTGGAGCTCGTCGAGCACCCGCCCGAATCGAAAAAGGCGAGCAAGGGTTTGTTCGGCGCAGGCGCTCGCCCGCTTAGGGACATGCGACCGCGCCATCTGGTCTCCTACAGTTACTTGATTTCCGGCGTCACGTATCAAACCGCGCAGGACATCACCGGACTCGAAAGCCAGGTTCGCTTGGAACGGCTCGTTGCGGGCCAGCCCGCCAGCATCAAGTACGACGCCTCCAATCCCACCGATTCCATACTCGTCGCCGACGATTGGTCCGGTCTGCGCTGAGTTTCGAAGCGCTTTGAGCTGGTTGCTTTCGAGCCGGCTGACCGACTTCCGCGTACTGCTTTCTCTCCGGTTGCGCTATCCTTTTCCATGCCGCATCAGGGCGGCCCAGACTCGATTCCATGAAAATGATCCTCGCCTCCGTCTTTACCACCGTCCTCATCGTGGCGATGACCCTCGGGGCCATGTACATTCTCGTCCAGGCCACCGAGTATGTGACTGCGCTGGAATCTCCCTTGCAGCGCACCGGCGCCATGGCCGCGGAGATACTCCTCGGTGTGGTCCTGCTGTTGGGAACAGTGTGGCTCGCTACGCATCTCGCCGTGCGCATTTTTACCCCGAAAGAATCTCCTTCCGAGGGAGGACCCGTTGCCTGAGACCAAGCCCAGTTTGATTTCCGAAGCCAATCGTCGCGACCGTATGGAAGAGCTTCGCCGCATTTCCGAGGAAGCCGAGGCCGGTGGGGGCCCGGAGCGCCGTGAGCGCGAACACAAAGCCGGCAAGCTCACCGCCCGCGAGCGCATCCATCTTTTGTTGGACGAAGGCACCTTCGAAGAGCTCGATAAATTTGTCCGTCACCGTTGCGTCGATTTCGGCATGCAAGAGCAGCGTCCCGCCGGCGATGGTTTCGTCACCGGCTTCGGCCGCATCGATGGCCGCCTGGTTTACGTTTTCGCACAGGACTTTACCGTTTTCGGCGGTTCGCTCTCGGAAACCAACGCGCAGAAAATCTGCAAAATCATGGACCTTGCCATGCGCGCGGGATCTCCCGTTATCGGCCTCAACGATTCCGGCGGCGCGCGCATTCAGGAAGGTGTCGCCTCGCTCGCGGGTTATGCCGATATTTTTCTCCGCAACACGCTTGCCAGCGGAGTCATTCCGCAGATCAGCGCCATCATGGGCCCTTGCGCCGGCGGCGCCGTCTACTCGCCAGCCATCACCGATTTCATTTTCATGACGCGCGAGACTTCTTACATGTTCGTCACTGGCCCCGACGTCATCAAGACCGTCACCCACGAGGAAGTCACCAAGCAGGAACTTGGCGGCGCGATGACGCACAACGAGAAAAGCGGCGTCGCCCATTTTGTTTCGCGCGACGATGCCGATTGCCTGGCTATGATCCGCGAGCTGATGGGTTTTCTCCCTTCGAACAACCTGGAGGATCCGCCGCGCCGCGCTACCTCAGACACCCCGGCCCGTCGCGATGAATCGCTCAATACCCTTGTTCCCGCCGACCCCCAGAAGCCTTACGACATGAAAGATGCCATCCACTCCATCGTGGACGACGGCTACTTCTTCGAAGTGCATGAACACTACGCAAAAAATCTCGTCGTCGGCTTCGCTCGCTTCGACGGCCGCCCCGTCGGCATCGTCGGCAATCAGCCCGCCTTTCTCGCCGGCGTTCTCGATATAAACGCTTCCGTCAAGGGAGCGCGCTTCGTGCGATTCTGCGACGCCTTCAACATTCCCTTGATCACCTTCGAGGATGTTCCCGGTTTTCTCCCGGGCACCCAGCAGGAATTCGGCGGCATCATCAGGCACGGGGCCAAATTGCTCTTCGCCTTCGCCGAGGCTACTGTTCCAAAAATTACCGTCATCACGCGCAAAGCCTACGGCGGCGCGTATTGCGTTATGGCTTCGAAACACATTCGAACCGATGCCAATTTCGCCTGGCCCACGGCGGAAATCGCCGTCATGGGCCCCGAGGGCGCGGTGAATATCGTCAACAAGCGCGAGCTGGATAAAGCCCCCGAATCCGAGCGCGAAAAGCTCCGCCAGGAAAAAATCGCTGAATTCCGCGATCGCTTTGCCAATCCGTTCGTTGCCGCCGAGCGCGGCTACATCGACGCCATCATCGAGCCCGCCGACACCCGCGCCCGCATCATCACCTCTCTCCGCGCCCTCGAGAACAAACGCGACACGAATCCTCGCAAGAAACACGGCAACATCCCGCTGTAGATGTGAGTTTTGTGAAGGGGGACACAGCACGCTGCACCCCAGCCGCCGAGGCGCGTTCAGAATGAGTCGGGTTTACTTCAGCAAATACTCCTGCAGGAACTCGACTGTCGAGTAGAACTGAAAATCCTGGTTGGGCTTTTTGCGGTAGCCGTGGCCCTCGTCCTTCGCAATCAGGAGCCATACCGGAGTCCCCTGCTTCTTCAGCGCATCGGCGATCTGTTGGGACTCGCTCACCGGCACGCGCGGATCGTTCTTTCCCGCAATCACGAACATGGGCTTCTTGATTTTTTCGATGTTGTTCATCGGCGCTATTTTTTCGAGAAACTCCCGCATCTTCGGCTCGCGCTCGTCGCCGTATTCCACGCGCCGCAAATCCCGCCGGTACGCCTCCGTGTGTTCGAGGAACGTCACCAGGTTCGACATGCCCACGATGTCCACCGAGCAACGAATCCGGCCGCTGTAAAACGTCGAGACTGCCAGTGTCATGTGTCCGCCATAACTACCGCCGGTTACCGCGATCCGCTCGCTATCCAGTCCCGGCTGCGTCGCGATCCAATCGAACAGCGCGTTGATGTCCTTGTAGGTGTCTTCGCGCTTGAATCCGTTGTCCAGCAGCGAGAACGTCTTGCCGTACCCGGTCGACCCGCGCACATTCGGATAAATCAGCGCGATCCCCAGTTCGTTCAGCAAATAATTGCTGCGCCCCAGAAATCGTGGCTGCGATTGACCTTCCGGCCCGCCGTGAATGTCCACCAGCACCGGACGCTTCCCGGTGAACTTCGCCGGCGGCTTGTACAAGAATCCAGAAATCATCTTCCCGTCAAAACTTTTCCATCGCACTAGCTCCGCTTGCGGAAACCCATCCGTCTTCACCGCCGTCTCGCTCGTCGTCCACCGTTCCACTTTTCCGGTTGCCACATCCAGCGAATACACATCGCCCGGCCCCCGCGCATTGTTCAGCGAGAATCCGAGCTCTTGCCCATTCTTATGCCAGCGCAGGGAGCCCACCACTCCTGTCGGCAGTTTCGGCAGCGGGACCTCCCTCTTCGTCGATGTGTTCATCACGTGCACTACGCCTGCGCCCTCTTCGTTCGTCAGGAACGCAATCATCTTTCCGTCCTGCGTCACGTCGAACCACTCCACGTCCCACGGAATGTTCGTCGTAAGGTACTGCGGCTGCTTCGTTGCCAGATCGATGTAGGACAACCGGTGAAATTCCGAATCCTTGTCCGTCGTGACGTAAATCCCTTTGCCATCCTTGCTGAACCGTCCTTCTCCATAAGAAACTTTTTCGCTTGTATTCCTCGGGGTCAGCTCCGTCTTCTCGCCGGTCGCCGCATCTACAAGCCACAAGTACGATTCGTTGATGGAAAGCTCTTCCTCCAAGAGAATTTTCTTGTCATCCGGCGACCAATCCAGCGGCTGCCATCCCCCGCCCGCCAACTGCGTCAGCAAATGATCGGTCTTCGGATCACTGGGATTCATCACCCACAAATCCGTATCTTTGCCGCTGCGCCGCGTGGACATGTACGCGATCTGATCGCCGCCCGACGACCACGGTCCTGCGAGGTTCCGCGACTTGCCGTCCGTCAGCAGCGTGATGTTTCCGCTCGCCATGTCATAGCGGTAGAGTTGGTACCACTCACCTCCGCCGATGTCTTTCGCGAACACGATATAGTCGCCGCCGTTCGGATGAAACCGCCCGCCGCCGACGGAGTCCGCAAAAAACGTCAGCTGCTGCCGCGTCCCGCCCGGCATCTTCACCAGATGAAGCTGAGGCGTCTCCGCAAATCGCGTCGCAATCAGCATCTCTCGCTTCGTGGGATGCCAATCCGCCAGGCTAGCGCTTCGATACGACCCGTATCGCCCCGCCGTCTCCGCCAGCGACGCCGGTATCTTCGGCACGCCATCCACGATCAAATTGTCCGCCGGCGCAATAACCGGCTCTTGCGCCGGCGCAGCCGCAGCCACGAGCAGCATCGCTGCCAGGATCAAAATCAGCTTTTTCTTCGTCATTAGTCCTTTACCCCACAAGTTTCAGCCACCGTTGAGGGCGAGTGCCTTCCTACGTCCGTCCGATAAGAATGGGCCAACGCGTTTGCTGAAATGGCCCGCCCTTTTTACACGCAAACGATTGGACACGCAAGCCGAACCGCAAGCGTCCTCCCGCCGCCTCGCATGTTAAAATTCCGCTGCATCGCAAACCAGCCATGTTCCGGAAAATCCTGATCGCCAATCGCGGTGAGATCGCCGTGCGCATCCTGCGTGCCTGCCGCGAGCTGGGCATCCGCTCCGCCGCCGTCTACAGTGATGTCGACCGCAAATCCCTGCACGTCCGCCTCGCCGACGAAGCCTACCCCATCGGCCCGGCGTCCTCCCGCGAAAGTTATCTCTGCATTGATAAGCTAACGGACGTGGCGCGGCGCGCCGGTTGCGATGCCGTGCATCCGGGCTACGGATTTCTCGCGGAAAACGCCGCGCTGCCGCGTGCCTGCAAGGATGCGGGCCTCACCTTCATCGGGCCGCCGGCCGACGCCATGGAATCTCTCGGCTCCAAAACTGCCGGCCGCCAGCTCGCCCGCCGCGTCGATGTTCCCACCGTTCCCGGGATCAACGACCCCATCGAAAGACCCGCCGAAGCGCAGGCCTTGGCGCATCGCATGGGCTACCCCGTTCTCCTGAAGGCCGTCGCCGGTGGCGGCGGCAAGGGCATGCGCCTCGTCAACAGCGACGCCGAATTCGATTCCGCCTTCCGCGACGCTTCTTCCGAAGCCATGAACGCTTTCGGCGACGACCGCCTCTACCTTGAAAAATATCTGGACCGGCCTCATCACGTGGAAATCCAAATTTTCGCCGACGCCCACGGCCGCGTCGTCTCTCTCGGTGAACGGGAATGCTCCGTCCAGCGGCGTCATCAAAAAGTGATCGAGGAAGCGCCCTCGCCCATCGTCACGCCCGACCTGCGCAAGAAGATGGGCGACGCCGCGGTGCGCTTGGCGCGCGCCGGCGGCTACGTCAACGCCGGCACCGTCGAATTCCTCGTTGACGCTAATCTCAATTTTTATTTTTTGGAAGTGAACACGCGTTTGCAGGTCGAGCATCCCGTCACCGAGCAGGTTACCGGCCTCGACCTCGTAAAACTCCAGATCGCCATCGCCGCCGGCCACCGCCTGCCCTTCGCCTGGGAATCCATCACTCCTCGCGGCCACGCCATGGAAGTTCGTCTTTACGCGGAGGATCCCGACAATAATTTCTTCCCCTCACCGGGGAAAATTATTTCGCGCCAGGTTCCCGGCGGCCCAGGCATTCGCCTGGACGACGGCGTCTACGAGGGCTGGACCGTGCCCAACGATTACGATCCGCTTCTCGGCAAGCTCATCGCCTGGGGCAATAGCCGTGAGGAAACCATTGCCCGCCTTCGCCGCGCCCTCGAGGAGTACACCGTCACCGGCATCAAGACTAATGTAGGTCTCTTCCGCCGCATCCTTACGGAACCCGATTTTCTCCGCGGTGAGATTCACACCAAGTGGCTTGACGAGTTGCTCCGCCGTCCGCGTTCCGCCGCGTCTTCTGCGGACGAAAATCAGCCCGGAAGCCCCGCCTCCGATGCCGCCGCCATCGCCGCAGCGATCTGGCACGCAACGCAGAGTGCTTCGCCATCGGCTGCTGTGCCCCCCGCGGGCGAAACTCCTTCCCGTTGGAAACTGGAAGGCCGCAACCGGCAACTGGACCGCCTTCCGTGAGATACGAAGTCCAACTCGCGTCCTCCTCCGGGGAAAAAGCCCGCGTCATCGAACTCGAACGCGATACCGCCGGTTGGCGCGTCATCTTGGATGGCCGGCCCGTCGCAGTCGATGCCGTCGAGATCGCTCCCAACACGCTCTCCATTCTGCTCGATGGCCAATCTTTCGAAGTCAGCGTGACGCCGTCTCCGGACGGCAAACTGAAGCTCCAGACCGGCACGCGGGAATTCACCGCCGAAGTCCTCGATCCTCGCGCCTGGAGTGGCCGCCGCCACGGCAGCGTCGAAGCCGAAGGCCGCCAGCAGGTCGTTGCGCCCATGCCCGGCAAAGTCGTGCGTCTTCTCGTCAAAGAAGGAGACCACGTGGAAGCCGGCCAGGGCCTGCTGGTTGTCGAAGCCATGAAGATGCAGAACGAAATCCGCTCCCCCAAGAGCGGCACGGTCGAGCGCATCTTGGCTAAGGAAGGCCAGCCCGTTAACTCCGGCGAAATTCTCGCCTGGATTGACTAAGGCGTTGGAGACAGAAAAAGATAAAGATCCACCCATGAATGACACACACTCCAATTATTCCGTGAGTCGCTTGGTTGGGTTTCTCTTCGGTCTCCCGCTCTTGTTGCTGGCCCTTTTCAATTTGTCCAGAGCTCTGAAATCACAAAGTTGGCCCTGGACTCCAGGCGTCGTCGTCAACGGGGAAGAAATTGGTCTGGGAGAAGATCAAGACTATCGCTTCAAGGTCTCTTATAACGTCGCCTCGGCGCAATATGTCTGCCAGCGCGTCGATTGGGCAGCTGCGCACACTTCGCGGGATAAGTATCGCTACTACGTCGGTGCCAATGCACGCGTATATTACGATCCCATGAGTCCCGCGAGCTGTGTCCTGGAGCCCGGAGTTTCCGGCTGGCTCGTGCTCGAACTCGTCCTGGGTTTCGGACTTTCAGTCTGGGGTTTATGGGCTCACGGCCGGATCAAGAGCAGCCAAACGGTTCAACCTGCGTCTCCCATGCCCGTTCCCAGCGCCGCCCAAGGTTCGCTTGATGCCGTGCGGGATCTCGCCCTGTCAAACCGCACCATCGAGGCGATCAAAATGTACCGCAATCTCAGAGGTGTCGATTTGAAAGAAGCCAAGGACTATGTTGAGAATCTTAAGAAGAGCCGGCCCGCCTCGTCGTAACTTTCGCGAATCCTTCGATCTGAGAAGCGCTCGGGTCAGATAGAACGAAATTTCCGGGAGGGATCAGTTTATATCAGTGGCCGATGGACCGTTGCGGCACGGTGGTCTTCGCCGCATCCGGCAATTTCCCCGCCGACTCGATGACTTGTTCGGCCAGGTAGTTCGTTACCCGCGCCCCATCCCGCGCGACCGCCAGATACGCGAGGCGCAGCAGTTGTTCCTTGCGGTTGCGCAGCGTATCGCGGATGGTTTGCTGCACCTGCGGTTCGGCTATGCCGCGCAGCCCGGGGGATTCGCGCGTGATGAGCTTCAGGATCAGGATGCGCGCGCCGTCTTTCGTCTGAACTTGAATCGGCTGGCTTACTTGCCCGGCCTTCAATCCAACCACAACCTTTTTCAGCGCCGGGTCCGATTGGTTCAGCGCCGATTCCGGAACGTAGCCCAGGTCGCCGCCCGTTCCCGCGGTGTTCACGTCTTCGGAATAATCCATCGCCAATTGCGCGAAATCCGCGCCGCTATTCAACCGGTCCATCAGCATTTTCACCTTTCGCTGGGCCTCGGCTTCGTTGGTTGCGTCGTCGTTTTTCCGGTTGCGGAGCTGTTGTTCTTTCCTTGGTGTCACCAGGATCTGCGCAATGTGATATTGCGGCTCCGCCACGTTGAACTGCGCTTTGTTCGCTGTGTAAAAATCCGTGACGTCCTGATCCGTGATTGCAATCTTTGCCACCACTTCTCGGTTCAGCAATTTCTGGATCGAAAGCTGCCGCCGCAACTCGAGTTTCAGATCCTCCACCGTCATGGCTTGATCTTTCAGCCGCCGCTGAAACTCGTCTTCGGTGTAGGGGCTTTTCAGCTCGGTGAACTTGTCCTCCACTTCGCCGTCGCTTGCCTCGAGATTCAGCTTCTTCGCCTTTTCGAGCAGAATCTCGTTGTTGATCAGCTCGTCAAGCACGTTCAGTTTCTGCGAAAGCGATTCTTCAGGCGAAGGCTCCTGCCCCTCCGGGTTTACCCGCGTGCGGTAATACTTGTCGACTTCTTCCCGCTTGATCTCTTTTCCGTTCACTACCGCCCACACGTCTGGCGCATGCCGCGTTTCCTTATTGCAGCCCGCGGCGGCAGCGAACACCATCGCCGCCAGAGGCAGCCATGCTGCGGCGCGCTTCACTCCTTTTGAGTGCTTCATCGGATGCCCCACGGAACGCAGCTTCGCAATGGTCAAATTCAAGGTTGGAGGCTCAGGCGGCTTTCGTTACACGGCCGAGTCGGATGCACGCCGTGCAAACGCGGACTTGCTTCCTCACGCCCGCCACGACCGCGCGCACGCGCTTCAAGTTCGGATTCCACCGGCGCCGCCGCGTGTTATTCGCGTGGCTGATCACGTTTCCATAATGCGGCGCTTTGCCGCAGAACTCACACTTCAGTGCCATTTTTGTTCCTGCTTCAGTTTTTATTTGGGCTTGGATTTCCTGGTCGAGATGTCGCAAAACCAAGCTCCTCATTCTAACAGACCCTCCACCTCCGGCAAAGCGCGTCCTTCGTATTTCAGCTGGTTCTGCGGGATAATGCCTATAGCCGCCCGCCTGGTTCTGTGCGACGACTCCCATCATCGATTGCTCCTGCTACCTCTCGTCAGGCCCCTGTTCGTTCGTACGGGATTCGAAAGCGCGCTGCGTACCAGTTACTCCTCCCATCGTATTGAAGCCACAGGGTTTGCCGGGAAAAAAGAGTTTCGCTGGCCGCCCGTACCATTGTTGCCCGCGCTCCCACTGCTTAACTTGCTGCTTAGCATGCGCCAATGACGGCGCGCCTCGCGTGACTCATGAACGATTCTATGGAAGACATCTCCCGGGCCTCCCAGCCCGCTCCGCGCCGGGACCGGGCCGCTCACTGCGAATCGGAAATTCCGAATCGCTCGCATCGTTACGTCTCATTGCTGATCGTGCTCGCCGCCATTTCCACCACCGCTGGTTATCAGGTCGCGCGCCTTGAAATCGCTGGGGCGCGATGGTTCCACACTGCCTCGCCGCCCACGTCCGCCCCTATTCAGCCGCCCGCTTTAGTGCCAGCTTCCAATCCCCGCGCTAATAACGCCGAAATGGAGGCAATCAGCCACTTGGCGCCCCAACAGCAGGCCGAGCGCCTTCTCGAACTTGCCATCCACCGGCCCGACCAGTCTCTCGGCTTGATCCACAAGAATCTGGATTCCTGGCGCGGCCATCTGCAAGACACCGATCAGCTCTTCCATCTCGTGCTTGCGGCTCTGGATTCCGACGATCCTCGCGTGCGCGTCGCCGCCGTGGAAATAGATCTCGTCGCTAATAACCTCAGGAAGTCGCCGCAAGGCCTCGCAAGACTTCTCGATCAAATTCATCACGATCCCGAGGGCCGCTATCTCGCGCTCTGGAGACTTGGCGCCCTCGGCAATCGCGGCGTTGAGCCCGCCACGGTATTGAGCACGCTCCTTCGCTATTCTCGCGATCCGAATCAGCAGACGCGCTTCTGGGCCGTCGAAGGACTGGCCATGCTGGGCACCGCCGAATCCATCGATGCGCTTCTTTCCATTCTGGCCCACGATCCCGCCGAACAGGTTCGCGAACGCGCGGCCTGCAACCTCGCACGTTCCGGCATGCTCACGGGTGAGCAGCGCCTGACCGCCGTTCCTCAACTGCTCAATCTTCTGGACGACGATTCGGTCGAGCCTGCGACGCAAGACCTCATTTACGCGGCTCTGCAGTCCATTACTGGCGCGTCGTTCGGCAAAGATCCCGGCGCTTGGCGCGAATGGTGGGCACATCACGATCGTCCCGAAAACCGCGTCCATGTCCCTAAGGGGCTTCTCCTCGCTTAATGCTGAATTGACGGCACTTATCCTCTAGGACCATCGTTCGAAAAGACGAAAAAATGCTTGACCCTGCGGGCTCCTATTCGTGAAACTGGTTTCTACCCGCCTAATCTCAACCTGGTGCCCTCCCGGGTCCAAAAGGAAAACCATGCCGGCACCGGAGCGCCGTTTTGTGCGTCGTATGATCATGAAAGTCCCTTTGAAGTTTCGCCCCATACAAGCTCCCGCCGATTCTGAACGGGAGGCCGTCTCCATGAATATCTGCAATCATGGGGTTTATTTCGCCACCGATCAGAGGGTGCACGAGGGAGTAATGATTCAAGTGCATTTGAAAATGCCCCGGGAAGTGATTGGGGACGACGTGACGGAATGGTGCTTCACCGGTCGCGTCGCGCATGTCCAACCGCTGGGCGCCGCAAATGATAAATTGGGCGTGGGCGTGCAGTTCCTCTACTATGAAGTGCCTCGAGCCTCGCTCTAGCAGTGCGTTCGATAAACCAATGCCCGCTTTGCGCGTCCATTAAGAGGTAAACTTATCCCCGGAAACTCCGCAGCAGGGAGGCCGCATGAAACGTCGCGAATTTATCCATCGCACCGCTTGCGCCGCTGGCGCCGCTTGGATTCATACGGCCGCCTTCCCGCGGCGTCCGTTCGCTCTTCCTGCTCTCTCGCGCAAGTTCAGCGCCGCAGACACTGTGACCCTCGGCAAGACTGGCATCCAGACCAGCCGTCTCGCCATGGGCACAGGCACCGTCGGCAGCGGCCATCATTCCCATCAGACCGCGCTCGGTGTCAAAGGTCTCTCTGACTTGCTCCTTAACGGATACGATCACGGCCTGCGTTTCTTCGATTCCGCCGATTCCTATGGCAGCCATCCGCACGTTGCCGAAGCGCTAAAGCACGTCCCGCGCGATAAAGTTACCGTACTCACCAAGACGTGGGCACGCGACGCCGCCTCCGCCCGCGCTGACCTGGACCGTTTTCGCCGCGAGCTCGGCATCGATCATATCGACGTCTGCCTCATGCATTGCCTCACCGAAGGCGACTGGACCGAGCGCTACAAAGGCGTCATGGACGTTCTTTCCGAAGCCAAACAAAAGGGCGTCATTCGCGCTCACGGCTGCTCGTGCCATAGCATCGAAGCGCTCCGCGCCGCCGCCAAATCTTCCTGGGTCGATGTCGATCTCGTCCGCATCAACCCCGTTGGCGCATACATGGACGCTGCTCCCGACACGGTCGTCAGCGTCATCCGCGAAATGCGCGCCGCCGGCAAAGGCATCGTCGGTATGAAAATCCTCGGCCAGGGAGAGCTGCGCCATCGCCAGGACGAAGCCCTCAATTTCGCCCTCGGGCTCAATCTCCTCGATGCCTTCACCATCGGCGCCGAATCCCAGTCCGAGCAGGAAGACCTGGTTCGCCGCATCGCGGCCGCGTAGTTCCTTCGCTCAGCGTGCGCAAGCCGAAACCTCCCACGCCGTCGCCATGCTCCGCGTCACACCCTAGCCCGACGGAGATCGAACGAAGGCCCTTCGCTCAAGCCGCAATTTACCCGTTTCCGGTCTTCCACAAGCCGTGGTAGCTTGAACACGCTCACCCACACTTTCCAGCCCAAGTTCTTCGGCGTCGCATTTCATAAGTTGTTCCTTTTCTGTTGTCTAGTCGCTGCATCCCTCCTGGCAGCCCGGATGCATTCAATGTGGCGGGAGACCAATCGTTGTACCGCAAAACAAGTTCCGTTATCCAATAAGAGAGGGGGCTGGAGCGATGTCAGGCAGCAAATTCTTCCGAAGGCTAGTCAGATACGTTCTGTGCCTCACCGCTGGGCTCCTGGCATTCGCGGCCTGCGCTTACACAGATTATCGCCTTTGGCCTTCGGACCTGCATGCCCCGCAATACCCCGCTCTTCCCGCGCCCCAGATCCAGGGCAATCGCCTTACCCTTCCGTTTGCGCCCGGCGTAGCCGCCGCGAAAGTCGCCACTTTCCACGACCAGCTCGAAGCCTTCCTGCATTTTGAATATCTGCGCGGTCGTGAAGCCCGGGACGGTAGTGACACGTCACGTATCTTGCTGACGGCCGTCGATACCGCCACTGGCCCCTCCTACGAAATCTTCATTGTCAGCGACAACGATCTCCTCACCGCCATCCCGCATCTTGCGCAGCTGGAAGGCCGCAACCTGATCGCCCACTACGACCTGAATACGTGGACGGAGAAGGACTTTGCCTACTACCGGCGGCAAAGCCACATGTTCGACGTTGCCTATGGCCTCCCCACGGAGCAGAAGCTGGAGTCCCTCAATTCTTTTCAGCTTCTCCCCGCGCTGGCCAGGTTTCTCGTCTTCAAGTCGCAAACTGACAACCGCGTGCTTGCGAGGAGCGATGCCGCTCCCCGCCCGCTGACGCGCGAACAGGCCACCCAGCTCGCCGCCGACATTCTCGACGTCGCTCAGTTCTATTCGCTTCCGCTCGATTACTTCCTCGGCGTCGGCGCCATGGAGAACGATTACATGGACGTTGACGGTGATCTTACCCATGCCGTCTGGAAGAAACGCGCTCAGCGCGACGACATCGTTCTTCGTCGTGGCCGCAAGCGCGTCATGGTAAGTGACTATGCCATCGGCACTTGGCAAATCACCCGTGAAACCCTACGCGCAGCCCATCAGCTTTACCTGAAAGACAAGCGTGACTACCGCTTGCTGCCCGCTCGCCTCCGGCCTCCCCGCTCGCTGGACCTGAATTCCGTGGATGATGCCGTCCTCACTACCTACGCCGGCTTGCTGCTCCGCGGCCTCCTCGATCATTTCGGCGGCGACGTCGAGAAGGCCACCGGCGCCTACAATGGCGGTGTCCGCGCTCCCAATCCCGCCTACGCCTCCGGCGTCAAAACCGTCGCCGTTTACGCCCGCCGCATCCTGGAGCACGCCACCGCTCTGGACGATCCCGCAACCAATGCGCAGAACCCTGCCATCCCTTCGTCCCGCGCGCCCGCTCCGTCCCCAGAGCCGACAGCGGCTCCTCCGCACCAAAAGCAACCGTGGCGTCTCGCCGACGACTAAATCCTTCCAGGCGCTGTCTGCATCGCACACCGCCAGCTTTCTCAAGCCGGCCTCTTTTCCTTTCACGAGCGCACGAGACTCCTGCCGAACAAGGACCCGGCCTACCCTGTATTACTATTACTGGTACAAATGATGCGAACATTTCACGTACTGCGAATTACGGTCTATACCTGATTGCCGCCGCCGGACATCAATAGTATTAAATAGTCTGGTTGCGGTGGGCGAAGGCTGAATCCGGCAGCACATTCTTGGGGATCGATCGCCGCACCTTTCGTTCAACCCTCTACCGGTGCGCCCAGGCATCCGTAGTGAGGAATTTTACGGTGCCGGTCTCATCCCGCCCGCCAGTGAGGACCGGCGAACTGCCGGAGTCAAGTCCGCATGCTTTCCGATCGCCATCTCGAAGGGAGATATGAGAAACGTCTTCCGATTATGGTTGTGGTCCGCCTCGCGGACACGGATCACCAGCACAGCAACGGAGAAGAAAAGACCTACACGGACAACGTCAGCCCGCACGGAGCTTGTGTGGCTTCCAAACGTCCCTGGCGGCCCGGCGACGAGGTGGAAGTCTTTTCCATCGCGGATGCGTTGACGGCACGCGCGAAGGTTGTTTACTGCAGACAGGTCAAGAGCGACAGCTATTTCATCGGCTTAAATTTCCCGGAGCAGCGCCCCGTCAGGTGGTCCAACTTTACCTTCGCCGGCTTCACGTAACACTCTCGCCCATTACAGCCTCTTGCCCTTCTGCGGTTTGTCTTTCTTGCGTTCTTCTTGCGCCATGTCCTTTGGCAACTCAGCTAGCGCGTCCAGCGCCCGCGTCATCGTTCCGCTCTTTTTCTTTCCTCCGTAAAGCATAACTTTGCCGTCGACCACATTGCCGATGTACCGCCCGGCGGAAAGAAACTGCATCACCTTGTGCCCCGCTCTCGCCAGTTGCGCCCAGCGCGATTCCGTCTTCGGATTCTGCTCCAGCCCGCGTAACTTCCGCCCCTCAAACACAAAATCCACTTCGCGCAATCGTTTCCGCGGCGTCTCCCGCACCGCAAACCTCTGCCCCTCCAACTCCACTTCCTCCGCGCCTTCCACCAGCGCTCCCCGCCAAACCCTGACCAGCGCCTCCTCCATCGTCACCGCATCCCCCAAGCCCCTTTTTGCGCGCAAAAAAGGCCGCATCCTTTTGCCGGATGAACTTCGAAACCGCGTGAGTAGCTTGAGAGCAAAGTGGGTGATTCGGTTGGACACTGCGGAGCAGAATATTCGTGTCCACCAGGACGCGCATCAGTCGTCGCGGCCTTCATACGTCGCCTCGCGGCTGACCGCATAATCAGAGAGGAGCGGCGTAGGACGATGCCCGGCCGACCACGCTTCAAAGGCTGCCGCGCGCTCTTCCGCTGACGAACTCTCCTGCGCCTTCAGAAGCACAGCCCCTTCCACCATGGAAAGCAGGTAGTCCTCCAGCGTCATTCCGCTGGCCTGCGCTTGCGCTAAGAGCCCCGCCTCGACTTCCGGCTTCAGTTTCAGGGTAATGGTCATCGCTTCCTCTATTTTCAGTATAGCAATTTTACGAGACCGCCAACGATTCCGGAACGGGTTGCCCTGGAACGATTGCCAAACAGCCCGTTACACCCGCCCGAATGGGACGCACTCGACATCGTGCCCTTCTTTTTCTAATTTCGAGTTTCCAATTTCGAATTTCTAGTTTCTACTTTCCCCCCGCCCCTCCGAAACTAACCACTAACAACTAACCACTACCCACTGTGGAGGGCGGAGAAACACTCGAAGACTTTCTGGAGGGATTTCCTACCGTCACGCGTGAATCGGCCGTCGCTGCTCTCGAAGAAGCAAAACACCTCTTGCTCACGCGTCCCTAAATGCGCATCCTGTGATGCCGTGGAGAAATTACGCCGCCTTGAAGCGAAAATCGTATTCCACGGGAGCCTTGTCCGATGCTTTCTGAAAAATGCGTCGCTGCCCGTTCCTAATCATCGTCTGTCTTGCTTCTGCCAGTATGAATTTACGCCCGGAGGTGTTCAGAGAGCGCAGCAATCCAGCGCGCAACTCCTCGCCGCCTAATCGCGTTCCGCCAATCCGGATGACGACCTGAGCTGAGTCCTTAAGTAGCGGAGCAACACCGCGCCACGCTTCGCACAGGAACTTCCAATATGTTTCGATGCGACGATGCCGATCGTCCCTGCCCTGTCCCGCAATCGGCTTCCGTGCGCCCCCGAGGAACCATAACCGGAGCCACTGATCTTCATGGTAGTCCGTGATATCCAGATAGGGCGGGGAGGTAACGACGAGTTTTACCTTCTCCCGATACGACCTCAGTAGCGTTGACGCGCGTCTCGCGTCACCCTCGACGACGCGCCCCTTGAGGGGAGGCACCGGCGACTGATACCTAAATTCGGCACACTTCTTTAGAATAGAAAAAACATCTCTTTCTGGAGGCGTACACCCGCGCTGGCGCCACCACCGAACAGAGTATGCAGGTTTCGTGCTAATCGTCCGCGGCATGCGATTGCTGAAACACAATTCCGTGCGATGGCTTTCGCCATGGAGACAGCCCAAGGCAAGAGCAGCGATAAAACGATCAACCCGGTCATCGCGCCAATCCAGTTTTTTCTTCAAAAAGAGCAACTGTTGAAGTGTCGCTTCGTGAAAACATAGTGTGAAGAACTCATCGCTGACTTCAGGCTGTTTTGACGCGAAGCCCTCCCATTTTCTTTCAAGCAGGGCCACGCGATCACATACTTCCTCAAAGGATGGCGGATCGGCCTTAGCCTTAGAGAGACATACGGCCACCGGATTCGTGTCGCAACCCAACCCCTTGCGGCCGTTTAACAGGCTTTCAAGAACTGTCGTTCCTCGACCTGAAAATGGGTCAAAAATCACGTCGTCGCGTTTCGACCACGCGAGCACATTCCGTCGAACGAAAGACTCCGGGAACATCGCGAAGTACGGACAAATTGAGTGGAATCTATGCCTTTCCATCACGCTGCGCGGAGCCTTTCCTTATATTCCTCAACCCATTCCACCACTTCTGTAAGGTCGGCGTGGCGTTCGATGCGTTGCTCGCCATCGGCAATCAGCTGCAACCCATGAGCTACATGCCTGGCGATGCGGTCACGATAGAAAAGATTGCCGAACTTATGTCCCATGTATTGCATATGATCCTTCAGAAGGGCTTCATAGTCCTCTTCCTGCTTCTCGTTCTCGGGTTCCAGGCCAAAGGGCATGAACATCGCATCTTCCGGCTGCGAGGCAGGTTGCTCTACAAACCAATACTTATGGAACTGCTCTCTGTCTGCCTTCACGCTCTTGTCTACCCAATCCGCGCCAGATGCTACCTGCCCAATCAGATATGGCATTACCGGAAGATCATCGATTGACGGTCTCCATGCGATGATGTCAATCCCGTTGTCCTTGACCTTAGGAGGCGACGCTTTTCGGGTCTTCCTACATGGTCTCCCGTCACCAAACAATTTGTACACCCGACGAAGCGCCCTTAGAAAGTCCGCTCCGTCAGGCCTTGGAAATCCGAACGACACTGCCGGGCCTTGGACGTACCCACCAGCTGCGACGGTGGAGCAGGCCTGAAACAAATCACGGATTCTGTTTGTTATTTCTGGAGCCAGACTTTCCGGCATTATCGTGCGATCAAAAGCGTGTGAAAGGAACAGGCAAAAAAGATATACCGACCCTACGCGCGACAGAGGAGTTCTAAATTCAAGCGCGCGGCCCTTGTCGTCAATCCTAAAAGGATAATCGCCGCCTACGTTTTTCAGTCTGCGCGCAATTTCTCCTTGTGCAGACAGCACAAGCTCGTCTTTGTGTGCGTCGTCGTCACCTATATCTTCGTTTTCCTTGTTTTCTGTAAGTGCCGTTGCCGATACAAGAGTTCCGAAAGCGATACGCCCGTCCGGCGAAGCAATCGCCTTTAGTTCAAGCCAATCAGCAACCTTGGTTCTATGGGTGGTTTCGTCCGGAACGGCGAACACGTTGTTATTTTTTCTTCTTTCTATGTGGCGTGGCTGCTTTCCTCGCGATGGATTCCATGCTCGTGTAAAGCTGGTCGCTCGTATCTCGCAGGTCGCGACTTATTTCAAGAAGCGTCGAATCTTCCGGGTCATAACCAATGATCTGCGACAACGCCACTTCCGCTTCCTGCTTAGCATTCACGAGTGCCGTCTCAAAACGGGTGCCTTTACGCTCGACCTGCGCATAGGCCTCGCGAAGATCGTTTCGAACCAGCATGAGCGTCCGGGCACCGCCGTGCGACAAAACCGCGGACAGCATTTTCAAATCGGGATTTTGCGACGTGATTACGGGCTGCACGTCGTCTGCCTTCGAGCCGTAAAGCCATGTGAGGACCCTTTTTAGATTGTCTAGATTCTTTACCGGAACGGGATCGACCTTTGGCTCATCAGAACGCCATTCAGCCGGCAACCCCAAAAACTCGCGATAGCCCGGCCGTGTCAGCGCCGTGTACAGATGTGAGAAAGCAAAACTCTTGCCAGGGTATCGGTCCTTTATGTCGTAAATCTTCTCTTTTTGCGCCTGATCGAGAACAAACATTCCGTTCACGAGGCGAACGACGGTATCGTGCCCGTCGCCCAGGCGCCTCGCGATTTTAGCAATCGTTATTCCGTTGCCTTTTTCCTTTCGGTACCAGTCGGCAGCAAAGCGCGCCTTCGCAATCGCATCCCATTTGTGAGGTCCGTTGATGTGCTTGAAGCCGATATACTCTCGTGCCTGCTCGGGGCTTTCCACGGCATACACGGTAACTTCCTCAAGCGTCTTCAGATTTTCGGCGCTAATTCTCGGAACGGCGATACCTGTGCCCTTAGCAAGAGACGGCATCTGGAGTATTCGTATGGCCGCTAGCCGCCGGTTGCCCTCCAGAACGCGCCAACGATCATCGACGCGCTGCGCAACAATGGGTTCAATGTCGATATAGCCGTTCGCGGCGATAGACTCCACCAATTCGCCCAAGTCAGCGACATCGGCAAGCGCCAGAACTATCTCTGAGTCGGTGGGCTTCTTAATCCCCTCTTCAACGAGCCTCGGATTCGACGCATCGAAGTCGAGGTATTCTGTACGCACCTTGCCGGTCTTCTTTGCAGCGATGTCGGGCACAGGCATGTTCTTGTTAGTCGCTCCGGTGAGCCGAATGTAACACGCAAGCCTCAAGCATTGCTATGAACTTGCTTTCAAGTATACCTTCGGTTACCCACAAGCAGCCGCGTGCCCCGGGTACCGGTTCGGCATTCTGGCGCCTTTGACTTTTCCACTGATTTCCACAATTCTTTCGAATCCTACCCCTCCCGCAAACCCTTTCCCTCCGCCAACTTGTACCCCACTGTGTCAACCCTGCCACGCGCATTCGAATCACTAACAAGTTATCCTTGACAGTCATTACTATTGTGCTACCATGCTCTTTGATAGTCCGAGCCTATCTTCGGCCTGCCTCCCCTCCTCCGCATCTCTGTGTCCTCCGTGAACTCTGTGTTGAAATCCCACCTTCCCTTGTCTATCTCCATCTTGCTTCGCTTGGAATACCTGCCCCGCGCCTCTACGCATTTCCCGAAGCCTCTGTCCCGAAAAGCTTCGAAAT
>Ga0207120_1089_pt1 | contig 19735 bp, 21 predicted proteins | sample Alteio_BWMinHeat_40_FD_153509 | JGI IMG/M metagenome (GOLD analysis project Ga0207120, IMG submission 153509) | Enriched cells from forest soil in Barre Woods Harvard Forest LTER site, Petersham, Massachusetts, United States -... | ecosystem: Environmental > Terrestrial > Soil > Temperate forest >...
ATAGCCGGCGAAGCAGGTGTGCCGTTTTTTTCGATTTCGGGTTCCGATTTTGTCGAGATGTTTGTTGGCGTGGGTGCTTCCCGTGTGCGTGATTTATTTGAGCAAGGAAAAAAACATGCACCTTGCATCATTTTTATTGATGAGATCGATGCTGTAGGTCGTCACCGCGGCGCGGGGCTGGGCGGCGGACATGATGAACGCGAGCAAACATTAAATCAGCTTCTCGTCGAGATGGACGGTTTCGAATCAAACGAAGGTGTCATCATCATTGCGGCGACCAATCGACCCGATGTCATCGATCCCGCTTTGCTCAGACCTGGTCGTTTCGATCGCAGAATTATCGTTTCACGCCCTGATTTGAAGGGGCGTCTTGGCATCTTGCAAGTACACACACGTAAAGTTCCTTTGGCGGATGACGTCAATCTCGAAACAGCAGCAAAAGGTGCGGCTGGATTTTCGGGCGCTGACCTGGAAAACCTAGTGAATGAAGCAGCATTACTTGCGGCCCGCTACGACAAAACGCAGGTAGACATGTCTGATTTCGATAATGCCAAAGATAAAGTTTTGATGGGTGCCGAACGACGTTCGATGTTTATTTCCGATAAAGAGAAAAAAACCACGGCTTATCATGAAGGTGGCCATGCCTTAGTCGCACGCAAATTAAAGCTTGCCGATCCCATCCACAAAGTCACGATTATTCCGCGAGGTCGTGCATTGGGTGTGACTCAACAACTGCCAAGTGAAGATCGCTTCAATATCTCAAAAGAATTTGCCATTGATCGAATTTGCATTGCGCTCGGTGGGCGTATCGCCGAAGAATTGGTATTCAGTGAACAAACGACAGGTGCGGGCAACGATCTTGAACAGGCCACAGAACTGGCGCGACGCATGGTGTGTGAATGGGGTATGAGTGAGAAACTGGGCCCACTCACTCTAGGTAAAAAAGAAGAGACCGTATTTTTAGGCCGTGAGATTACACAAACACCAAGCTACTCAGAAGAAACAGCACGAGAAATCGATACCGAAATTAAGGCGATTATCACCAGTTGTTACGATCGCGCTCGAAAAATCCTCGGGGACAATATGGTGCAACTCAAACGTATCGCGGAAGCACTCCTTGCGTACGAAACTTTAGATAGCATCGAACTTGATCAAGTGATCGAGGGTATTGCCTTAACCAAAGCAAAGCCAATTCCACGCTCACAGTCGAAAGAAACCAAAGAAGAAAAACCGAATGTTTCTCATGTTGTCCCCAATATCCTGCCTGAACCAAGTAAAGCTTAAATCAGACCTCATCGAGAAGTAGGAGAAGCACCTATGCCCGCTCATTGGGATTTGTCTCATATGCCATCTCAAGACGGTAAAATCGCCATTGTCACTGGTGGTAATAGCGGTATTGGTTTTGAAACTGTGCGTGCACTAGCGCTGAAAAACGCTCAGATCGTGATCGCCAGCAGAAATATCACAAAAACCGAAGATGCGAGGCAAAAAATCTTACTGGAATTGCCTGCAGCAAAAATAAAAACCATGCAACTTGATTTGGCGAGTTTGTCTTCTATTGCTGCTTTCGTAAGTGAATTTAAGCAACATTTTCAACAGCTGCATTTACTGATTAACAATGCCGGTGTGATGGCAATTCCGTGGGCACAAACAAGTGATGGATTTGAAATGCAATTTGGCACCAATCATCTCGGTCATTTTGCTTTGACTTGCCGTTTATTTGATATTTTGTGCGCAACACCCCGGCCACGTGTCGTCACCATCAGTAGCAACATGCACCGTTTTGCTCCTGCACATCTGGACTTGGAAAATATCAACGACTCAAAACATTACCATAAGTGGGGTGCGTATAGTGGGTCCAAGCTCGCGAATTTGCTCTTCACCTATGAACTTGCGCGCCGTCTCGAAACGCAAAAATGCCCGGTGATCGCGGTGGCAGCACATCCAGGCTATGCAGCAACCCATTTACATATCGATCGACAAGCCACCAAACGCTCGGCGGTTGGCGAGTCACTTTATTCTTTTGGGGCACATTTATTTGCTCAATCAGCGGCTAATGGTGCTTTGCCAACGTTGTATGCTGCTACTGCTCCAGACATAAATAATGGTGATTACATCGGACCGAGCGGTTTTTTGCAAAGAAGTGGATATCCCAAAAAAGTACTGCCGAGTCAAAAAGCACGTGATGAAGCCATGGCGCGAAAGCTATGGGATTTTTCCGAACAGTGCACAGGGCTTACTTTGAACCTCGATTTGTCACTCATTAAGTCGCCATCAAATTAAGTTGTGGCGAACACAACTTTGCAATACAACATTATATTCGTAATCATAACAGGAGCATTTTATGTTTCTAAAATCTTTCATGATTTTAATAGGTGTGGTTTTTTTAGGATTATTGAGTACTACTGAATCGCTTGCGGCACAAACCTCAAACACCGATTGTGTGCAACGCCCTATCGATTTTCAGCCTCTCATCATGATCCGCCGTGATCATCCCTATTTCGATAGCGCATATTTCTTAACCCAGCGAAGTTTGAGCAGTAATTTGACACCCCCTAATTTTTTCGATGCCATTCTTCCTGGAGAGTTAGACGGTCAGTATACAATCTCTGATTTTACAAACCATGGTGAAGGAATTGTTTGCCCCATAAACACTTTACCTTTAGCGCAAGTTTCTCGTTCAGATGTTGCGCATTCTCGAACTTTATTTCGTTTGACCACCGACTGGGGTGGCTCTGAAGGCAGCCAACTTCAAGCAGCGGGGTGGCAATTCAATTCAACACTCGGATGCATCGAGCAAATTCGCTATTGTGATCTTGAACCCTTGTTTGAAGTGACCACAGCGAATGACCCTTTTGGCAGTGCGGAATACACGACAAGTCCAACCGTTCTGCAGCAATATCTTGATCTTACCTGGGTAGAACGTTCAAGCCCTTTGGGTTTTGTCAAACTTTACATTAGTGATATTTATAGATCTACACGCGTGACTGCACCGTAACCAGTATCAATTTCCTCACGAAATGATTATAAGAATAGGCGCATCTTTTAGAAGTCGAGGATACCATGGCGCAACCTTTTGAACGTTACCATACTTCGCAAGACATCCTAACCGCTCAAACCCAAGCAACTGATAAATTATGGGCAACCTATCGCTGGATGTCTATGGGCCTTGCCATCACCGCCCTTGTGGCGCTGATGGTTGCGAATACGCCAGAAATCACTCACGTTCTTTTTTCCAATCGCATCCTGTTTTTTAGTTTGATGATTGTGCAGTTCGGCATGGTGATAGCCTTTTCTGCCGTCGCTGCACGTGCTTCAACTTTAGTCGCGGCGAGCATGTTTTTTCTCTACTCCGCGATCACGGGTATTACCTTTTCATCCATATTCCTTGTCTATACGCAAAGTTCGATTGCCCAAGCTTTTTTCATCACCGCGGGATCCTTTGCAGCATTGTCATTTTACGGCGCAACCACTCATCGTCAATTAGGAGCTTTGGGACATTTTTTGTTCATGGGTCTTATCGGTTTGATTCTCGCTTCGATCGTTAATATTTTTCTTCACAATCCAGCAATTTATTGGATCACAACTTATGCAGGCGTACTCATCTTTGCTGGTCTTACCGCTTACGACACCCAAAAACTGAGAACGCTTTACGCGACGCATGATTCTAACAACGCGACTTTAATCGGGGCCTTGGTTTTATATCTAGATTTCATTAATTTATTCTTGTTCATTTTACGCATTGTTGGGGGCCGGCGGCGAGACTAATAAAAATTGCCACCGTTCATATCACTATACAATACAAGGAGAGAAATTGTGGACACACCGTCAAATGTCGACCATGAAGAAAACGCCAGCCAAAATACGTTAGTCGTGGCATCGAAGTTGAAAGCTTATATTAAGCAAAAATCTGAAATGAATACCTCAGCCAGTGTATTCCCTATTCTTTCAGAAAAATTGCGTGCGCTGTGCGATCAAGCGATCGAACACGCAAAATCAGAAAAACGAAAAACCGTCATGGATCGCGATTTCGTTTAGCCCTCTGAGTTGACTCTATCTTATGAAGTTAAAAGATGGCCACAGCAATCGCCGCACATTTTTGCGCCGTGGATTGTGGGGTGGACTTATCTTGTCCACTTTTGGCGGAGGATTGTTGGCTTGGCCAACTCGCTCAACCAACATCACTACAAAATTAAAAACCCTTAATACACGCACGTTCAGCGTACTATGTGCAATCGCCGCACGTGTGGTGCCGCCGTATGCACAAGCAACTAGCAAACAAATTGCTGAACGTGTCGACGCCCTATTGTCGATGACTTCGCCTGAAACGCTTGCCGATATCAATCGCTTATTGATTCTGTTTGATAATGCTTTCTTCGGGTTATTTTTTCACGGTCATTTCGGTGCCTTTTCCTATTTGAGTGCTGAAACACAAGATCGCGTATTAGAAAGTTGGCGTGACAGCCACCTGCTTTTGCGGCGTAGCGGATATCAAGCGCTGCGTAAGTTGTGTCTTGCAGCTCATTACGGAGATCCTTTGAGTTGGAATGACATCGACTATTCAGGCCCAAGATCTACCGGCGGAATTTTCTATAATGACTCGCAATGGGGCACCAAAGCTTGGCGAGTTAAACAAATTAAAGAGTCGCAAAAGTGACCTTACTTGATCAAGCGCGTCAAAGTTCAAACGTTATCGACGGTAGTCGAATCAATAAAAATCTCGAATTAAGCGCAGACATTTGCGTGATTGGCAGCGGTGCAGGTGGAGCAGTTGCTGCACACACCTTAGTGACTGCTGGCAAAGATGTGCTCATCGTTGAAGAAGGAGGTTATTTTTCTCACCTCGACTTTTCGATGAACGAAGCCGAGGTCTATCCGAAACTTTACCAAGAAGGATTGCAACGCGCGACTCAAGATTTAGGCATCGCTATTTTGCAAGGTCGCGCTGTCGGCGGCACCACCGTTGTGAATTGGACCACTTGTTTTCGCACACCTGAAGATGTCGTCGATCATTGGCGCACGCATCACCATGTCGGTGGATTCAAACTTGCGGATATCATCCCTCATTACGAATGGATTGAAGATCGTTTGTGCATGCAAAAAGTTCCTAAAGAACAGATGAATCCGAACAACCGAAAACTGTTCGAAGGCTGCAAAGCGTTGGGCTGGCAAGTCGACACTATCAAACGCAACGTCTATGCCTGCATGAATTCTGGTTACTGTGGCATGGGCTGTCCATACAATGCCAAACGGTCGATGCTGGTGACCCTAATTCCAGACGCGATTACCTCTGGCGCACGTTTGTTGTTTCGATGTCGAATCGATCGCTTGGTTGAAAATAACAATGGTATCGATCACGCTGAAGGAACATTGCTCACCACCGATGGTTATCACACACGCACAGAAACTGTCCGCATTAAAGCAAAGCACTTTATCGTTGCCGGTGGTGCCATCAATAGTCCGGCTCTTTTGTTGCGTTCAGGAATTAATGATCACGATCGCGTTGGTAAACGCACCTTTTTTCATCCCAGTATTGTCAGCGTTGGGCTTTATGATGATCCCATCGAAGCTTATTATGGAGCGCCGCAATCAGCAGCGAGTCATCATTTCAGTCATCGCTCTGAAAATGTGGGATTTTTTCTCGAAGCAGCGCCGCTTCATCCCGTACTCGCATCCACTGCCCTGCCTGGCTTTGGCTTCGATCACCATGAGAACATGAAACCGTTCAGCCACATTGCTCCTCATACCGCGCTTACCATTGATGGTTTCCATTCAGATTTGCCCGGTGGCCAAGTGACACTGCGTCCATCGGGTACGCCATTGATCAATTATCCTTTAACTCCTGCATTATGGGAATCATTTCGGTTCGCACAAAAACGTCTGGCACAAGCGCAATTCGCCAGTGGTGCGAAAAGTGTTATGACATTGCACGACCCACCTTTGGTAATGCGATCTCCAAATAATATTGCCGATATTGATGAGCAGCCTTTCGAGACTTGTCGCATCGGTGTATTTTCCGCTCATCAAATGGGCGGCTGTGGGATGGGAGACAATCATCAGACTGCGGTGGTGCGTTCAGAAGATTTGCGTCATCATCGTCTTTCGAATCTTTATGTGATGGATGGTTCGGTGTTTCCGACTTCATTGGGCGTCAATCCGCAACAATCGATTTATGGATTAGTCCGCCTGATGGCTTCGCGTTTAGTTGAGAGGATCACCTAGTGGAGCAAAATTCTTTCACTGATTGGCGTCAATATCCTGTTCGCTTGGTGATACTCACCATTGTCGGAGCGATCCTGGGATCACTTCTCGATGGTTTTCACACTCATAGTGGAACGACGGTCTACACTCATCCCTGGTTGTTTTTAATGGCGTGGTGGACACCGATTCTTTTTGGTGGAGCGAACGTCGTGATGGTGGTCACCCATCTCGAATTAGATAAACGCTGGCAACGAATAGGACCGCGTCTTTCCTTACCGCAACTTCTCATGCTGACCACTTGGTTTTTTGCTCTCTACTATTTGAGTGGCTATTTACCTACAAATAATCGAGGCATCGCTCTGATTCTCGGTTGTAGTTGGGCATTATTATGGATTCGTTTTGATCGCAGCTGGCAAGGAATTGTTTTGGCTCTGATGACAGGCGCGGTGGGCTGCCTCGTTGAAATCACTCTTATTTATTTAGGTACCTATCATTTTTCGCGCCCCGATCGTTTTGGCATTCCGCAATGGCTGCCCGCGCTGTACATGCTCGCATCGCTATGTGTAGGCAGTATCGGGCGTGCCGTGATCTACGGCTTTTCTTCACCCAAATCTGCAAGTCGCCACTATTCAATGTGATTGATGGTTGCAAAAATTCGCGAAATTGAATCCCAAGATAATCCACAAATCGCAGCGCTCATTCGACAAGTGTTACAAGAATTTGAGGCGTGTGGTCCCGGATTTTCTATCCATGATCAGGAAGTTGATTTCATGTACAACGCTTATCATCGTCTTCGATGTGTTTATTTTGTCATCGAAAACAATGGACAAATTCTTGGTGGTGCCGGCATTGCACCACTCGAAGGAGCGTCTGCAGACATTTGTGAATTGAAAAAAATGTATTTGATGCCTAAAATACGCGGGCAAGGTTGGGGAGAAAAAATTCTCAATTTATGTCTGCAAAAAGCACGCGAATTTAACTATCATCGCTGTTATCTAGAAACGCTCGAACGCATGAGTGCTGCAGGTCGCCTTTATGAAAAATTTGGTTTTGAACGAACGATGGCTCCACAAGGTAACACCGGGCACTTTTCCTGCGATCGTTATTATGAGCTTTGGCTTAAAAAATAATACTTAAACCATTTCTCATGAACCCAGGAATCCAGGAAGTTTGTTGATAAGGAAAAATAACATTTGAATACGAAGAGTGAAGCCCGTCATTGAAATCAAACGAGTCAGTTGCTTGACCCACCAAAGAATTTCCTGGGTTCTTGGGTTCCTAAGAAACTTTTTCTGATTGCGCAAAAAATAAATCGGAGTGAAAAACTTCATATGACTCCCGTTTTAATTATCGACGGCGACTGTGAATTTTGTCGAAATATCGCAACACGGTGGCAACCAAAATGGGGGCATCTATTTGAAATCGCAACCGCCCAAACATGGGGTGAGCGTTTACCCCCACTCGACCGCGCCTCATTGTTGCAAGCGGTCCACTTTATCGATGATAAAGGAAAAGTTTTTCGCGGAGCTGCTGCAGTTTTTCGAGCAAAAGCGATACACAAATCTACCCTAACCTGGTGGTGTTATCGGCATTCAAATTTATTTAGAACCATCAGCGAACATGTCTATACCTGGATTGCAAACCACCGGACATTGGCATCGCGTTGGCTTTGCGCTTGCTGGAAATCTCAACCGCCGCTATAGCGGTCTCCCGAGGTATTCGCATGCACATGTATCGTTTATCTTTGGCGAAGCTATTTTGTGCATTGTGTATTTCTATTTTATTCTCGTGCAAAGGCCGTGGCTGTCGCCACGAATCACCACCTCCAATCAAATATAGCGAGCTCGTGGTACCTCACGTGACAACAGCAATTCACTGCGATGGTGAACTTGATGAAAATGAATGGTTTGCTGCCGCAAACAGCGGCCCATTTATCGATCTAAAAACCAATCAAGAAGCACACCCTTATTCTGAAGCTCGTTTCTTGTGGGATGATCAAAATCTCTACATCACCTTGTACGCAGCAGATGATGACATTCGCACTGCTGACGCAGGGCACGATGGACCGTTGTGGCTAGGCGATGCATTCACCTTGCGGTTTAGTGTTCCCAGTCATGATGACGAGCAATACTCTTTAGACGTTGCTCCAAATGGTATCATCACCGACGCAAAAATTTTTGCCGACAAACGTGTGGATACCACGTGGGAAAGTCATGCGATCATTGGCGTGGACAGCGATGGCACCCTCAACGACCCCAGCGACGCCGATGAAGAATGGGTGGTGGAAATGGCCATCCCTTTGCGCTCATTAGGATTGACAGGGCATCCCAATGAGTCAATGAAAATGAAAATCTCGCGTTGCGATACTCCCAAAAACAGCAAACGTGTATGCGGTGCCTGGGGAGCCATTGCAGGCACGTCTGTCCTTGCTGGCATGCTACGCTTAGGTTCATCTATTTCTTCAACTCACGCGCCGGCTTCAGCTTCCGCTATGGGCAAATGAACACACTGCAAGTGTTTACCTCTGCGCATATTGCACTCGAAGCATGGGCGCGCGTGTTGGTGTTATTCCATGCGGCGGCAGCCATCGTATTAATCGGCTCCGCCACGCATCACATGATCATCGCTTGGGGTTACTTGCGTCAACACATGAAATTACGTTTAGGACGTATTTACGCACAAACACTTGCTATCGCTTACGTCATCACTTTTTTTTTCGGAGCACTGGCTTACCCCACATACCGATATTATGTACGTGGTTTATTTTTAGATCGACATGAACAATGGGCATCTGTTTTGTTCGACATCAAAGAAGATTTGGCGGCTTTGGGATTACCCTTGGTCATGGCTTTAGTCATTTTTTGTCGTGGTATTGATCATCACACTCCCCGCCCAGTGATTTTAAGTTATTGCGCATTTGCAACATGCGTCTGTGCGATCGTTTGGTTTAATCTTTTTTCGGGTTTATTAATCACCCTCGTCAAAGGGGTATGAGTTGAAAATCCAAGATCAACCATCAAAAATGAACAACCCTTTATTTTTCGCGTCCCTTATGGGTGTCGGTGTTTTTGTAATCGCCTACACCATGCAAATCATCTATGTGTTACCAACCTTGTGGTATTATCCCCTTCTGCATATGTGGCGTTTTGAGTCTGCACCGATTGATTTAGCAATGGCTTGGTACGGGCGAACTTTCACTTCTTTCTTGGGCGCGAGCGTCGCAACATTGGGCACGTTGAAATTAAGTAGATATGTACGTCCACGTCATGAAAATCGATGGTTCATCGCTGTTGCAATCCTCACCTTGGCGTTATTTGTGATTGCCATGATTATTACCACAACCACCACGATTCATCGCTCGCACGTCGCGCTGCCAGAATCATTGTCCTGATGGAAGCAACAAACCCACATCTCTCGCTCGTCGCCGGAAATGGTGAGTTTCCGCTGATGTTCGCACGGGCGGCACAAGCAAAAAATCAAAGTGTATGTGCAATTGCTTTCAGAGGCGAGACTGATCGAACGTTAGAGAAATGGTGCGAGCGCGTTACTTGGATCGAAGTGGGTCAGTTGCAAAAAATGATCGATTCTCTTTTGAGTTTTCCTTCACGGCAAGTCGCTTTTGCTGGGGGCGTCAAAAAAGTTCGCCTTTTTTTTCCTTCTCATCTTGATGCGCGAGGGTTGAGTGTTATCAAGAATCTTCTCACTAAAAAAGATGATGCCATGTTACGCGCCATCGCACGTGAGCTAGAGGCTGACGGACTTGAGGTCGTCTCATCAACTCTTTTTCTGCAAGAAGCCATGGCACCGCTGGGAGTTCTCACCGAGCGTGCCCCAAGCGAAGAAGAGTGGCGTGACATCCATTTTGGTTTTGAGCTCGCCAAAGAGATAAGCAAAAGCGATATCGGCCAAACTTTGGTGGTAAAAAAACAAATGGGCATCGCGGTGGAAGCCATAGAAGGTACCGACGCTTGCATTTTGCGCGGAGGAAAACTGAGCAATGGCAATGCCGTAGTGATAAAAGTACTCAAGCCAGAACAAGATACACGTTTTGATCTTCCCGCCGTAGGACCTGGCACCATCAAAAGTATGCGCAAAGCCGCCGCAACCGCATTGGCGCTAGAAGCCAAGCAAGTTTTACTGATTCAGCGTGAACAATTTATTAATTTAGCCAATCGTCATAAAATTTCTGTCGTTGGATGGAATGGAATCAGCCAAATCTAGTGGAGATAGACCGTGAAACGCATTGAACTGGGAGTGAACATTGATCATGTCGCCACTTTGCGCGAAGTGAGAAAGGCTTCTTACCCTGATCCGGTATTTGCTGCTTTCCTGGCAGAACAAGCCGGTGCCGATCAAATCACGGTGCATCTTCGTGAAGATCGGCGTCACATTCAAGAACGTGATGTTTTATTGCTAAAGCAAACCGTGCAAACGCGCTTGAATCTTGAAATGGCAGCAACCAAAGAAATGCTTACATTGGCGACGGAGTACGCACCTTCGACAGTCACCTTTGTTCCCGAACGCCGCGAAGAACTCACGACCGAAGGCGGATTAAACGCGGTGCACCAGCTCACGCTACTTGCGCCCATAGTACAAGCGCTCAAAAAGAAAAAAATTTCGGTGATGTTATTTATCGATCCAGATTCGACACAAATAAATGCAGCAAAACAGCTGTCAGTTGACGGTGTAGAATTTCACACTGGCAAATTTTCTCTTACTGACAGTGCTGATAAGATCAACCAAGAATATAAACGTTTGCACGATGCAGCTCTGCTGGCCCACCAATTAAATTTGCGTATCGCAGCAGGACACGGTCTTCATTATTCGAACATCCATCACATTGTAGATTTACCTCATTTGGCCGAAGTCAATATTGGGCACGCGATCATTGCACGCGCCGTGACTACGGGCATCGGTCTCGCTGTGAAAGAAATGATTGAGTGTTTACGGTAAGAAGAAAATCAAAAAATATCTCTCATGAACCCAAGAACCCAGGAAATTTGTAGATTAACTTTGCCATCATCGAAATCAAAAGGGTCAATCGCTTGATCCGTTAAAAAAAATTCCTGGGTTTCTGGGTTCCTAAGAAACTTTTCTTCCTGTCTTCCCTTCTTCTTGTGCAATATCTTCAGCTTTTATGATAATACCTTAAGTGTGGTTTTCTCTGGCATCAACCTAACATCACTCACTCGTATCGTCAGTTTTTCACGCATGCGCGAGATTGAAGAACGAACGTATCGCGAATTATCGATCACACCGTTAACATTGATGGAAACAGCTGGACGCGAAGTTGCAATTTGCGTCGCCAAACTTCGACCGCGTGTTATCACTGTTGTTTGTGGGCGTGGAAATAACGGTGGTGATGGTGTGGTGTGTGCGCGCGCACTTACGGCGATGGGTATCGCCACGCAAGTGATTCTCATTTTTGATGAAGCGCAAAACAATGCTTTGCTCACGCAACAAATTCTTTGGGCGCGAACTTGCGGCGTTAAATTTGTTCGTTCAAATGATCTGGCAGCAGAAGTTGCACGAGCTGATGTTGTGGTCGATGCAATACTAGGAAGCGGCGCCAGACAACCACTTCCGGCTGTTATCGCCGAAGCGGTAGAAACAATAAATACTTATGCTCGCACTGTAGTTGCGGTGGACGTACCCTCTGGTGTCGCGGAGAAGCCAGGTCTCATCGTACATGCAAATAAAACTGTATGTTTTGCGGCGATGAAAAGCGAAATGACGCAGCTTCCAGCCCGTGCAGCATGCGGTGAAATTCATGTCGTTGATATTGGCATTCCGAGCAGTTTTTATGCGGAGACAGATGGTATTGCCATCGACAAGCATTTTGCAGCGTTGCATTTAAATCACCAGCGAACACTGCCGGGAATTCGCAATGTGCATAAAGGCACCTTTGGCCATGTTGTGATTTGGGGCGGTGGCGCAGGAAAATCTGGCGCGCTTTGTCTCAGCACTATTTCTGCATTGCGTACAGGGGCGGGCCTCGTCACTGCTGCAGCATTTCAACACCAAGCACTTGCTGGATTACCCGCGGATATCATGACCACAACCGCCATGGATTACGAAGCACTAAAAAGCTCTCTGACACGCGCTACTGCTGTTGCCTTTGGGCCTGGTCTTGGTACCGACGAAAATGCTGCAAGAATGCTCGATCAAACATTACAAATTTTGAAAACTCCTGCAGTAATCGATGCTGACGCGCTGAACTTGTTGGCTAAAGATCCGCGTCCATGGAAAGAAAAATTGGGGCCAGGTCCTCGCATACTGACTCCGCATCCACTCGAGTTTGTTCGCTTGTTTGGAGACAACGTAGAGACTGTACAAAATGCTCGCATCGAGCAAGCGCTTCAGGCAGCAAGAACGAGCTCGACCACTGTGGTGTTAAAAGGCGCTAACACGGTGATTGCTTCGTCAGACGAATCTTGGGGTGTTTGTCAAAGCGGTAATGCTGAACTCGCGAAAGGCGGCACCGGTGATGTGTTATGTGGAATTATCGGAGCCTTTCTCGCGCGGGGTTTATCCCCGTTCGTAGCCGCATCATTAGGTACCTACATACAAGGCGAAGCAGGTGCGTTGGCCGCAATGCAAATCGGTGAAGCGAGTGTAATGGCATCAGATGTTGCTCGTTTAATTCCGCACGTATTGCGACGTTTTGAAAGACGAGAATGAGTAACTTATACAAAGAAGAAATTAACACAGGAAGACGAGAAGACAGGAAGATTTTTTTATTTTTCAAAGGTAGTATTCGAGAGAAGCATGAATCCTGACTTCACGAGAATTCCTTCCCGCTCTTCCCGTCTTCCTGTTAACTAATTAATGGATAAGATGCGAGATCAACATAAGCCTCATTTTTCAATCGAATTGCCTGACGCCGAAGCAACCCGCAAATTAGGCGAACGTTTAGCAACGCTGCTGCGCGCCGGAGATTGTCTTACCCTCAGCGGAGAATTGGGTGCTGGAAAAACCACACTGGTGCAGGGGCTCGCATGGGGCCTTGGTTTGCCACGCACTCAATACGCACCAAGCCCGACCTATAACGTTGCTCTTACCTATCCCACGACTCCCCTACTTCACCACATCGATCTTTTTCGTGTTGGTGAAAACGCTGCGTCACTTTTAGGCGATGCTTATTTTAGTGATGATGCAATTACGGTGATCGAGTGGCCCGACCGAGCCATCTCGTGGTTGCCTAGTGTACGGTTTGAAATGCGATTAGAAATTGCAAAATTGGATCAGCGACGAGCAGAAATTTTTGCGAACCAAAAGGAATTAATGGAACGATTGTTTCGTATATAAAGGTTTAGGCTTATCGCGTATGCGGCTGAGGATATTTTGTAGGATCTGGTTCTACAGCACCAAGACTCACGGCCGCTTTTCTAATAGCCTTGGAGTCTTCCCAATACTGTCGGTATGTCGTTGGCTCAAAGCCCATGGCATTGTCTGTTGCCGGCGACAGGTGATCTGCTCCCGTGTAATGAACCAATTTAGTGCCAATCTTAATTTCATTGGCGCAATCAAACGCTTTTTGAGCATTTCTTTTGGCTTCTTCTGGAGCCGCGCTAAATAGAGATTTAGCCAGACTCAAATAGTCTTGCGCAAGTTTAAGCGCAAGCACTCGTTGTCCAGGGGAATTTTTGCTAATTTTTGCATACGCATTTTCAAGATCATTAATTTCCTGTCGGATCTTAGGGATTGTTTTCTCACGCGGAATAGGGGGATCGCTACCTTCCTCTACAGTAAAAAAACCTCTTTGGCCCATGTATTGATTAAAGCGTTTGGATAGATCTGGGCGAATTCGGATGGAAATTCTATTTTCTCTTATGTCGGGATCAGCTTCGAGCTTTTTTTTACATTCTTCCGCTTTAACTTTAGCTTTTGTTAAAGCGGAATTATCGTCGAGTAAATCTAGGTACGAAACACCGTAAGTCGCATAGGGGATCTTATCGGGCCTGCATTCAGCATCATAGACTCTTGCTTGTCGAATCTCTCGTAAACGTTGCAACTCATCCTGTAAACGCTCAACGGTTGATTGGTCGATTTCTAGTTGCTGACGTGCGCCATGCCAATTCTGTTTACTATTAGGACCAGCAAGAACTAGAACGCTTAATTTTCGGAAACTAGGGTTTAACTTATCAACAGCTTTTTGATCTTCTTTTACTTTCTCTATCGCCGCTTTAAGTTTGCTGCGCAAAACCTCTTCCTGTTCAAGAGAACCTTCATCTCCGACCTTTACTTGAACGGCTTGTCCGGGAAGTGGACTTGAATTAATAGCACCCATAAATACATTATCGAATCGTTCTGTGAAATGTTGAGTGATTTTTAAAAATTTTAATTCAAAATCGATGTGCTCAAATATAACCGATTTCAGCGTTTAGGCCGTGGTTCGCTCGTTTTTACGCGGGCTTTACTCAGCCCGCCTTGTCCCAACTCAAAAGCATCATGAAGCACACGCGTGGCTAATTCAGCGTGTTTTCGATCGATCACGCACGAAATTTTGATTTCTGAAGTCGAAATCAGATGAATAGAAATTCCTGCCGCCTCTAAAACCGCAAACATTTTTGCCGCTACGCCTGCGTGTGAACGCATGCCTACACCTACAATCGAAATCTTCGCCATGTCATTGTTGACGGTGATCCCTTCTGCACCAATCGCAGGTAGCACCGATTTCACCACTTCACGAGCATGAGACAGATCGTCTTTGGGCACGGTAAACGACAAATCAAGGTGGCCACCCAATGCAACATTTTGCACAATCACGTCGACGACAATATTCGCCTTGGCAAGTGCACCAAATAATTTCACCACTGTTGCAGTTTGATTGTTGCAACGACGCACCGAAAATAAAACGTCATCGCGGCTGCAACTCACGCCGCGCACCACCACTCGTTCCATTTCGTGATCCTCGTGACAAACCAATGTGCCTGGATTGTCAGTAAAAGTATTTTTCACCCAAATCGGCACGTGGTGATTCGCCGCCAATTCTACCGAACGAATTTGCAACACTTTGCTGCCGAGTGAAGCAAGCTCGAGCATTTCTTCATAAGCAATGCGATCGATTTTCCGCGCCGTAGCGACAATGTTAGGATCAGCAGTGTAAACACCATCAACATCCGTGTAAATTTCACAAGCATCCGCTTTCAAGGCCGCCGCCAGCGCCACAGCCGTTGTATCTGATCCGCCACGTCCTAAAGTTGTGATATTTCCATGCACATCAACGCCTTGAAAACCCGCCGCTACCACCACTTCTCCGCGACGCAGCGTCGCTTTGATTGAATCATGACCTTCCACTGACAAAATACGCGCCTTCGAAAAAGCACTGTCAGTTAAAATGCGCATCTGGTGTCCTAAAAATGAGCATGCAGGTTGCCCCAATTTCTTGAGCCACATGGCTACCAGTGCCACCGAAATTTGTTCACCTGTAGCAAGTAGCACGTCGTATTCGCGTCCCTCGCAGTTTTCTTGAATTTGTTTTGCTAAAGACACCAGGCGATTGGTTTCTCCCGCCATCGCGCTCACCACCACAACGACATTGTGGCCTTGCTCTTTGGTTTTCATTACTCGCTCAGCAACATGCTTCATGCGTTCGAGCGAACCAACCGAAGTGCCACCAAATTTTTGAACAATGAGCGACATATTAAAAGCGTTTCTTATGAACCCAAGAACCCAGGAAATTTTGAAATTTCTAGATCACCTTTTCTAAATTCATCATCGGAATCACACACATCGTTTACTTTGATTTGCCAAACCTTCCTGCATTCCTGGGTTCCTGGGAAACTTTTTCTTCCTGTCTTACCGTCTTCCTGTTTAATTTTCTTTCTTTGCAATACGGAGTGTTTGTTACCGAATAGTTTCAAACACTAATCGATATTTTAAACAATTCGAAAACGATCAGTGAGCGTGCAGCGGCGGGTGCGCACAAAATGGCGTGCGGTGGTCAAGCCTTCACCAGTGGGTGAAGCGATGGTGTAACTCGAATAACCTTCCCCACCAATGCCAAGACCCGCAAATGACGGGCCGTTTTTGATAAATAACGAGCACTGAATCGCGCGCGCCATCACATGCAGATGATCGATGTTCATCGAATGAATCACCGCCGTGTGGCGAAAACCATGTTCAACAGCGACAGCAGTGCCCACTGCTTCTTCAAAAGTAGGAACCCGAAGGATCGGTAATACAGGCATGAGCAATTCTGCCTGCACAAAAAGATGAGCCGGCGTATCAACTTCGCAAAACAACAAACGACATTGCGGATCAACGCGCACACCAATTTCTTTGGCAATGATTACTGCATCTTTGCCAACAAAATTTTTATTGACCGTGTGACCTTCAAGCAAAATTTTCTCAAGTTTGGCGACGTCATGCGCATTCAACAAGTATGCGCCTTGTTCCCTCAAACGCTGTTTAAGTTCGTCGGCGATACTCGCTTCAGCAATAATTTCTTTTTCAACGATGCAAACAATGTTGTTGTCGAGCGATGCTCCCCAATAAATATCGCGCGCCGCTTGCTGCAAATTTGCACTACTATCTACGACAACCGGTGGATTTCCTGGGCCGGCACAAATTGCTTTTTTTCCAGAATTCATCGCCGCTTTCACCACCGCAGGACCGCCCGTGACCACAAGCAGCGCTACTTGTGGATGCTTCATAAGCTCGCCAGCACTATCGATGGTGGGATCCGCAACAGCGCATAACAAATTTTTAGGTCCGCCGACTGAAATGATCGCGTCATTAAGTAACGATATACAACGAGCTGATACTTTCTTGGCATTCGGATGAACGTTGAAAACCACCGTATTACCGCCCGCCAACATGCCAATCGAATTACAAATAATCGTTTCGGTGGGATTGGTAGTTGGAGTAATTGCACCGATCACTCCGTAGGGTGCAAAATCCGTCAGCGTTAATCCATGGTCGCCAGTCACTGCACGCGGCACGATGTCTTCCATACCGGGTGTTTTATAAGTGGCATTCAGGTTTTTTTTAATCTTATCTTCAGAGCGACCGAGTCCAGTTTCGTTCACTGCAAGTTCGCTGATTTCACGCGCCGCTGCCGCTGCTGCTTCACGCATTGCTGCAATCATTTTCGCACGTAGTTCTAATGACGTATTTGAAAATTCTGCGAACGCCTGCCCAGCAGCTGCCACTGATTCATTAACGTTAGAAAATATCCCGTGCTCAGATTGTCTAGATAGAATGCGGTCGCGCGAGGCAACCTGTGGTTTTATTGAAATGTCACTGACTTTTTGATACGTAAGTTCAGTAGTAACACGATCAACCACTCGCGCCACGATACCCTGAATTTCATGTTCCGCTAAAGCCATTAATCATGCCGAAAAAAATTAAACAGGAAGGCGGGAAGATCAGGAAGAGATCGAGAAATTATAAAAAACCTTCCCGTCTTCCAATCTTCCTGTGTGATTTCTTTCTTCGTCATAAGTAATAATTCTGATGTTCAAGGAAATTCACTTTTTATAAGTGACCTGACCTTCGCGCTCAATCATATCAACGATGGCCATGACTACTGCATCGACGGGTTTATCTTTGGTTGCATCCGTCTGGCGCGCAGACGACCCAGAAGCAAACAACACCACATCGCCCACACCAGCTCCCACTGCATCAATTGCAATTACTGGAGCACTCGGTGAAACTATTCCAGCAACATCAGTGGGTGTAAGCAAAAGAAGCTTCAAGCCCGCAAGTCGTGGCTCTTTTTGCGTCGCCACGACCGTTCCTGTCACTTTTGCAAGCAACATTTAAGATTTATTTACCCTTAGCAGGTGCGGATTTTCTGCCTAGCGGTAAAACCTCGTCGATGTTGGTATGCGGCCGTGGAATCACATGCACCGCCACCATTTCGCCTAAGCGTTCAGCCGCTCGCGCACCTGCTTCGGTAGCAGCTTTTACCGCCGCCACGTCACCACGCACCACGGCAGTGACAAAACCGCCACCCGTTTTTTCATAGCCAACCAAATCAACCTTGGCAGCTTTCACCATCGCGTCTGAGGCTTCGACCATGGCGACAAAACTTTTCGTTTCAATCATTCCTAAAGCGTCGGTATGTTCCATATATTTTCTTTCCGCTGTTATTTGTCTTTCGGCGTTTCTTGCACTTTTCCGCTTACGGCTGCCAGTGCTTGTTTTGCTGCGGCGGCGGCGCAATCAATCTCAGCTTCGCTCCCCGCCATATATAATCGGCCAAAAGCGCCAAAAAACTGTACTTCGACCAAATTCACTTGCGCTGTTTTCTCCGCTTCATTAGCCGCAAAAGCGATATAGGCTGCAGGTTCGGTTTCCAGAATAAACAGTGACTGACCCGGCAACACCATATTGCCAAAGCGAATGCGATTAATAAGTTGTGTATGATAAGGTTCGATGGAACGAATGACAGTATCAGACACAATTTTTGGTTTAAGGCGCTCGTCCTCACGCCGCTCGAGATGCTCCAAAATCGCATGCCCAGCTTGCCGCACTTCGCCTTGATCGGCGTGATGAATTTCGAGCATACCGTAAGCTCGCTCAACCACTTGCATCCCTGGTTGTACCTGGGTGGCTTTTAATGCCACATCGGTCAATCGGTTGATGGCCATTCCTGGCGCCACTTCAATAAATGATGCTGCAACGTAAGGCACAGGTAAAAAGCCACGTGATACGGTGCCCATGAGTGAGGCCAATTGTGGCTGCAATGCATCAATGAAAATAAAAGTGCGAAGAGAAAGAGCGCTCATACTGAGCTGCGGCTAGTAACGATGTCTCGCTTTAAGGTCAACCCCACATTCACTTGTCAGGGTCGCTTTGTGCGGGCATACCTAATAAGCAAGGTATGCTAACCCGACAGCGACCAAGCGTGTATGGCGATTATAACCAAGAAGCTGTCTTCTATGGCTATCACTGTAACTCGGCCTGCGGGCGCATTATGATTGAGAATATAGGGAGTGCACATGCCTGTTGATATTAAGCCAAACTTATCGACTTTGATTCCCCCGCTACCTTCCACCACTGACGCGGATGCCACACAGCAATCACAACAAACCACGGCTCCGAATCAGGTGACGGTGGAGCAACAATTAAATGATAAAGATCGCCTTGATGAAAAACGAGGTACTGACGCGAAACAATTGCGACAACCATCGCAGCTTGCAACGACAAACAAAGGCGATGCTACCAACTCAGAAATGCTTACCGAACGTTATGCCGCACTCGCACAACTTGCAGCACAAACCCCTGCCACAGATCTTGGGCAATACGGGGCTTTTGATTTTGCGGGACTGGATAGTCCTGTCAATCCTCATGCATTAGTTGGCGAAAATATGGCGGGCATTGTGACGGAACAAAATGCCGCGTGGAGTGGAGACACTTCACAAAACTCTGATCATCAAGTTGGGCGTGCTTATTCGTTAGTGGTGACCTCGCTCAATCAAAAACAAGTCAACAAAGATTTGAATACGGAACAACAGAAAGCGCTCGATGCCATGTGCAATAAGCTCAATGAACTTTTTGGACCCAATGCCAAACCGCTCACACA
>Ga0207120_1080_pt1 | contig 19726 bp, 25 predicted proteins | sample Alteio_BWMinHeat_40_FD_153509 | JGI IMG/M metagenome (GOLD analysis project Ga0207120, IMG submission 153509) | Enriched cells from forest soil in Barre Woods Harvard Forest LTER site, Petersham, Massachusetts, United States -... | ecosystem: Environmental > Terrestrial > Soil > Temperate forest >...
CCCGCGTCCGCACGCTGATGCGCCGTCTGCGCACCGCCATCACCGCCGGCGACGCCACCGCTGCGGGCAATCTTCTCCAGCCCACGATGTCGGCAATCGACCAGGCCATTGCCAAGAACGTGCTGCACGAGAACACCGCCAACCGCTACAAGTCGCGCCTCACGCTGGCCTACAACGGCGTCAAAGCCAAGGCCGCGAAGTAGCAAGGGTTTTCCCGCTTTTCGGTCTTGTCGGTTTCTGTAGGGGCGGGCCTCGGCCCGCCCGTTCTTTTTCATCCTGCGAGGCGAGGCCAGATGTCAACACCGATTCCCGTTACCCGCGTCTCATCCTCCCGCCTCACGGAAGCGCTGCGCGAAAATTCCGAATTCGGCGCCACCTTCAGCGACCACATGTTCGTCGCCGATTGGGAAGCAGGCTCCTGGAAGCAGCCTCAAATCGTTCCCTTCGGCCCGATCTCGTTTTCTCCCGCGCTGACTCCGTTCCACTACGGTCAGGCCATCTTCGAAGGCTTCAAAGCCCACCGCACCGCCAGCAGCGGCCTCGCGCTCTTTCGTCCGCGCGAGAATTTCGCCCGCCTAAACCGTTCTGCCGCGCGGCTCGCCATGCCCGAAATTCCGGAGTCCCTCTTCCTCGAAGGCGTCACCGAATTGGTCCGCCTCGATCGCGATTGGATTCCGCATCGCGAAGGCGGCGCTCTCTACGTCCGCCCAACCTACTTCGGCATCGACGACACTCTTCTCGTTCGCCCCGCCAACCGTTTCCGCCTCATCGTCATGACTTGTCCCGTCGGCCCCTACTTCGCGCAGCCCATTCGTCTTCTCGCCGAAGAGCGCTTCGTCCGCGCCTTCCCTGGGGGCACCGGTGACAGCAAAGCCGCCGGCAACTATGCCGGTGGCCTGCTCGCTGCGCGCCTCGCGCAGGAAAAAGGTTTTCACAACGTCCTCTGGCTGGACGGAGTCGAGCGCCGCTACGTCGAAGAATCCGGCGTCATGAACGTCTTCTTTATTCTGGACGGCAAAGCGATCACTCCGCCCCTCAGCGGCACAATCCTCCCCGGCGTCACGCGCGATTCCGCTCTGACTCTGCTTCGTGAGATGGGCACTCCCGCCGAAGAACGCCAAATCTCCATCGACGAAGTTCTCTCCGCGCACGCCGCCGGAAAACTCACCGAAGCCTTCGGCGCCGGAACCGCCGCCATCGTCGCTCCCATCGCGTGTATCCAATACCGCGACCGCGAGCTGCAATTTTCTCCCAGCACTGCCTCATCGGTCGCTGCGAAACTCCGTTCCCGCCTCGTCGCCATCCAAACCGGCCGCGAACCGGACCAACACAATTGGCTCTTGCCCGTCTAAACCCATCGGAAAAGGTGCACTCGATGAACTACTACGCCCTACTCTACGAACTCGTTGAAGACATGGTCACGCGCCGCGCCCCCTTCCGAGAAGAACACCTGCGCCTCGCCCGCGAAGCCCGCGAACGCGGAGAACTCGCTCTCGCGGGCGCACTCGCAGAACCTGTCGACCGCGCATTGCTTGTTTTTCACGTCGATGACAAGAGCAAAGTTGAGTCCTTCGCCCGCAAAGATCCTTACGTCCTCAACGGCCTTGCGAAAAAGTGGGAAGTCCGCCCCTGGAACGTCGTCGTCGGCAACGAAAATCACGTCACAAACTCGGCCTCCGCCCCTTCAGCCCCGGCATCAGGAACCATCTTGCGCCGCTGGTCAGCCCGCACCTCCGAAGCGCTATTGCCCAAGTACCTCGAGCACTTTTCCAAAAATGTCTTGCCCGAGCTCCGCCGCGTCTCCGGCTATCTGGGAGCCACCGTTTCCCTTCGCCACCTCGGAAGCGAAGTCGAAATCCTCGTCGAAACCACCTGGCGTTCCCTCGAATCCATCCGCAGCTTCGCCGGCACCGACCTCGAAGCCGCCGTCGTCGCTGACCAGGCTGCCGCCCTGCTCACCGATTTCGACCGTCGCGTCCGCCATTACGAAATTGCCGTTAGGGATGTCCTGTAGGACGCGGAAACCGTCCTGCATTCACATTTGTCAATGCGGATGGCTCTCCGGATCAGTCGCGTTCGCAGCCGAAGCCGCCTTGCTCACCCGGCCAAGATCGAACTCAATCAGAGAATATTTCGCCAGGTAAACGTCTCGGCCATGCCGCGTAAGGAGGAATGCCACGTTAGGCGGGCTTTGTTTCAGAAGCTTCGTCCGAAAATGAATAATCCGCAAATATTTTTTAATGTCGTGTGAATGCCGCGATTGTTTGGTCCGTGTCTCCGTGACCTCTGGGTTGTTCTTTTCTTTACCTTCCCGCCGCTTGCGCCTCGGGCCCCGTTAACTCCGTCACCAGGAACTCCATCACCGCACGCGCGTCTTCCCCGCCGCGTTTGAGCCGGTCATCCGCCTTCTGCAATGCGCTCAATCCATGGAGCAGTCGCGATTTCGAAATCTTTCGCGCGTTCTGTAACGCCAGCTCCGCCTGCTCCGGCCGCATACCCAGCGCTCGTGCCGCCTGCCATCCATTCGTCACACCTTTCACTTCGCTCGCCTCGATCAGTTTGCGATACATCCAGGTCATCGCGCCCAGCATCGGCAGCGGCTCTTCCCCATCTCGCAGCAACCGGTCAAGAAATTCCAGCGCTTTCCTAGGCTGGCGCGACGCCAGCATGTCCGCCAATTCCCAAACCGTCGTCGTCTTCTCCGAAATCACCAGCGCGCTCACATCCGCTCGCCGGATCACTTTTTTTTCTGCCGCAAACGTCGCCAGCTTGTCGATCTCCGTTTTCAGCCGCATCAAGTCCGCCGCCACGAACTCCGCCAAGTCTTCCGCGGCGCCCTTTTCGAATTCCACTCCCTGCTCTTTCCCAATCGTCCGCGCCAGCGCCACGGCCGCCGCTTGCCGTTCCCCGGCGTTTTCGCCAAGCCCGCATTCCACCACCAGTGTTTTCTCCGCCAGCAGCTTCCCCAATTTCATGCGTTGATCCAGGCTCGTCGCTTCCACCACCAGCACCGTGAATGGCGCGGGATCTTCAAGGTACGCGTCGAGCTGCGCCACGGCCTCGTCCCGGTTTTTCTCGCCGAGCTTCTCGATTGCTTCCACATCTTCGAGGAAAACCACCTGTTGCCGCGAAAGCATGGGAAGCGTCTGCGCCTGTTCGAACGCGGCCTGTGTCTCTCCACGATCCGCCGAATAACGCGACACCGCCCAGGTCCGCGACGCTTCCGGCACGAATCTCTCGATCAATTGTGTTCGGCAGGCATCGCGAAGATATGGTTCTTCCCCCAGCAGCAGAATTGCCGGAATGGGCTTCCCTTTCTCCAGCCGCATCACCAATTCTTCCGCCGAAATCCGCGCCATCTGCTCTGTTCTCCTGTAGGGCCCAGTCTTGAGCCTTGTGTTGGCTCAACCTGAAATGGAAAGAGGGCGCTCTCCGTTAGTGAGTATTCCACCCTTCGGCCGGGGATTTTCAAGGCATCGATACGACCACCAGGCTATCCCTCAGCGTGGTTGCGTCCCCGCAGAGCCCGCTTCCGTTTCGCCTGGCAAGATCATTGTAGCTCCACCATGCCCATCAGTCTCAACTTCCGATTAGCCCGTAATCCTCCCAGAATTGGCGGCAGGCGCGATGATCACTTCCCACAAGCCGACTTATGAGGACTTAAACACCCTCTGGCCGAATCGCTTCCCGTGAGCCGCGATGGCGGAGGCGAAATTACGATGCGATCCGACCTGTAGTACCCTTAGCGCCATGGCAGATCGACCGAATCCTGTTTTCCGCACTATCGAAGAGGTGTCACTGATCGGCACGATGGCGACCTACGATTCACAGGCTAAAGCCTCTCAGGGCATCCCGCAGCAGTGGCGCGCGTTTCGCCTGGCCCATCCAGCGCTTGAGAGCAGCTCAAAGTTCTATGGCGCGTCGCCTTGCACTGGCGATCGCAAAATCCACTACCTCACCGGTGTCGCATATGAAGGCCCGGATGGTGTGGTTGGTGGTGAGCGCCTGACCCTTGAGGCGGGAGAGTATGCGGTCATTCATGTCAACGACACAGCCTTGCTCCGCGACACCTGGACCTGGTTGTTGGGCCATTGGCTGGCTGCCTCCGGACGTCGAGAGAAGAACGCACCAGAGTTTGAGCGATTTACCAGCATATCGGAAGCCGGTACACCCATTGGACCGGTCGAAATCTGGATTCCCCTCGAACCACTTTCAAGAGATTGAGTCCGCCCTTTCAGCCCCCGACCGCCGTTGAGGCGAACGGTCGAATTCTGACTCCTACCTTAGGCAACTCTGCCGCCGTTTGCATTTGCCATTTCAACTCCGACAAGCCGACTTATGCGGAGCCAACAGGCGGAAGAGCGAGTCCATTCCAGCGGCTTATCACATCTTCGTCATTGTTTCTTTCCCCCGAAAAATGGGTTCGCGGCGGCCTGCTTCATCCACGAAGCTACTTGTTGCTCGTCGAGCTCGTTCACTGATTTCAATTCGACTCCTCGTGTGGACTTGCCCATCCCAATCGGCGTCACAGGCGGTTCAGGCTTGATCTCCGTGCCGCGTATGAACATCAGTTTCAAATGGCCGACGAAAGCGCCGGACGAAAAGCACCAGCCTCCGCCCACTCCGTAGTACGCCATCCCCCATTTCACTGCGCGTTGCAGGTTCGGCAACGTCTTGGCGGCCAGCGCATCGACGCGCTCCGCGATACCGCGTTGCGGCTGCGGCAAGCTGGCGATGTAGTCGAGCACGGGCTTGTCGCCTTCCGCTGCCTTCGCTGAGCTAGCTTTGCCGGTCATGGCCACCAGCAGCTTCGTGACATTCTTGCCTTTGCCGTCCGGCTTCCGGATACGCTTTTTCATTGACTCTCCAAGGTGATAAGAAGTTCGTCCACTCGCTCGATACTTCCCGCCCGCTCACGTTGGCCTTCCCCGGCCTCACCTCTGCTGCCGAGAGCGGGCAACTATCTTCATCCTGCTTCACAGGCCTCGCCGCGACCGACTCCCTCCTATTTGGTTCGGAGGAAGCGCTCGACGATCTCCGGCAGCATCGGCTCAACGGCGAGCGTGTAGTGGGTTGTGTTCGGCACGATTGCAAACTGGTTTGCGGGCCGCAGTGAGCCATCGATCCCGGCATCGCGCTGGCCGCCTCCCAACGCCTTCCAGAACTCGACCATGTGTTCGGGCGGGATGTAGTCAGCGTCGGCGAAGACCAGCAGTGTGCGAGTCTTAAGCTTGGCGACGTCGGCGCTCCAGTCGAAGGGGCGTTTGGTCAGATCACCAACCTTCCTGAAGAGGTTCGTCCAATCGACATCGGGATAGGCCTGCCCTAACGGCGATGCCTTGACGCTACCGCCGAGCATTGCGGCGTTGGCCTCCAATTGATTGAGGGCCGCCAGCACCTCCGAATAAGCGTCGTCTTGCCTCATCCTCGCGGCCAGGAGCACGAGCCGGTCGACCACGTCGGGATGGCGGATGGCGGTCTGCAGCGCGACGAAGGATCCCAGCGAGTAGCCCATTACGTCGGCCTTGCCAAGCTTCAGATGGCCGATCAGAGCGGCAACGTCGTCGCCCATCGTTTCACAGCGCAGTGGCCTGTCGGTGTCTGGCGTGCGCCCATGCGCCTGGAGATGGACGGCGATCACCTGCCGGCCCTTGGCCAGTTCGGCCAGATTGCTCCCGAAGCTGTCTGGGTCGATGCCCCCGTGAAGAAGAATGAGCGGCTTGCCGTCGCCATGCACGCTGTAAAAGATATGCTGGCCGTTGACGTCGGCAAAATTCTCTTTTGACATAGTGGGCGTCTCCTTGGCTTGAACGGGAAGGGCCGCAGTCAGCACTGCGGTGGCTGTGGCAGTCTTCAGGAAATCGCGTCTCGTGTGTGTCATCGTCATCCCTTCCATGCGCCGTGGGTCGCAGTGTGTCACAACCTGCCTGCGAGCAACTCATCCAGCTGCGCGAACTGTTCGGGCAGGCCTTCCGCCGAACCGGCGAGGGCTTCCTCGAGGGCCGCTGTTGTGGGGTAGAGTTCGTGAAAGGTGACCAGCGTCTTGCCAGCATTTTCTTCGAATGTCACCGTGGTCACTGCGCCCTGATCGCTCTCTTCGTTCGTCCAGACGATGCGCTTGTGTAGCGTCACTTCTTTGTACGTGCCGAAGAACGCCATCGGTTGGTCGAAGGCCGGATGGCGGAACACGAAGCGATACCCGCCCCCGGTGCGCACATCCATGTCGCATGAGACCAGCGACATGCCCGCCGACTTCGGAACCCACCAACGCTTGAACAATTCTGGTTTGCTCCACGCCTCGAAGACGATGTACGCCGGGGCATCGAACGTTCGCGTCACGACGAGTTCGCGGTCGGACTTGCGTTCCACGGCGGTGCGGTTCATGGCGGCGGGACTACCTTCTTTTCCTTCGGGCATCTGCCTTCTCCTTTGATTTTAAGTGCTCGACAATCTTGTCCAGCTCGTCGAAGCGTGCGCTCCAGAGTTGGCGGTGCCGCTCGATCCAGGCGGCCTCTTCTTCCAGCGCGCGCATGGCAAGCCTGCAGGTTCTGACGCGCCCGGCCTTTTCAGTAGTGACAAGCGCCGCCCGCTCCAACACGGCAACATGCTTCTTCATGCCCGTGAGGGTCATATGGAACTTTCCGGCGAGGTCCGTGATAGAAGCGTCGGCGCGGCTGAGTTGCTCCAGCACGCCGCGCCGGGTCGCGTCCGACAGCGCGGCGAATGAGACATCTAGTTGGGCTGGCCGATACTGAACCATGTGGTTCAGTATATAACACCGCCGGGCGGGATGCAAGTGGAGGCCGAGCGCAAGATGCATACCCGGCCAATTCACTCCTGGGCGCCCCTTGGCGGTGTGAGCGGCGAAATGAACGGGCCACGTGCGCATTCTCTGCCCCAGTCAAGAAAACAGGACAGATAGGGAACGAAAAACGCGCTTGTATTGAGTGGTCTGGCCAACTGCTGGATTGTCGGCAAACCGGAAGTAATCCGTTTCATCCGTCACGCGGCCCGCTGGCGGCGATTCGGAGGCAGGACAGCCTGGCCTTCTCATCATCTTCAATAATTCTCAATCACCGCCGCCACCAGCCGATCCGCAAAGTCCTGCGCCATGCGCTCGAGCGCCGGGTCTTGCTCTTCAAAAAAGTTCTTAATGCTGATTGGGTCGTTCACGTTCGTGGAAATTTCGTACTGGTTGCGAAAAATAAAATTGTCCGAGTGATAGAGAATCTTTCCCGTCTCGCGCTCTTCGAACGTGATCTCGCACCTCATGGTGATCAACATGGTCGTCGCCCGCCCTGTCGCCGTATCAAACAGCAGCGGCACCGCTTCCAAACTAAGCACCTTGCCCCGCAGCACCGCATCCGCGTTCGCCGGATCGGGCACCACTCGATACGAGGTCTTCGCTAAAAATTCATGCACTGTCGCGGTCGTCAATCTCTGTTCAATGCGGTAGCTGGTGGTCTTGTTTTCCAGCGCCGGCACAGCAATCACATGAATGCTCTTTGGCAACGAGTCGCTCCGCCCCGCCACGTGATATCCACATCCCACGCTCCACGCTGCCGCACCCATCAACGCAAGAGCAATCCGCCGCCTCATGGCACCAATTTCTCCGCCAGCTTCACGGCATTCCACGCTGGCAATCGAATATTATCCGCCGCTCCCCAGATCCACCAAGTCCCGAGCCCACTGGGATCCTGTTCGGGCTGGGCGAGGACAATAGACTTCTCCCCCGCCACGCTCACATTGCTGGGTCCCCCGTCGTCTTCCGAGGCGATTACGAACTCTGCTTCTCTGCAAACTTCAGCGATGCTCTGGCCATCAAGTACGTCAACTGCCGCGCATGCACTGAAAGTTGCCCCGTAGAAAACTGGAGCGTGCAGCACTTGCAGCGCTGGAAGCGCAACCTTTTTACTCACACAAGCCCTAACTTCCAGGCGCATACGCTCGACAATTTTTCGTAGCTTCTGGCGGCTCCCAGCACCGAAGCGATCCAGCATGTTGAATGCTACCTGGGCGTCGAAAACCGATTGGCCGGCCGCTTGAAACGAGAGCAACTGACCCGTTTGGGTTTCAAGCTCTTCGATACCTGCCCGGCCAGCCTCTGATACTGGATGCATGTGAACCACGACAAGATGCCGGAGCCCTAGCTTAGAAAGGGCCAGAGCAAGCGCCGAGGTAGCAGTGGCCGCCGCGGAGGGGACGCCGAAGAGCTTTCCATCGATGGGGGATACTTGTCCTCGCAACCAATCGAGCTTTGGAAACCACGCGATCACTGGCGTGTCGTCGGCATCCTCGAGCGCAGCGCCAGTAAGATCGATCACGCTGGCCCCGGTGTGCGCCGCCGCCTTCAGATTTGCCCTGCTGAATTCTGGCGATCCCGTGAAGAAAATCAGGCGAGCGCGATCGAAGCTGCCTTCTTCCACCGGCAGGATCACCGCCGGTTCTCCGCCTGCTTCCGTCAATGTTCCCGCGGCAACTCCCTCATCCACCAGCCGCAAATCCCAGCCTGCGAACTTGCTCTCTTCCAGCAGCGACTTCAGCTCCGCACCCAGCAGCGAAGACGCACCCGCAATCACAATGCGATGGGAATCCCGTTCGAACGAAGGCATGAATCACGCGGTCCGCGAAACCAGGCGGTGGCGCACGAAACGCACCAGATGCAGCGCCACGCCGGCCACCGCGTACGTGCCCGCAAGGATCACCAATGCGTACTCAGAATACCGCCAGATCACTGCTACAATCAGGCAGAGCATGACAATCGAAAGCGACGGCTGCTTCCGGGTCCACGGAATGTCCTTGAAGCTGTAATACCGAATCGTGCTCGTCATGAGCGCACCCAGCCCAGCCGCCAGCAGGAACCAGACCACTGACCATCGCCAGTCGTGCAGTGGCTCCTTGAAGCCGTGAACCAGTGCCGCAATCATTCCGGCGGCTGCCGGCGTCGGCATGCCCACAAAGTTTTTTGATCCGCCCGGCGCCATGCCCTGCACGTTGAATCGTGCCAGCCTCCAGGCGCAGCAAATCAAAAACGCCAGGCAGCAAACCCAGCCAAACTCGCCAATTTGCTGAAATGCAATAGATCCGTCTCCCGGCAGGCTCCGCACACCCCACGCGTAGGCCATCACCGCTGGGGCCATCCCGAAACTCCCCACGTCAGCCAGCGAGTCGAGTTGCACCCCAAATTCCGTGTTTGTGCCCGTCATGCGGGCCACACGCCCATCGAGTGAATCAAAAAGAATCGCTAAACCGATTGCCTTCGCGGCGTGGTCAAAATTGTCTCTGCCGCCGAGGAGCGACGCCACCACCGCATAGTATCCGCACAGAAGATTCGCCACCGTAAACAGACTCGGCAGAAGAAAGATCCCCCTGCGCAGCCGGGGATTCTTGATTCGGCGCCCCTGGAATGGTATCTCGTGCTGTTCGGGATCGGCCATGGTTACGATCGCTTCCCTATCGCTGTTAGATTTCCTTCCCTCTCTGCTGTACCCATTCCATCCAATTTACCCGCTACAGGCTTTGCCGGCCACCGGGCGAGCACGCTCGATCCGCCTTTCACATTCTCCCCCAGCTTAACCAGTATCTCTGCCTCTTTCGGTACCCACACGTCCACACGCGACCCGAATCGTACCAGCCCAATCCTCTCTCCGCGAGCCACCTTTTCGCCCTGTTTCTTCCACGAGACAACCCTTCGCGCGATCAGTCCGGCAATCTGTTTGAACACCATTTCTCCGGCATCCGTCGAGAGAGTGAACACGTTTTGTTCGTTTTCCACCGACGCCCGTTCACGCATCGCCGCCAGAAATTTCCCCGGGCGGTATTCCATCTTCGTAATCGTTCCGGCAGCCGGCGATCGGTTCACGTGCACGTTCCAGACGGCCAGAAAAATGCTCACCCGCTTTCCCGGCCTTCCCGCGTTCTCTTCATCCGTGACCACCACGACGCGGCCGTCGCCGGGAGACACCACCGCCCCAGTTTCCGTGGGAATCACGCGCTCCGGATCGCGAAAGAAAGAGAAGACGAACGCGGCGACCAATACCAAGACAACAGCTGCCGCATACCAGTGCAGCAAAAAACCTGCACCGCCCAGCACAAGCGGCGGGACCCCAAAGTAGTAGCCTTCTTTGACCATGCTTCCTGAAGTACACCTCGACATTTCCGCGCGCGGCAGGCACACCGCGAGCAGACACGGCCATTCTACGACAGTTTCGCCCGCTACAATGGCGTTATTGGGTGTAATTCGAACGACTGCGTATGATACGCGAAGCGATCCGCTCCATCTCATCTTTACAGTGGAGCTTCATCTTTTTTAATTTGATTTCTTCCAGGAGATCTTCTGAATTCAGGTAGGGCGACTTGGAGATTCTCTGCAGTTCTGCTTCGTATTGCCGGTGCTGCTCTGCCAGACGCTGATACTCGGCGTCTGCCTCGAAGGGTATGTCCCGAGGTGTCCGCTGCGCGCTTGCCATGCGTTCCTCCTGACGATTCCGTGAATGGGATGTGAGCACTACATAAACGCAAGATAGCACTCTGGCTTGCCGCGTCAAGAGGGTATTTACTGTATTTCAGACCTAGCCCGAGGGAGCTTCATCTCCATCACAATCGCGGCCTCATCGGGATCGCGGTAATAGCCCGCGCGCCGCCCCGTTTTGGAAAAGCCATGCTTTCGATAAAACGCAATGCCCGCTTCATTTGACTCGCGAACCTCTAAAAACACTCGACTTACCTGCCGTGCTCGGAATTCATCCATCATCGCCTTCAGTAGCGCCCCGCCTTCGCCCTTTCGTCGCCTCGTCACAATAACGGCGGCGTTCAAAATCTCGGCCTCTTCCCCCACTTGTCGCCCGATGATGAAACCAATGACTTTTCTGCCCTCTTCGCGGACTAGCGCCAGGATGCCTCGCCACCCCAGTAACTCCTTAAAACCCCACTCTGTCCATTGCGCGGCTTCCGGCGAACACTTCAGCAACTCGTGCACCGCCGGGGCATCTTCAGCCCGAGATGGTCTAACCAATGGACCCGTCGTGCTCTTCGCCATTCCGTCACCGATTCTCGCTAGTGGCTATGCGCCGCGACAGCTTTCGGCCCGACATAATCTTCCATCACTGCCTTCCGCATCTCATCGGGAGGTAGCAATCCCTCTGCCAATAGAAAATCGTGGTATTCCTTCTGGTCGAACTTGCCGCTCAGGGCCGCTTCTGTATCCTTTCGGAGTTGCAGCAATCTGGTATATCCGTAGAAATATGAGTTCGCCTGCCCTGGAGCCCGAAACGTGTAGCGCTCCACTTCCTGGTTCGCAAATGGCGCGGAAAACACGCATTCTTGCGTCAGCACCCTCATCGCATCTTCCGGTTGTACCTTTCCGGCCTGCAACTCTGGATCCAGAAACGCCCGCGCCGCGCGCAATAGCCGAAACTGTAACGAAATGAGCTGTCCCTCCAGCGGCATGTACGGTTTTGTGACGTACTCCGCGTACAGTCCCCAGCCTTCCACGTTCGTGCTGTTAAATGCGTACCGCGACCTCGCCAGCGAAACTCCATGCTCGATCATCGAGTCAAATTGCAATTCGTGACCTGGCCGAGCCTCGTGCGCAATCAACGTCCACGACGCCGCGTCAAACGTGTAATCATCCACCTTCTCCGCTTTTGCCGTTCCGGCAGCCGCAGGCATGTTCAGAGGCAGCACAAACTCACCCTGCTCTCCATGATTGTTCAGCAGGGGCGGCGGATTCATGTGAGGCGCCGGTTGCTGGGCGCTCTCCGCCGGCGTTCCAATGCGGATTCGCGCTGGCCGGTCCGGAAGCGTCACTAACTTCTGCGCCGCGATAATCTTTTCGATCTCCCCCAGCCTCTGCTTGTAAAACGGGAGAATAGCGTCGCCCACAAGCTGCTCCCCCTTCAGCTTCTTGATCACCTCGCGATAGTCGCCGCTCGGCCACCCGCGGTGCTTCGCAATCTGCGCGGAAATCGTCTGCATCTCCGCCTGATATTCCGCGAACGCCTTGTGGGCCATCTCCGCCAGTTGCGCCGGAGGTATATCGATCCCATAGTTCTCCAGGTCCAGCGCGTACAATTCCGGCGGCTGGCGAAAATCCGTGCGCGCCTTTGGCAGAATTTCCTTCTTTACCCACTCGTCGTATTCCGTCAGTTGCGTTTTCAGCTTCCCGTAAGCCTCCTCCCAACCCGTCAATCTGTACTGCTTGAAAAGTGAAGCGATCCCATCCACGTAAAGCGCGTTCCGAGAAAGATTCGTCTCTACCGAGGTTTTCGCCGGATAAATCATTTTTGGCTTCGCGATTTGTATTTCCACGCGCTCTTTCAGCAGGTCCGCCAGCGGCTTGTACCCCGGCTCTATTCCTGCGTACTTTCTGAGTCTCACGACCGCGGCCTTGCGCCTTTCCGGTGCCACCTGGTCATCCAGGAGCGTTCGCATTCCGCCATACACATAGCCGCTGGCATTCGCATTGAAAACCACGTGCGACTCGAGATAGTCCTCTCTCCGTAAGTCGAGCTCCACGCTGTGGATCATGATTCCCAGATCCTGCTTCACGTATTTGTTCTGCTCCACGGCCGATTGCTGCTTCAGCTTCGCCAGCACCGCCCTCGTCTCGGCGTCGGCGGCATGTTGATCCGCGAGGGTGGGCTGCGAGATGAGTTCGTCGTATTGGCTCAATCCTTGCGATGAGGCGCTTTCCGGCGAGTGTTTCTTCTCGATGTCGAACAGCAGGTTCGCAAACTCATTGCTCCGCCCGATCCATCCCTGCTCCGGTTGTTTCGCGGTCGCAGGGGCCACGCTCTTGCCCGGCGCATCCTGGGCCCGCGCCATGGAAACTGAAGCGACCAAAAGCACCGCCAGGCATCTTCCAATCACGTTGTTCCTCCGTTTCATCACGTACCGTCAAAGCTGCATTAACGCGGGAGAAAGATGAAGGTTCTCGCCGGCCCACGTCAATGGCCGGAATTCGCCACAGTCCATCAATAGCACTGGCCGGGCGAAACGTCCGCATCTATTTGCTTTCCACCGCGGATTTTGCTCCGTCCTTCCAGAAAATCTCCGCGTCCGGCCGCCGCACGTAATTGGCATCCAGCGCCAACGCATTGGTGAACCGGCCCGCGGCCAATGCCATAAATCCCATCCGCCCGATCATCGGGGCGCGCACACTTGAGACGCACTCTACTCTTTCGCCGCGTATCTCCCGCGCTTTCCAAGCCCCTTCAGAAACAAGGCATTCCGCATCCGTCGAAACCCACGAGATTCCTTCAGCACCTGCAACTTCTGCTGCTGCTTCAACAAATTTCCCCGGCGCGATCACCATCTCCTCACCTAGCCGTACCAATCCGGCCCCATGGCGCTGATAGACTGTTCCGAATACCTGGCCGCGTTGTGCATTCGCAAAAGCCGCCACCCAAGGCGTCCCCCCTGACGTTTCTGCCGCCAGCGCTTCCAACCGCGACACACCCACGATGCGCTTTCCGTAAACCTCCGCCCAAGCCTTCACGGTAGTCAAACCCACCCGCACCCCGGTAAACGACCCCGGCCCGGTTGCTACCGCGTATACGTCCACGTCCTCCATCCGAAGCCCGCCCCCCAGCAAACATTCACGAACCGCCGGAAGCAGCCACGAGGAATAATCCTCCTGTGACTCGTGGGCCACAAACTTCAAGACAGCCTCATCCCGAAGTACCGCCACACTGCCCCTTGAATCACATGTATCTATCGCCAGTACAATCACGTACGCATTCTACCGTACTCTCCTATTCAGCAGTGCAGCCGGCAAATGCAGGAAGCCTTTGGCGCGAAGAAAATACAAGATTTATGACGGCGATCGGCCACTTTTCGAACCTCGAATAGTTCACAATTCCTATTCATCCGCACGCCAAAAATCGACCCCGCTGAGCAATTCAACTGCCAAATTATCGCCTAGTTTTCCCTAACCTCCTCATTCCACTGGATATATCTTGACTCATCCAACACAATCTTATATATTTCTTAAGAAGCATCAGCCTAGGGGGGCACCTCATACATATGGACTACAAGATCGGCGACAAGGTCGTTTACCCGAATCACGGTGTGGGCGTTGTTGAGCAGATCAGCTACGGAGTCTTGAACGGCAGAACCGAACGTTACTTCATGATCCGCATTGTTTCCAGCGGCTTGCGTGTCATGGTCCCGCAGTCAAACGCATTGACCGTTGGCCTTCGTTCCGTGATTCGTTCCACGGAATCCACCAAAGTCCTGGGCTTCCTCGAAAAAGGCAAACTCAACTCTCATCACGACTGGAAGCACCGCTTCAAAGAGAACTCCGAGCGCATGCGCACCGGGGCCCTCCTCGAAGTCGCCGTCGTCCTCAAGAGTCTCGTTTCCCTCAGCCGCAGCAAGCCCCTCTCCTTCCGCGAAAAGAAAATGCTGGAACGCGCGAAGTACCTCCTCGTCAGCGAAATGGCAACATCGCGCAACACCACCGCCGAAAACGCCGAGGCCACCGTCGTTAAGTCCCTGGCCAAAGCAAAGCTCCAATTCCCCGTCCTCACCGAAAAATTCGAATAGTTTTCAGCGCCTCTTCCTTGGGCGTTCTTTTTCCGGCGGGCAACTCACGTTGCCCGCTTTTTCTTTGTTCTACTGTGCAAGTCCTCCGATCCAGCGTCCGTTCGGAGGCTCACGCAGGCAGGATAGATCAAGAAACGAACCCCCGAGCGCCGCGTCCAATAATTCATAAAGATCAAACCTTGCCTCAAAGGAAATCGCATGATACCCCGCTCCGCTCTCGCATTTGCCTTTCTGGTTGCGATCATACTCTCCACAATGCACGCCGCTGGCGCCCGGGCGGCGACCACTACGGAGTATTCGCAGCACTTCGGCGCTTTGCGCAAACTTTCCGTCGCCGTCGCCGAGGCCATGCCGCCGGAGCACTATGCCTTCCGCCCCGACCCCGGCTCCATGACCTTCGGTGAATTGATCTCGCACATCGCCGCAACCAACTATGCTTTCTGCGCCGGGCTGCGGGATTCCAACCCCCCTCAGACGCCCTCCCCTAGCGACAAGGACAAGGACGCCGTCGTCAAATTCCTAAGCAGTTCCTTCGAATATTGTTCCGCGCTGATCCCTAATCTGACCGAAGAGCAGCTTAGCAATGTGCACAATTCTCCTGACGGCCGCCTGCCCGGACGAGAGGTGCTGCTCGCTATGTATGTGCACGTGGCGCATCATCGCGGCCAAGCGGAAATCTATCTCCGCGATAAAGGCATCAAGCCGCCGTCCTACATGGTCTGAAACAACCTATCTTTTGCTGGTCTCCTTGGTTGCTGGTGAGTGAGTCTCCAAGCCGCGACCTTTACGCACCGACACGCGGCTCAAGCCGCTAAAGCGCACGAACCGTAACGCCCGCTTCGCGCAAAATCCGCGCCACCGTCGCCGCAATCTCCGGCGCGCCTGGAGTGTCTCCATGAATGCAGAGGGTCTGCGCGTCAACGGAGACTTCGCTCCCATCGCACGCAGTCACCGCCCCTCGTTCGACGATGCTCAACGCCTGCCAGCCGGCTTCCGCGGGGTCGCGGATCAACGCGTCCTCAAACTTGCGCGAGCGCAAAGTTCCATCGGGTTCATACCGCCGGTCGGCGAAGGCTTCAGCGGCCACGGCGAAACCTGCTTTCCGAAAGACATCCAGCATGGGCGAGTTGGCCAGGCCGACAAGGATGACGTCCTTGCACAAACCTTGCGTTGGACTTGGCCTAGAAGCAGATCCCTCGCTGCGCTCGGGATGACAATGGGTGGCGTTTTTCTGCGTGCTGGCAACGCCCAGCGCTTGGGCAACAGCTTTGGCAACGCCATTGGCAATCGCTTCCGCCAGCTCGCGATTCTTTACGGCTTGGTTGTAGAGCGCGCCGTGCGGCTTGACGTGGACGATGCGCGCGCCGCACTCCTCCGCTATCTTGGCCAGCGCGAGAATCTGTTCACACACTGATTCCGCAAGGTTGTCTGGCGGCATCTTCAATTCGAGCCGCCCAAAATTCTCGCGGTCGGGATACCCCGGATGCGCCCCGATGGCGACGCCAGCGTGGAGAGCCCGCTCGATGGTCGTTCGCATGGTGTTTTCGTCGCCAGCGTGGCCGCCGCAGGCGATGTTGACCGACGTGATCGAGCGCATCAGCGCTTCCTGTGTGCCGTCAGCAATCGCTGGCGGAAGCTCGCCCAGGTCGCAATTCAAGTCGATGCGTTTCATTTGATTGCCAACTCCAGGACAGGTGAGCTTTTGAGCCTGGCCCAATATAGAGGACTGTGAGAAGCAAGAAAAGCGGCAGCAGGGCTGCCGCACTCCAAATGAAAGGAGAGCCGGCAAGATGCCAGCGCTACGGGTGTTCCGGACGGTTTGAGCCTCGCCCAATATAGAGGACTGTGAGAAGCAAGAAAAGCGGCAGCAGGGCTGCCGCACTCCAAATGAAAGAAGCCGGCAAGATGCCGGCGCTACGCGTGTTCCGGACGGATGGGAGGGCGGAGTTTGCCGGCGACGAGGGCGTCCAGGGCGCGGAGGCGGGCGGTGAACCGGGCAGCGTTCAAGCGGCCTTCGTCGTAGAGCCGGCGGAGATGACCGTGCGCGGGTAGATCGCTCTTGTGCGAGTTGCATTTCCGGCAGCAGGAGACGAGGTTGCGGTAGGAATGGTCCTGCAGCTCGACAAGCGGGATGACATGGTCGAGGCAGCGAGTACGGACGGTGAGCGGGCTCAGGCAATAAAAACAACGACCGCGTTCGCGCAAATGGATGGCGCGGCGCAGAGCTGGATGTTTGAGGAAGTCCAACTCCTGGAAGTCGCGGGAGCGAGTGGCGCCCAGGGGGCGCGGGTCGATGGGATGGGCGGTGACGGCGGGAACCTGCTCAGGCAAGCGGACCTCGACCACATGGCCCGCTTTGCTGCGTTCCACGAGGCGCAAGACGCCGCGCGCGATGAGCCGGCGGACGGCCCAGCGCACGGAGTTGCCGCAGAGGCCGACACCCCGAGCGAGCCAGGGAATGGAAAACCGGAGGCGAAGCTTTCCTTCCAGGCGGCTGTGACGGAAAAGATGAGAATAGACGACGCGGTCGGTAGTGGACAGGCGGAGACGAGGCGCGAGGTCCTCGAATTGTTTCCACACCCGTTCGGCGTTGGGTTTTTTGATTTTCATGGTTTCGATCCAAGGCAGGAGTTGCAGAGCGTAACAGGGCACGGCTTTAGCCGTGTCGAAAGGAAACTTGGCCAAAAACAAGAACGCCCCGACGAACGTCGGGGCGCACTTTTCTACAATCACTACTGTACCACATTATAAACTTTTGTCAAGGAGAATCTTAACTTCATTATTAGCACATGTAAGTGTCCAGGACAGAACAGGTTGCGTCAAAACTGACCACGCCTCCAACAGTTCGACGAGGCGGCTTGGATTGACTGAATGTCCCCTTCGCGCACGCTCCGGGGCACGTCGACTACCTAAAAACTACCAAAAGCAGATTCTCCGCGCAGAAAGCGCGCGGAGAGGAAGCGGTCCTCGCTTCGCTCGGAATGACATCGTACTTCAGCCGAGCTGACCAACAAACATCGTCCTGGCTGGCAGCCCAAGATAGCGGCATAAAGCTGCAGAGCAGCGGCGTAAAGCCGCAGAGCAGCGGCGTAAAGCCGCTGCTACACAATCAAATCGTCTGAAGCGAGCAGCTTTTCCTGTTCGATCAGCAAGCTTCGCGCGGTTCCGAGATTCACGCGTTCAAATCGAATCTCATCCCGCGGGCGAAGCTGGCCCAGGCTGTGAAAATCCGCCGAAATCACATTGGCAATCTTCGGATAGCCTCCGGTCGTTTGCTGCTCAACAGAAAGAATTATGGGCTTGCCTCCCTCCGGCACTTGAATCGCGCCAAGCGAGACGCCCTCGGAAATCATCTCCCCGCCCGAAGGCACCGGAACGATCGCGCCTTCCAATCGAATCCCCATGCGATTGGATTCCTCCGCTACACGATACCTGCTCTCATAAAACAATCGCCGCGCCGACTCCGGAAACCAATCGCTCTGCGGACCCGGCGTCACACGCAAAACCTTTCGAGCCTGCAACTCCTTTAACGCCCGCGCCGACAGACTTCGTTCGCGAGTGGATACGCTCGCTGTTCCAATGTTTAGGACATCTCCTTTTCGCAACGATCGCCCGTCGTGCCCGCCGAGCCCGCTCAAGATATGCGTCGAAGCGCTGCCCAAAAAAAGTTTTACCGCGATTCCGCCCCGAACGCACAAGTAACACCGCGCCCCCGAACGCGTGGGCCCCAGCTGCAGGGCTTGCCCCGGACGCGATTCGAATGCGGTCCACAACTCAACCGGCTTTCCATCCAAGGCCGCGCCGAAATCAGAGCCTGCCAGTGCAATGACAGCGCCCTCTGGAAACAGAAATGTCCCGCCGAGCAGCGTCATCTCCAACCCCGCTGCGCCCTCAGCATTGCCAACCAATCGGTTTCCAAGCCGGAGCGAAATCGCATCCGCCGCCCCGGAAGCTGAAACGCCCAGGGGACCAAATCTTTCTCGGCCTAAATCCTGCACCGTCGTGAAGAGGCCCGGCTCTTGCACCCGAATCACGCCCATTCCTTCTCCAAAGCCGCAAATCGCTCCGCGGAAATCGGCGTAAACCGCACGCGATCCCCAATGGACAAAAGGCTCAACTCGTCCCGGTCCGTTCGAAACATCGCGAGGGGAGTGCGTCCCAGCAATCTCCACCCGCCGGGGGTGGCGAACGGATACACACCGGTCTGATTACCAGCGATCCCCACGCTGCCCGCCGGCACCCTTCGCCGCGGGACGGCAAGCCGCGGCGTCACCAGCGCTTCGGGCAATTCACCGAGATACGCGAACCCGGGCACGAACCCTAAAAAATAAACAAGATACTCGGCCGAAGCATGCAGCTCAATCGCTTGCGCAGGCGTCATTCCGTGCATGGCACACACGTCGGCGAGGTCCGGACCGAACTCACCGCCGTAGCACACTTGGATTTCCACCCGCCTCGGCTCCGGAAGACTCACCTCTTCCAATCGCTCGAGATATCGCCGCAGAATCGCTTCCACTTCCTCATGCCGCAACCGCAGTCCATCGAATTTGACTAGCAACGAGCAATACGCGGGATGAAGATTGCGGATGCCCGCCACCGGCTCCAAATCGAGCAGCCGCAGCAGCTTCCTGACCTGCTGATTGGCCTGGAGCGTGATCTCTTGCCCGAAGGTAACCAGCAGCGATTGATCGCTGGCAATTTGGAATCGCGCGCCTTCGCCCGCCGAGGTGAGCATGCTCGCGAGAGTATACCGCACGCAACGTTTGAGTCTGAATGGCGAAACGCTGGTTGACGATCCAGCAGCCAGCCGCCAAAAAAACCCGGCTGCGCCTTGCGACGCAGCCGGCGATTTACCGCTATTTTTTGTGCTCAGCAATTATGCCGCGATGAACAGCGTCGTTCCGCCGCGATTCACAAGCAGTAGCGCTTCATCTTTTCCTGCTTTGTGCATCGCTTGCTCGAATTCAGCGACGTTGCGCACGGGCCGATGATTTACTTCCTGAATCACGTCGCCCTTGCGCAAGCCGGACTCGGCTTTCGGGCTCGACGCGTCGATGTCCGTCACAACGACGCCTTTCGTGGAAGCCGGCAGTCCGAGTTCCTTCGCCGTATCGGCATCCAGATTCTCGACACTCACGCCTTCCAGCGCCTCTTTCGAAGCGCCTTCGTTCTGATTCTT
>Ga0207120_1090_pt1 | contig 19698 bp, 20 predicted proteins | sample Alteio_BWMinHeat_40_FD_153509 | JGI IMG/M metagenome (GOLD analysis project Ga0207120, IMG submission 153509) | Enriched cells from forest soil in Barre Woods Harvard Forest LTER site, Petersham, Massachusetts, United States -... | ecosystem: Environmental > Terrestrial > Soil > Temperate forest >...
AACCCTTCAGCAGTTTCATCCTGTTAATATTCCGCCATCCGGAAAAAGTACGACCGCTGAGTTTCATCACGCTCTAAATATTTTTCCACCAGGATTTGCGACGTTGCTGCAAAACAACGAATTTCTTGCAAAACTAATTTTAGCTAGACCTGGTCTTCTTACCGGAGTCGCCAATCTTGATCTCAATGCACTTGAGGAATTTCAACAAATACTTGGCCCAGTAAGCGACGAATCGCAACTCAAAGCACTGATTGAATTCGCCTTGCAAGTACGAGTTGTGCTCAGCGACAAGACAGCCCAAGAAGCACTGAGGCCAATTCTCGCTCCCATACAGCAAGCTTTGAAAGACATGGATACGGCGCTCTCAAATCCGCTGATCTCAGCAACCCTGAAAGTCGCTGTTGGTGCGGGTTTACCTCTTGCCACGCTTCTCACGGACATACGTAATGAAAAGCCTCCGTTCACAGCTGACAGGCTCGAAAATCTAGAAAAGGGCACCACCTCTGCTGCGGATGTTGAAGCGTTTTTATCTTACTTCAAGAGTCACGCGGGCAAACAACTTGCTATTAATGTGAACGACGAAACGAGAGCACTGTTATCGAGTTTGTTCCCAGGCCCAGCAGGTGCACATTTTGACGGCTTGGAAAAAATCGTCATTGATAACGACAAGCGTAGTTCGATCCATTTTGTTATGAAACCTGGACATGAAGTGGTTTCAAAACTGGGTCACCTTAGTTTCAGCTTCGCCTTTGATGGCGCTCTGGTGCTCAACAGCAAAGCAACCAAGGGAGCTCCCGCGGTGACAATAAAAGCCGATTTTGGCACGCTGACGAATTTCATTTTTGCCGGCACGAAAATCGAAGTTGCGAATCAAGGTTTGAACGTGTTTTTAAACATTCTGCTCATACTGGTGAAATTTTTATTGGCGCCTTTACTTGGAGCGATCGGTCTTATTGGAGACGCCATTGGTACGTCGATACAATTGGTGGACATCAATGGTGAGAAACACTTGCGACTTCACACATTTGGATCAAATATTGTAGATCAGAAGCAGTAACCCGCTGATCTCCTGGAGAGAATGATTCAGCTCACCAGTTTTAACTGTGAACTACGAAAACGCTTAAAGTCGTGGTCGCGCGTAATAAAGTGAACGTTCGCATCAATACAACATTGCGCAATGAGAGTATCGGCAAGTAAAGCACGCAGCCCCTTCGCTCGAAGTCGAGCCCGTAATTCTCCCGCACGTTGCCAGTAACCGTCTGAGATCGGAAGCAATACCAGTGCTACCAAAGATTTTTTTGTATTTTGGGGTAGCTGATGATCACTTAGCAATTCTGCCAATACGGCAGGCACCATCACGACTCGATGTTCGGTGAGCGCTGCCATCAAGGCCTCAACATCTTGACCTTTGTCGCCAGAAAAAAAAGCAATCCATGTGCTGGTATCAGCAGCGATCAATGATCTGCCCGTAACGATTTTTTATCATAGCGAATCTTAATTTTACCACGTTGAGTCAATAACTCATCGCAAGCGTCAGCAACCGCCAGCAACTCAAGGCCCTGACGAACCGTTGGCGTTATTTTTTTGCCTGTCACTTTTTGTGCTCTTTGCAACAAATCTTTCGGCAAATAGAGCGTTACTTTTTTTGCACTGAGCATAGATGATTATACCATATTAGATACCATCATTCAATATGGTATTATGAGATCACTACTCAATCTATTTTCTCTGCCCCACAAGACGATGCAGCGCCGATTGAACCATATATGCCGAGCGCGTCAGCCCCGCTGCACTTGCAAGTCGATCAATTTTCTTTATTTGCTTATCTCCCGCCGTGATATTGATACGCACTGTTTTTTCTATTTCCGGTTCGACGTGGACTAGAAATGCCACGGCCTTCTTCATTGCATGATCGTTAGCCAAAACATCTAATGTGGACGGTTTAGGCACTGGCTCTCCATCATCCATCATACTTTTAATATGAAATGAGAGCACTTCGGCCGCCATCCGGTGGGCTTCATCCAATGTTCGGCCTGCTGTGATGCAACCCGGAAAATCTGGAAAGCTAACACCGAAATCGGATTTACTGTCCTTATGTAGATATGCAATATAGTCCATATTCACCTCTGGTTTTTTTCCAGCAAGTCCCATCATCTCATTTTAAGCCCTGATTGTTTTTCAATGCTCTTCAGTGTGCCTAATGGGATATCTCGCGTCGGATGAGGCAATGTCACGCGACCTTGTTTCGTCGAATGTTTGAACTGTTTATGGCTACCCACTTGACTCACTTCGTACCATCCGTCTTTTTTAAGCTTCCGAATGACATCCCGACTATTCATTTCATTCGCCTCAATGAGTCATTTCAATAATACACATTTTTTACACACTTGTCTATGACTGATGAAATTAAAATTACATGTTCGCTCGAAAATGATTTCCGTAATCGGAGATTTGACAATGTATGATGATGTTCCAGGATTTCGCTTAGGGCGCCTTGCCGTCGATCAAAAACTTCAAGGGTACGGACTGGGTGGGCAATTATTACTTTCCGCAGGCAAACGAAGTTTTTTCATGAATGAAACACCAAGCATTCATGCTTTTTATCGAGTTCACCTTTGACCATAGTGCCGGGTAAAAATTTTCCAGACAGAACATCATTGGCAAGAGGATCTTCGAGTAAACGCTGAATCGCGCGTTTGAGCGGACGTGCGCCATATACTGGATCGTAACCCGCTTGGGCGACAAAATGGCGTGCCTCAGATGAAAGCTCGAAACCCAGTTTGCGAGCTTCAAGACGCTTACGCAAAGCACTCAGTTGAATGTCGAGTACTGCATCAAGATCTTTTTCCTGAAGCGGATTGAAAACCACCACTTCATCAACCCGATTCAAAAACTCTGGTCGAAAATGTCGTCGCAAAGCTTCTTGGATTTGATTTTCAATCACTTTACTGTCGTATTTATCTTGGCCAAAAAGCTCAGTTCCAAGGTTCGAGGTCATGATGACAACCGTATTGCGAAAATCAACCGTTCGGCCTTGACCATCAGTCAATCGCCCGTCATCAAGCAATTGCAACAACACATTGAAAACGTCGGGATGCGCCTTTTCGATTTCATCGAGCAAAATGACACTGTACGGTTTGCGACGCACCGTTTCTGTTAGCTGACCACCTTCATCGTATCCCACATAACCAGGAGGTGCTCCGATCAAGCGCGCCACCGCATGTTTTTCCATGTATTCACTCATATCGATACGCACCATGGCGTGATCATCGTCGAATAAAAATTCAGCCAACGCTTTGGCAGTTTCAGTTTTTCCAACACCAGTGGGGCCCACAAAAATAAACGAACCGATGGGTCGATGTGGATCAGAAAGACCTGCGCGATTGCGCCTCACTGCATTCGACACCGCCGCAAGGGCTTGATTTTGCCCGATGACACGCGCTTGCAGCCGGGTTTCCATTTTTAATAACTTCTGCATTTCGGCTTCGAGCATTTTAGCGACCGGAATATGCGTCCATCGTGACACGACTTGCGCAATTTCTTCCGGAGTCACTTCTTCGCGCACGGTGCCACCGTCTTTTTGCTTGGCTTCAAATTCATGGCGTTTTTGTTCAAGTTCTTTTTCGGCGACAGGAATTTTTCCGAATTTGATTTCAGCTGCGCGATCCAGCTGACCATAACGTTCGGCCTCGGCTTGTTCTTGGCGCAGTTTTTCGATCCGCTCTTTGAGTTCACGCATCGCTTTGATCGTGCTCAATTCTGCCTGCCACTGCGATTTCATCGCTGCCGATTTTTCGCGCAGACCCGCAAGTTCGCCCTCGAGGTGACGCAAACGATCTTTTGACGCTGCGTCAGTTTCTTTTTTAAGCGCCTGACGTTCGATCTCAAGCTGGGTAATTTTTCGTTCCAATTGATCGATGGGTGCCGGCATTGAATCCACTTCTAAACGCAAGCGCGAACCCGCTTCATCGACTAGATCGATGGCTTTGTCGGGCAAGAAGCGACCTTGAATATAACGGTGACTCAACTGCGCGGCTGCGACCAATGCCGCGTCTTGAATGCGCACGCCGTGATGAATTTCGTAACGTTCTTTTAACCCTCGCAAGATCGAAATGGTATCCTCGACGGTGGGTTCATCTACTAGCACAGGCTGAAAACGTCGCTCCAATGCTGCATCTTTTTCGATATGTTTTTGGTATTCCGCTAAAGTCGTCGCCCCGATGCAATGCAATTCGCCACGTGCCAATGCCGGTTTGAGCATATTCGACGCATCCATTGCACCATCGGCTCTCCCTGCGCCAACAATGGTGTGAAGTTCATCGATAAATAAAATAATTTGTCCTTGGCTTTGTGAAATTTCATGTAACAACGCTTTGAGACGATCTTCGAATTCACCACGGTATTTGGCACCTGCCACCAACGCAGCAAGATCAAGTGAGATCACTTTTTTGTCGCGCAAAGTTGTAGGGGCATCGCCATCGACAATACGTCTTGCCAAACCTTCAACTATCGCCGTCTTTCCCACTCCAGGTTCGCCAATCAGCACCGGATTATTTTTGGTACGCCGTGAAAGCACTTGCATCACACGCCGAATTTCATCATCACGACCGATCACCGGATCAGTTTTTCCTTTGCGCGCTTCTTCTGTCAGATCACGACCATACTTGTTCAGCGCTTGATAATGCGCTTCAGCGTTGGCGTCAGTCACTCGATGTGAACCCCGCACTTCTTTAAGCGAAGTTAAGATGGCTTCTTTCGTGACACCGACGTCTCGCAATAGTTGCTGCGCTGCATTTCCTTTGACATCGGCAAGCCCCAACAACAAATGTTCGCTTGAAATGAACTCATCTTTCAGCGCTTGTGCTTCTCGCTCGGCCACATCAAACACTTTAGCGAGGAGTGGCGAAACATAGCGTTCACCACCTTCGACTTTAGGAATGCGATTTAACTCTGAAATCAATTTGTCGTTCAGCGCTTCTGGCGACACACCTATTTTCTTAAGCAACGGCGCCACCACCCCATCACTCTGACTGATCAGCGCGAGCAATAAATGTTCGGGAAGAATTTGCTGATGATCACGCTTGCGTGCTTCACCATCCGCTTCTTGAATGGCTTCTTGTGCTTTGACCGTAAATTTATCGAGTTTCATTCGCACCCTCGCTTTTACAATGTCTTACTTTTGCTACATAGAATAAGCCGTGCTTACTTACAGGCAAGCATTACTTAAAAGATCTATGTTTTGGGGAACTGAAAGAAAAAGGGGACGTCTACTATCGATCTTTATCTACTTTTTGGGCACCGCTGGCAGTCACTTTTTCATATTCGATCCAGCCTATTTGTTCGCCTAAATCCGGCTGATTTTTGATCCATTTTTGGTAGTCTTTGCGTGTAGTGAGACCCGCTTTGATGTGCTTTTCAAGTAGTCTTATATCGAAAAGAATCTCTTCAGGCATTGCCATAACGCAACTACTCCTTATTATAACGGGCTTAAAAACTTGTGGTTAGCGGGGATTGAAATCAGCTGTCAAGCAGTTATAACTCAGTCACCCCTAAGACGACGAAAAATGTAGTAAAATCTACAATAATCATGCATCTATGACGGCGCAAGAACATCTAAAAATAACGAGGTACGGAATGATGAACCAAGCGTTGATGGTCAAAAATGTAGCGCTTCACCAGGTTGATTCCATCGACCGCTATGTCGCCGAAATCAATCGCTATCCATTATTAAATCGTGAACAAGAGCAAAAGCTGGCTTACCGTTTGCGCAAGACAGGAGATGTTGACGCCGCCCATCAACTCGTCACCTCCAATCTCCGTTTCGTAGTGAAAATTGCCCACGAATACAAAGGATACGGGTTGCGTCTGCTCGATTTGATCCAAGAAGGTAATATTGGCTTGATGATAGCCGTCAAAAAGTTCGATCCGAAACGTGGATATCGACTTATTTCTTACGCCGTTTGGTGGATTCGTGCCTACATCCAAAATTTCGTGTTGCGATCTTGGTCGCTAGTGAAGTTAGGAACCACGCAGGCACAACGTAAGTTATTTTACAAACTGCGTGGCACGCAGGCGGCGCTTGAGCGCTTGGAGCAAAACAAAGAACCTTTAGACCACGATCGGCAAAACGAAGAAATTGCCAAAGCTTTAGGCGTCGACACGCAAGAAGTCACCGACATGGAAACCCGGTTGGCGACACGTGATTTTTCACTCAATACCGAAATATCGTCAGACTCAAAACAAGAACATCTCGACAAACTCGCAGATACCACGATGAATCAAGAAGAACTTGTGGGCCGACACGAAACCCAAACGCAACTTGCCGATAAAGTAAAAATTGCGCTGACCACACTTAATCCCAAAGAACGCTATATTGTTGAACATCGCTTAATGGCCGATGAGCCGTTAACACTGCGAGAGATCGGCGAAAAATTCAAAATCTCACGCGAACGCGCCCGACAAATTGAAAGTGTGGTCATCAAAAAAGTAAAAAAATTACTGGGCCCATCCATCGTAGAAGGATTGACTTAACTCTGTGTGAGATGAGCTTCTTGTAAAATTCGTCGTCGTAGACGTCATCGTCGTCGTGGACGAAAAAACACATAAATTTTTCGACTACGTTCACGGCTACGACTACGAGTAATTTTACAAGTACCTTAGGTGTAATCTTTCATTTTGGATTGTGTGAGGTTCGGCGCATTTTTTCGGCAACAGTATCCCATAAATCGACGGGAACGATGGTCATACCAGTAAATAAACTAAATCCTCTCACTGTAGAAATAAGTCCAATGTCGCCACCCACATCAAACACCAGCCAGCTGCGTGCAGCATAAGTAAATCCCAACAAAATTCCAGCATCACGATCGACCAGCGGTTGTGCACGACTAAAATAATACCCTTCACCTAATACTCCAAAACCTTTACCGATTGCGCCTGACAGTGCGAGCGCAAAAAATCCTTGCGTGAGCGGTTTTCGTTCGAGGCGAAAAATATTGACGCCAATATTAAGATCCACGTGCAACCAGCCAAAGTCCTTAGTGATATAAGCAATCAATTCTAAATCATTTGTGCGCACATAACCAAGCTGACCATTGGCAGTAGGAAAACTGTAAGCCGCAGAAAAAGAAATCGATGGAACAAACTTGGATTGCTGAAGCGGATGAAATTTTGCACCCACTTGTATATTGTCAAAATAGCGTGCTTGCTGAGCACCACTTTGAAACGTCATCCCGTTGCTGCTTAACTGTAATTGCGCCCATTCCACCACCGACAATTTGAGCAAAAACGGCGTCGTATGTTGCCATGCAGGTAAAGATAAGTGGCGAACCAAATAGCCCAATTCGATTTCAAAAGCGCCTGGAGCAACGATATCTGCAGTACATGCGATCGTCGGACGGCAAGGAAGAGATTGATCGTTACTGTCAGGCAGACGCACCGCAAAAAGCCACTGACTCAACACGAAAAATGCAATCGACATGTATGTTTCTACAAATCATATGAAATTACATGAAGCTAGTTTCCATCGGTTAAATTCGAACTGTTCTTGACCCTTTCATCGCGCCAGTGTCATCAAATGACATGGCTTTCATTCAACGCCTTCCTGATAATCTGATTAGTCAAATTGCCGCTGGTGAAGTGATTGAGCGTCCGGCATCAGTTGTTAAAGAACTCGTCGAAAATGCAATTGATGCACAAGCAACTCGCATTGAAGTTGAACTTTTTGAAGGCGGGCTCAACCAGATCGTTGTCACCGACAATGGTGTCGGCATGAGTGCAGAAGATGCACGTTTGGCAATTGAACGTCATGCGACCTCTAAACTTCGCCAAGCCGAAGATTTATTCAACATCCGAACTCTAGGCTTTCGTGGCGAGGCTTTACCCTCGATTGCTTCTGTCAGTCGTTTCGAACTCACGACGCGAGCAAAGACCAGCGATCTTGCTACCGTCATAAAAGTCACCGGCGGTGAAGCGTTGGCCGAAGAGCAAAATGGTGCTCCATTTGGAACTCGCATGGTCGTGCGAGATTTATTTTTCAATCAGCCAGCGCGGAGAAAATTTCAAAAAACGCCAGCGACAGAACAGAGTCATGCGGTTGAAGCAGTATTGCGTATCGGCCTCAGCACACCACAAACACGTTTAGTGGTGAAAAATGGAGATCGGCGTTTACTTGATATCCCCTCGATCTCCGATACCTCAAACACAGAGAAAGAATCCGCACACCACTTCGCGCAAAAACAGCGCCTTGCCGTCGCTTTAGGTCTAGAAAATATCGAGCGCCTTTATCCGCTTGAAGCAGGTGCTGAAGATCTAAAATTGACCGGCTACATTGCTGATCCCGAAGTGCAGAGCAGTGATGGGCGGCACATTTTCACTTACGTGAATGGTCGGTTCATTCGTGATCGCATGCTTCAGCGAGCGATTTTAGAAGGCTATCGCAGCCTACTGCCACATGGCCGTTATCCAACCGCAGTTTTATTTCTCACTATCTCGTCGGGTGACGTCGATGTAAATGTTCATCCGCAAAAATTCGAAGTACGTTTTAAAGACAGTCACAAAGTATTTCGCTTAGTGATGCAAACGCTGTCACTCTCATTGGCCCATACGCCGTGGCTATCCACATCTGGTGCGCAAATTGAACCACCACAAATAGCATCGCAGAAAACTGCTGCTCTCCCTTTTATCCCCCCTATCCCATTTGTAGCTCACAGCACTTCGTGGAAGGGTTTGCTTTCCCCCTCATCATCACCTTCACTATTTACAAATGCGATTCCAGTGACAAGCGATTCAATTTCATCGCAGGTCCCTAACAGTTTTGCGTTTGCGAAAGGTGGTTTTTTTTCACGCCTTAGAGTGATCGCCCAATTCGCTAATCTCTATTTATTATGCGAAGGCGATCAGCATGAACTTGTGATTATCGATCAACATGCCGCACACGAACGTATTACCTTTGAAAAATTGCTGACCCAGTGGCAGGAAGGTCACGTCATTTCGCAGCGTTTGCTTTTACCCCTTACCTTGCATACGTCACCGTCCATACTAGAACTACTCGATGAGCATCACGAAGAACTCGAACGGTTAGGTTTAGAATTAAGCCCGTTCGGAGATAATACCGTCGCATTGACGGCCATTCCCGCCATCAGCCACGAAGCAAATGCAAAAACCTTAGCCGAGAGTGCTCTCGCCGAACTCAATGAAACACAACGTAGCGCAGGGGCTGAATTTACCCATCAACTTCTTGCACGCATCGCTTGTCATAGCGCTGTGCGAGCCGGTGACACACTCAGCATCCCCGAACAAGAGGCTCTGCTTGCTGCTCTGGATCCTATTGACTGCAACGTTCGCTGCCCTCACGGTCGCCCCGTCGTCGCACGCATGACACTAGAAACCATCAGTCGCTTATTCGAACGAACATAAAAAATTAACAGGAAGTCGGGAAGACAGGAAGATTTTATTGCTTTCTCAAAGGCGATGATCGGATCGACAAAAACGAATACAACCACGCGCTTATTTGCTCAATGAGCGCAATCCGATTTTTAGACATCCAACAACCCTATATGAATTTGTTAAACATCAATATGTAAATGGGCTAAGAAAGTTCACTCGAAAAGATTTCCTTCCTGTCTTCCCGTCTTCCTGTTCAAAATTTCCTTACAGTTTGTCCCAAAATTTCCATCGCTTGCTTGAGTTGTGCGTCGCATAAATAAGGTGCGGGGCCCAACCGCAAAATTTCACCACGTTGATCAACATCCACACCTTGCTTAATAAGTGCATCACACAATGGCTTCGCATGCGGCGAACGTAAAGCGAGAAAACCACCCACTTGCGCAACGTGATCGGTAGTTGCCAGCTTGATTTTCTGAGGATCGAGATCCAAAGCAAGAAAACCATCGACTAACAATTGCATTTGATGTTGATTGACTTGGCGTAGAAAACCAGCGGTCAAATCTTGCTGACGAAAAAATTCGAACACGGTGGCACCACGATAATGGCTTGTGGGATCATAAGTCGCTCCTGCAAACCGCTGCGATCCAATTTCTGAATAGGACAATTCGCCATTGGGCGTTTGTGCAAGCAAACCAAATTCTGCGTACCAACCGGTGACAACGGGCCTAAATTTACAACCTTCTGGAATCCGCAAAAAACAATTTCCTTCACCCAATTGACAATATTTGTAACCACCACCAACGACAAATGCCTGGTCAAGACCACTTGCATCAAATGGCACGACATTAAGTTGATGATAAACGTCAAGCAGCAAAGACACTCCATATTGATTACAGATCGTCTGCAGCACGGGCAGACCAGAAATAATATCCGATGTCATAAACAAAACCGATGACACCAGCACGGCAGAAACTCGATCACCTGAATTTTTTACCTCTGCACACAAGCGTTCTGTCAGCGACGTGCTCGGTTGTGAGGCAACACGAATAACTTCAATTCCTTCTTCAGAAACGCGCGCCAGTTGGCGACGCAAGGTATGAAATTCGCCATCGGTGGTGATCAGACGTGGTCTTGTGCGCAGAGGCAGCGCCGATAAAAAACGAATAATCAGTTCGTGTGTGCTTTGCCCCAGCGCGATTTGTTGTGGGTCGCATCCGAGCAAATCGGCAAAGCCTTGGCGCACACGATCGGCTTTTGCAAAGGCACGTTCCCATTTGTGATCAATCAGTCCCGCCGCGTCTTCATACGCTTGCAACATTCCTTGCTTCGCACAATCGGGCCAAGCCTGATGCGAGTGGCCCGTCAGCAGCAAACGTTCCGCCACGCGAAAATCGCGATAAAAAGGTGTTAAAGAATTTGGAGCATTGCGCAGAGAAATCAAAGTATGCGCCGTCATAGTTGCCCTCGAATCGCCCACAAATCGGCAAACAGAGGACGAAAAAGAGTGGTGCGAAGATATTCGGCACCTGCCGATCCACCCGTGCCAGTTTTGAAACCAATCGTGCGTTCAACCATTTTTACATGTCGATAACGCCATTCTTGCAAGCCTTCATCGAGGTCTACCAATCGTTCGCACAACGAGGCGCAAAAAGGATCTTTACGATAGATTGAAATAAATACTTCGCGAACATCCGCTGATTCAGGGAGAGCTGCGGCATAATCACGCGCAATGATTGAATCGGGAATCGGCCATTGTTGGCGTTTTAAATAGGCTAAAAAGTGATCGTAAATGGATGGGCTCTGCGTCAACAATTTAAGCCGTTCAGCTGCTTGCGGGCTGTCCGCATAGTTTTGCAGCACACGAAGATCTCGTTTGCCCAACGTAAATTCCAACAAACGAAATTGCAACGACTGAAAGCCACTCGCATTTTCGAGCCGCAAACGAAATGAAGAAAACGAGATGGGCGTCATGGTTTCAAGAACATCGATTTGCGCCACCAAAGTTTTCAAAATCGTCAAGATGCGTTTGAGTGTGTGCAACACTAATGAAGCATCGTTTGCATCGAAGGCATCACCCAGAAAACCAAGCTCATGCAAAATTTGTTTAAACCACAACTCGTAAATTTGATGAATCATAATGAACAGTGTTTCGTCGTGTTCTACGGGTTGCGAGCGTGGGGTTTGTAAATTGAGAAGTTCATTAAGACGCAAATAGCTGGTATAAGTGAGGGCGCTCGAGGTGCTCATTTTTTATCCATCAATTTTCGGATTTAAATTAGACCTTCTTGCAAAACTTGTATGTTGATGTCGTATCTCGTCAAATAATTATTGAACAGGAAGGCGGGAAGATCGGGAAGGAATTCTTGTTGATTTTATCCTCACGCTCTCTTGAATCACCTTTTAATAATCAAGAAATCTTCCTGTCTTCTCGTCTTCCTGTATGAATTCTTTCTTCGTCGTATCAACTATGAACATTTTGCAATTACCTTATTACTTTAGTATCTTGATCAGTTCGACATCAAAAACCAGCATTCCTTGTGGGCGACCTGGTTGACCTTTGTAAGCAAGTTCTTCGGGAATCCAAAATCTTCGTTGCTCGCCCTCAACCATTAGTTGAACACCTTCAGTCCAGCCAGCAATCACAGCATTGAGTGGAAAAGTTGCAGGCCGTCCGCGTGTGACTGAACTATCAAACATGTGACCATCCGTCGTCCACCCGCTATAGTGCACGGTGACTTGATCTTGTGCAGTCGGATGCGTGGCTCCAGAACCTGCTTTAAGCACTTTGCTCGCCAAACCACTTTTTGTTTTTTGCGCATCAGCGGGTGGTGCCGCAACGTCGGAAGGTGCTGCTACCGTTGGCTTCGGAGCAGTCGGTAAAACAGAAGTGACTTTGATATTTTCCGTCTTTTGTTCATGACAGCTCGTTAAACAAGAAATGGTTACCATCAAGCAAACAATACTGAACTTCATTTTTATCTCCTTATTCTGCAAGAGTTTTTTTCTTCCGTAAACGAGCCCGTGAACGGGTCCGGGCCCGAAAAAACTCAATAAAACCGGGCGCTGGGTCGGGCGCGTTCACGTTTACGAATCATTAAAATCCCTAATAAATTTGGAATTTACCGTCGCCAAATAATTTTCCATGGATGTTTTTTAAGATCAGCAAGTAAATCTTTGAGATCATCATAAATTTCTTTGTCCGAAATCAGCAAACCAAGCGTTCCTTCTTTTTGGCGCAACTTTTTAGTGACCACCTTCGCGTCGTCACTCACTGTTTCAAGATTGACGAGTGTTTTATGAAAATACTCTTTATCGTTGTTCAGTGCGGTCAGTGTTTTTTCAGCCTGCTCTAAAGTTTGCTTGGCGTGATCAGATAACGCCGGCAAGTCCTGGTGAAGCATTGCAACCAAAGCGGTCAATCGTTCCACGGTTTTTTGCAACTCGTCTTCTGAGCCTAAGGCCACATTGGTTTTATGAGCGATGGATTTAAGCTCACCGCTTAAATCTGCCAAATTATCAATGCTGCTTTCTAAGCGATCACGTTTTTTACGCACCATCGTATCCAGTGATTGAGAGAGGCTTCCAGCACTGGTTAAGAAATCTCCTAGCGCCGTGTGATTTTCAGATACCACATGCGAAAAGGCTTCAAGCACGGTATTGATACGCGCCAACATTAAATCTGTGCGCGGCGCATCGATCCCACGAATCACGCTGTTTTCGACAAGTGGAGGTCCACGCTGATCGCCCGGAACCGCCTCGAGGTATTGTTCTCCTAAAACTCCCGCCGTCGAAATCAGAAATTCCGTTCCCTGTGGCAAAGCGTTTTTATGTTTATTGTCGATCAGAAGCGTTAACCGTGTCTGTAAACGTTCCATATTTTGAGGGCGATCTTCGGCGCCGATAAATTGGATACTCGCCACACGGCCAATCGTCACGCCTGATATTTTAACCGGTGCTCCAGCACTGATGTTTCCAGAAAATTTAAAATCAACGTACAAACGATATTGCGAAGCCCAATGAAAATCCGATGTCGCGAGAACAAAGCAAACCAGTACCAACACCGCTGCTAACACAACGATGCCGACGCGAAATTCAAGACCTTTTTCATCCATCGAAGAGGCTCATGGCATAAATTTTAGGGCGTGAACACCCAATTTATTATTCATGAATCGGACCCATTGCAGAACCGGAAATGAATTGTTGTACGACCGGATCAGCACTCGCTTTTAGCATTTGAGGCGTTCCTACAAAACGTAATTTTCGCTCATGAAGTAAAGCCACTTGCGTTGCCACGTCGGTGATGCTTCTCAAATCATGAGAAACAACGATACTTGTAATGCCCGTGGTTTGTGCCATCTCTTTGATCAACGCATCGGTGCGACGCGCGTTCAATGGATCAAGACCGGTGGTTGGTTCATCGTAAATAAGATATTGTGGCTTCAAGGCAAGTGCTCGCGCGATCGCTGCCCGTTTTTTCAAACCCGCCCCCAACACAAATGGCATCGTATCGCCATACGCACTCATATGAACAAGATCCAGAGCTTCATCGGCCAGATCATTTGCCGCTTTTTTATTGCCACGCCAGCGTTTGCGTAACGGCATTGCAATGTTTTCTCGAATCGACAAACCGTCAAATAAAGTAGGATTTTGAAACACCATGCCACATTTTTCACGAATCCGAAAAAAGTCACGTTCACGCAAACGCGAGATCTCTTCACCATCCAAATAAATTTCGCCGCTGTCAGCCCGCAACAAGCCCACCACGTGCTTCACCAGCACGCTTTTGCCAGCACCCGACATGCCAATAATAAATTGCACCTGCTTATTTTCAATTTTCAACGTCACGTCATTGAGCACTTCTTGCGTCCCAAATTTTTTACATAGCGAACGAAACTCGATCATGAGAAAAAAAATCCCGTCCGTTGACCAAGCAAGAAATAAAAACTGCCAATCAATACATCGAACATCAAGATGAGAAGCGATGCTTCAATCACGGTTCTTGTCGTGGCAGCGCCGACACCTTCCGAACTTCCACTCGCATTCAATCCCGATTGCATCGCGACAAGAGGAATGATGGCCCCGAAAACGAAAATTTTGCTGAAACCGTTTATCACATCCAAGGGTCGTACCAACCGTGTGGAAAAAAAAGTGGCAGATGAAACACCAAATGCCACATGTGCTGTCAATCCACCGATGGCATACATGATCAGAGAACCAAGAATTGCCAACACAACTGTTGCCACCATGCACGCCACAAAACGTGGAGCCGCAAGCATTTCTACCGGATCTGCCCCACACATACGGATGGCTTCGATTTGCTCGGTCACTTTCATACTGCCTACTTCGGCGGCGATGCCTGCTCCCACACGAGTTGCCAACATCATCGCACCAATGGTCGGACCAAATTCACGCACCACGAGCTGTAAAAACCCTGGGCCGATGAGACTCATATCGCCCAGAATCCTTTGCGCTTGCGTGCATCCTTGATAAACCAAAATCATACCAACAAAACCCATCGTCACCGTCATGAACAACAAGCTGCGATTGGAAAACTCATAGGCGTGTTGCAAGACATCTCGTCGCGATAAGCGATGATGTGCCAAACAAGTGATGATTTGATGAAAGAGCTGACGCAAACTCAAACATGCACCCCGAGGGCAGTCATAAAATAATCTGCAACAAATAAAACGACCGCGTTAGCGACCACACTCGCATTCACCGCACGTCCAACACCACGCGTTCCGCCCGTTGCCCGCATGCCAAAATAACTAGAGACGGTCGCGATCGTCGCTCCGAACAAAAAGGCCTTGGCCAAACTTAACCACAAATCTTGCAGATGAATCAGCTCAAACAAGCTTTTGAAAAACAACCGTACATCAAGATCCAAAATAAGTTTTGCAACCACTGCGCCACCGCCAAGAGCGATGATGTCACCAATTGCCGTCAAGCAAACCAACATTGCAATCATGGCGATTAGTCTTGGCACAAACAAGTAGATGAGTGGATCAATCGCCAAAACCCGCAAAGCATCGAGTTGTTCTGTAATATTCATGGTCGCCAATTCGGCTGTATTATTGGCGCCAACCCGCCCAGAAAACATTAAACCGATGAGCACCGGACCCACCTCACGCAGCGTCGCCCATCCCGTTGCCCATCCTACCAGCGATTGCGCGCCAAATTCTGTCACATAGGTTGCGGCTTGTAACACCATAATTCCACCCACAAAAACCGAAGTGGCGGCGACGATCGGCAATGACATGTAACCAAATTTGCACATGACGCGCAGGGTTTCATCGCGCTCAATTTGCGGCGGCCACAACGCCCGCAATGCAAAAATAAAAAGCAGCGCCATGCCGCCAGTATCGCGCGCCACCGCAACGATGGGACGACCCAGATAACGCAACAATTTCATAAAGGCCCGATGTCACTCCCTCTGGCAAACTGTCTCACTGCCCGATTTTCGGCGTCGCCAATATGTTGTGGCGAGCCATCAAACAAAAGCTGACCGTTATGCAACATCAGCACACGATCACAAACTGCAAATAAAGTATCGAGTTCGTGCGAAACAATCAGAGCAGTGGCTTGATGAGTCATGCTGAAACTCTTAATCAACGCGTAAATTTTGGCTGCCGTGACCGGATCAAGGCCGGCAGTTGGTTCGTCGTACAAGCACAACACCGGATCGTGAATGGTGGCGCGCGCAATGGCGACGCGTTTTTTCATACCGCCTGACAATTCGTGAATTGAAAGCGGGCCAATGTGAGAAAGACCAACGTCCGTGAGTCTTTTTTCTACGCAGTGTCGTATCTCCACGTCATCCACCTCACCATGAACACGCAAAGGAAACGCAACATTGTCAAAAACCGTAAGCGAATCAAACAGTGCATTATTTTGGAATACCATGCCCAACCGCTGCCGATGTGCCACTAATGCCGCTTCATTTTTTCCGACTAACGATTCACCACAAACCCACACATCCCCTTGCGTGAAGGGAATGAGTCCAGCAATCACTTTCAATAGAAGTGACTTGCCTGCACCCGGTGGGCCGATCAATCCTACAATTTCAGCCGATGATAGCGAAAACGTAAGTTGATTGAGCAAGACGCGTTCACCCATTTCGAGTGACACATTTTTGAGTCGTACAATCGAAAAATCTTTCATGTGCTCACCCACAACGAACTCGCTTCTTGATGTGCGGTTGCTTTAACGGCTAGTCACCAAGCACATGATAAAAACATTCATCGCGCGGCCGATCATTTGTTGGACACAACTCCCAACCAATGCGAAAAGCTTCAGTGAAAACCAAAAATTTGACCCTGGGATTGCTGGCATGCGCTTGTGTACGAAAAAAACACTTTTTTGTCTTCTCTTTGTTGTGGCGGCTCTTGCTTTTGCTTCCCACCAGAGTTTGGCAGCGAACCCACTTACACGTGAAGGATTTTTACGCACGGTCGAAGCCGATATTGCCCTTGCCGAAGCCGAAGCCGCGTTACAAAAACACGATATCGCTCTGGCGCGCAAGCTTTACCGTTACGCCTGCGAGCTTGTTCCTGAAGATGGAAATGTCTGGTACCAAGCCGCACATTTTGAACTCAGCCAAGGGCGAAGTGCCATCGCCTTGAATGATTTAAATGAAAGCTTAAAACGCGATCCTCATCTTATTACTGTTCAATACGAACGTGCGCTTTTACTTGAACAACTCGGTCGTGATGACGAAGCAGAAAAAGCGTTCGCTGATTATGCTGCAAAATACCCCGATGATGGGCGGGCGGCTTATTACCTGGGTTTGCACGCTTTCAAACAAAATCACTTTGATGCAGCAGAAACCTGGTTTGATAAAGCTCGCAAAGGCAATGATGCTACGGCCGCTTACGCTCAAAGTTATTACGCTTTGCTACTAGGGCGGCGCATCGCGCCAGAAACTTACCAAACTGCACAAGCCGCGTTGGCAAGCGCCCCAACGCCACAATGGAGACACAAGTTAGAATTACTTTCGGTACGCTCAGTATCCCCAGACAGCAACAAACACCAACGTTATTTGCCGTGGCTGAGTGGGTACGGAGAATTAACGCTTGAATTCGATTCTAATGCTTCGCTCACTCCGGCAACCATAGCGCAAACAGCCAGTACAGGCCCCGTTTACAAACGCATTGCTGCATTTCGTTTGATTGAAGACACCGAGCTCACCTTTCGCCCAATTGCCAGATCTTATTTTACGCTTGAACTGAGCGGTGAATTCGTCAACGCCAACCACATCACCAACCGCAATGCGCATATTCAATTGGGAACTACGCCTGCAACCTTGGCGCAACTCGATTACGGCGGTCCTACCGTCACACTGAATATAGTGAGTCGTTCTAATGGCAAGTCAAAAGTCGAGGGCGGACTTAATGCGGTATATCGTGATCTCTTTCTTAATAATTACCGTAGCCATTTTCTAACCGCTTTGGGTGGTGGCCTCACCTTGGGTGGAATCTTTAGCGAACGGCATTTTTTGTATGCTTTTGCCAACATTGAAAACCGTGATTTTATCGCCAACAATCCACCAGATAAAGCGAAAGATCCTTACGATCGAGACGGCATCGCTTATACCGCAGGACTGCTTTACCAAGTTCCATTTTGGTGGTTCGACGCCGTTGCCAACATCAATTACAACAATGAAAACACGGGATATGGCAGCCGCCAACGAGGTATCGAGTACCGCTTCCAAGGCGGGCGTGGTTTTTTTGCCTTACGTTTGCACATCAAAAATATCATTACACTTGAAGGTGATGCTGCCGTCGACGTGCGTTATTACAATAACGCTCAGCCTAGACGTCTTGAAGAACGTCAAGAATATGGCGCCAATATCCGCTGGAACGTCATACGACATTTTGCCATCAACGCCGCCTACAATTATACCCGTAATGATGCTTATTATTACGAAGGCGCTCGACACCCTGCTTCTGATCCATTTACGTACCGACGCCATGTGGGAAGTCTAAGTTTGATCGGACACTTTTAGAACCGATTTACTCTTCTGGGGTATTTCACCTTAGTTTGGCGTGTTTTACAAATGGCTGGTAAAATTCTAATTGAAAATGTTCAACTGGAAAAACCATGGTAGTTTTAGGTACTTGCAAAATTAGCTGTAAAGATGAGGATAAAAAATTTCTCAGGAACCCAGGAATGCAGGAAGTTTAGACTATTCGCGGAATGATAGGTTTGATTTCAATGATAAATTTTCAAAATTCCTGGGTTCTTGGGTTCCTGAGAAAAGTATTTTTCGTCCACGACAACGACCCACGTCTACGACTACGAATTTTGCAAGAGGCTCGTTCGATAATGAATAAATACACTGTCCTAACGCTTCTTGTATCTTCTTTGCTATTTTCGGCGATCCCAAGTTTTGCGCAAGACGCACAAACTTATGCGGTCGTCGTCTATGTTCAAGGTTCGGTGCAAATCACTAAACCGAATGGTCAAACCGAACTTGCCACACTTGGAACTGTGGTGGGTGAAAAAGATCAGCTCATCACCGGCGAATCGAGTCAAGCGCGCGTGCGCCTCTATGATCGAAGTCTGTTGCGCCTAGGCGCGAATAGTCATGCACGAATGGAGCAGCTGCGTTATCCAGAAGATGGCGAAAAGAAAGAAGTATCGATTCAGCTCACCTTAGGCCGTTTGTGGGCAAGCGTAACCAAACTTTTAACGCCTGACAGCCATTTTGAAATTCAGACGGCGAGCGCCATTGCTGGAGTTCGCGGCACAAAACTCGAAGCTGCCACTTCGAGCGATGGAAAAACAGCTCATGTTTCTTGTCTTGAAGGCAGCGTGAAAGTAGTTTCTCTCGATCGTCATCATGAGCAAATTCTTACTGAACGCACGCAATTAGATGTTCGCGGCGGTGCGCCCGGAACCACCCGCCTCGTTTCGACCGTTGAAGCAAGTCAGCACGAACTTGCAAGTGAGGGCATCAGCATTCATCTCGAACCTCACACACAAAGTAATACACAGCTCGATGCAAAAACCGAACAACTTGCAGAGCAAGCTCACACTCAGTTGCAAGAACATAATAAAATTCGCACGAGCTTGCCTAAATCTGAGAACAGCAATTCTGTAATCGTCAGACAAGCAAGCACTTCGTCTGATTCCGTGAGTGAACAACGCATTCATAATGCGGATCATTTTCGCGATTTCAATGAAGCAAATCGTCTGCATATCCAGCCAGGCAACGCCCACGTTCACGGAGTGGTGAACATCAAGCCTTAGAAACCGTTCACATCAATACATAATAAGTTGTGGCTAAATTATAGCTTTGCTATGGAACGGCAT
>Ga0207120_1092_pt1 | contig 19408 bp, 18 predicted proteins | sample Alteio_BWMinHeat_40_FD_153509 | JGI IMG/M metagenome (GOLD analysis project Ga0207120, IMG submission 153509) | Enriched cells from forest soil in Barre Woods Harvard Forest LTER site, Petersham, Massachusetts, United States -... | ecosystem: Environmental > Terrestrial > Soil > Temperate forest >...
ATCGTCGGCGGCGCCGAATTCGACGAAGAAGAGGCGGAAGAACAGGCCGAAGTTGGAACGGAAGAAGCAGAAGAAACGCAGTCCGCTGAAGTTTCGGAACTCTCCGAGGAAGAAGCCGAGGAAGTCGAAGCGGGACGCGCGGCCAACCGGGCGGAATTCGCTGCGGACGTGGCTCAAGAACACGCCGAACACGACGCGACACATGGCGAGCACGGACACGGCGAGCATGATCATGCCGAGCATGAACATGGCGAACACGAGCACGCCGAAATCGTGCACGTCGAAGAGGAAGTGATTTCTGCGGCCCCCGGCGAACCCGTTGCGGAGGGCGCGGCAGCCATCGAAGACGACGTGATTCTCCTCCCCGGTGAAACGCGTGCCCCGCGCGTTGGCGGCCCAGCGGCGCCACGTGAAGATTTCCCGCGCGACTCTGCCCGCATCGGCGGCAATCCGCGCTCGCGTTTCCAGCGGCCGTTCCGCAGCGGCGGACGCGATCGTGGACGCGATAACCGTGGCGGACGCCCGGATAGCCGCGGAGGCCGCCCCGACAGCCGTGGCGCACGTCCCGATCGCGGCGGACGCCCCAGCAGCGGCGGACCGCGTTTCGAACGCCGTCCCAGCGGCCCCAGGCAAGACCGTGGTTATCAGGGAGGCCGTTCCGGTCCGTCGCGTCGCCCGCAGCTCATTTCCGAAATGTTGAAGGCCGGCCAGGACGTCGTCATCCAGATCGCCAAGGAGCCTCTCGGCAAAAAGGGCGCCCGCATTACCAGCCACGTCGCTCTGCCGGGCCGTTTTCTGGTCTACATGCCAACGGTCCATCACACCGGCGTCTCGCGCAAAATTATCTCCGCCGAAAATCGCTCGCGGCTTCGCCGTCTCGTTAGTGAAGCCGGGGGCGCCTATCCCGGCGGCTTCATCGTCCGCACCGCCGCCGGCGGGGCCACCGATGACGAAATTCGCACCGACATCGAGTTCCTCGGCAAGACCTGGAACGAAATCAAGGAACGCAGCGAACAGCGCAAAGCTCCCTCGCTGCTCCACCGCGACCTGAACCTCGTCGAGCGCATCCTCCGCGATTACGTCAGCGACGATTTCACCGGCATTTGGATTGACAACGAGGAGGAGTACGGCAAGATCGTCGAGTTCGTCAGCCGCTTCCAGCCGAAGCTCGTCAACAAAGTCAAGCTCTACACCAAGGAAACGCCGATCTTCGAGGAGTTCGGCATCCAGCACGAGCTCGACAAAGCCTTGCGCGCCAAAGTCTGGCTCAAGTCCGGCGGCTACATCGTCATCAACCACACCGAAGCGCTCGTGGCCATCGACGTCAACACCGGCAAATTCGTCGGCAAGGGCTCCACGCGTCTCGAAGACACCATCGTCAAGACCAACCTCGAAGCCGTCAAGGAGATCGTCCGGCAGATTCGCTTGCGCGACCTTGGCGGCATCATCGTCGTCGATTTCATCGACATGGAGGAGCGCCGCAACCGCGAAAAAGTTCTGTCCGCGCTGCAGCAAGCTCTCGAAGAGGACAAGGCCCCGTCAAAGGCGCTTTCCTTCAACGAGTTCGGCCTCGTCTGCATCACCCGCAAGCGCACCAAGCAAGCGCTCGAGCGCGTGCTCTGCCAGCCGTGTCCGTATTGCACCGGCTCCGGCATGGTCAAGTCCATCCCCACGCTCTGCTACGAAATCCAGGGCGAGGCGCGGAAGATGGCCACCGCCGATCACGAAGGCCCGAACCTCACGATCCGCGTGAATCCTGAAATCGCCAAAGCCCTGAAGACCCGCGAGTCCATGCTCATCGACGAACTCGAGCAAACCTCGCACAAGCACATCATCATCCAGTCCGACGCCACGTTGCACTGGGAGCAGTACGACATCTACTAGGGAAGCAGAAAAACCGTGGTCTTTGCCCACTGATGAAAACGCCCGGGTGCGAAACAGCCCCGGGCCTTTCCTTGTCTGTGAAGTTCGTTTGCGAGCGCCCTATTCTGATTCCACTGAGGATCGTGCGGGAGGATTCCTCAACCCCTCTCGCCACTTGCGACCGTTCGGCGGGCAATACCAGGGCACCCATCGGAGATTCTTGAAATTGGGCACCAGCTTCGACGCTTCGGCTATAGCCTGCTTGTCATTCCGTGCCGCAAAATTCAGGTTGAAGATCTTTCGTCCACGATAGCCATTGAAAATTGTAGAACATCGGAAAACTCTACTTCTCCGGTATCACAAACGCTCCCGGAATGTTTCGATCCAGCGTCGCTAGGACCGCCCCATTTGCTTTCGCCAGCTGCACCAGATGCCCATCCGTAACCTGTTTCGGCGTCTTCACCCAGCGCGGAAGCCGCGACGCGTCGAGAGCGTCCGCGACAAAAGCAAATCCAATCCGGCTGCTGGATTTTAGCCGCAGCAAGGACGCCTTCGATTCTTCCACGGAGAGTCCATATTGCGGAAGCGCGAGCACCCGCACGAACCCTAGCTCCGTTATAGCGCACGTCGCGAATTCATCCTCTCCCGGACTCAAGGTCTGAACCCAGCTCACGACAGGTTCAAAGAATTCATGCTCTTTGAATCCCAGCGCAACCAGAGCGCTTACATCCAGCAAATATCTGCTCATGGAAAGTCAGACAGAGCTTCCTTCACCTGCTTGTGGGTCAGGATGGGAGCTCCGGGCCCGAACGTCAACACAGCCAGCCCAGTGCGGGGGTCGGTGATAATTCTCGCCTTTCTCCGCCTTCTTGTTCGCGGCCGCAAAACAATCGCGTCCCCTTCCAGCTTCACCTCCAGCGCGTCGCCTGCCCGCAACCCCAGTTTCTCCCGCAGCCGGCTCGGCAGCACGACTTGCCCTTTGGTCGAAATCTTGGTTTCCATGGTAAGACAATCTTACCTGAACGGTGCGGCCGAAACAATCCAAATCAGCCGCGAAGTTGTAGCAACCGAACAAAATTCCTGTAACCAAGCCCCACAAGAACGAGTAAGTAGTGATAGAGAGTGGCAAATGGAGCTGCTGGAGCGTTTCGCAGCGGGGGACCTGGAAGCCTTCGAGGCGCTGTTTCGTCAGCACCAGAAAGAGGTTTACGCCTGGATTGTCCGCATCGTCCGTGACAGCGGCATCGCTGAGGATCTCACCGTGGAAACATTCTGGCGCATTTACCGGGCGCGCGACCGATTCCAACCGGCGGGCAATTTTCGCGCTTGGGCAAGGAGAATCGCGACCAACGCCGCTCTCGACCATCTAAGGACGACGCGTCGCGAGATCGAACTCCCGGAAGACCTGGCCGGCGCGGAGGCCGCGGATCCCGCAGTCCGCCGCGAAACGCGTGATCGGATCAAGCAGGCTTTCTTTCAGTTGCCGCCAAAATACCGCTTGGTGGCCACCCTGGCTCTGGTCGAAGAGGAACCGTATGACCGTATCGCGGAAGCGGCGGGAATCTCCGCGGCTCTGGTAAAGATGCGGGTGTTTCGAGCCGTGCGCATTTTGCGCAAGCAACTCAATTCATTGGGAGTGGAGGTCGGGGCAAAATGAGCAACGAAGAAAACAACAAAGAGATCAAAGAACTCCTCCGGCAAGCGCTCGCTCCTCTGAAAGACACTGAACTCCGGCGTGATCTGTGGCCGCAAATGTTGCGCAAGCTCGATGAGCAGCCATCCCGCGTCCCGTGGTTCGATTGGGCGCTTGCAGCGGTTCTAGGCGCGGTACTTCTTCTCTTCCCCGGAGCTATTCCGGCATTGCTCTATCACTTGTGAGCCAGGAGATTTTTATGAATCAGCACATCTATCTTCGCGCGTATCTGGCAGGAATCGCCGTGCCGACCGTGTTTCTGCTAGCCGTTATGACCGGTTATTGCGTTCTGCGCTATGTCTACGACTTTCCCATCCCCGTGGAGCGCGTGATCGTCTTCCCCATGGCCGTCGTGCCGAACGCGTGGGGTCTCTGGAATATTCTCTTCGTTGCGCTCCGCTCTCGTTGGCAACTGTCCCTTGGCCTCCACGGCGCGCTCCTTCCGATTCTGCTGGCGCCGCTTGGAATTGTTGTTGCTAGCCTGCTGAATTTCCCCATTCCCAACCTTGCTGCACATGCCCTGCCGATTGTCGGCCCCGTTGCGCTGATCGTGTACTACTTCGCCTGGAAATACCTGGTCGGCTTCCTCAATCGAGTTCAAGAGATCGCTTGAAGCTTGGAGCGCCTGGCCTGTCCGCGCGGACAGTGGTTGATCTGCGCAAGCCAGCACCTTTTCGTGGTTGCCTCGTCTTGCCAAACGCAGCTAAAGTGTATCCACGCCGCTCCTCCCACCCGGAGCCGAGCCAACTCTTTAGGATTGAATAAGGGAGGAAGTATGTGGACCAAGCCGCAGTCGCAATCCGAACCATCTGCCGTACCGCCGGCGACGGGACCCGCACCCTCAATAACACCTTTTAGCGTACCCTCTGCCTCTCGCTCGAGCAGTTCCGCGGCACGCAATTCTGCACGACTCGGTTCGAGCTTGCAAATCAAGGGTCATATCACCGGCACCGAAGACTTGCAGATCGACGGCAAGGTGGAGGGTTCGATCTCGCTGCGCGGCCATCAATTAACCGTAGGTTCGACCGCCCAGCTCACTTCCGAGATTCACGCCGCCGAAGTGGTCGTTTACGGCAAAGTCGTCGGCAATGTCCATGCGCGCGATCGCGTCGACGTCAAGACGGATGGCTCAGTCGTCGGTGACATTTCCACGGCGCGAATCAGCATCGAGGATGGCGCCCATTTCAAGGGCCGCATCGAGATCGACCCGGCCAAGTCCCAATCCGCCGCCGATTAGTACAGCCTGGCTCTTTCATCCGCGCTGTGGTGGAACTGGCGCTCTATCCGGCGGATCAGATCTAACTAGGTTTTGGCTTGCCCGGGGTACGTTTGACGTCGTCGCTCAGGACGATCGCTTCCGCGATTTCTTTCATCGATATGCGCCGTTGACGGCTTTGCCGTTGCAACGTGACATAGGCTTCTTGTTCGCTCAGCTGCAAATCCCGCTGCAGGATTCCTTTGGCGCGCTCGATGACTTTCCGGGTTTCCAATTGTTGGGAAAGCTCGGAGTTCTCCCCTTCGAGCCGGGCCATTTCAATCTCGGCGCCTACCAAAAATCCAATCGTGGAAATCAGGTGGATCTCGCGCTGGCTGTAGCTGTGCGGCTGCCGGTGTTGCAGATTTATGACTCCGACGAGCTTGTCTCGGGATAGCACGGGCACAGACAGGAATGCTTGGTAGAGATCCTCGGGCAGTTCGTTAAACGATCGGAACCGTTGATCCTGGAAAGCATCGCGCGCGACGGCCACCGGTCTTTTATGCTCGGCAACCCAGCCCGTGATGCCTTGTCCTACCCGGAGCTTCAATCGATCTACAACTTCTGAATGCGGGTTTTTGGAGGCCCGCAGGACAAGCTCATCCCCCTCCAGGACGTAGACAAAGCACGAATCGGACTCCACCACTGCGGAAATGACTTCTACGACGCGTCCCAAGACTTCGGGCAACGGATCGGCAGCCGCGATGCGGTTGCCAATTTCATGCAGCATGTCTAATTCAGGGTTATTGACCAATAAGGGGCCACTTTCGCAGTTCATAACCTATAACCTACCGGGGCGGGATAGTGGTGTCCAATCGAAATTTTGCAACGGCTGAATCGAAGGGAAACGCCCGCTGCTGGCGGACCGCTTGAACGGCCCGCCGCGCAGACCGGGAATTTTCTCATCAATCGGTTGACTTTGACCTGGATGCCGGCGCCGGTTCAGGACGTGCCGCCTGAGCCAGCATCTGGGTCTTGTCCTTCGCGCTCCACCAATCGAAATCCAGAACGAGTCCCTGCTGGTCCAGGTACATGGAGTGCATAGCCATTCCATTGTTCATCGGTTCTAGAACGAGCTTACTTGAGTCGAGAGCATGGTCACTTCGCGATGCCATTGCGAAAATGATGGCAATCGGGCCTGCATTTGCCGTCGGGCGCACGATGACCAACACTGGGTGGCCCGCACTCTGGATGGAGTCGACGGATTGCAGGGCACCCGTGGGCTCGATGGAAAATGTGTAGGCTCCTGGCGGCAGAAATTTCTTCCCGAAGCGTGTATTTTCGGTCAGCGTGAACTTGCCACCGACCGTTTCCTGTCCAAGAATGGGACTTGCGCCTCCGCAGACGGCCACTAGCCCGAGCAAAACTACTCTCACAAATCTGCTGCAATAAACCGATTTACTTAGAAGCGTCGTCATTTTCTTCCTCCACTCTAGATTTGGGATGGACGCGCAAGCTTTGCTTGGAGCGTCAGCTGAGTTCTTTTTTTGTGTCCGTTTCAGACCACGTGGTCAGGGAATAAACGATTCAACCGAGAGGCTGGACAGGGCTTGCTAAAGAACTACGAAGTCCTCGTCGTACGTTGCGGCGCGGCAAACGCGCGAACTCTACAAGGCCACTTTTGCAGAATATTCCCGGGGAGTCCAATCGAAAGATTTCATTGCCACGATGCGTCCCGTCAATCGATGCAGCCTCTTTGACGCGGAGTGGGACCTGGACGCATCGTCAATTCGGAATTTTTCTTCGAACCTCGAAACTCAATCCTCTAACTTCCAGAATATCGCGGCAGCGCCGTGAACATGGTCATGGCGGCCACACTCCAACTCACGCGAAATTCAGCCGGGGAATGGTTCGCCGAACTAAGCAAGCGGCCTGGGGAATCAGAGGCTCCAAGGTCAGGGATTCTCTCTCACCGTTTCAGAGGAGGATTTTCAGGGTGTCTCTTCAGCAGACTTCGGCGCGGAGATGCGCTGCTTTTCGTCCACCGCAAAGAGCAGGTAATTGCTGAAACTGTGGCGCCGGTGAAAGCGCCGCCCCCTCCAATCGGAATAAACTTCCGCGCTGCTCGGAAGCCACATGTCCACATTCCGTTCTCGGAAATGCACCGGACCGTATTCGATCGCGGTGCGGTCAGAAACCAGGCGGATTTCCGGGAGCGGTGCGATCATGTCTGTCTCCAGCCTCACGATCTGATAGCTCTCCGCGTCGATCCAAGCGCGCCCCTTCAGGGCAACCGGATGCGATGGGCCCTGGAAGCCCATCCGAAAGCTCCGAATCGTATTGGGCTTGTCGGCTCTTTGCCGGAAATGCACTTGCCAGGCGATTCTGCCATTCGACCGTGCCAGTCCTTCGCAGTTCATCTCGAAATTTCCAGAATTGTAAGGATGGAAAATGAGCGCAAGAGCTGGCATCCCCAGGGTTGCCACCCCGTCCGGGAATTCCGCCTCGGACGTGTGGCTCTTCCGAAATTCTTCAAAGTTGAAGAATCCCCGCTTCACTTCCTCAATGGAAGCCACGTAATCAAACTTGCGCGTTTCCCGAGACGAGGGCAAACCCCATTTGTTGATCGATTCATGAAGTAGTGATTCCGTCGCCGTATAGCGATCGAGGTTGCTTACGAATTCCTCCACTCGTTTCTCAGCCTTATGAACAACTTCGTCGAGCGCGCAAGTGGCTCCCGGTTCTACAGGGGGCATTCTTTCATCAAGGTCGGGTGGCAACCAGTTCGAAGGCAGGGACTGCAAAGTTGCCGTCGCGCTGAGCGTCATCAGCTCGTCGCTGGCGGTCATGCCATCACTAGTGAGGACCGCCCCCGGATGAGTTTGAAGATTCTCCAGTTGCTTCCGGGCCTCAAGATCAGTGCCATGCTCCGTCAGGTACGCTCGCAAAGCACTGACAGCCCGATCCTTTTCTCCACGCCTTGCCAGGGCTGTTGCCAGGACTCTTTGGACCTCTGCAGCCTGTCCATGACCTAATTCGAGGGCGCGCTCGGCTTGTCCAACGGCCTCCTCGGTCGAACCTTGGCGCAAGTACGCTTCAGCGGCGATCGCGTGCGCGCGCCACGAGGTAGGTTCCACTTCTACCGCACGGTTCAAGTATGGCAGTGCTTCGTTTACCTTGTTTTCTCGCAGGAAGGCCTGGGCAAGGGACAGCAGGGCAAGCAGGTGTTTAGAATAGACGTCAATGGTCTTTGTCCAATAAGACTTAGCCTGCATCCAATCATTCATCTGCGACCAATAGACTCCGAGATAGTAATTTATCTCGGGGTGATCGGGGGCTGACCGATAGGCCGCATCGAGATGGTTCCGCGCCTCCCCGGGCTTGCTAGTCCTTAGTGCTTCGAGCGCTTTCCCCAATTCCTTCTGCGCCTTGGAGGTAAGACCGTTAATCCTTTCTTCGGTCGCCGCGTCATCTCCGTCCGCCGCCGGCTGCAATTGGATGCTGACCTTCAGTTCAGGCGTGCCATGGTCCTGGATATCAATGTGTTTCGCGACTCTCCCGAATCCCGGAGCAATTACTTGTACCGTGTATTCGGTTGGAGCCACCGCGTTAAACCGCACGTTGCCTTTTTTCGTCGTTCCTTGGCGGTAAAATTGGCCGTTCGACTTCATCACCGTTACCACCGCCGCTTCCTCGATAGCCCCTCCGTCGGGTCCCGTGACGGACACCTCAAGGTCAATCGTTTCAACCATCAGAATCAGCCCCTCGGCGGTAGGGAGACTTGCAGCACCCGAAACGTTCGGCGGAGTTGGAGTGACTTTTTGTGCTGCGACACAACGAGGCAGGACTAAGCAACACGCTAACGCCAGAATGGCGTGGGAGTTCCTACAGATGCGATCAAGCATGCCCGACTCCTATTGCTGGGGAACCTGATCTCTGGCGCTATCATACGCCCACTCTGCCATTGCGACAGAGGAAACTCGCAGGGCTACAGTGCGGCTCGCATGGACCAGCAACCTTCAGCTTCCCGAATACCGCTGTTCTTTCCACGGGTCGCCATACGCGTGATACCCGTTACGCTCCCAAAATCCCAGCCGGTCGTGGTCCAGCAGCATGAACCCGCGCACCCACTTCACGCTCTTCCACGCATACAGGTGCGGCACGATCAGCCGCAACGGCCCGCCATGTTCTGCCGCCAATGGCTCACCGTCGTGTTCGAACGTAAACAGCACGTCCGGCCGCAGCAAATCCGCCAGCGGCACATTTGCCGTGTAGCCTTCTTCCGCCAGTACCAGCGCAAACTGCGCTTCCGGCTTCAACTTCACCAGCTTCATCACATCGGTAAAAAGCACGCCCTTCCACCGATTGTCCAGCCGGCTCCAGCGCGTCACGCAGTGAAAATCCGATGTCACTTCCGTCTGCGGCAGCGCTCCAAACTCCGCCCAAGTTAGCCGCACGGGCGCTTCCACCAGCCCGGAAATCTTGAAGTCCCACTTCGCCGCGTCAAATGTCGGCACGCTGCCGTAGTGCAGCACCGGCCACTTCAGCGTCAGCGACTGCCCCGGCGGCAGCCGACCCTCCTCCTTCGCTTTCTTCTCCTGCTCCCTTCGGTTCCCCAAATCTCCAAACAGCGCCATCCCGAGCCCCCGCAAAATTAGATGCTTAGCCCTGTCAAAAGTTTTCGATTCCGAGCAACACCCGCCCGGCGGCACAATTTCAATTGCATCTTGATAGTCGCTCAAGAATAGCTCTTGACTTCAATTCTCAACTACACTATTTTGCACTAGGCCTTGTCCTAAATGGTCTATGACTCAAGGTCTGGAGCAGACTCCCCGCTCATGAAAAAACCCGAACAGCGTGACCTTTTCCCCGGCGCCTTGGAGATGATGATTCTTCGAACGTTGAAGCGCCAGCCCCTGCACGGCTATGCCCTCGTGCAGCACATCAAGCGTTCCTCCAAAGACTTGCTTCAGATCGAAGAAGGATCGCTTTACCCCGCTCTTCAGCGTCTTCTCAAGGAAGAGTTGGTGAAGGCCGAGTGGGGCATCTCGTCCACCAACCGTCGCGTTCGGATTTACAGGTTGACAGCAGCAGGCGCCAAGCACCTGCAACGCGAGGTCTCGAGCTTTGAAAGAATGCTCGAAGGCATCACACGCGTCTTGGCGCGGAGTGAATCATGAACTGGATCAAGCAGCTCTTTTCCCGTCGCCACCTCTACAACGATCTTTCTGAAGAGATTCAGGCGCATCTCGAGGAAAAGATCGAAGAACTCGTTGCCAGCGGCACGCCCAGAAAAGAAGCTGCATCAGCCGCTCGCCGCGAATTTGGAAATGTACCCTTGATGGAAGAGGACAGCCGCGCAGTGTGGCAATGGCCATCCATCGAGAACTTTTTTACGGATGTTCGCTTTGGCGCGCGTACTTTGCGCAAATCTCTGGCCTTCAGCGCGATTGCCGTGCTCACCTTGGCTTTGGGCATCGGCGCCAACACCGCAATTTTCAGCCTTGTGAATGGGATTCTGCTGGTTTCGCTGCCGTATCCCAAAGCCGAACATCTGGTCAGCGTAACTGGAGCGTATCCGCAAGGTGCCTTGGTCGCCATGCGCGGGCAGATGCGCACAATGGACGTGGCTGCTTACGCCGAAGGCCATGACTTCAATCTGACCGGCCGCGGCGAGGCCCTGCGTCTAACGGGCGCCTTGGTGTCCGCCGAACTGTTTTCGATCCTTGGTGCGCGCCCAAAATTGGGGCGAATATTTGACCGGGGCGAGGATATTCCTGGCCAGGACAGCTACGTGATTTTGAGCCATGCGCTCTGGCAGCAGCGCTTCGGGAGCGACGACACGATAATTGGCCGTTCGATCGAACTCGAAGGCGTGAGCCGGCAGGTGATAGGAGTCATGCCAGCCGACTTCCGGTTCCCGTCCACAAAAACGCAAATATGGATCCCGCTGCATAACGATCCGCGAAGCGTCTTCCACTACTGGGCAGGCGATTTCATGCCGGTGATCGGGCGCCTTCGTCCCGATGCAACGCTTCAGCAGGCACGCGCCGAAGCTCGCATGTTTCAGTCTCAGGCGGGCGCTTTGTTCCCCTGGCCGATGCCCGCAACCTGGAACGCCGACGTCAGTGTCGTCCCATTGCAGAATGGCATGGTCGCCGACGTGCGAGTGCGGTTGCTCCTGCTGCTGGCGGCTGTCGCGCTGGTTCTCCTGATCGCGTGCACCAACGTCGCCAATTTGACGCTCTCCCGCGCGGCCACGCGCGAAAAGGAAGTCGCCATTCGTGCCGCGATGGGCGCGGGGCGCCAGAGAATCATGAGACAACTTCTTACCGAGAGCGTGTTGCTGGCGTCCCTGGGCGGGTTGCTTGGACTGCTTTTTGCGACCGAGGGGCTCTCTCTGCTTAAGGCGCTACTTCCCGCGGACACACCGCGCTTGATGGACGTGCGCATGGATTGGCGGGTGCTTGCTTTTACGGGAGGCTTGGCGATCTTGACGGGGCTTGTCGTTGGCCTTGCTCCAGCGCTGCACATTTCGCGTGGCACTCTTACCGAGTCGCTCAAATCCGGTGGGCGCGGCGCGGCAAGTTCAGTGTCCCAGGGGTTGCGCAGCGGACTCGTAGTTGGCGAAATCGCACTTGCCGTGCTCCTGGTTATTGCCGCAGGACTCATGATCCGAAGCTTCTGGGCGTTGTCGCACGTGAATCCTGGCTTTCGTTCCGAGCACGTCCTGACCGCGCGCATTACCCCCAATGAATCGTTCTGCGGCGATGCGGCGCGGTGCCTGGCTTTCTATCGCAATGTTCTCGATCAGGTTCAATTCTTTCCTGGCGTTAGTGGCGCCGCGCTCGTGAATACTCTTCCGCTCGGAGGAAGAGTGTCCAAGCGCTCCCTCGAGCTCGAGGATTACGTCGATCCTTCAGGCAACACCGCTCCCCTTTTCTGGCTCAACATTGTGACTCCCGGCTACTTTCGCGTGATGGGCATCCCTCCCTTGTCGGGCAGGGAGTTCAATGATTCCGATGTCTCGGGGACTCCGGTGGCAGTGGTAACCGCGGAGACCGCGCGCCGGTTCTGGCCCAATCAAAGCGCCCTGGGGAAGCATATTAGACTCCTGGATGACAAAAGCTGGCGCACGATTGTGGGTGTCATTTCTGATGTCCGCGCCTACGATCTCCAGAGAAACACCCCCAATTGGATCGACGGCACGGCTTACGTGCCGTACAATCCCACCGCCACTCTCGAAGATAGACGCGTACCTTCACAGATGACCATAGCCATCCGGACCGCCTCGGATGACTCACAAATAGCGGCAATGCTGCGCGATAGCGTCGCCGCCCTGAACCACGAAGTTCCTGTCAGCGAAGTGAAGACCATGAGTTCGGTTGTCACAGAAGCTGTCTCCGCTCCGGCATCCACGACCTCCCTTTTTGTTGCTTTTGCTGCCTTGGCATTGCTGCTGGGCATCATCGGCATTTATGGTGTTCTCTCTTTTCTGGTCTCGCAACGCACTCGTGAGATTGGCGTCCGCATCGCGCTCGGTGCCCAGCGCGGTGACGTGTTGTACCTGGTGATGAAGGAAGGAGCAAGATTCTCATTCGCCGGGATTGCCGTCGGGCTGACCGGCGCATTTCTGCTTACGCGTTTGATGTCCAGCGAACTCTATGGCGTCAGCCCTCTGGATCCCCTTACATATTTTGGTGTAGCCCTGGTGATGGCTGCGGTCACCTTGTTGGCGTGTTACGTTCCCACGCGGCGCGCCATGCGCGTCGATCCACTGGTCGCCTTGCGCTACGAATGATGGCTCTGAACGGATGCCCGAAGGCATTACACGTCTTCTGGGACCGGGTGAATCACGCGTGCCCCATTCATGCGCAGCATGAATGAGGATTTTCTCTTCACAATTTTCTAACTTCCATTTTCCGATTTCCATGTGCTTTTCGCATTTCCATCGCATCAACCCGTTGCCACCTTTTCCAGTCGTTCCAGCGTGTCAGGATACCGGCGCACCAGCAGAACCAGTGCCGCCGCCTGCGGATTCGGCTTGGCCCTCCCCTGCTCCCATTTCTCCAATGTCCTTTCGTTGATCCGCAGCTTTCGCGCAAACACCGCTCGCGAACACCGCATCCTCTTCCGGGTCTCGCGAATAAACTTGGAATCCACAGCCGGGAGCGGCGTCACTTCCTCCTTGTAGCTCCGCAGTGTCAGTTTTCCTTCGCGATGCTTCTTCATCGCATCTACGCCTTCCATCAACTCGTCGAAAATCTTCCTCTTTGCCATTAACGTTTCCTCCTGGCAGTCTCACGCGCTCTGCACTCGCCTTCGATCGCTGACTTCAGCGCTTTCTTTCCCCCGGCGAGAGGTCATCCTACGCTGTCGGCGTACAATTCAAACTATACGCCAATAGCGTATACTAGTCAAGTTTCCGCAATGTGATTCCTGCTCTTTCATGTTTCCGTCTGACGCCGTTTCAACACCTTACCATTCCATTCGAATGATAGCCAACATGTACATTGACAAACATAATACTTTGTGATATTCTCCCTCGTGTTTGTTTTCACTGAGCCTCGATCGAAGATTCCGACCTTGTCGGAAAGAGTCGCATCCCACCCTGGCCCGTTTACCCCGAGCCTAGAAGGGGCCCGTCTCTCTCCAATTCACCCTGCCGACTCCTGCTTTAAGTCCTTTAGCTGCAACACTTGTGGATCTCCCCGCAAGTGTTGCAAACAAAAGACTTACGGATTAGCTAAGCTCTTTAGATGCAACACTTACAAAAAACAGGGGGGGCCCGCCCTTCGACGTTCCGGCGTATTCCCTCCAATTCCCATTCTGGAACTCATCCCTTTCTCCCCATCCCCTCCAAAGCCAGCACAGTTCTCCGTGCTATCATCGGCGTTGCTGCCTTCGCTCCAGCCAAGAAAGCGAGCCAGGAATGACCGCGCGCATCCTTGACGGGACCAAAATCCGCGAGCAGATTTTCGCCGAGCTGAGTGACGAAGTCCGTTTGCTCACCGCGGCGGGCGTTCGCCCCGGCCTCGCGGCCGTACTGGTCGGCGACAATCCCGCGTCGCAGCTCTACGTCAAGAGCAAAATCGCGGCCTGCCAACAGCTCGGTCTCTCCAGCGCGCTCATCACCCCGCCGGCCACTGTTACCACCCTCGATCTGCTCGCCGTCGTCGAAGATCTGAATCGCGACAACGACGTCGACGGCATTCTCGTCCAACTTCCGCTTCCGTCGCAGGTCGATGCCAAGCGCATCCTGGAAGCCGTCGATCCTGCCAAAGACGTGGACGGCTTCCATCCCGTCAACCTCGGCCGCCTCGTCAGCGGACGCCCCGGCCTGGTCGCCTGCACTCCCGCCGGCTGCATGGAAATTCTGAAGCGCAATGACATCAAGATTGAAGGCGCCAACGCCGTCGTCCTCGGCCGCAGCGACATCGTCGGCAAACCCATGGCCCTTCTCCTCATGCACGCCAACGCCACCGTCACGATTTGCCACTCGAAAACGCGCGACCTGCCGGAGGTCCTCCGCCGTGCCGATATCGTCGTCGCCGCCATGGGCAAAGCCGGCTACGTGGAAGCGGACTGGATCAAGCCCGGCGCCACGGTCATCGATGTAGGCACCAATCGCGTTACCGACCTCAAAGAAGCCGAGCGGCTTTTTCACAACTTTCCAGACCGCCTGGAAAAATTCCGCGCCAAAGGAAGCGCTCTCGTCGGCGACGTCCATCCCGGCGCTGTCAACATTGCCGGAGCGCTCACCCCCGTGCCCGGCGGCGTCGGCCCCATGACCATCGCCATGCTCATGAGTAACACGGTGAAAGCCGCGCGCCTCCGCCGCGCCTCGCCCAAATTTTCCGCAACGCAATCGACCGCCAGCGCGCGATAATTCACGATCATGCTCCGACTCGGACTCACCGGCGGCATCGCCAGCGGCAAAAGCGCCGTCGCCGCCATGCTCCGCGAAATGGGCTTCTCCGTCCTCGACGCCGACTCCCTGGCCCACCGGCTCATCGAGCCGGGCCTGCCGGCCTACAACGAAGTCATCCAGGAATTCGGCCCGGGGGTGGTGGGCCCGGATGGCCGCGTCGACCGTCCAAAGCTCAGCGCCATTGTCTTCGCCGATCGCGCCAGACTCGACCGCCTCAACGCCATCGTCCATCCTCGCGTCGCCGAAGTCGTCTTCCGTCAATTCGAGGAATGGCAGCGTGGCGGCACGCGCGACGCCGCCTTCGTCGAAGCCGCGCTCCTGATCGAATCCGGCATTCACAAAAAACTGGATGGCCTCGTGATGGCCTGGTGCACGCCTGAACAGCAACTCAAGCGCCTCCTCGCGCGCGGCCTCAGCGAAGCCGAAGCCCGCCGCCGCATTACCGCCCAGCTTCCCGTCGAGGAAAAACTGCGTCTGGCCACCGGGAAAATCGACTGTTCCGGCTCTCTTGAGGAAACCCGCCGCCAGGTCGAAGCTCTCGCCACCAAACTCCGCCGAAGTCAGATGGCGCGGTGACCCGTTTCGAGATTTTCCTTATACTATTGGCAACGGTGCATCAGAAGGGACGACAACCATGACCGCAGTAAAGATTTCCAACCGCGCTCGCATTATCCTCGCCGCGCTGGTGCTTATCTTCGGCGCCTACTGGGCCGGCGCGCGATTCGGCCCCCGCCAACCCACCAAGGTCGAAGCCGTTCCCCTCGGCGGTTCGACCTCACCCGCCGAGATGGCGCAGCGCGATGCTTCCCTGACCGGCGATGAATCCATCAACGTGCGCGTCTACCGGCAGGCATCCCCGGCCGTGGCCAACATTCTCACCAAGGCAACGGAATATGATTTCTTCATGGACCCTGTCCCCGTCGAAGGCGCCGGCTCCGGCTTCGTGATTGATGCCCGCGGCTACATCCTCACCAACTATCACGTCGTCGAAGGCGCTCAGTCCATCGAGGTTGTGCTCGGAGATCAAACCCACTTCCCGGCAAAATTCATCGGCGCCGACCAGCGCAACGACGTCGCGCTCGTGAAAATCGATCCTAAGGGGAAGCATCTCGTCGCTCTATCGCTGGGAGATTCCGGCTCGCTCCAAGTGGGCCAGAAAGTTCTCGCCATTGGCAATCCCTTCGGCTTTCAGTCCACCCTCACCACCGGCGTAGTCAGCGCGCTCGGCCGCACCGTGCAAACCAGCCAGACCACTTTCATTGACGAAGCCATCCAGACCGACGCCGCCATCAACCGCGGCAATTCCGGCGGGCCGCTCATCAATTCGCACGGCGAAGTCATTGGCATCAACTCCGCGATTTACACCCCCAGCGGCACCACCGCCGGGATCGGCTTTGCGATTCCCATCAACACGGCAAAAAACATTGCCAACGACCTCATCACCGACGGCCGTGTCCACCGCGCTTTTCTCGGCGTGGAAACTTTGTCCGTCGGTGGCTGGCTGAGCGAAGCGCTGGACCTGCCCGTCAAGGAAGGCCTGCTGGTGGAGAGAGCCACGAAGGGCGGCCCGGCCGCCGCCGCTGGCATTCAAGGCGGCAATCGTGTCGCCGAAGCAGGCATGCGCAAAATCGCCATCGGGGGTGACGTCATCACCGCCATTGACAACCAAAAAGTCGCCAGTCAACTCGACGTCAACCTCGTCCTCAACCACAAGCGCCCCGGCGACAACGTCACCGTAACGGTCTATCGTGGCGGCAAAAAGATGGACATTCCCGTCAAGCTCGGCGAACGCACCGGCAACTGAATTTGGTTTTCAGGTTTTCAGTTTTTTGTTTTCAGTTTTCAATTTTTTGTTTTCAATTTTCAGTTTTTTGTTTTTGGTTTTCAGCTTTAGTCTTCAGTTTTGGGTTTCTTAGTTCGTGGTTTTCAATTCACGGTTTTGAGCAGGAACAATCCACTCATGCTCGAGCGTTTCAGCGGCTGAATTCGGCGCGATGTTTCTCGCGCTCGGCATCGCCGACGGAGAACCAGGACTCGGCGATATCGCGCACGCGCTCCAATTCCCGCTGCATTTCGGCGTGCTTGGCTTCCATCACTTCGGCGTTGGCGTTGGTCGGCACATAAATCGGCGGCGCAAATAGAATCACCGCACGCGCAAAGGGCGCGGGCAGCAGAAAATGGTCCCACGTTTTTTCGAACGTCTTCCCCCGATTGACACCGATGTGGAATACCAGAATTGGGCATCCCGTCTTCCGTGCTAGCAACACCGGTCCTGGTTTCGCCACGTACCGTGGTCCGCGTGGGCCGTCGATTGTGAAAGCACAATCTACTCCTTCATGCAGCCGCCGCCCCATCACCGCCAGCCCGCGCAATCCTCCGCGCGACGAACTGCCTTGCGCCGTGCCGAATCCCAGCCACTCGATCACTTTGCGCGTCCACTGCCCGTCGAACGCCGTGGTGTTCATCACCACGACGCCGTGGTTTCGGTGCCACCACACAATCGGGATAATGATCCGGTGCCAGAATGCCCAGATGCACCTCTTGCCCGATGCATGCACACGCTCCGCATAGTGCCAGCCCAGCACTTCGTAGCGAAGCGTCGGACCCAGCGTTCGAATCACGCTGTACACTGCCGCGGCGATGATCGGAATCTGGATGCGCCGCGACCAAGGCAAGTCCGGCAGCCGGGTGTCGTAATGCGCATTGACCCGTTCCTCGCCTGATTTTTTGGTGGCCTCGACGGTTGCGTCTGGTGTCGTCTTCATTTCTATGTCCGGCTGCAAAGCTGGGGGCTTCACGTGCGACAGTCACGCCGCCGACGTATAGTATAGGCGAGACTTTCTGACTCCGTGGTTGGGAGTATCCCCGAGTGACGGCCTGCTCCAATTCGAACGCACGCTCGCGCCGCGCCGCAGTTCCTGCGGCATGTATGGCCATCCTCTGCGCTGCGCTGATCGCCGCAGCGGCTGCGCACCCCGACGAACCGCCTTCCGACTCCGTGGGGATCATCGACGGCGAAGCGATTAGCGTCACTGGACCCATGAGTGTCGAAGTCGTCCGCGGCCAATCGAAAACCGTCCTGCGCAGCGGCAGTAACGTGCGCGTCAATTCCGGCAGCGCGCGCATCGATCTCGTTGAAGGCGGGCAAATCAGCATTTGCGGTCCGGCGCATCTATCCGTCCTCAAATCCGGAGGTTCGCTGACGATCGCCCTCGATACGGGCACGATTCACGTGCGCATCGAGCGCGAGCTCGCCTTGACGATCTACACTCCCCAGATCCAGGCGCAAACCGTCGCCATCGGCGATGGGCCACGGGACGCCCTCGTTGGTTTCGACTCCTCTGGCGCCATGTGCGTCCGCGCCCATAGCGGCGCCGTCCGTCTCGAGCAGCAGTTGACCGGCGAGAGCCTTCTCCTTCCCCAGTCCGGCGACGTTTTCATCTTCAACGGGCAGTTTGAAAATCTTCGCACCAGCGCCGGCCACTGTGCCTGCGATCTACAGGTTGCAAAGGCAACTCCTCCGCCGCGGCCCGAAGTCAGCCAGCTCGCGACCGCCGAGGAAGTGCGCGAGAAAGCCCCGGACGCAAAACCGAACACGCAGCCCCCAACTATCGAAACGCCGCCCGCCAAGGAAGAGCCCGTCTATCAGGTCTTCATGCCGCCGCTGGTCTATGACGCCAACGCCAAAGTCCAGCCCGAGGTCGACCCGAAGATGATCGTTCTGGTGCGGCGCGTGCGCGTGCGGCCCGCGCTCATTTTCCAAGGCCGCGTGGAAGGCGAGGCCGCCGCTGCCGTTACGCCGGTTCCGTCGCCCGCGTCCACACCGGCCGCCGCGGCGAACGCTCCCAAGCCGGCTGCTCCTTCCAGCGACACTTTTGTCGATCGCGTGCGTAACTTCGTCCGCAAATTGTGGCCGAGCGGATAATGACCGGTTGTTTTGGCCGCATCGGGATTGCCTTCCTCGCGCAGTAGAACCTCCGGCCACTGTTCGATGGAACAGTTGGACACTACCCCCGCGTAATCTGCCGGCGCCATCTTATCCGTGATAGTTTTTTCCTAAGGGGAAACCGCCTTTCGCGCGGAGCGCTTCCTGGCATCTTTGCCGAAAACAGAATCAACCTGAGGGGTCCAAGTGAAGCGAACTCTTGGGAATCGCGTCCTTCCTGAATTTTCCTACGCCGTTTTCTCGACTCTATGCCTGGTTCTTGTAATGAACGGCTGCAGTGCCCTCACCTCTGCTCCCCCGCCGAATACGATGCCACCCTCCGCTCCCGCGAACCTAATTGTGACGGCCGCATCAAGCACGCAATTGAATCTTTCCTGGACCGCTTCAACCGACAACGTCGGCGTCACCGGCTACATGGTGGAACGCTGCCAGGGCGCGGGCTGCTCGAACTTCGCCCAAATTGCCACGCCCACCACAACGACTTTCAATGACACCGGGCTGACTTCTTCCACTTCGTATTCCTACCGAGTGCGCGCCGCGGACGCCGCCAACAATTCCAGTCCCTATTCCTCTGTCGCCACGGCTTCCACGATGGCAGGGCCGGATACGATACCGCCCAGCGCACCCATCAACCTGACAGCTACGGCGGCTTCGGCCATGCAGATCAATCTCGTGTGGACCGCCTCGACGGACAACGTCGGCGTCACCGGCTATATGGTCGAACGCTGCACGGGAGCAGCCTGCTCGAATTTCGTGCAAATATCCACACCAACAGCCACC
>Ga0207120_1093_pt1 | contig 19216 bp, 13 predicted proteins | sample Alteio_BWMinHeat_40_FD_153509 | JGI IMG/M metagenome (GOLD analysis project Ga0207120, IMG submission 153509) | Enriched cells from forest soil in Barre Woods Harvard Forest LTER site, Petersham, Massachusetts, United States -... | ecosystem: Environmental > Terrestrial > Soil > Temperate forest >...
ATACGGATGACGCTAAACCTATCTTGAATCGTGTTGCTGAAAAATTGTCAAAGCTAGAAAAGGCTATCAAAACTGGAAATCTAGAACAAAACTATTGGGATTTCATAATTTTACACGGCATTCTTCAGCGAACCTATGAAAAAATTATTCCGGGCAATCCAGATAGTTTAGCAGCAGCAAGTCTTTCTGACGACAACGATCGATTGAAAGAAGATATTAAGCGAGTTTTTGGCACAAAAAATATTGCGCTATTCAATAAACTTCTCATGTAACAACTCTATGTTCAAACAAGTACTCGTGAAACGACAAAATCCAAACGATTGCTAGGAGTGAACAGATTTACTGGCTCGTTCGTTTATTTCCACCGATAATTTAAAATAATCGTGCAAACAGGCAACGGGAAGTGTGATTGAACCGATATTCTTAATATTGATGATAGGTTGAGGAGTTGTAAAAATGGTAGAAAAAACGCCGCCACCACCGCAGGCACCGCACTTGGTTCATTTGTCAATAAAGGAACCAGAGTACTTTAAAGTTGGTGCAACAGCGCAAGAAGTAGCGGAAGACGCAGAAGCTCGGCTTTCTCAAGATGGTGTGGACCCAAGTCCACCACAACGTGGTCGTGCAAAACAACGAGTGGCTCCAACCCCCGTTCCAAGCGGAGCGACCTTTCCCAAAGCCCAGGCTGTTGTTGAGCAAGCAAACAGATTAATGGCTGATCCTAACGGCTTTAAGCCACAAGAAGTGATCGCGCTGGCTGCTCGCTATGTTTTAACGGAAACGAGATTTCCCACCACCAATGATCGCGTCACTGTGTTAGTAGAAGTTGCAAAATTATTGGTGCAGTCAGCTCAATCAGTAAATGACCCCACCAAAACCTCTTATATGGAAGCTGCAGCGCTGCTCGTTGCAAAGGCAATCAGCTTATCGCCGTATGAAAAAAATACCTGGCAGCTTTTTAATAAAATTGACGAACTGAGTTCGGGAAATGCATCGCATTTGTGTCAACTCGTGCGTATCGGCTTTGGTTTGGTGCCTGGTCAAAATCTAAAGACGCTCTCTTGTTTTACGAAACCACAGAAAAAAGAATTAGAAGGATTGATGAGGGATGCAGCACCGGCAGATCTCATAGATAGAGATTTTGATTTAATGGATGACCGCGTCATGTTTGGGAACGAATATAACAGTAAAGCTCCAATACCAGGTGGTCCTCATCACGTCATTGAATATACAGCAGCGCTGGCAAGACAGGCCGTTGTTTCGATGACCAAAGGGTTATTTGTAGCAGAGAGAAATTATTCTGAGAAAGTGGCTCAACGCAAAGTTGAAGTAAGTCAGCAATTACCTGAAGTGACCTATAGGCCTGCCTGTGAGCTTCAAGATTTAGTGAGAGATGCTGCCGATCCAAAATACAACGTTTATGAACGCGCAGCTAAGTTGGATTTGGTGAGCAAACGCATAGAGCAATTGTATGATGATGAACTCGATACGTATCTACTCAGCAAGCAGCAGCGTACCTCAAAAGAAGCACTGGATATGCTTACTGTTTGTGGAGAAGCCTTAGATTTAGCTATTGAAAACACACATTACGTCCACTACGAAATGGTTTGGTTAATTGTTTTGATTGTCCTCTCTGCTTTTTTCCCTCCGTTTCTTCTCGATCTTCTCGTTTTTATTACGGAATCTTCTGAGCACATCGCAGCGCGTCGACTTCGAGATAAACTGATGAAAGTACGTGGTGCTCAACATCAAGATAAAAGATTTAATGCGATTACTAGAGATTTGGCGCGAGTCCTAAACGAGGACAATATCGTACCAACCAAGGCGCAATTAAAAACCTCACTGTCAAAAGCTGGCATCAAAGAACCAAGTTTGGATCGTTTGGCGAGTTTTGTTTCGCGAGCAATTCAATATGAACAGGCCAGTAATAAAGACATTCAAGATCATTTAGATTATCGCCAAGAAAAAGCCATTTGGGAAATGATAAAAAGTGACGCTGAATCTTTAAACGACATGAGAAGGTATCCAGCTTCAGATTTTACGAATAACATTATGAGCACTCTGACAACAGAAAATCCCATCCATCGAACCCGGCAACGTCTCGCGCTGCAGGTGGGTGAAGATATTCTATTCATTGGAACTTTTTTTGATCCACGCCGGGGGCCCAAAGCGTCTGATAGAAGAACGTCGAAGCTTAAGCAACAATATCGACTTGTTTTGGATAAACTTCGAGAAATAGAAAAATATTCAAAAGATAATTCAACACCGTGGTTTAATAGCGATTACTATAAGGATTTTATTGTTTTACACGCGATTCTTAGTGTGATGACTAACAAGCAAGAGCAATTATTGGGTGTTGGTGTTCAGGCTAAAACTCTAATAAAGAAAGATGATCTTGAAAGACTTTTTCCGAACCACGCCGTCGACTTTGAATTTGCCATTTCATAAATTCACGATTTAATTCCATCATTTTCTGGAACCACACTGGCGACGACAGGAGCAACATCTGTCGCGGTCAAAGGCTTTCTGCGACGGCGGGGGCGTCGGCGACGTTTGGGCGCGCCAGATATGGGTGCGTTTAGAGCTTGGTCTCCACTCGCCGTTAGATTGGCTTCGTGTTGGGGGGCGGGAGAAACAGTCTTTTTCGTGACGGATTCATTTTCTCGTAATGGAGCGTCGTTCGCCTCGATTTGAATTTGCGGCTCTCCACCTTGATCATGGGCAAAGGGTTCGACAAAAATCGCCGCGCGAAATTGTTTTTCTAAAGCGAGCATTTCGTTACGCCGCTCATTGAGAATTGAGAGTGCGACTTCAGCCTTTGCCCGCACGCTGACTTTTGCTTTCTGCGATGCCGTCACCGAAGTGGCTAGCTTATCAGCCAGTAATCTGAACAAACGCGATACCTCTGATTGGATTGGCCGCATCAAACCCGTTCGATCGCAGTGAGGGCAAGGTGTCATGGCTAATGACAACGCTGGTCGAATACGTTGCCGGGTCATAATCAACAAACCATGTGACGAGATCCTACCCACCTCAAATCGTGCTTTGTCGCGTTTGATCGCCAGTTTGAAATGTTGTTCCACCTCGCTGTTGTGTTTGGCGTCTGCCATGTCGATCAAATCCAAAACAATGATGCCGCCAAGATCACGCAAGCGCAGTTGTCGTGCGGCTTCGTTCACCGCTTCAAGGTTGGTGCGATAGGCGGTTTCGCTTTGTCGTTGTTCTTTAGTGGATTTTCCAGAATTGACATCGATGGCGACCAGCGCTTCTGTTTGATCGATGACTAGCGATCCGCCTGATGGCAGTGACACCCGCCGTTGGTAAAGTGAATCTATTTGCGTTTCAATGTTGAATTCTGCAAACAATGGACGAGGCTTTTGGTAGAGTTCAAGATTTTTAATGCCTCGCGGCCAAACCAGTTGCAAAAAATCTTGAACTTCTTGCAGCGCTTCTTGGGTATCAACAACAATGCGACCAATATCGGTGGTCAAATAGTCGCGCAAAGTGCGGGTGATGAGCCCCTGTTCTTGATGTACCAGCGCGGGTGGCTGCGCTTGCGCAATCTTTTTTTCAATCGTTTGCCAAAGTTTGAGTAAGTATTTGACGTCGCGAGCCAAAGCCGTTTTCGGCTGATCCATGCCGGCGGTGCGTACAATAAAACCAAAACCCGGTGGCAGATTGAGCTCGCGCGTCAAGGCCCGAATGCGTTGCCGTTCTTCATCGCTTTCGATCTTACGCGAGATGCCATGTCCATCGCCGCCAACAATCAGCACTACATAACGACCCGGAAGTGAAATGTAAGTGGTGAGAGCGGCTCCTTTATTACCAACTTCTTCTTTTAAAACTTGCACAGTGATCGGTTGCCTACGTTTTAAAGCCTCATTGATGTGACGCGGATGAGGAGGCCCGTCATCACGCACGGCATGAGCAGCGACATCTGACAGCGCTAAAAATCCATGACGTGTGGCCCCGTAATCAACAAATGCTGCTTGTAAAGATGGCTCAACGTTGCTCACATAAGCCCGGTAAATATTGCCTTTGATGTTTTCTTTCCACTCGGTTTCGATGTGAAAAGCATCGAGCTGAGAGCCATCGAGTGCAGCGATGCGTATTTCTCCACCGCTGATGCTGCATTCTCGGGCGTTAATTAAAATTGTTTTCATGACTCAAATATCCCGAACTCAAAAATCAGTTACTCAAATAGCCGAATTCCCAGACGGATGCCGCCAGAAACAGCGGCAGGAAAATTGTCGAGACCCGAAAAATAAAACACATGGTAGCGTACGTAAGCTCCTACTAAAAAATAACTGAAAAAATAATCGCACCCTAAACCCAGATGAAAACCAAAGTCACGCAAAGAGGCGCGCTCTTGATTCTGTGGATAAAGGCCAAAAAAACCGCCACCCGCCTCTACATAAGGATCAAGATGACGAAAGAAATCGAGACGATAAGCGACGGCCAAAAATGCATAATCTGAGACAAACGGCAATGTTTTGTTTTTGATATCGCTCCATTGAAATCCGCCAACAATCTCAAATCCAGCAATGATCGGGACCGCTAAACGAGCACCTGCGCTAATTCCCGCTGGCATATTGCGACTGATAAAGAAAAGTTCGCCGCCACCTTCAAATGCCAAGGTCGCTGTGGGGATACTTTGCGACCACAAAGTCACCAATGACGTATTGACCGTTGCGCTGGCTGAACGAACTGAGTAGAAGGCCTGCACTAAAACAAAGGCGCTCCAAAAGAGCCGCCGTGGCCAAGGTGAGAGTAAAGCATGTCGGCAACCAGTTTTATGCGCAAACCGCGCCCACAAGATTTGACCGAGCCGGATCCGTTTTTGCTTTGGGGAACAAAAATCTGGGCTTGGCTTAAGAAAAATCAAAAGTGGCTTCTCAGTGGAGTGGTCGTTATTGTTGTTGTGGCATCGATGTTGGCATTTGCGACAATACACAACACTTCGCAAGCAGAAAAAGCCAGCTTGCTGCTGCACGACGCCCAAGATGAATACAATAAAGCAATGGAACCCAAAGCAGCATCCTCGCCCACAGATTCACAAAAAAATGCCGACAACGCAACCAATCCGAGCGCAAAATTTTCCGAAGTAGTCGCTCGCTACCCGTCCTCGGGAAGTGCCGACAGCGCACGTCTCTACTTGGCTCGCTTGGCGGCAGACAGTGGCGATGCAAGCGGTGCTGAAAAATGGTACCGAGAGTTTCTCGATCGCGCAGGATATCATCATGAGCTTTCACCCATGGCAGTTTTGGGGTTGGGTGCGGCACTAGAAGATCAAAACAAGTACGATGCTGCAATTGCTGAATATCAGCGTTTGCTGCCAAAAGAAAAAGTGAAAACGCCGCCGGCGCTGTTTGACACGCTTCTTTTTGCATTAGCCACTGCCCAACAAACTAAAGGTTTGCGACAAGAAGCTCGCGCGACCTTCCAACGCTTACTCAGCGAAGCTCCGGGTTCATCTTTGGCAAGTAAGGCGCAGAGCCGCATTACTGAGTTGGCAGAAAGCAAACCAGCAAAATGATTCGTGAACGTAAACGCGCTCGAGCCCGCGCCCGGGTTCATTGGTTTTTTTTCGGGCACGGACCCGTTCACGAGCTCATTTACAGGAGTTTTGCAAGAGGTTTAGTTGAGTTTGGATATATGGCGCCACGTGCAGTGATGTATTTTTTGCTTACCGTAGTTGGCGTTGCTTGCGTGCCTTATTCTCCGCAAGTCTCATCGACTCATTTTGTAAAAGATCCCTCTGAAATTTCGGTTTATGGATTGATTTATTCTCGCCCAACCGATGACGTGGCAATTCTTTCTCCTTTGTTGGAACAAAGCGAAGCCAGTGGCGGAAGTTGTTTTGATAGCAAAGGTGAAACGCTTTTTGTGGCGAATGCGCAGGGCATCGCTATGTCTGTACAATTACAAAGTGGGAAAGTGAAATGGCGCTACCAACATGTCGATCCTTTCACCATGCCGCCGGTATTTCTGCCTAAAGAGGCGGTTTTTGGCAGCAAAGCAGATGTGGTGGTTTTTGGCAGCCAAAATGGTGAACTGTTGGCTTTTGATGCGGCAACCGGTGCGCGTGTGTGGGAATATGATCTAGGCGGCGAGCTGAGAGAGTCACCGATCCTGGCGCGTCATCGGTTGATTGTTGCGAACTCGCGCAACCAAGTGTTGGCGCTGGATCCGGTGAGTGGAAAATTTCTATGGCAACACTCCCACGAAACGCCAGCGAAAATGACCATTTTGGGGCATTCGGGTGTCTTATTCGCGAACGGAAAAATTTTTGTTGGTTTTTCGGATGGCCTCGTCACAGCGCTCGAAGTCGAAGATGGTTCGGTGAAATGGAGCCGGCCATTGACGTTATCGGCGGCAACTTTTGGTGACACCGATACAACTCCAGCTTTATTTGGTGATAAGATTTTTGTTGCCAGTTTTTCTGACGGATTGTTTGCATTAGAAGCAGCCACGGGGAATGTGAGTTGGCAACGTCCTGTAGATTCGGTGACACGTTTGTTGGTGCACAAATCCTTTTTGTACATGGCAAACCATAAAGAGCTTGATGCCGTCGACGCGCAAAGCGGTCGCATGGTTTGGCGTTTTAATTACCCCTCCGCCATGGTGACTCGCCCAGTTGTTTATGGCGGTTATGTTGTTTTTGGTGCGCGGCCGGGTGGGCTCTATGTGCTGGATGTTGCTTCGGGGCGATTAATCCAGCGATTTCATCCTGGCGGAATCGTCGGCGAACTCACTTTTTATAAAGGTCTTTTGGCCTTCTTGTCTGAAGGGAGCAACGTCTATGCGCTTAAATATGGTGCTAAAACTGGGGCGTTGCTTGCCGCTGAACATCGTTTTGAAGGACTATAGAAACGGATGAAGAAACGGCCACTCAAGCGAGTGTGTTGCGCGTATATCGAAAATGCCAAGGGAGAGATTCTGCTGACCCAACGCCTGCAAGGCGCGCATTTGGCGCAGCTGTGGGAATTTCCGGGTGGAAAAATCGAAGCAGGGGAGAATGAAACACAAGCATTGCAGCGCGAGTTGAAAGAGGAACTCGATATTGAGGCAGAAATTCAAGATGAGTTAGGGCGAGTGCAGCATGCTTATGAAGCGTTTGATGTTGAGTTGATTCTTTTTCGGGTGACGAAATTTAAGGGTACTCCTAAAGCGAAGCAAGTTGCGGATTTGATGTGGGTGACGAGTGATTGGTTTGCTGCGAATTTTGATCGCATGCCACCCGCTGACGTGCCGTTGTTACGGCTCTCACAAGTTCATTTAAGGCGTTCTTAGTCAAGCATTTTTGCCGAAGTCAATTAAGGAGGAGAAGTCATATGGATGCGCATCCAGCAGCCGAGGTCGAAGTGAAACAAGCGGGAAAAATCAAAGTGGGCGATCATGTTCCTAATTTTAGTTTGCCGCAGCAAGATGGATCGCTATGGCAGCTCTCGAGCCTCATCGGCCAAAAAATTATTGTGCTTTATTTTTATCCAAAAGACGAAACTCCTGGTTGCACCGCTGAAGCGTGCTCGTTTCGTGATCAGTATGATGTGTTTACACAAGCGGGTGCTGCGGTGATTGGTATTAGTTCCGATAGCGTCGCTGCACACGAAAAATTTGCCGCCCATCACCGCTTGCCCTTTACGTTATTAAGCGATGCGAATGGTGAAGTGCGACGACTGTTGGGTGTACCACGCACACTGGGAATTTTGCCGGGACGCGTGACTTATATCATCGACAAAAAAGGCGTGGTCGCTAAAATCTTTAATTCGCAAATGCAAGCTCAAAAACATGTTCAAGAAGCCGTGGCCACGGTGAAGATGTTGCAATCACAACAGTAAATAAAACGTATAAGAAAATTCTAATGCCAATTATCTCAGTGTTTTATGGTATTGTTATTAGGATGTATCATGCTGATCATTCTCCACCACATTTTCATGTTCAATATGGTAGTTCTCGCGCCATTATTGAGATTAAAAATGGAGAGCTTTTGCGTGGAACAATACCCAAGAATGCACTTCGTCTTACCCAGGGTTGGCGAAAAATGCATGTAAAGGAGTTACTAAATTTATGGCAACAAGCACAGCAGTTAGAATCACTCAAGCGCATTCCACCGCTCGAGTAAAAAAAAACATACAACTCGGACGCGAGTTAAAGAAAGTATTGTGGGCTGACGAAGAAACACTGACCGTTGGATTACAATTTTGTGATGGTAAAAAAATTAAAGTAAATTTAGAGTCTATTTTTTCAAAACCGAAAGGGCTTGCTCTTGAAATCATGAAAGGGAATTTATTTGCTCAGTGTTTTATTGAATCAGGAGCGCTGGCATGGCCCAACGGTTTAGAGTTGTGTCCTGATCAGATCCAAATGATGGCGGTAGCCTAATTTTTATAAATCTATTTTTGTTGTGCGGTTTCAAGCGCGTCAATAATTGACGACCGCAAATCCGCCAGACGAATCAGTTTTTCGATTGAGCCGACTTGGACGGCGCGATTAACCGAATGAGTTTTATCGAATTCTTCAGCAACTTCGGCTGATTTTAGTTGCATCAGTTCTTGTTCAACCCGAGCTTGATCGATATCTATTTTAGATGCAGTTTTACTGGTGCTTTGCGCTTTCAAAGAAATCCATCGAGGATCGTTGCGCAGGCGACGTGTGACTTCGTCGCGAAAAATGACTGCAGCAGCTGCAGTTCCGCCAATAACTGAAGCAAAAGCACCTTCAACCGCAAGTGATCGTAATGAAGAATTGAGGTGACGCGAAAACACAACATAAGCACCACCATGATAGCGCGATAAGACGCAGAAAATAATGGGCCCAATAAAATTTACCACCGCTCGGCCGATTTCGGCGCCGTATTCAAGTTGCAATTCCCGTAGAGATTCCGGCGAGCCATCGAAGCCCGAAAGATTTACCAGCACGACGGCAGGCCTTGCGCCACTCACCGCGTTCAATGCGCGGGCGACTTTTTTCGAGGACTTCGGATACAAGGTCGCCGCTGTCAGTTGATCTGGGCCATCAGCAGGAACGAAACCAAATCTTGGTTGTGATTTTGAACCAATCCCAATCATACATACAGGAATGGAGCCGACATAAGCGTCCCATACGATGGCTGCTTGTGCTTCGCACATGGGTGCCCAGCGTTCGAGTGGGGGATGATCCTGATCAATCAAAGCCGCCATGATGGCTTGCATCGAAAAAGGTTTTTTTCGTTCTGGGTTAAGCGCTGGAGAAAAAACATCGCGTACATAATTAAAATCACTTTTGTCGGTGTAAAATGAATCACCGATATCGCGTGTTCTCGCATCGTGGGTGGCGCGACGTCGTGGTGTGTGTTCTGGCGCTTTGATATATGAATAATCGTAATATTTAAAAAGAATGCGGCATGCATCGGCGAGATCAGTCGCTGCGTATTGCGCTTGACCATTCGGGCCCATAATTTCTTTCACCCCGCCGATTCCCTGATGATCTGCAGCGGCAACACTTCCAGAATATTCAAGAGATTTTTTTCCGGTGAGCACCATCGAACCAGTTGGGGTCATGATCAGAATGCCGCGTGTGTGCATCAGCATCGTTGCTTCGGCATTCCAATAAGATTGCGCTCCCACATTGATCTGATCGACGATGATATTTATTTCGCCTCGTTGCTGGGTGAAAGTGATGATGCGTTTTAGCACGCGAGCCGTCCAGTCGAGCGTCTCTGTGCCTTTTTCCATCGAGATGGCGGCGCCCGATGACACTGGGAACCATTCTAAAGGCACACACAATTTTTCTGCCAGATCGATGGCTGCGATGACGCGGCGGCATTCAGGTTCAGAAATAGCACCAAGATCGCAACTGGGATCTCCCGCTAAAATTATACGCATCATGCCGTCAGCGAACTTGTCAGTGAAATTAGTGATCGTGCCAACGATGATATTTGCCGTGTTGCTACCTTCTGGTCGATAAACCGGTTTTAGTTCGCCAACTTCATCAAGGTCATATTCAATAAATTTTCCGGGTGGACAAAACTTCGAGGCGCGCATTGGAGCGAGTTGTTTGATTAATTCATAAGGATGCCACATTCCACGTTGGCGCAGCTGGGCCACTTTTTTGGAGTATTCAACTGAATGAGAAGCAGCGTCGGTAAGTTCAAATAATTGTGGATGAGAGCTCGTTGATGCCGCAGATGCACGATGAATTTTGAACGTATCGGCGAGAAGTTTTTCGGCAGGTGTGATCAGTTTCAATTTGGTGTCTGTCGCCAAATCAATGATTTGTTCTAAGTTAAAGCGAAAGCGGCGATGTAAGTGATTAGGTACTTCCACATTTAAGATGGGAGATAAGAAGAGCTGTAGTTGCACAGCATGGGTTTTCAATCGTGTCAGTGCACGATGCAAATAATAAAGTGCTCGGTTGCGCAACTCGGAGCGCGCCAAGCTTGTCACTTGGTAGCGAGCTAAACAACGCATCAGTATCTGATGCAATCGCTTTAACGCACGCAATTCTTCGTGATCACCTCCACGCACGAGTACAGTGATGAGTGCTTCGCCCGCTAAAGTGGGTCCGTCATTTGGAAGCTGTGCACCACGCTGCAAAATCAAGTGATCACGGAGAATATCAAGCATCTCAAGCCATGGGATCATGGTGGTGTCATGAACGATGGGTGCGGAAGAGATGTCACCATAATCAAAGCCGAGGAGCAGCTCTCTAAATGATTTGAGAGGGTGCTTGGCGCACGTTTCGGATAGAATCGGTAAAAGTCCTTTAGGTACCGGTTGCGACTTGGTTTCAAGGCGCAGCAACGGTTGGCCCGCCACCACATGCATTTGTGGCGAAACCAAAACATCGTGAATCACGCCGTCTCTTTGTGCTCGCAGTAAGATTTCAGTTTTCATTGCTTCAATGACGATGAGAATGTCGTCAGCACTCACGTGCGCTCCTGGGTTATGGAGAATTGCGCTGACTGAACCCGGCGCTGGCGCGCGAATTACATCTTCGACTTTTCTCTGAAAAGAATACGAACTGCGAGGCGTTTCGATATTTAAGTTGGAGCCTTGTTGATGCCACAGTAAATGGAAACGGGCGCTTGTGCTGATTAATGTTACTTCATATTCAGAATGTACGTGTAATTGAAGTTGCTGTTTGTGACTTTCACTCTCTACCATAAACTCATTGGTATCGGTGCGTGTTACGAAAGCAGAGTAAGCGGCGTCAGTAAAAATAAATTCGATAGGATGCTGCGAACTGCCAGAAACAAATCGCCCACGCTGAGCATTGCCAATAAATTGTGTGATGCGAGTTTGTTCATCTTGCAAAAACCAAAATAGGGTCGCGGCGTACCACGCGTTGGTTCGTTCTGCTTTTTCAGTCGATAAATTTGGTGCAACGGCTTGAGCGAGGGAGGCACGATTACTCGTGCCTTGAGTCAAAAGTATTCGTGTTTTTAGCAACACTTCGTGCAAATTGCGGTGCGCATGAGGGCGATCATTTGCTACGGCAATCACATATCCCAGCGAAGGGTCATCGTGTGATATCTTGGTTCCTCTTTGATAACTTGTATCAATACGAATGTGCGGTAATTTTGGAAAATCAAAGACTTCTAATTGGCAGCGGGATTGTGAAAAATCAGAAATGCTTTTCTGCGTAAGTAGATGCGCCAAAACAGCGTATCCACGCGGTGTAATCGTGAATTCACGCAGCGAAAATCCTAGAGCAAGTTCGAATTGAAGTTGGACCAAATCAATTCCAGTGACTGCCTCAACGATTCCGTGCTCTGCAGGTAGTTCTGGATTTAACCGATCGAAGTAAAAGTTATCGCCGTCGCATAAAAACTCGATATGACCTATCGACGTATATGCAAGTGCATGCGCAATTTGAACGGCAGCTTGTCCCATTTCTAAAATTGATATCGTGGGTAGGCTTATTGGAGTTTCTGCGAGAAGAAGCTGACCATTGCTTGAAAGAATATGTTCGTACGATGCAAGTATTGCAATATGGCCGTGCGTGTCGCCAGCAAATAAAATTGAATAACGTTTGGTAGGTGGTTTTGTATTTTTGCGGGTGGTTGCGATGTTCAGAGAGGTCAGGATTTGGTGAAACGTGTCGGTATCGGTGATTTGGCGAAGCGTTTGCGAAGAAGGGCCGATAAAACATAAACCGAGAGATTCACATCGGTCGGCAATGCGATGCATTTTTGCACCAACACCCCATCCTGGCCAAAATGCAGTGGCGTGGGTTGTAAGCAAGGCTTTTTCAAGCATGGTGAAGTCACTGGTATTTGCTTGTTTGGCGACCGCAGGTTCGAGCGCTAAAGATTCATCGGCGTCGTTTACAAAAGGTGCATGTGCATCAACTGCTTCATAAAGAGCGATCGTTTTAATGGGTAAACGAAAAGTTTGAGCGGCAGAAATAAAACGATGGGCACCATGGCCGTGGCCCAAGATGGCAATACGACGTAGATCAGATGGGTTCATTTTGGCGCGAGACTATCCGATGTGTGAGCGCTGAGTAAATGAACTATGATTTGTGCCGCGAATAACGGATGATATATAAAGATGGTGACTTGCAGAATTAGCTGCAAAGATAGGGTTAGAAGATAAAAAATTTCTCAGGAAACCAGGAATACATGAAGTTTAGACTATTCGCGGAACAATAAGTCGATAATAAATTTCCCAAATTCTTGGGTTCTTGAGAAAAATATTTTTTCGTCCATGACGACGACTCACGTTTACGACTACGAATTTTGCGAAAGGCTCATGTGATAAAAGAAAATGAACATATACAACCAGAAGACGCACTCGTAAAAAAATACCGTCAAAAGCAATCTGGAATATTTATTGCTCCCAAAATGGGAACATGGTATACTTTCATCACAAATGCGCCTGCTCAGCCGCTCAACGTTGCGCGATTTTTGGCGTATTCACCACGATGCAGAGCGCCCTTTACGAGCCTGGATTGCTGAAATTGAGCAAGGAGAATGGCGGAGCGCGGTTGATGTGAAGCAGTTATATAAAAGCGCGAGTTTTGTGGGCAATGATCGCATCGTTTTTAATATCGGAGGCAATAAATATCGTCTGATCGTTATGGTAAAATATGCCAATACAGAAGCGAAACGCAATGGCATTATTTTCGTTCGTTTCATTGGAACTCATCGAGAATACGACAAGATTGACGTGGCAAAGGTGTGAATGATGGAAATCAAACCTATTCGAAATAAAAAAGATCACAAAGCAGCATTGGCTGAAATTGAAAGACTTTGGTCGGCGAAACCTAGTACTTCTGATTACAATAAACTAGAAGTTCTTAGTATACTGGTTGACGCTTACGAACGTGAAAAATTCCCAAGCGAGATTAAAGATCCAATTGATGCGATATTATTTCGTATGGAACAAGCAGGGCTCGAGCGAAAAGATTTACAAGAATTTTTTAAAACCCGAGCACGAATGTCAGAGATTTTCTCCCGCAAACGAAAGCTTACTTTGCCAATGATTCGTTTACTCCACAAAAAACTTTCCATTCCCCTTGAAGTATTAGTTGCAGTTCGCAAAAAGGATCATCTTTCATCGCACCGACACCGGTTTTAATATCATCATTGATGAGCAGTGTCTTTCAGACCCGTTTTGGCAACGCGCGCTTGTGCATGCAGAGTACATGATTTCAGTTTAAGTTACGTGACATTGATGAGATCTCGTTCGACTCTTTGGCGAAGCTTTGGTTTTAACGATTGACGTGAAACTAAATCAACTCGTCTCTTTAGAAGATCTTCGAGATAAAATTTCACGCTCATGTAGCGGTCGAAAGTAAGTGGTTGTGAAAAATCCACAAGAACATCAATATCACTCTTGGGCGTTGCTTCATCCCGAGAGACGGATCCAAAAAGAGATAGAGACTTTACGCCTAGTCGGTTCAAGTCGCCCATTCCTGATTTAATCTTTTGTACGACAAGTGCGCGACGCATTGAAGTTAATGTAACCGCCTCGTGTTGGATAGGCAACTGATCCTACTTAATTCTCGAGCAAAACGGTAGTCCGACACCCCAGCTCGTATCGAGATAAATCAAGACCTTTCTGCCTCACGAACAGAAACGACCACGTCTGCAAGTTTCCCTTTGATGGATTTTCTAAATGAGTTTCTTGAAATTGCTTCGTGCTTGTTTGAGACTGACGCGTGTCATCTGTTTAAGTGTACTCTGAAAGTGTACATTTTTCTATATGCAGAACAACACATCGATTTTCGAATATGTTGAACTAGCTTACTGTCAAGAAAGGAACATCAAAAAGAAAAAGCACCGCTTCCAGCAGAACTACCAATTATAGTGGGCAAGAAAACGGACGGTTTTACGCGAGGGTGAAATAACTTTTGAAGTAATAATACTAAGGCATCAATTGGAACCGCATAGGTGAAAGTACCACCGCCTGCGAAATTTGTTGGAATGGTGCCAGCGCCGCCGGGAGAAGGCATCAGATTTCCTAATGTAAATGCGAAACCCAATTCGCCAGCAAGGTCGTTATAACGGTTCGAGAAATTAATATTGAGGCCAAAATTCGCTGAACCTACGCCGCCTCCTCCAAAAAGAAAGCCACCACTCAGCGTAAACACATCTTTAGATTCAGTTCCTGTTTTATCAGGTTTTTGTGTATAGTTTGCCCAAAATAATTTGCCTGACATCCCCACAATCAAATTCTGTCCCGTCCAATATTGCTCAAGAGTTTGATAGTCAGTTGCAAAAAAGGTGTCTGCTTCCGCGTGACCCCCAACAGAGAATCCACCTACTCGCAACCCTTCAGGGCGATTAAGCAATTTTAAATCAACAGAAGCATCAACTGAAAGAAACTGATTACCAGCTCTTGTGAGAGCAAGTGTTGCGGGGCTTTGATCTGGAGCACCGAGGGTTTGATCGAAAAGGCTCAAATATGCGATTGAAACTTTTGGATTGAACAAATATTTATTATGTATCCACTTCTTAAACTCCAAATCCACTTGCGTATCCCCTAATGGTGGCAAGTCAGGTGAATAGAAAAACGAGCTCTTAGAGATAGGCCCTGTGGTTTCTACTCGTTTTCCATCCGGCCCAGTTGTGACATAAAATGCGTTGCCGTCCACCCCTAGTTCCTCAGCCGACGTTATAACTCTTGTGCTGTTCTTAAAGGAAAGATGCCAATCGTTTTTCTTTCCTATTTCAATCTCTAAACCAAAATGCGGCGTCGCAATAGAGTACGAACGTGTACGTACTCCTTCGCAATTTGCGCAAGCTTGTTCGTCGGATGCATCGTTCACGTTTTGAAGGGCAAGAACCTGTTGATAATTAGTACTTAAGCCCGTTAGATGACCGCTGGCGGTTTGTACTAAAGTATCAATGTCACGTGTTGAAGTCGTGGATGTTATTTCTGGTAAATTTGCTAAACCAGAAAGTCTATCATGTGAATTACCAATTAAATTTTTTAATTGATTTTGAATGTCAACCGATCTTTTCGCTACCACAACAGTTTTTGCAATTCCACCTGGTTGCAGAGCCGTAGAATGATCAAAATCAACATCTGCTTTAACTCCCCATTTCCCTTCAATTGTGCCTTTAGAAAATTCGCCACCAAAACCAGCGGTAACATCTTCGTGAATTTCTCCTCGGTCTTTACCTAAGCCGCTCCCTTTTCCGGCATTAATTTTACGCGAAAGTGCATCATTGGCTTTAATCAAATTACTGATTATCGTCGCTGATTGAGAACGAAAAGTATCCAATGCTTCCCTAAGAGTATTTCTCGTCGCCTCGATTTGGCCACCATTACTCGGGTTTTTTCTCGCCGCCACATATTGATCATATGCGGTCTTCACAGGACTGAACAAAGTTGCTGCATTTGTAAGATTAGAATTAATATCCTGATATGCGGGTTGAAATACTTCCCTCGGAATACCATCCACACCGCCACTCGTAATTGAAACAGTATGGTTAGTTGCGCCGATCGGTGTAAAGCCTAAATTAAAATTAAATTTGTCATTACCGATGATTGCTTGAAGCGTGGGGCCCGTGAATTTTGTGATTAAATATCGCCCAAGACCAACGACGCCAAGCCTTTTCTCGACTGAGTCAAAACTTCCACCGGTCGTTGCACCATCAATTGCTAAGCCAATCGTTTGACCTACAAAGCCAACTTTAAAAAAACGTGAGTCTGCGGTTGGAAAATCTTTTTTAACTTTTGGATCTGCGTCACGATATTGAACGATCGCGGCAGCTGGCGGTGACTCATCAATCGTGTGAGATTTGCTCATTAGCTTTCGAATTTGAGCGGCAAAAGCTTCTTCGCGTTTTAAGTGCGGATCTTCTTTGTTTTCTTGTGATTGTTGTACCCATAAACTTAAGTATTTAGCGAAATTGCTTAAGTTGGGTTCTTTAACGCCAACCCGTTTTAACAGTTCGACAAAAGCACATTCGCTGGGAACAATTCCAAGTTTGTTGAGATTGTCGGTTAACTTTTTAATCGCAGCGTCTTGGTTGTAAATTCCATGGGTAAAATCTCGTGCCTTTTTATGGCGAGCAGCATCGAGAATTGCCCCAACGGTTAATCCACCGATAATTGGAATAATGATGGCAAAAATAACAATCAGCGCAATTTCCCATCCCTGGTATTTGTCATCGCTTGCAAGCTGAAGTGCTTGTCCAAGAACCAAAACCGTATCTATTGCGTCATCATGATTAAATGCTGCGCCATTTTTATCGATGGCTTTGAAAAGCTCCCCAACCGCATTTAGAGTCCCATCCAGATCTTGTTTTTGCACGGCCTCAAACACTTTTTTGGCAAGTGGTTGAGTAATAACTGGAGTTTTTTGTGATGGAGTAAGCGTGATGCTTGCTGGAGATGTTTTCACTTCATAATCAATCAATGCTTGCAAAAATGCTTTCGACCACGAACCAATCTTTTGGGGCGTAACTGTGCATTGTTTAGGGTTTCGATAGATGGTTGCGATAAGAAAGGGGAGTTTTGCAAAACTCTCAGGTCGCTTACTGGCAATTTGATCGAAACAATTTGCTGAATCAAGTGATGCGGGATCGAGCTCTATGGCTTGCGCAAAAAATGCAGTTGCAAGTTCGTAATGTCGCGCATTGGCGAGCCACAGTGCAAATTCAGTGGCTACCTTCGCACGGTCTTGCGGTTTGTTTGTACCTTGCAAGGTATAAGTGGCCACGAATGCTTCTGCGGCTGCAAGATTAACTTGGGCGAGCTTCTTTACCGCTTCACTAATTTCATCAGCCGTAAGTTTTTTCCCGGGTGCTTGCGGAGTGGCTGCCGGCACAGGTGCGGTTTCAGCACAATTTTTATTGTTGGTTGGTTTTTCATATTTATCAATGCTGGATAATTGATCGACTGGTTTAGGAGCATGAATCTCGAAATAGCGTGATTGCGGCAGTACAGGCGAGTTTGTGACGGATGGTGTTGTCATCAGTTCATTCCTATATTTATTATGTTGATATGCACTCCATGATTCACGTTCTACAACGAGTATCGGCAGGGTTTTTCATAAGTTGCTAAAAATTATAAAAATAATGAAAAACCTAAAAGTATCGGTACGCGGCGTGTAAAAGTTGCTCGAAAAATGCTTTTATTTCCAAAAATTATAAAAAAGTAAGCACCATTCAATCGAGGTGATCCGATAATGAGGGGTGTGGAGGTTTTTAGCTCCGTGATCATCTTTAAATTCATCCCAGTTGAGAGGTAAGAATGCGTTCATTTACTTTGACGATTTTAACGTTATTGGTTTTGTCTTGTGGAACGAGCAATTCTTCGCTCGAACATCAAAACGGTTCGGTACAAACACCCAACACGCCAACCCCTAAACCACCAGTGCTTGGTAATCATGCCTCTGCACCTTATTTGATCCGAGTTAAATTAGTGGGACTTAACAACGGTGCGAAAGTAAATCTTGCGAATGCCGCGAATGGCGATTCTCTCGATTTGACACAAGATACGGATGGTTCTTTTTTTCCACGCTCATTGCAGGCGCAAGAAAACTATCAAATCGTTGTGGGCGTACAGCCAAGTGCTGCTGGGCAGAATTGTTCAGTGATTGATGGCATTGGTTCAGCACACGATAGCATTTACCAAATTCCTGTGACGGTGATTTGTGTGAATGCAGTTTCAGGTATTGCTGATGCTTTTGCAGGCTGGAACACTTATGCGAAAAAATCTTCTTACAATTCCGCGAATGCCAATCCTTCCGGAAATATTGTGGCGTGTGATGGCAGCGAAAAAGGCCACTACACCAATGCCTGTGTTCACATGGGTGTAAAAAGACAAGTCGTGATTCCTGGAGTGAATTCTTGTAGCGGATTAAACGTTACCGATGCGCTTGATGTTTTTAGCTGGGATTGCCAAACTAAAGATGCCAACTCTATTTTAATTAGCAGTCGCGATCTTAAAAACAGCAAAAGTCTTTCAGATTTGCTGACGCTGCAAGATCCTGTGGGTTGGGCGGCAAACAAAGTCGTTGTTGTTCAAACCAGCGATCCTAATTTTAAAATCGAAACTCCCAGTGGTGCATGGTGGAATAACGTTGTCAAATTGGCGCCATCTGATGGTCAACTCAAAGAAGCAAATACAATTTACGTTTATAATCCCACCACAAGCCCGCTGGCTCAAGGAGTTTTTGGTTATAGTATTTCAGCCTCGGGAGTAGGTTTGGTGTTGAATGGTCAAACCTTAATCGGGCAAGACGTAAACACTCAACCATTGATTACAAGTACTAATTCTTCTTTTTTATGGATCGAAAATGGAATTTTAATTGGCAATCCCGATTTTTTGATTAACAACAACAGCTCTTATGTGGGTAATGGTGGGTTAATACTAAACAATGTTAAATTTTCGGTGGTTAAAAACTTAGCGGTTGGTGGTGTGTATAATGTGGAGGGTTCTCACATACATGCAGGGGCAGTGGCGCTAAGTGGATCAAATTCAAATTTACTCGCAGATTTGAAAATTATTAAAAATGCATCGGCAGGATTATTGTTTGATAGTTCGTCGGAAAATACGGTAGTGAATACGACGATTGCAAGTAACATAAACGATATCATTACGATTACAGGTCTTCATTTCAATTCGTATTCGTTAACCACATCTCCTGACTCGTATAACAATTTGTTTTTGCGTACTTCTGTATTCAACAATCGTTTTGGTGTTGGTGACGGTGGAAGTGGAAACGTCTTTGTACAACTTGTTTCGGCGAATAACGGCGTACGAACGGACGA
>Ga0207120_1094_pt1 | contig 19192 bp, 18 predicted proteins | sample Alteio_BWMinHeat_40_FD_153509 | JGI IMG/M metagenome (GOLD analysis project Ga0207120, IMG submission 153509) | Enriched cells from forest soil in Barre Woods Harvard Forest LTER site, Petersham, Massachusetts, United States -... | ecosystem: Environmental > Terrestrial > Soil > Temperate forest >...
CAAGCGAAATAAAAGCACAATCAATTATGACAAAAATGTCTCAGTATTTTTTATGATTTGATGCGCAACTTTTGCCGCGTAGCCGAGTTTAACCATTGCATCACAGATGGAGTCACTGCCGACTGATCATCTAAACGAAGGAGATAAAACAATGAAAAAAAACTCACGATTTAAACCACTACAAATTGGTACACTGTCAGCTTGGTTGCTACTGGGCTGTGGCAACAATATGAGTGGCGTTGCCGGCGGCGGAGGTGGAAGCGGAACCAACAGTAATGGCGGCATCGCGCTATCTGCCGATCAAACATTTACAGATTCCGCGCCGTCAGTTGGCGCGTTATCGATTGATACAGGTGCTCCACAAATCGCTGCATCACGCGACGAAATCCAGCCCGCAGTACAGCTGCTACAAGCGTCATCGCTTGCAGATTATCTAAAGTACACACTGGCTGCGAACGGCAAACAAGATGGCCCCATTACAGTGTCAGTGACAGAGCAACAAATTGCAAAACAACTGATGACGCAAGTGAACGCGGTTCTGAAAATTATTGAGCAAGCAACCGGACAAAATCCAACCACTAAAAACAACACGACGCATGTTTGGATTCTTACCGAAAACAATAGTGCGGGTATTCCGATTGATTATAAGTTTACCGAAAATAAAGGAAAAATTGGCTTTGGTTGGAATCTCGAAGTTAAGAAACATGCCGATCCAGACAGCGATTATGTGAAAGCCATGGCGGGCCGCCTCAAACGTGATAAATCGCTCACTGATCGCAGTAAAGGCAGCGGTTTTTTGAGCGTCGATTTTTCCAAATACAATTCTGTGGTGGGAGGTGCTGCACAAGGACAAGCCATGGCTTCGTTCAAACATAGCAAAATCGGTGTTTATCACCTTTATAAGATGGTTGGATTTTCGCCCGATGGTTCAACTCCCGCGACTCCGAGCGGCTATCTTCACAGTTTACGCATCTACGGAGACAAAAACGGACCTGTTCCAGTTGATCGCGTATTTCTGCGCGGTGGTGGTTTGTTTGATGTGTTTACTCCGGTTGCCGGAACCGATGCGGGTCTCGAAAATATTAACTATCGTTTACATCGCTTCGTTGGAGTGGGTGGATATGGTCATGCACGCGCCAGCAACGTAACAGCCAACGGTGTTTATACAAGTGGAGATATCAACGGCACCGGAATTTCTGGCGGTAGCAACACAGATTTTCGTGTGATTCGCGAATGCTGGGACAAAGATGAAAAAACTTTTGTACGCTACACCTGGGAATGCACGGATGATGAGCTTTCTAAGGATTGCCAACTTGAACAAACGGTTCCTACAGCTCCATCTACTGCACCAGACAACAATCCTTATGGTGACGTGACCCACGATTCGTTGGTGGCCATGTGTTTTGGCAGTGCGGGTCAAGACGCATTGTCGATTGCGCAAAATCTACGCATTGAAGCGCGCACAGAATTTCAAAACTTGCTGAAAGAATCGCCGTCAACAGCCAACGACAGTGCTTCTGCTGATACCAGTGCCTCAACATCAGTGAATGCAAGTGCACCAGCGCCGGAAGATGCGGTGCCTTCATCATTCAATGCGACCGATAGTTCTGGCGACAACTAAGTTTAAGCTCACCTTCGCTGCAAACTTCCTTCAATAAACTGTAATTCATCTGCCTCTACACTCCTTGTTTGGGCTTTGCTAACGTCCCTTTCATGACAACTTTTGCACGGCAATGCGCAAGGATTGTGGTTTGCATCTCACTCTTTTTTATTCGAGCGACAGTGGCGCACGCTTATATACCATCCGCCGGATACATCCTTAATATGATGGGCGAGAAACGCACGCACGTTCGTTTCGACGAAGTCACGCTTTATTTGAAAAGCACTTATCCTGATCAAGCAAAAACTGAATACGATGAAAAACTATATATGAAACGCGGTGGCAAACTGCGTTGGGTGCGAACGTCTCAGCAAGGTGATACCGTTACCATTCTTAGAGATGGCACGTTGACTGAATTATCTCCCGATGGAACGCGTCGTGTTGAATCGCCTTCTCACGAGCCGTTGGTGGATTTTTTGCTGCCACGCCATTCTACTTCTGAATCGATGCGTCATGAACTTTTGCAATTATGCCAAAAGCTCAATATCGAATCGGGTAAAACCTTCTTGAGCCGATTTAATTCTCGGGTGGCTTACGTCATTGGCGGCAAAATAAATGAAAAAAATACATCTCAGCTTTGGATCGATAAAGATGGATTATGGCCCGTGCGTATTGTTTATGAAGGAAGTTGGCAGGGAAAACGAGGATGGATAGATTTGCAGTTTCGCGATTTTGCTTCGCCACAAACACAAGAATATATGCCGCGTGTGATCGAACGCTATGTGAATGGGGTTCTCGTCTGGCACGCTGAAGTGAAAAATATGGATACGACCTCGCGACTTGCAGAACGCTTGTTTCAACCCTCCGTTACTTCGGCACGTTAACGTCACGTGCCTCTTTTACTAACACCATCGCAAGTACCTGCTCCTACCGACAGCATCGTCAAAGTGGCGCTGCCGAATGCAGCGTTGTTTGATTATAGATGGCCTTCAGAATTAGGTGCACTCACTCTTGGAATCGCCGTTAAAGTGCCTTTGGGTGCGAGATTTCATGTCGGCTACGTGATTGCAAAAATCGAAAGCAGCCCACATTCATTGCGTTCAATTCAAGCGATTGTAAATGAAGTTCCAGCGTTGCCTGCTGATCTGATTCAACTCGCAGAATTCGGTGCCGCTTATTATTTAGCGAATTTAGCTGATTTCATTCGTTTGATGGTCCCGAAGCCGGTGCGACGATTGGTGATCGAACATTTTCGCCTGACCGTGCTGGGACAAAAGCAGCGTAAAGATCATCCTCAACATGTGCTGCATCGTTTGCAACGTGCGCGCACGTTGGCGGCAATTAACAAAAAACTCAAACTGGGTATTCGCGAGACGCGAGCTCAGATCGAAACTTGGATCACGCAAGGATGGATGGAGCGAATTGAGGGATTGTCAACTTCAACCACTGAAGTTTGTTTGTCACGTACGGCTCAACGTGTTGAACCTTTGCAGTTAACCAGCGAACAACAAGCAGCGGTGACAGATATTGAAACTGCGCTGAATGAAAATGCTTATCGACCATTTTTACTTTGGGGTATTACCGGCAGTGGCAAAACCGAAATTTATCTTGCTGCGATTGAACACACACTGCGACTGGGTCGTAGTGCCATCGTGTTGGTGCCAGAAATTGGTTTGACGCCGCAAGTCAGTCAACGTTTTGAATCGCGATTTGGAAACGAAGTGATAACCTTGCACTCGGCGATGACGGCGAGCAAACGTCGAGAAGTTTGGACCGCCATTCAAAATCAAAAAGCACGCGTAGTGATTGGGCCGCGCTCGGCTTTGTTTGTGCCACTGCAAAATCTAGGATTATTCATTGTTGATGAAGAACACGATGATTCTTATAAGCAAGAAGAAACGCCGCGTTATCATGCTCGAGATTTGGGGTTGGTACGGGCACAACAAAATCACGCGGTGGCGATTTTAGGCAGTGCGACTCCGTCGCTAGAATCGCTGCACAATGTTCAGCGTGGAAAGTTTACTTTGCTGCGACTCAATGACCGGCCGTTTGGACGTGAATTGCCTGAAGTGCAAATTGTGACCCTGCGAAAAAAAGGTGAAGGGCCAGTCGCACCTATTTTTTCAAAATCGCTGGGGCTTATTTCTGAACCTTTGTATGAGTCAATTCTCGCCACGTTGGCACGCAATGAACAAGTAATTTTGTTTCTGAACCGCCGTGGATTTGCGCCATTTGTCTTGTGCGAAAGTTGTGGCACTGGCGTTTTTTGTCCCCACTGCAGTGTTTCCCTCACGCATCATTTGCGACACGATCAACTTCTTTGTCACTATTGTGGTCACCATGAGCCCACTCCTAAGCAATGCCTACATTGTCAAAGTATCCATTTGCGTACGATGGGATCTGGCACCGAACGTTTAGAGCACATACTGAAACAACTGTTTCCACAAATTCACATCGGGCGTTTGGATCGCGACACCATTGCTCATCGCAGTCGATTAAACGAAGTACTCACTGATTTTCGCCGGGGCAAATTGCAAATTTTGTTGGGAACACAAATGGTCACTAAAGGCCATGATTTTCCTCATGTGACTTTAGTGGGCGTTATCATGGCTGATCTCGGATTAAATTTCCCAGATTTTCGAGCCTCCGAGCGCACGGCACAACTTTTAGTGCAAGTGGCAGGACGCGCTGGTAGGCAAGATATTTCTGGGCACGTTCTCATCCAAACTTTTTATGAAAATCATCCCGCACTGATTGCGGCCAAGAGTCACGATTATTTCGCATTTGCAAAGGTTGAAGATGAAGAACGTAGAACTCTGAATTACCCACCACATGCGCGTCTTATTTTGTTGCGTTTGGGAAGTAAGTTACAAACAGAGGTTGAAACCTGTGCGACGCAGTTGGCGACGGAATTGGTTGAGCTCATTCACCCAGCGGAATTGCTGGGGCCGGCGCCATGTCCGATTGCACGGTTACGCGGCATTTACCGCTGGATGATCTTATTAAAAACGCACCAACCGCAAACGACTAAAACCCAACTTCGTGAGTATTTCGCCAATTTCCATTTACCGCGTTCGGTACAATTTGTGGTGGATGTCGATCCGATTTCAATGCTGTAGGTGATCGGCAAAATAAGCCAGCTTTACTGCAAGAAAAAATGTGGTAGCAGCATGCCAGTTTAGCCAAGGAGAGATTATGTCTGGCCATTCAAAATGGAGCACAATTAAACGCAAAAAAGGTGCTATCGATGCCGCGCGGGGCAAGGTTTTTACGAAAATCATTAAAGAGATCACTGTGGCGGCGAGAATGGGTGGAGGTAACGCCGATGGTAATCCACGTTTGCGGGTTGCACTTGATAAAGCCAAAGCAGCGAATATGCCCAAAGACACCGTTGATCGAGCGATCAAAAAAGGAACGGGCGAGTTAGAAGGCGTTCATTATGAAGAAGTCACTTATGAAGGTTACGGCGCCGGTGGTGTCGCGTTTTATGTAGAAGTCACCACGGATAATAAGAATCGTACTGCTTCAGAAATTCGTAATATCTTTACCAAAGCACATGGTAATCTGGGCGCCAGTGGATCAGTGGCATATATGTTTCATCGAAAAGCAGTATTTGTTTTCGATGCTAAGAAATTAAGCGAAGATCAGATTTTAGAAGTGGCGCTTGAAGCGGGTGCTGATGATGTCAGAAGTGAAGACGAACAAGTCATTGTAACCGCCTCACCCGATAATTTCGAAAACCTAAAAAAAGCATTTGAGCAAAAAAAATTCACATATGAATCGGGTGAAATCACTCGCATCCCAGAAACAACCCAACATGTTACGAGCGATGCAGCGGCGCAAGTTCTGCGCCTTTACCAGACACTCGAAGAATCAGACGACGTTGATAATGTCTATGCGAATTTTGATATCGAAGAACAAGAGATGGCCAAACTCATGGAGTAACACATGAAACCGTTAGATATCGCATTGTGGCTGTGGTGTTTGTGGGGATTTTTGTGGGCGGTTCTGGCGTTGCGCACGCAATCCACAGTGAAAGCTGAAGCGAGTGTGTCGCGTTTGTTTCATGTTTCGTTGTTAGTCGCGTCGTTTTTTCTAATGTATAAACAATTTTCAGGTGGTGTTTTGGGCTCTGTGTTGTTTACTCCGTCACTCGCGGTTTCAATCTTAGGACTTGTCTTGGTGGGTAAAGGAATTATTTTTTCGTGTTGGGCTCGTTTTCACTTGGGCAAATATTGGAGTGGGCGCATTACGCTCAAACAAGATCATAAGTTAATTCAGAGCGGCCCGTATCGGTGGGTGCGGCATCCTATTTATACTGGAATTTTACTTGCCATGTTAGGAACCGCTCTGATGATCGGTAAAGTTCACGCTTTTGCTGCAGTATTAATCATGTTTGTTGCTTATTGTTATAAAATTTCACGCGAAGAAAAATTACTTAGCCAACAATTCGGTAGTGATTACGAAGCCTATCGCCAGCGCACTAAAGCCTTGCTTCCTTTGATATGGTGATTTTCGTAAATTTTGTACGCTTCTTTCCATTCCCTTAATAGCGATCGACGTTCTTCTGCATTGCGGGCCCATGGGCGGTACCAAGGTTCGCTCGCGAGCTGATGATAAACTTGGCGGTTGCGGCGAAATTGTTTTTCGTCGCCCCAACTTTGGGAAAAATCAGAGGAGAGATTTCCTTTCAAGCAAGGCGCGGCGCCAATTCGTCCACCCCAAAGATTGTGGAAATACATTTCAAAACGTCGTGTCCACTCAAGGTGCTCAGCGCCGTAGCGAATAAAACGGGTATCTAAATAACCAATTTTTTTCAGTGCTGATCGCGTGGTGAAGGTTGCGACACCGCCGAATTCAAAGCATCGAAAAGGCGATTGCACTGTGCCTTTGCCGTATTTTATTTGGCTGGGTTCATCGATCGCCCAGTTGACGTGCTGCCATTTGCGGGTTGCGGCGATCCAAATTTCTTCCCAGCCAGAAGCATCAATAGTGACATCGTCCTCGATGAGTCCAATGATAGATGCGGAGCTGTGTTCGAGCAGCGCATAAAGCGCGCGATTCTTATTCCACGCGCAACCGCGATTTTTACTTGTGACGATAAGGTGACCAGATTTTCGCGCCCACTCAACGGTTCCATCGGTACTGCCATCATCAGCGATGACAAGATAAAATGGCCGAGCAGTGCGTTCGTACAGAGAAACAATGAGCGACTGTAGTTGTGGCAAGCGATTGTAAGTGATGATTCCAAGCCCAAGGATACGGGATGTCATTGGTGTTAAACAGGAAGGTTGGAAGACAGGAAGGGTTTTTGGGATGGAACTTTTGCGGGCTCGTCAACCAAGTTAAACCAGAACGCATGAATTTGCAGATGTTTATGATGATCAATATCAACGAGTTTCATTGAGGTTCCGGCCGCTTCACCGAGAAGTCCCATCAGTAGCAGAAGTGGTGAAAGCAAGGCTTTTAGAAAAATTAGTACAATATTTAAAAATGTATCGAGGCTCTCATTACCAGTGGTGTGAAATTGTGTGCCGGCGAAAATCAAGCGAATGACTGTGCCAAAATTTGCTTTCACTTCCAACGCTGGAGTTCCAGGTTTTGCCGGGCTGGTTAATTTGAGTGTGCCAGTGAATTGTGCCCCGGGGCTAAAACTGAATGGACCCCATTCTGCTACTGCTTCATGTCCAGATTTCATTTCTAAATGAATGGCTCCGTTGTTGATGGTTAATTTTTTTAGACCAGCAAGATGAGCGCCGCTCGGAATTGGAAACAATGAACTAAGCAGAGGCCAAGTTTTTGTATCTTTATTGATCGAAAATTTCCCATGCGTTTGATCGCGTAAATAGATCATGAGCGACGTCACGTCATCTGCGGTTGTTTCACCTTTTGCCAAGCGCTCAAGCAAGCCCACGGTGAGTGGCGCTTTGGCTGCCAACACGTCCTTAAGCAATGTCGTAAGTGATAACCCTGCACCCGATGCCACCTGCAGGGTTGCAGAAATTTGCGGATCGGCAAGTGCAGTTCCTAAAGCGCGAAGGATTGGCTGCACAGGTGTGATCAGCGGACGAATGGCGGCCAGAGTTGCTTCATTGCCCATCACGTTTGGCACTTCCAGTGCCATATCCAAAAGTGGTTTGATTTCTGGAATAGGTTGTATTTTCGCCTGTGTAAGTAAGTATTGAAAATGAGCAATTGCAGCGAGTTTGAGATCCGCAAGGTCAAGTAAGAAAGTAGATTTTTCGTGAATTAAATCAGTCACAAACTTCGAGTTTTCTAGCAATCGCTTAAATACTGGCGGCTGTGTGTCCAAGGCACGACGCAATGCAAATATGATGTCAGTTGTTCCTGGCGGCGGTGGAGGATCGTCTTTGGTTGCGCTCGGAGCTGTGGGTTGAAACAGCGAAATTGTCTCGGCAGAATAATGAAAAACCGGAACTGGTCCCGGACCAATTGTAATTCGAGTCACAGCACTTAATTTGGGATTGTTCGCAAGCCTGGGGAAAGAAGCTAGCATGATAGGAAAATATGGCGCCGATGGAACAATATCGAAGGTATGGTTGGGGCTTCTTGATCTTAAATAAGCAAAAAGCGCGAGCACATCGTCTTTGGTCATTTTCTTGTCGACCAAACGTGCAACCATATCCGGATCGAGCACAACGCCATGACTCTTGGTGCCAATCACTAAATCTCCAAGCAGTGTTGCAATCGGCAAATGGATGTCGTTGGCAAATTGTATGTTGGCGCGAAGCACGTCATTAGTTAAAGCAACGTGCAGGCTATCGAGCATCGGGCGCACAGGCGCGATGTAAGGCAGAAGCGCTTGTTTTGTTGCATCTGGACCAAGAACTGGCTCAAGCGCGAGTGCCAACCCAAGCAAATCTTTAAGTTCGCAAGCTGGCATGTTCGCTTGAAATTGAGCCAGTGCAGCTAAATTAACGGCTTCAATTTGAGGAAGTAGCGAAACATTGTCTGCAAGCCAATTGATGAATTTAGTGTTTTTAAGCAGCGGTTGAAACATCGGTGGCAAAGTGTCGAGCGCGATGCGCAAATTATTGACGATGGTTATTCCATCGCTACCAGAATGAATTTCCCCCGATGTATATTTTGCTGGTGAGGGTTTAAAAGCTTTTGTGATGTCAGGTTTGAAATTAATTTTGATGTGATGTTGTGGACCGATCAGGATATTGGCAATCTTACTCAAATCTAAATTATTTTTTCCTGAGATGTAGCCAAGTAAGGTGATAAATGACGGACTTTTAGGATCAATAGTAAACTGGCCACCCGTGTAGTTTTCTACATATAAAAACAATGCCCAAACATCACGGCTGGAGACCTGATGATCAACAATATGAGCGAGCAAATCTGGATCGAGATCTCCTGCCTTTCCTAACTTCAGATCATGCAATAGTTTGTCGATCGGCAAATTCACACTTTGTGCAAAACGAATGACGGTTACAATTTCTGGTGTAGTGACCGCCCGATACAGCGCTTCAAATTTAGATTTTAAGGGTTCAAGTAAAGGAGCGAGTATTGACGTTGCGGCCTCATCACCTAGAAGGTGACGAAAACTGAAAACCATGCCCAACAATCTTTTCATGTTGGTGCCATCGGGCATTTGTTCTTGAATTTTGCTAATGGTGATAAGATCAGTATTGGCTAAACCTAAAAACCACCGCGGGTTTGCAATCAGCTTGCTCACAAATTCAGAATTGGTCATCAACTCATTCATCGCAGGTGGCATGGTATTTAATGCCCAGCGCATCTCTTCAACTAATTCTTGGCCTTTAGTCTTTGGTGCTGAGTTGGTGTTGGCAGATATTGGCTTTAACAATGCAAGCGTTGCCTCACTCAACTTCAAAGTAAGCTTGGCATTTTCTTCAACTTTGATCTGATCGACGACGGTTAAATCCAGATTCTTAAGATCGGGAATGGCCTCAACAATTTTCTTAAATGACTCAGACTTTGGATCAATATAAAATTCGTGATGATCAGAATAAAGATAAATAAGCAATGCTTTAAGACCAGCTCCATCCAATGTTTTATCTTCAATATTCGCAAGGATGTCAGGTAGTTTTCCCGTATTCACATCCGCGCCAACCGTGGCGTTGTTTTTAAGATCATTCAATGCACGACTAATAGGGAATCTAATTTCTCGCAAAAAACCGAGTACAGCTACGAGTGTGGGATCAACTAAGACGTCACGAAGCCATTGCATGAACCCTCGGTAAGGATCCAAGGCGTCGCCAACTTTTTGGGTATTCTTTCCTAGAACAAAGCTCACACCTGCATTCACTCTGTGCAAGATTGCGATGATACCTTCAACTGCAATCTTTAGTTTACCGTGAGGAAGATGTGCTTCGAGTTGCTCCAACGCAGAAAGACTTCCATTGGCGACTTGAGACAAAACTTCAGGATTCGGTGGTGTACTCACCCAAAACAGAAACTTTTCATCGTGGAGAAGCGGCTGCATCACCGCAGGCAAACTCTTTAGTAATTTAACGACGCTGTCGATCGCAGCTTGACCAGAAGTTCTGGTGCCCGTGATCGATTTTGGAGTTGTTAATGCATAAATGGTTGTAGCAGGCGGAATAATGGGTTGAGCGACTGGAAATGGGCTTACCTGATTTGCTGGAGCCGAAGCCGGTGTTGCCTGTGGAATATAACGTGGATCGGGGCCAATAGAGGGTGGTTGTGGCTGGATTCTAACCATAGATAGGTCATCCTTTCTGTAAGCTGGCTTGCTACAAACGCCATTGTTTTAAGTTTTTCACGCAATCCTTGCTTTTCGTTGTCGGGATTATCGCCATCATGGATTGGGTGTTGCGGGAAAATGCATGTTGCTATTAATTCTTATTCCGTTGAAAAAAACCTGACTCAGAGCCCAATGTCTCAATCGCGATGACCTCGTCAGCATTGAGTTCAAATTTGTCACTTTCTAGATCCTCGTTCATGTGCTTGGCAGAGGTTGTTCCTGTGAGTGTGACCATGCCGATCTGCTGTGCGAATCGAAATATGACCTGCGGAGCAGTTTTATTTTTTTGCACGCAGATTTTTTTTATTAGCGGATGGCTCATGACCTCGCGGTTCGCCGTCAGCAATGAGAAGCCTTGATAGAGAATATCCTTTTGTTTGCAAAACTGCCGAATAGAACGATCCCAACCCAGTGAAGCATAACAACGGTTTTGCACAATCGCTGGTTTGGTTAATGCGCCGTCATAAAGTGCTTCAAGTTGGGTAATCGTAACATTTGACACTCCAATTAAACGGGTCTTGGCCGATGCATGCAAGTGTTCCATTGCTCGCCATGCTTCCCAATCTTGCACGGTCAATCCCTCGCGAAAAGTGGGGCCATGTAACACATAAGAATCCAAATATTGAACGCGAAGATGTTGCAGCGAACTCGCCAGCGATTGTTCGACCTGTGTTTCTACCGAAGCACCAGGGTCATAGGGAAGGCGTTGATCCTGGCCTTCGCGGGAGGTGAACTTGGTTTGCAAAAAAAGGTCCCCACGACCAATGCCCCCAGTCGAAAAAACCTCGGCGAGTGCTTCGCCTACTCCGGCTTCGAAGTAGTGACGACGTTGATTGGCGGTGTCGATTCCGCGAAACCCGGCTTCGACGGCAAGACGCGTCAAGCGAGTCGTATCGTTTTCCTTCCATGCTGTTCCGTAGATAAAGGTGGGAACTTTCACGCCTTGAATTTCTATGAAAGGTTTGTCGGCCATTGTTTTTGCACTTTATGATAAATTTGTGGTTCTATAAATCAATTCGCCATCGACTTGGGTTCGAGGTTTAAATTGTGACATAGCTATCTCAATGCGCACAATGGGGATTGATCCGGGCTCTCGATTTTGTGGTTACGGGGTCGTGGATTCCCGGCGGGGCGGCGGTTTCGTTCATATTGATAATGGCTTAGTTGCTCCGAACTCAGATGATTCGTTTGCCAATAAGCTTTGTCACATCGCAGGTGAATTACGACGCTTGATTTTAGAGCATCGCCCGCAAGCAGTGGCAATTGAAATGTTGTTTTATGCAAAGAATGTACAATCCGCGCTCAAGCTTGCCCACGCACGCGGCGTGTCGATGCTCGTCGCAGCCGAAGTAGGGTTGCCAGTGTTTGAATACACCGCTGGGCAAATCAAACAAGCCACCGTTGGTCATGGGCGCGCTGACAAAAATCAAGTACAGCAAATGGTGCGGGCGATTTTGGGTCTGCCAGAAATTGCGCAAGAAGATGCGTCGGATGCCTTGGCCGCTGCGATTTGTCACTTGCAATTCGCGCAAGCACCAGCCACTTTACGCGAGGCAATGAAATTAGCATCTTCAAAAAAAAGGAGTCGTCGCTGATTGGCTTACTAACAGGGCGCGTATTGCGTGTGACCGAAGCGACAGTTGTGATCGATTGTCACGGGGTCGGGTATGCGGTGACGGTGAGTGGGGCGGCTCGTCGTATGGCAAGCGAAGGTTCCGAGATTACCCTCGAAATTTATACTTACGTGCGTGAAGATCAAATTTCGCTTTTTGGTTTTGCGACCAGTTTTGAAAAAACATTGTTTGAATTGTTGCTCAGTGTTTCTGGTATCGGTCCAAAAGCTGCGATGGCTACGTTGACGTCAACCGCACCCCAAATCGTAGTGGTTGCAATCGCAAAAGAAGATATTTTGGCACTCACTAAAATTCCTGGCATTGGCAAGAAAACAGCTGAGCGGTTGGTTTTGGAGTTGAAATCTAAAATCAAAACGTTGGTTCCGCAAACAGATACAAATGCAATGACGATTTCTCGATCGACAGATGCGCGTCAGCGTGAGTTGGTTTCGGCGCTAGTGAATCTTGGCTATCGTCAGCTGCAAACCGAAACAGTTGCCCAACAAATTTTGAAGGAACACCCTGATGTCACATTGGAAGTAGCAATTCGAGAAAGCTTAAGACAGCTGCGATAATCCTGAATACGCCATGCTATTTTTCACGCAGCAAGCGTTCTAATTCTTCACGAATAATGGTTTCGGCCAGTTCAGGAACCACTTCCCAAACTACTTTTTCAACAATTTCGCGCATCATGGCTGACAGTTCGGCACGCGCCGATGCATCTAATGTCGCGACCGGAGGTGTTGGCGAAGTGGGTGCTTCGATTTTTGTTTGTGATTGTGGCTTTGGGGCAATGGTTATTGGCGAAACTACATGTGAAGGCTCAAGCTCGGCGATCTCGATTTCGGTCAGACCGCTATCATCTTCGTCGAGAGGCAATACGGGAATATCTTCCAATGATTTTTCCCAGCTCGCACTTGTTGCGGTAGAGCTGCGAGGAGTTTCGGGTATTGCAATTGTCGTCAATGGAACTTTAGATTGAGTGATTGGCGAAGGAGTTTTTACGAGACCACTAAATGGACTCGGCTTGGATGCCACGGGCGCCGGAGTTTCAATAAAAGGTTTAGTTCCCGTGGGTGGCATCGACAAAGGCTTGGTAAATACAGGTGATGGAGCTGCCGCAAAAGGGCTGGGACTTGCTGCAGCAGGGATCGCCGATGGTACTTTTGGAAATGGAGATGGAGTTGCGGTAGGCATCGAATCCATGCTGCCGACGGTGCCGCCTTCGAGTAGACGCTTTACTTTTTCTACCAGTGCTTGGCTTTCAAATGGTTTGACGATGTGATCATCGGCACCAACGACTTTAGCACGTTCAGCATCAAACGGTTCAAAAGTTCCAGCTAACAACAACACAGGAATATTTTTGGTAGCGGGATTGCTTTTGATGGCTTGACAAACCTCGTAGCCATTTTTGCCTGGCATGACAACGTCAGCGAGTACGATATGGGGTTGCACCTGAGAAATTTTTTGTAATGCCGCATCGCCGTTATCAACGGAAATGATCTGGATATCGGTGCTGGCAAAAGTAATTTGTATCACTTTTTGAATGGTGATCGAATCGTCAGCAAGAAGCATCGTCTTAGGCATGACTTTTCTCTATAGGCGGCGACAGCAAAGGGGTCAAGAATTGAGGACCTTCATCAAAAACGACGGCAATGTCGCACTCAAGAACGTGCAGATAAACCCAATAGAATGAACCCGGTTGCTAGAATAGTGGTGGAAACAAGATTGGCGATAAGATCTGGATGCCCCAAAAAGGCATCGCTCACAAAGCCAAAAATCTGAACTGCACCCGCACTTACCAAAACGATCCAGTAAGCGTGCTTGGTTCCTGGATGAATTCCAAACCAAATCAGATAAAGCATGAGTGCGCAAAATGCGCCAATACAAACATTCGCAATGGTAGCAAGGGAATCAATCGTTGCGAGCACGCGAGGATCAAGGACGGCGATCTCTGGAGCATGAAACAAAATATGCAAAGCAGGTGCGTGAATGTGAAAAAAGACTATCGCCAGCAAGATCCCCATTGCCAAAAGTAAGTTGAAGCCACTCCAAAAGCTTAAAAGTATAATCCCCAAGCGTCGCATGCTACGAACCCTCTCTGGATTTTCTGATCACATATTCGTTGCGATCACAACGTGCTTGTCACTAAAATGGTGAGCGATGATTCGTGAAACGTTTGCAGTCGGCCCTTTGCAGTGCAACTGCTCTTTGCTGATCGATGATAAAAATAAAGAAGCGTTGCTGATCGATCCTGGCGATGAGAGTGCGCTCATTCTGAGCAAGCTTAAACAATATGGTGTTCGTGTGCGAACCATTGTCTTGACTCACGCCCATATCGATCATCTGGGTGCCTTGTTTGATTTGCAACGCCTGACGAATGCACCTGTGATGTTGCATCAAAAGGATCAGCCTCTTTATGATCATGTCGAGGTGCAAGCGGCGATGTTACAGATACCGACGCCCCAAACACCAGAAATAGATGGTTTTCTTTACGACGAATTGTCGCTTTCATATGGCTCGCATGAGACCACTGTCATTCACACGCCTGGCCACACACCTGGGTCGGTCTCTTTTTTTGCAGCGGATGCCAAAATCATTTTGACAGGCGATACCTTATTTCAAGGTTCGATTGGCCGTACTGATTTATGGGGTGGCTCATTTCATCAAATCATGAAGTCAATTCAACAAAAATTGCTTTGCTTGGACGACGACATCATAGTCATTCCTGGTCATGGCCCACTTACCTCCATCGGTGACGAACGCAGGAATAATCCTTTTTTGCATCGCTGAGGCTCCGAGGTGATTCAACTTTTTCATGTGACGAAATGCTACCATCCAAGTGAGCACAAAGCGCTCAACGATGTTTCATTTTGTGTCGAAAAAGGTGAACTTGTGTTTGTGACCGGACCTTCAGGTGCCGGAAAAAGCACGTTGTTGCAACTTCTGTACGGGATCGACTTGCCTACCGACGGCCAAGTTCAACTTTTAGGCCGCAATGTCGCTAAGTTGAAACGAGCCGAGAAAGTATTATTGCGACAACAAGTGGGAATGGTTTTTCAAGACTATAAACTGATTGCCACTAAAAATATTTTTGAAAATGTGGCGCTCGCTTTATGGGTGCGTGGTTTTGACGATAAAAAGTTGAAAGAACAAGTGATGCAAGTTCTCGATAAGGTCGAACTGGCTCATCGCATCTCTGCCTTGCCGTGCGAGTTATCAGGTGGTGAGCAACAACGGGTGAGTTTGGCGCGAGCGTTGGTGGCGAAGCCGCAAGTATTGCTTTGCGATGAGCCCACGGGAAATCTCGATCCACGTTTGGCACAAAAAGTTTTGCAGATTTTGACGGACGCAGCAGCAAAAGGAACGTCGGTGCTATGTGCGACGTTGGATGAGGCATTGATGCGTGGCAAACAGCGGGTCATTTATTTACAATGTGGCCGTGTGGTTGGAGAAAATTACTCTGCAGCGATCCCTCCACTGATGAAAAATTTTAAGAGCGCATGATGAGGCAAATTTTTCGTCGCGCACTGAACCAGATCACACAGATCCCCTCTTTGGCATTTGCAGCGGCGCTTTCTTTGTGGGTGGCGACGTTGCTTCTCGGGGCAATCTTGCTGGTTCAGCACACGGTAACGACATGGTCGCAGCAATTGACTTCGCATCGATCACTGATGGTTTATTTTGCCCCTGAAGTTGAGCAAAATCACGCGGAAAAACTGCGTCAACGACTTGCTTCATTGCAAGGGGTTGATCGCGTTTTACTTTACTCGCCTGAAGTTTTGGAAAAACAGCTTGCACCCCTACTGGGAAATGAATTTTTACCTGATGGTTCGGCAAAGCAACTTTTGACTTTTGCGGCTGAAGTGTATGCGACTGAACCCAGCCAACTGCACAATATTGCCGCAGAAATTACTTACTGGCATGAGGTTGAAGAGGTCGATGATGCAGAAGAACTCTTTTTGCGCCTGCAACATGTGGAGCAGCTTTTAAGAATTTTAAGTATTGGCTTCGAAGTGCTGATCGCAGTCGTGGCGATGTTTATTATTAGTATGACGGTTTCGTTGGCGCTTTATGCGCAACGTGACAAGCTCGCGATAGAAAAGCTGATAGGTGCCAGCGATGGTTTTATTTTGCTGCCTTTATTAATTGAAAGCACGATGTTGGCGGGAGTGGGGACGAGTCTTGCGCTCATGTCTCTCCGCCTGAGTTGGCATTTCTCTGCAAAATATTTTTCTTTGCGACTCGTGCAAACGGGTCTTTTATGGCCAACGTTTTTTTCGTGGCGTGAAGGCATGATGTTATGTTTTGTGATTTGGTTAATTGCTTTGATGGGAACATGGATCGGCGCCTTTCACCATCTTAGAAACAGCGAGTGAAAACATTTTTGTTTTTGATGACGTGGAGTTGGTCGCACGCAGCAGATCCTTCATTGATCGATGAACAATTGCAAGTCCGTTCATTGAAAACGCAAGAGCGAAACATGATCGATTCGCTCGATGGTTTATGGGCGGAACAACAAGCGCTGGCGCAAAAAAAGATGGGGCTTGAAAACCAATTACGCACGCAAGAAATATCGCTTCAACAAAAAATGACTGAGCTTGTTCGTCGGCAAAATGCACTGGCCAGCCAACGATATCAAGGGCGGCGATCATTACATGTGCTTTTAAATCTGCAGCGCTTGAGTGGGCTGCGTTATATTCTTGAATCTGAGCGAGTGGCTGAAGCTTGGTTGCGAGCGCGGTGGATGAAATGGGTATTTCAGCGACGTGTCGTCGACATACAACAAATCGCCAATGAAATAAAAACCGTGCAAAACCAAAAAAATGACGTCGAACAACTCACCATCAAAATAAAAGGCTTGGCTGATTTTGTCGATCAAACCACGCGTGAATTGAACGAAAAAACTGATGTTTTGCAAAAAAGATTAGCCGAAGTGCGAGAATCTCGTGAGCTTCATGAGCGCGCTTTATTTGATGTGCGTGAAATGAAAGCAGCGTTGCTGACTCAAAAAATCGCTTATCAGCGATGCCGCGAAGATCCGTTTGCATTGTTGCAAGGGCAATTGTTGTGGCCCGTTGTCGCACCGATAAAAAATTTATTTGGGCGACGCATGGATGCGCCATGGGGAGTGAGTACTTTTCAATCGGGTGTGGTGTTTGGTGCTGACGAAAACGACGAGGTGGTTGCAACCAGTGATGGAGTCGTTGCTTTTTCGGGAACCGTGAAGAATTTCGGTGAAGTGGTGATGATTCAACATTCGCCGGCTTTTATCACCGTATACGGTCCACTTAAATCGGATCACGTCGTACGTTCTGAGAACGTGAAAGGTGGTCAGAAAATTGGCCGCGTTGATGCTACAAATAATCCGGGGCTTTATTTTGAAGTTCGCTGTGGAACCATCGCGCTCGATCCAAAAGAATGGTTATCGCGATAATTTACACAGGAAGGCGGGAAGACAATCTTTCGAGTGGGCGTCGTGACCATATTTAAAAAAACATTCTCAGGAACCCAAGAACCCAGGAAGTTTATAGATCAACTTTACCAAACTCATCATTGCAATTAAAATTGCAATTAAACATGTCGGCTACTTCAATAGTTAAAAATTTTCCTGCATTCCTGGGTTCCTAAGAAATTTATCTTCCTGATCTTCCCGCCTTCCTGTTAATCCTTCTTATCCCTGATCATCTAGCTTCGGTAATTCTTCGATATTGGGCAGCACAATAATTTCGATACGGCGATTTTGTTGTTTGTTTTCTGGTGTATCGTTTGGCGCAATCGGATCGGTGTCTGCAAATCCCGCAGCAGAAAGATGTGCTGGGTTCAGACCGTTGGTTGCCAAATATTTTACAACTTCAACTGCACGCTGCGTAGATAATTCCCAATTAGATGGAAACCGTGGTGTTCGAATGGGTGTGTTGTCGGTATGACCGCCCACTTGAAAATCACGATCCACGTCATGAAGTGCGGCGGCGACAGTCTCGAGAGTTTGCTGCCCTTGTTTTTTTAGGGTCGCACTACCGGCGGGAAATAAAACGTTGTCAGGTAAACGAAGGACCATACGACCTTTGCGGATTTGTACTTGTAATTTTCCGGAATCGACCATGGCTTTGAGACGAGCAGCCAATTCGCGAAAAGTTTTCATGCGTTTTTCAGCAAGCTCACGCTGGTGGCGCAAGTTTTCGAGCTCGCTTTTGGTGGCGGCTAAATCGGCGCTTGTTTTGTTAAAATTTTCTTCGACATTGCTTAAATCACCGCCGAGTTTTTTGTTTTGCGCTTCGAGTGCCTGATTGCGTTGGTTTAGTGTGGCAATGGTTTTCTTTGATTGAGTTAGATTTTGTTGCGTCTGTGCCAGCTGATCCAAGGTTTTTTGGTGTTCATCTTTTGGAATTCCACACGCTACAAATCCCAAACCGCTCACTAGAAACAATAAAATTTTTGTGTTCATGGCATGGTCCTTGGTTGGCAATAAAAAATTTAGAGCAACTGTCGACCTAAATACGCCCGAGTCAAGGTTGCTTGGTCGGTATATTCCAAATCTGAGCCCACAGCAACTCCGTAAGCAAGTCGCGTCATCTTAATGCCCAAGGGTGCAATTAGTTTTTGCAAGTAAAGCGCAGTGGCGTCGCCTTCGACGGTGGGATTCAATGCCAGCACAATTTCTTCAGCAGGTGTTTGGCGAAGACGCAGAAGAAGTTCTTTGATGCGTAATTCTTCTGGGCCAATCCCATCCAACGGCGAAAGTGCCCCATGCAGTACATGATAGCGTCCACGAAATTCGCTGGTATGTTCGATGGCGCGTAAGGCCTGAACACTTTCGGTGACGCAAATAATCATTTCATTTCGACGCGGATCAGCACACAGCTGACACGGATCAACTGCCGTCAGGTTTTGACACGACGAACAAAAACGCACTTGCTCCACTACATCGTGTAGCGCTTGCGCCAAATTTTTTGCGTAGTGTTTGGGTTGGCGCAAAATGTAAAAAGCCAACCGGGTCGCCGTTTTTTCGCCAACTCCGGGCAGGCGCGAGAGTTCACCAATTAAACGATGAATCGGATCTGTGGCCATTAGTATTTAACAGGAAGGCGGGAAGATCGGGAAGGAAATTTTTTGAGTAAGCCGCATGAGTCATATTTAAAAACATTTCTCATGAACCCAGGAACCCAGGAAATTTGTAGATTCACTTTGCCATCATCGAAATCAAAAGGGTCAATCGCTTGA
>Ga0207120_1088_pt1 | contig 19108 bp, 19 predicted proteins | sample Alteio_BWMinHeat_40_FD_153509 | JGI IMG/M metagenome (GOLD analysis project Ga0207120, IMG submission 153509) | Enriched cells from forest soil in Barre Woods Harvard Forest LTER site, Petersham, Massachusetts, United States -... | ecosystem: Environmental > Terrestrial > Soil > Temperate forest >...
GCGCTCCCCGACAAGGTCGGGGCAGGCGGAATGACAATTCATGGGGGGTTGGGGCGCTGGTGATGAAGCTGGCTTAGCAGTTGGCGCCGAGGCCAAGGAAGCGGGTGGCTTAGGTGCGGGCTGGGGCCGAGGTGCAGGCTTGGGTTCCGGAGCGGTGACTTTGAAGGAGGAGCGAATAGCGCTGCGCCAGTAGTCTGTGCCAAGGGCCTCACAGTATTCGTGCTGGGCGATGGGGATGGATTGGAGCATGGTCTGGGCGAGGTAGGCGAGTGTGCCGGCGACTTTGGGTTTTACTTCGCCGCTGGCAACGGCACGAAAGAGCCTAGACATGGCGACGCCGAGATCGCAAGCGGTCAGCAATTTTGTGGGAAGGAAGCGGGAGATGTCCTGGCCGACTTGTTTTGCGGCTTGGGATTCGGCTTCCTTCTGGGTATGGAAGTAGCAGAGATGCGGGTGGCCGGAGCGGCGCGGAGTGCGGCACTGGCGGCCATCGGCAAAGGTGAAAGCACACAAATTGGAACGGTCCTTCTTATTGGTGGCCGTAAAACGGCCAACGGAGCGTTTCGTGGACATGGAAGTCTCCAGAAATGAAAGATTTGAGTTGTAAGGGGAGTCTCGCGGAAGGCGAGGCGCACTTCTTTACGGGGGTAATTTACCAGAGTAGTGACCGGGTTGTCAATAGAAATTTCAGAGAAATTTCAGAGAAAGCGAGTCAGAGTAGTTTTTCCAGGTCTTCGGCACTCAAGCCTGCATCCCGCATGATGCTTTTCAATATCTTGGGATGAAGAACTTTCGCGGCATGAAATGGAACCGTGGCCCGTTTTCCTTCGGCGTTATTTGTAGACCATGTGGCTGCCGCTCTGGCGCGCGATTGAGAAACCGAGTTTTTCCAGTACGGAACAGATTTCGCGGGCGGTGAGGCGCGGAAGCTTGGGCATCAGACAGCAATTTCAAAGGTGGAAAGGCTGACGGAAACCTGGGGGATCTCTTCACCGTCGGCAAAGCGGTCTTCTATGTGCAACTTGATGGCGTCTTTGATGTTGTCGACGGCCTCTTCGTAGGTTTCACCTTGACTGTAGCACCCCTGGAGGGCGGGGCAGGAAACGAAAAAACCATCCGAGTCTGCTTCGATGACGATGGGAAGAGTGATGTTCTTCATAACTTGGGCCATTATAGGCCAAAGGCCCCACACGGAAAAGCGCCGTGTGGGCCACCCGTCCAAAGAATTCGCTGACCAGCTTCCAACCGGAAAAGAAAACCCAAATCATCGCAAAAAAGCTAGCGGCTCCCACGGCGCCAAGTATGACGATTCGCTTCTGGGACATTTCTTGCGCTTTTTGGCGCAGTCGAGAAGATAAAGATCGATCAGCTTCTGGTAAGGAAGGCCGGTCTCATCCGCTGCGCCCTTGAAATAGTCCACGACCTGCGGGCTTAAGTTGATTGCCCACGGCCTTTTTCTTGGCGGGGTAGTGAAGGCGGCAGGCCCTTGATTGAAGGCACTGACTCTGCCTGGGCACAACAGGTTTGGGCGCACTGTGTTGCAGGGTATAATGGGCGCATGGCTAAACACGTGATCCATATCTCGGAAAAAGAAGCCGCCGCGACCGACGTGGCCACACTTCTGGCCCACGTACGCGCGGGGGCGGAAGTGGTGATCGAGAATGGGGAGCGGGCCTTCGCCGTCCTTCACGCAGCCGAGCCGGTGCGCGGACGGGCGATCTCTGAAAGTATCGCCCTGGCCGAAGCACATGCGAAAGAACTGGGCTACGAACCCACCCTGGATGCGGAATTTGCCGCCGATCTTGCAGGGATTATCAATAGCCGCAAGCCTCGCAACGTCTCGACATGGGAGTAGTCCTAGATTCCAGCGTACTCATCGCCGGGGAACGCCGCGGGGAAAGTGTGCGGCAAATCCTAACGAGAGTGCAGGCGGCACACGGAGAAGTTGACTCCGCACTGTCTGTGGTGACCATCGTCGAACTGACGCACGGGATCTACCGGGCCAAGAACGAGGCGGACCGCGAGCGGCGGCGAGCGTTTAGCGAAGAGCTCCGCCGGGACATGGTGGTGCATCCCGTGAACGTGGAAATTGCGGAGCTTGCCGGCCGCATCGAGGGCGAACAGGCGGCCCATGGAGTCAACATTGCCTTTGAAGACTTGCTGATTGGTGCGACGGCGTTGCACATTGGCTACGACGTGGTCACGCTGAATGTTCGACACTTCCAGGTGATTCCCGGTCTGTCCGTGGTACAGCTGTAGTTACAGTCGCCACAAAATGGTATCCCGCAAGCGGTTGGCCCAAACGAAATCGCTTGAGCCTGTGTTACGCCACCCACTTCCTATGTGGAGTTTCTTGCACTTCTTGGCGCAGTCGAGAAGATAGAGAGCGATGAACTTCTGGTAAGGAAGGCTTGTCTCGACCCACGCGGCCCCTAAATCTTCCAGGGGTTAATCACCGTGAGTGGCAGATCCTTGAAATGTTGTGTGTTGCGCGTGGCCAGCGTGGCACGGTTTGCCAGAACAATGCCGGCGATCATGGTGTCGCGCACCTCGGCCGGGCGGCCTGCGCGCTTTCGCTGGGCCATCAACTCCGCGGCATGAATTCCGGCGCCGGCGTCAAAGGAAGCGATGCGCCCTTCAATCATGTTTTTGAGCAGCAGCTCGAACAACCTTAGCAAAGCATCCTGGCGCCGGGTCTTTGTCATGGAGTGCGGGGGCATGGCCTGCAAGCCAAAGCGAATTTCCATCACGGTGATGGCGGTGATCCAAACGGATGACGAAGGCTGCGCGTCCAGCCAGCTCACAACGGGCTTTTCCGGCTGCTTGCGCATCAGGGCGGAGATGACGTTTGTATCGAGAACGATCATTCCTCGAAATCCGCTGGTTGGATCGCGATCTGCCGCAGCTCGCGAATTTCCTCGCCGGGCTTAAGCCCGGCGCGACGGAAGAGCCGGGCGATTTCCGTTCCCAGCAGCCTGCTGGTTTTGCCTTCGCGCTTGGTGGCATCGCGCAAGATTTCACGCACTTCCTCTTCGACGCTTCGCCCGTGGCGCTTGGCTCGCCGACTCAGTTTGTCTTTCACTTCGTTCTCAAGCTTCCGCACAATGAGCTGTGCCATGTCACGTACGATATCATGATAGCATACGATGCGCAAGGTTCAGGGAGGGCGGACTCTTGTCCGCTCTCGTGCTGATTTAATAGTGCGCCGCTGCTACGCCACCCACTTCATGGTGAGTTTCTTGCGCTTCTGGGCGCAGTCGAGAAGATAGAGATCGATCAACTTCTGGTAAGGAAGGCCGGTCCGGGGGCGCCCCTTTGGAGCAGGTTTTGATCGTTCGCATCTTGACCTACTGCGAAACCCTGACGCACGTTCGGCCCCGGATTCGGCGTTGCCTGTTCAATTTCCTGGAGGTGTCGCCGGCTGAGTTGACTCGATCGCGGTGTTCTTGAGGGCGTGAGCGACAGCATCCTTGACGACGACCTCATTCCGGCCGTGGTCGGTGATGGCGTCGTAGAGCAATTGCGCCGGTCCTGGGTTTAGCTCCTTGTTGTATTCATCGGTGATATCGGCAGCCATTTGCCGGAGCATCTTGCTGGACTCGGCACCCAGATCCGTCCCGGTGATCTCGACTTGTTTGCCCATGTATGTCGCGGCGATTCGCTCGGCGAGTTCGCCGGCGGTCTGGTAGTAATATTCCGAGACTTGGCGATGGCCTTCCTCATGTTCGATCACATGTTGAGTTACCCCGGCCGGCACCCAGATGTTGATGCTGAGTTGCAGCGTCACGGTGATCTGCGTGATGGTGATGGTCGCGTGTGTGGCATCCGTTTGTCGAGACTCTCCGCGGACACTGGCGTTGGACAAGAAATTGGAATCGCACTCCGCGCTTTCCCCCGGAGCCAGGGGTGGCATATTGGCCGGCGGCGTGGCCGGGTCAAACGTGCGGTTCGCAATCGCAACCGGCTGCTTGTTGATTGTCGGCACGGGAGCTTCCCTAAGCTGCCGCCGCGATGAGAAGCCCCGCCACGCGAGCCAGCCGAAGATAAGCACTCCCAACAACACGCAAAGCACAATTAAGCCGCGCAATAGCGCCTCCACATTCCATTTTCCGAATAAGGCAGCGCCCGATCATAAGTTTGTGGGTGGCGAATGACGCGAAAGGTACTCTCATCGAAAGAGGGGTAAGCTCGGCGGTGCGGGGAGAAGAGAGCCAAAACGAGTGGAACTTATTGTCGGGCGGGGCGTATCATCTGGCAGGGGGTGGACCATGTATTGCGATCGATGCGGGAACCAACTCACCTCTGGCGGGCAATTCTGCACTAAATGCGGCAAGCCGATTGTCCCGAGTGGAATCGCGTCATCTCCTGGTTCGGGGCAGGCTTTGGGCCAGACAAGCAGGCCCGCGGGGGCGCCTGCTGCGGCAGTGGCCGCTTCGGATGGGCGCGTGCGGCGCAACATCCGCGGTCTGGCGATTCTGTGGATGATCAGCGGCATTCTCCGGCTGATGGGAGTCGGCTGGATGATGATTTTCGGCAGGATGTTTATCCCGCAGATGCGGGGGTGGATGGGACCGGGCGGCGGGCCGTTTTTCGGGTGGAGCCTGGACAGTATCCTTTCGCGGGGAATTTTTTCCGCGGGCGTCGTTCTAGCGCTCTTCGGCGTCCTGCACCTGGTTCTAGCGTGGGGGCTTTTCGAGCGCGAGCCGTGGGCGCGGTTCCTCGGGCTTGTCCTGGGATTTCTGGCGCTGCTGCGTTTTCCGTTCGGCACGGCGCTGGGGATCTACACGCTGTGGGTGCTGCTGCCGGAGAGTTCCGGCAAAGAGTACGACCGGCTGGCTCAGACGGGCGGGCAACTGAATTCCGCGTCGATTTCTTCCTAAGTTTTTTTCCTGTGTCCGCGCCGCGAGTGCCGGCACTTTGACTCCGTCGAAACTTCGAGCGCGCGGGAGCGGAGCGCCACTCATCACCCTCGCGCGCTTCTGTGAACGTTTTTCCGGACTAGGGGCATCTCCCCGGACCTCCGAAAATCCGGCGCGCGCTTAGAAATAAAAGCGGAGCGAGAGCTGCAAGTTGCGCACGTCGTCGGTCTTGCCTACCACCTTACCGAAGGTCCCAGGCGCATTGGGATTCAGCCCCGGTGGAGCCCAATTCGGATGGTTGAACGCGTTGAACGCCTCGGCACGAAACTGGAAGCCGGTTCGCTCGTTGACTGGAAACTTTTTGTACAGGCCAATGTTCCAATTCTCCAATCCGGGCCTGTAGATCAGCCCACGTACGCCCTTCTGGAGATTGAACTGCCCTGGAGCGGGAGGCCGGAAGATGCGTTCATCCTCGCCATTAAAGGCTTTGCTACCGTCCGGACACGTCTGGCCAGCCGGCACGCTCACCAGGCAGGTCTGGAACCATTGGCCATTGGGGCCAAATGTCTTCATAAGTTTGGGGTCGCCGTTGACCACCCAATACTGGCCAGCGGGACAATTGCTTGAACTGCCGTAAGGCAGACCGTTGGTGCTCGCGTCCATGGACCCGTCCGGAGGGCCCACGCCAACGTAATCGTTATTAACAGCAATACCGCAAGGGTTGCCGGTCTGGAACTGCGTGATGCCGCTGATTTGCCATCCTCCCAGTAGTTTGCCGCCTAAAGTCGACGAATTCCTGAAGAACGGAAGCTCGTAAAGATAGTTAATAGTCATAACATGCCGCGTGTCGTAATCCGATGGTCCCCACAGATTGCGCACGTAATAGGTATCCGGAACGATGTCGCGCTGGTTGGACCCGTCGTCCATGGTCTTCGATAGGGTGTACGAGACGCCGAACATGAGTCCACCTGAGAAGCGGCGGTTCCAGGCTATTTGGAGCGAGTTGTACATGGAGTTTGCGACGTTATCGGTTTCCCGGATGGAGTTGTAACCCTTGTACGGCCGCAGGGCGTCGATTTTTTTGAGCTTGGACTTCCCAGTGGATGGGTCAATGTAAAAGTTAGCCGGATCGGACAACGCGCTTACTGGCACCTGGTTGATGTTCGCCTCTCTTTGCAGGTGCAAACCGCGGCGCGCCACGTAGCCAACGCTCAGGAGCGACTTCCAGAATATCTCTCGCTCCACCGTGAAGTTCCACGCCCACGCTTCCGGATTCTTGAACACCTTGCCCTGCGAGGTCACCGTCAGCGGGAGGTTATTGGCTGAGATGCCGCCCGGGTTATCTACGCTACCGAAGGAAACGTTGGCCGTGGGCTGAAAGGGTGGGTTGCCCCCGAGGAAGATCGAGTCGCTCACGCCCAAGCGGGTAAAGTAGCGCCCCGCGCCGGCGCGAATCACCGTTTTGTTGTTGAGCTGATAGGCGACCCCCAAGCGGGGCTGGATGGCGCCCCACTGAATATCAGAGTAGTGAGGCGAGACTCCGCGGAACAGGTAATCGAAGGTTCCCGCCGTCGCTTCAGGCACGCGCCCCTTGGCGGAACTCGGCCAGCCACTGCCTGGTATCACCAGGCCGTTATATCTGTCTCCCGAACCAGGAATGACGGCGCCGGTTACTTGGTCGATCTGTACCTCTTTGGTGCGATCGTACAGGGCCGAGTCAAACACGGCCATGTTCCGCCAAAGCGCACTGTAAGGAACATTCACGGTGTAGCGAAATCCGTAGTTAACGGTCAACTGCGGGTTAATCTTCCAGGAGTCTTGGGCAAATGATTCGTACATACTGCTGCGGAAAATCGTGTAGGCGCGCTGGCCCAACTCCGAATAGGTGTCGAACAAACCGAGAGCGGCGTTTGCCACGGCCAATCCGCTGGTCGGCTGGCCGGATCGGGCATCGGTAAAGTTAAACTGCCCATTCTGGTTGTTCGTGCACGTGGGACACGCATTGACGTTAATCTCATCGTTATCGTTCTCTCCAGAGCGCTCGAATAAAAAGCCGAACTTGAGCGTGTGGCTACCCTTGATCCACGTCAGACTGTCGGATATGTCATAGATTGGGCCCTGGGAGTGCGACGGATACGGGCCGCCGCTCAACCCCGAGAAGCTGGCCATATTCACGGTCGGAATGCGGTTCGGGAGCAACTTCCCGTTTGGAAATATGTAAGGGTAATTGAGGCCGAAATACCCCGTTCCCTGTACAGCGCCCTTTGTGCGGTCCAGAAAGTGTGCCGCATCCACCGGAATGTGCACCCTGTCCAGACTGAAAGTGGCCAGCGTCTCGTTAACCAGCGTTGGGCGGATCGTCCATACATAATCAAGCGAGTTTGTCTGGTTGGGCCGGTCGAAGTACTTTGGCGTTTCCCCGCTGCCCCCGTCCAACGGTTGATATTCCCAGAAAGCGTAGCTATTACGACGAAATTGGAGCCGCTGTTTGCTGGTCAAATTGATGTCGATAGCTATGGTGTCCTTGCGCTGATTCTGCGGGTGGAGCGCCGTCAAATACAAGTTGTTGCCATTGGAGAGCGGCGTGGCTAGGTTCGGCGCTGGGTATGCATTCAGAATTCCGAGGCCGTTGGGAGTAGCGCACGAGCCCACTGGCTGTGGACACAATGGGATTTTGTTGCCTGGAAACGGCTGACCAGTCTTTGGATCATTGATGATCACCACCGTGCCAAAGAAGGAATTCTTCGGGTTCAGCAGTTCACTGAAATCACCCTGCCGCATCAGCAGAGACGGTACCGTCATCGAATTTGAATCCGTGAAACGGTATCTGACCCATTCCTGGCCCCAATACCAGAAGATTCTGTTCTTGCCAGTGTTGAACTTACCGGGGATGTAGAGGGGCCCTCCGATGTTGTACCCGAACTGGTTGTAATGGAAAGGCGGCACAAAGTTTTGACCCAGAGTATGATTGCGCGTCCAGGTGTTGGCGTTGAAAGCCGTGTTGCGTATGTATTCGTAAGCTGAACCGTGGAAATCGGACGATCCACTTTTCGTGATGATTCGAATCTGCCCGCCGGATGTGCGGCCGTATTCGGCGGCGTAATCGGCCGTAAGGATTTGGATCTCTTGCGTGGAATCCAAGTCTGCGGCTCCCAAACTGGTGCCGTTCGAACGCGTGCGGGTAGCCGGAGCGCCGTCATACGTGATCAGATTCTCGGGGTTTCTGGAACCGTTGATGTTTGATGGGCCCTGGGTGAAATTGAACGAAAGACCCGCGATGTTTCCCCCACGAGTGCCGGGCACCAGATTCGCCATGAAGATCGGGTTGCGGCCGTTCAGCTCGAGCGCGTCAATCTGCTCGCGGGTGACGTCCTTTTGCACCGCTGCCGATTCCGTCTGGAGCAGGACCGCCGACGCCGAAACCTCGACCGTTTGGCTGGCGGCGCCTACGCTCAGAGTCGCGTCAATGACGAGGTCTGCGCTCGGATCGAGCTTGTTGTTTGTAGTCTCGAATCTCTGGAAACCGGCGGCCTCGGCGACCATCGTATAGAGACCGGGTGGGATGTTCGTAACGATGTAGTAGCCGGAATCGTTCGTGGCGGTCTGGCGTTCGACGCCGCTCTTGTTTTGGACGGTAACCTTCGCGTTCGCAATCGTGGCGCCCGAGGGGTCTTTGATAAAACCTGAAATCCTGCCAAGGTCCGACTGCGCGAACAGGCTTCCCGAAGCCCCCAGGCTCATGAGTAGCACTACGACGCCCATGCGGCATGCGTTCTTCATGTTCACCTCCGTATTTCGAAATTATCAAGCGAGGTTCGGTTTTGGACTGTCCGCCGACCGGTTACCCGTTAACATAGTCATCGAAAACTTGCTTGTCAACTGGGGTTTTGCACGCGTGGACCGAGAGTGGCTTGCATCTCAGCACTCTAAGGCACAGGCGCCAAGCATCTTGTTTCCGAAATCGTGAGAACCGACCTGGAGAGGCTAATAAGATGCCGGGGGAAATGTTTCTATTCGGCAAAATATGTATTTCGGGGTAGGGTGTTTTGCCTACAGCAAGATAAGGGGATCGCTTGCACCGCGATTACAGCCTTTCATTACTTGTTAGCCAGCGCGGTCAATGCTACTGTTTAGTTCCATTCCCTCGAATTGAGAGCGGCAGAGCAAGGGTGCTGGGCATTCCAATGTGGGAAACTTTGGCTTCCTGGCTCTGGCCGTTACGTCTCGCTTTCAGAACCGTGCCGGAGGCAGACCATGCAAAATCCGAAAAGAATCGAGCCAGTCGAGAATTCAAGCGAGCAAGCCGGTCATCGCAGCACGCAGCCGAAGACTCCACATTTGAAGAGTTTCGATGCGAGAGTTGAGAAGCGCGACCCCCTCCCAGTCCAGGTCTACCTCGCCAGCTTGGAAGAGCCCCGTGCTCGGGAACGGACAGTTACGGAAGACGTCAGCCCCCACGGCGCTCGAGTGCTCACGAAGCGATACTGGCAGCCCGGCGAAGTGCCGCTGCTTACCCCCTTGATGGGCGAGTTTCCGAAACACGCGCGAGTAGCCTACTGTGTTCCGCAGGCGAACGGCGGCTATTGCGTGGGAATTGAATTCGAAGGACCCTCATTCAAGTGGCATGTATAACCCTGCGCGGGGTGAGCGCCTTGGGACCATGGTAAACCGCAGAGGCGCGCCCTCTCCCTGCGGCGTGGCGGTTAAGAAAGAACGCAGCGAAATTCGCTCGGCTACGCGCACCCCGGTGCGAATAAGGTTCGCCACACAAGAACGAGCCACGCATCCGTGTGATGATCGCCGCGAGAATGGCTCTTGTTGCGATCAATCCGATCACTGCTAGAGATCGCACTCTATTCCCAAGCATGGAAGGATGTCATAAGATCCTGCCGTGATTTCCGGCCGAGGCAGTTCTTTGATCTTCACCTGGGACTCCGATCGCGAGACGCCAACGGAGTGAAACCAGATAACGCACTCGTGTCGCGCACGGGCCAAGCGTGGCGCACTTTGCTCGACACACTTTCTCACAGCCCCGATGAGAAACTTGACCGAAGTGATCTCGCTTGCTTCGCGGGGATTCTTGCATCCTTTGTCGCAGGGCTGGCAGCTTCCTGGCAGTGTTGGGGCAACCCGCTGGTGGACAGCGGACGCGAATTGAACGTTCCTCTACGGCTTGTTCATGGCGAAATGCTCTACTCGGATGCGGGCTACATTTACGGCCCCTTTTCTCCTTACCTCAACGCTTTTCTTTATCGCGTCTTTCATCCGTCTCTGTGGGTCCTCTGGGGCCGCGGGATCGTCTCGACCATTCTTATTCTGGCTCTGAGCTATTGGATTGCCCGGCAGATTGCCGGCCGCTTTCCCGCGACGCTTGCCTGCCTAGCCATCACTTGGGTGTGCGCGCTGAAGCCTCAGGGAAATTACATGATGGCGTACGCCTTCGGCGGACTCGATGGCAGCACTTTCGTATTGGCGACCACCGTGTTGTTGGTCGTTTTCTTGCGGAAGAAGAATCCTGCACTGCTTTTTGGTGCTGGATTTGTGAGCGCGCTCGCGATTCTCTCAAAAACGGAATTGGGCGTAGCCGCCGTTGGAACTGGCGTCGTGGCAGCGGCACTCGCGGGGTATCCTCGCATTCGCAACATAATGGTGCGGCTTGGAGTGTTTCTAGCTCCTGCTTTGGGTATACCCGCGCTGGTTTATTCGTGGTTCGCCGCGCATGTGGGCTGGCGGACGCTCACCGTTGATAGCCATCTTTTCTTTGGCCACGTGCCGTGGCAGCTTAGGTACTTTAACGGGGTGCGGTTTGGCTTTGGCCAGCCTTGGCATTCGCTGGGCCTGATGATTGCATCGATGGTTCGCCTGATCGCCTTCGGCGGACTGCTGGTTTCCGTGAGCCTGCTGATCGAAATGCGGCGGGCGCGTTTTCCGCAAGAGAATGGAAGTACTGCGCGAAAGCCGTTATGGGCTGTGGCAGCACTCCTGATTTCCCTGGCGGGAATCGTCGTGTCGGGGATCGGCCTTTCGGACCTTGGCCCGTTCCTGCCAATGCCGTTTCTCTTGCTCGTCACCCTGGCTGCTGGCATCGGCGCGTTCGTGCGAGCCGAACGCTGTGGAATCCCGGCGGCGCAGGTACAGGCCGCCACAATGGTCATTATTGCAGCATCTGCGCTCGGCAGCCTGTCAAGAATCCTTCTTCGCGTTTCCACCGGGGGAGCGCTCAGCTCTTTCCTCTTGCCGGGCTCAGTTGTTCTGTTTGTGTACATTTGGCTGGTGATCTTCCCTGCCTTCCTGGCCGATCCCGCGACGCGCCGTCGGGCCACACAGCTGATTTCCGTTGCCCTCATCGCGAGCGTGCTCATCACCGCCGTCACGCTCTCGCTACGTTATCGGCGGAAATTCCCTTATCCGCTGGTGACCGCCAGGGGAACGTGGCGGACTTCGACCGATATTGGCATCGCATTCACGCAGGCACTGCAATTCATCGAGAAAAGGACCGTGCCTGGGGATGCCGTTGCGGTCCTGCCGGAGGGAACTTCGCTGGTATTTTTATCCGAACGGCGCAATCCGCTGCGCGACGAGATAGTTACGCCAGGTTTCCTGGATGCGACTGGCGAAGAGCGCGCCATCGAGGGTCTTCGGCGATCGCGAGCACCTCTCATTTTCATCGCCAATCGTCCAACCTCGGAATTTGGGGAAACCTCGTTCGGGAAGGACTACAACCAGCGTCTCATGCCCTGGATCGAACAGAATTATGCTGTCTGTGGCGTTTTTGGGCCTCGGCCCGACGTTGCCCTTCAGATCGGCGCTCCGGTTTTCTTTCTACGTGCATATTGTCTTGCTTCGAAAACCTCCAAGACTGAGGACTAGCGCACGGTTTTCGGTGATCCGGACAGGTCCCCGGGATGCTCGGGGCTGGCGGGACAGGTGTATCGTGTCCCTACAAAATCGATCGAAGGCTATGTGAGGCGGTCGCCCGCCGATCTGAGATTGACAGCAGAGGGGCGGCGGCCCTATGGTTTCGCGTAGAGATAGGGTGATAGGGTCTAAATCTAACTATCCGGACCAGAAGAAAGCGCAAGCGAAGAAGCCGTGGATGTGGAGGTGACCTCGCCCGTTCGTTCAATATTCTTCCAACCAGGCATGTGCCGAGGCCCGAATTTTCCGATAGTGCGAGCAAACGCCCCGCGAGGCAGACCGAGTGCGAAAGGAGAATTCCAATGAGGAGACATGGGGCCACGCTGGTAGTTGTTTTTGTTTTTGCCGGGGCCGCGCTGATTGCGTCGTGCGCGAAGCCCTACCATGAGGAAGTCGAACGTTATGTGTTCGTGGCTACGAATATTAACTTGCCGTACTGGAAGGAAGCGGAGGCGGGATTTTTGGATGCGGCGAAGACGCTAGGCGTAAAGGGTGAACTCGTCGGTCCGACGACGTACGACCCGAGCGCGGAAGTAGGAATGTTCCGCAAGGTCGTGGAACAGCAGCCCGCCGGAATCTGCCTCTCCGCGGCGCGGCCCGAAATTTTCCGCGCGGAGATTGACAAGGCGGTGGCGCAGGGCATCCCGGTGCTTTGCGTGGACGCGGATGTACCGGATTCGAAGCGCGTGCTGTACATCGGAACGGATAACTTCAAGGCTGGCCGTGAGAGCCTGAAGCGAATGGCGGCGCTCATTCCGGGCAAAGGGACCATTGCGGTCATCTCGATTCCGGGACAGCATAACCTCGATGATCGATTGGCAGGCGTGGCGGACGCGCTGAAGAATTTTCCTGCTCTCAAGCTGACAAGTATCCTGGACGACAAAGGCGACGCGCGAAACGCCTTTGACCAAGTCTCCGAGCTGATACAGAAAAAAGAAAAAGTAAACGGAATTATTTGCCTGGAGGCGACAGGAGGTTCAGGCGCCGCCGAGGCGCTGCACCGCTTCAACATGGAGGGCAAGCTGCCGATCGTGGCCTTCGACAACGATCCGGAGACGCTGGATTGGATCGATCGTGGTGCAATTACGGCTACGATCACACAAAAGCCCTACGTAATGAGTTACTACGGGCTGAAATTCCTCGACGACCTGCACCACAACGCGGTGCACCAGTTCAAAGACTGGCGCACCGCCCTGGCGGCGCCGATGCCGACGTTCGTGGATACCGGCACAGTGCCCGTGGACAAGAACAATCTCAAGATCTATCGCGAGGCTCTGACCCCCCACCCAGAGCCGATGTAAAGATTACAGATTCGGTGCAGAATGGGATGCAAGAGGCGCCGCGCCTTGACATGTGTGTCCACTCGGCCTACACTACGTAGTTTTTAGATGGTCCCGAAGAGTGCGCAGTGGGGCGGGACCTTATGGACAAAAGCATGAATAAAAGCACGGACAAGGTCAAGGCGGCAATGGACAAGAAAAGGCTGGAGTACTACAAAAAGAAATTGCTGACGCGGCGGGAAGAGTTGACGAAGACCATCGCGCGCACACAGGAAGAGGGCCGCACGGCGGACGACGATCCGACGGTGGACCTGGCGGACAAGGCGGCGAACTCCTATACGAAGGAGTTTCTGTTTGGGATGACCAATACGGACCGCACGGTCCTGAACATGATCGATGCGGCGCTGAAGCGCATCCAGAGCGATGAATACGGCGTGTGCGCGAACTGCCAGGAAGAACTGCAGCAAAAGCGGCTGGAAGCGGTGCCGTGGGCGAAGCATTGTATCGCTTGCCAGGAAAAGATGGAGCAGGGCCTGCTGCAATGATGGGCAAGGAACGATTGAAAGCACGGACCCGAAGACCCGCCACTACGGGACAATCCTACAGAGCGCGATTACTGCGACGTACATTCCCTCTTTAATTAAAATACAAAGAAGAGTAGAGTTCTGCGTGCGTGGGGGACGGAAGCTCATCCAGCGGCATGGCGGGAGCGCGGCGCGGGGCTGTGCGCGGCTGGCCCCGGACCGGGCGGGGCTGGCTCTCGGAGATCGGCGACGCGGTCGTCAGCGTGTTTTTCCCTTCGGGATGCCGAATTTGCGAGAGGCTGCTGACGAGCGCCAGCCGGGTTCCTCTTTGCGAGGAGTGCCTCGCGTCCTTTGAACGGGTACCCGACATCATCTGCGAGGTTTGCGGGCGGCCTCTGCCTGGATTGGCACAGAAGGATGGGGAGCAACTGCTCTGCCCAGCTTGCCAGGACAGAATGTATGCCTTTGACAGGGCGCGAAGTTTTGCAGTGTATCAGGATGCGGTGGTGCGGGCGATTCTACTTCTAAAATTCGAGCAGATCGAGCCGCTGGGGGCATGGTTTGCGGACCAGCTGGCCGAGGTGTTGAGAGTTGAAGGGGAAAGGCTAGCGGGGGACGTTGTGGTCCCAGTACCGCTGCATCGAGAGCGAGAACGGGAGCGAGGGTATAACCAAGCGACGCTCCTCTCCAAGCCCCTGGCAAGAAAGCTGCGATTGCCACATGAAGCGGCGCTGCTGATGCGCACCCGGGCGCGGCCAGACAAGCAAGTGCTGAGTTTGGAGGAACGATGGGAGTCCGTGCGTGGCGCTTTTGCCACACGTCCAGGCATCCAAGTTGACAATCTACGCGTCTTACTGGTAGATGATGTATTGACTACTGGAGCGACGCTGGATGCTTGTTCACGAGCGTTGCGTGAGGCGGGAGCCAAGTCCGTGATTGGACTGACCGTGGCGCGGGCCGTCAGAAACCCCTTGCCAAACGCCAGAGAGTGGTAAGATACCCGAGGAAGGCGCGATGGGCGCAAACCGGCACATGTCGGTGGATTCCCGGGGGCGCTACACCCCCGAAGTGGCGGGCGAGGTTATGCCCGGTTCCGAGGGTCCCGCAGGCAGTAGATCCTACAACTTAAATTCGACGCGCCGTGCATCCCTGATGCAGGAGCCGGTACTGGTTCTCAATGCAACGTACGAGCCGATTAACGTGACGGCGGTGCGGCGCGCGATGGTGTTGATGCTGAAGGGCGTGGCGCAGGCAGAAGAGATGCACAACACGGAAGTGCACTCCGCTGCTCATGCGCACAGAGTGCCGTCCGTGATCCGCCTGCTGGCGTACCGGCATATTCCGCAGCAGAGCCGGGCGCTTTCGCGGAAGAACATATTGCTGCGGGACCGCAACACCTGCCAGTTCTGCGTGCGGGTATTCCCGAGCTCGGAATTGACGCTGGACCATGTTGTGCCGCGGTCGCGCGGCGGGCGGTCCACCTGGGAGAATCTGGTGGCCTGCTGCTACCGGTGCAATAACAGCAAGGGCGATCGGACACCGGAAGAGGCAGGGCTGAAGCTGGCACGGAGACCCCGTCCGTTTACGCTGCACACCTCCAGACAGCTCATGCGGCTCATCGGACACCGGGACGAACGGTGGCGTAAGTATTTGTTTTATTGAGATTTAAGGTTCTAAATCGATTTTTTGAAAAAAGTTAGGTGAAAGAGAAACCTTTTTTGCTGGGAGCCATCTAACCTAGTAATACCACTTCGAGGACACACCCCGGGAGGCGGTTAGGGTTAACACCCTAACCGCTTCTCTCCTTTTAAAGGTCATTTTCCACAGACAATGGTTTCAGAGGGTTTCCTTGCGGCCGAACTCCGGAAAAACCTGATAGAGCTGTGTAATCTTGAGAATTTCTTCCACTTTCACTGGCGCATGACCACGCGCAGGCCGCGGCGCCAGCTTTCGGCAACGCCCACGCGCACGACCTCGACTTCCGGTGAGAGATAGTTCAACAGATCGTCCGTTGTGGGATGGAATCGCAAGGCGGGCGCCACGAGATAGACGAGCGGCGAAGCCTGCTGCAAAGCGACGCCTTGAAAATAGCCGTAGCGAGCGATCTCTGCGCTCTGCAACTGCCGGCGAACGCGCAACCAATAGTCCGCGGCCTGCAGCGGCAGATGGATGTGCTCGCTGGCCTTCAGTTCAACGATCGCCAGCCTGCCGGAACGAGTCACTGTGAGGAGGTCGAGAATGCCGTGTTCACCCCCGGCATTGGCAAAAACCTGAGCGTAGACGAATCGCTGATCGAGCATGGCATCAATGCGCGTGACGTCCTCGCGAACAATGGATTCCAGCCAGCGCTCCGGCTGGGCGCGGTAGAGCGAATGGCGAGTATCGCTGGCAAGCGGATGGCGATGAACTTCCAAATCATGCAGAAGACGGTTCAGGGCGGGACGCGAAGCGGGAGTGAGTTCCTCGCGGGCTTCGTTGATTCCGAAAAAAACGCGGCCATCATCCCAGCGCGCGAAGGGGAGGCCGCGAAAGCGCAGCCACGCTTCGCGGGATTGCGCCGCGGGATGCAGAGTTACAGCCTGTGGCGCCAGTTCGTGGATGGCATTCAGCGCGGGCCGCGCCAGATTCAGGAGAGCTTCCGATTCGCGATGCGGGACAAGCCAGGAATCCAGGTTGCCCGCGCGGCGGGGATCGATCTTTTCGAGAGTGTTCAGTGCGGGGTCATGCTCGTAAAGCTCCACGGGGAGTTGCGGATCGAGTGCGGCGAGACGGTGCGCCACGGTGCCGCAGCCGTTCTTGGGAAGAATCAGGCGAAGGCCGGTGATCACTCCCCGACAACTCGATTCGCGCGTGCGCCTCAGCCAAAGTAAAGCAAAGGTGAGGCTATTGTCGATCGCGTCCGATGATTCTCCGCCGGGCACGGCCAGCACCGCGACGTGTGCGGAGCCGCGGCGGAGGAGTCCCCGGGCGTAATTGCCGGAGAGGGAGTGTTCGAGATCGGGAGAAGTCACAAGCGATTCAAGCGTTTCATCCGGAAACTGCTCGGCAAGAAGGTGGGTGAGCCGGCCGCGGAAATCCTCGCGTGAGAGTTCGCGGGCGCCGCGCTCAAACTCCCTGCGAATAAATTCGAGGCGGTCCGGTTTGGAGCGGCCGAAGCGCTCGACGGCGAGGGCCAGGCGCTGCTCGGAGTGATCGGTAATTGCCAGGACGCGGCGCGTGAGATTAAGCTGCTCGGACCATAGATGAAGGAGCGGCTTCTCGCCGTCACCGCGCACTTCCCAGGACATACCCGAAAAAGGCGCAACGCAGCCGCCGTTCTCGCGAACTTCAACGATCCCGGAGGCGGTAAACTCCCGGAGGCTGGCTTGCAACTCGGCGGCGAATTCCACGACCGGATTATAAATGAGATACGTAAATGTAGAACTACATTTTCCAGATACAGCTAAAGGTTCAGTAAATCTTACGGCTTCATCGGCCCACGACGAGCCGCTGGACCAGGGGCTCCGGAAGGTGGGCGGCACGCATGCGCTGCTGGACGACGGAAATATCGTAGGGCACGCGCCAAAACTCGATGACCTGGTGCTCCAGGTCGGCGATGGCAAAAGCGGCGCGCGGATCGCCGTCACGCGGTTGTCCGATCGAACCAGGATTGAGGAGATAGCGGCGCGGAAGTTCGATGCGCAGCGCGGCAAAAGATTCGTTGGGGCGAGGGCGAATCTGAAGGACCTCGAGCTGCGAGTCCTGATAGGAAAAACCGCCCTGGTGATGCGTGTGCCCGAAGAAAGTGACGGCCGCGGTGGAGTCCAGAAGACCGTCCAGAGCCTGCGCGGGAGTAAAGACGTATTCGTCTTCATCCTGAAATGCGCCGTGGACAAGCACGACGCCATCCGTCGCAAGAGGTCCGCGAGGCAAAGCCGATAGCCACGCGAGGTTGTCCTGCTTGAGTTGGGCACGCGTCCAGTCCACCGCGGATTTCGCGACGGGGTTAAAATCGTCCGTGGCCATCAGGCCGGTGACCGCTTTGTCGTGATTCCCGCGAATGGTCTGCGTGCCGAGCTCGCGCAGGCGCGCCGTGACTTCGTTGGGATCGGGCCCGTAGCCGACGACATCGCCCAGGCAGACGGAAAGATCCCAACGGTCCTGTGCGGCATCGAGGACGGCGTCGAGTGCAGTAGCGTTCGAGTGCAGGTCGCTGAGAACGAGGATCCGCATTCCTAATATCCGGAAAGTGACCCTGAGTATAAATGAACAAGCGCGCCGATGCACGGCGGGATGAACACCGGATGAACAACCGGAGCGACGCAAGAAAAGATAAAAGGTTTGGAGCCAAAACGTATTTCTTTATGAATAATTGAGATACGAGAGACAGTAAGTTGACCAGTAAAGCGGAACAAGAGTGTCATGGGCTCTCTTTGTTTCGATTGCGAACAAGATTTTATGATGAGATGACGAAACATTCGCCCCCGGTGACTCGTCTATACGGGTGCAGCTGATTACGGGGCTGTTCTTGGCGAGATTCTGAAAAACCCCGCGGTGGCAGCCGCGGGGTCATGACACGCAGTCTTTCCGGCCGTTAGTCCAGGAAGAAGAGGTGTCTTCACGGGCGAGAGTACTCGTCCGACGCGTGCGTGTCAACTCCCTCTGGCCGATGGCAGCCTGCTGTGCGGCTGACTCGATCCTGTTCGAAAGGAAATTGACGCGCATGAAAACGAAATCGTTTGTCCGCAGTATGGCTTTGCTGGCCGCGGTCGCACTGGCAGTGCCGGCATTTGCAAAACCCTTCGCAAAGACCATCAACATTTCGCAGAACGCGAAACTCGGTAAGTCCGAGTTGAAAGCCGGCCAATACCGCTTGGAGATCGAAGGAAATAAGGCCACCGTCCAGAAAGGCAAGCAGGTTGTCGCCGAATCCGAAGGCCGGTGGGAAGACCGCAGCGCCAAGTCCGACTATGATTCCCTGCTGCTCGGAGAGAACGGGCAGGTTAGGGAAGTCCGCTTTGCAGGCAAGACTCGTGTTTTCGTCTTCAGCGAATAAACGAGGAAACTCTGTGACTCCATTCCATGGGACGAGAGAGAGGCTGCACTCCGGTGTGGCCTCTCTGCTTGTCATTCTCGCCGCGGAAATTCTGCGTTGGCAAGATCCGGTATCAGCAGCAAGCGCCTTGCTACAATTCCTTGTGTGGGGCATGCGCAAGATCATGTCGAAGCAAACGCCCCTTCTTACGCACTAACGAACCAGCAGGCAATCTCCATAACTGTAGAAGCGATAGCCCGCTTCGACGGCGTGGTTGTAGGCCGCCAGGACATGCTCCCGGCCGGCGAACGCGCAGACCAGCGCGAGCAGCGTAGAACGCGGCAAATGAAAGTTTGTGAGCAATCCTTCCACGACACGAAATCGAAATCCGGGAACAATAAAAAGCTGCGCATCCGCTTTGCCTGCCAGAACAAGATTCGATGAACCAGATTCTCCGGCCCGCAGTGCGGCGTCTTCCAGCGCGCGAACTACGGTTGTGCCAATTGCCAGGAT